>Ga0209058_1003318_pt1 | contig 13060 bp, 9 predicted proteins | sample GraSoiAngelo_147_FD_185904 | JGI IMG/M metagenome (GOLD analysis project Ga0209058, IMG submission 185904) | Grasslands soil microbial communities from the Angelo Coastal Reserve, California, USA - 14_1009_05_40cm (SPAdes) (version 2) | ecosystem: Environmental > Terrestrial > Soil > Grasslands ... | reverse complement strand
GTTCGATGCATCGGCGTTCGTGGAGACGGGCTGGACCTTCTTGCTGCCGTCGCGGTAGATCGCGATGGCCTTCACGCCGTGCTTCCACGACTCGATGTAGGCGTCCATGACGTCGTCGACGGTCGCAGTCTCGGGAAAATTGACCGTTTTGCTGATCGCCCCGCTGATGAACGGCTGGACCGCGCCCATCATCTTGATGTGTCCCATGTGACTGATGAATCGCGCGCCGTTCGCCGGCTTGAAAGCGCAGTCGAATACCGGGAGGTGTTCGTCCTTGAGCTCGGGTGCACCCTCGATCGTTTCGTGTTGCGCGATGTACGTGGTGATCGCTGAGGCCTGCGTCTCGGTGTAGCCGAGTCGCCGCAATGCGGCGGGCACGGTGCCGTTGACCAGTTTCAGCATCCCGCCGCCGACGAGGCGCTTGTACTTCACGAGCGCGATGTCCGGTTCAACGCCGGTCGTGTCGCAATCCATCATGAAGCTGATGGTGTTGTGACTCACAAAACCGTTGGCGACGTACGTGACGTTGTCGGGCACCGACAGATCGAACGTTGGCTGGTCCGCGAGCAGCTGCGTCGATCCGACGCGGTCGTAGAAGAAGCCGAGAGCGTGCTCGAGATCTTCGTCCGAGGTGCGGTCGAGCAATGCGGTCGCTGCACGGCGGCTTACGCCATCACCACGCGCGAGAGAAAGCAGCATTGTCTTTCGTAGGTTGTCGTTCTGCGGCGCCAGCGCATCAACATCTTCGCGGGACAGCGGGATGTGATCGTGACGGGACGCCTGGCGGTGCTCGCCCGTAGTCACCTCCGACCGTTTGCGCGACGAGATGAAACCGATCTCAGCCAAGAAACGCGATGCGCTGGCGACGTTGAGGAGCCGGATCACGTAGCGCTCGTGCGAGCCCCAATTGCTCTCGGCTGCGTCGACCTTGCGCGTCGTGACAAACCCGAGCGCGAGCAGCATCGTCTGAACATCGCGAGCCAACTGATCGTTGACCGTGCTCATTGAGGCGTACCCGCCCCACGTTCCTCCGTCGGCTTCGAATAGGCCGCGCAGGAATGCCGAATAGACGCGCTTGTCATTCGTGTAAAGAAGAGCGTCCGGAATGTGCGGGCTCCAGCCCTTGCCTGAGTGATCGGGAGTGGGCGGGAATTTCGCGAACCCACAGGCCTCCCACCAAATCGTCAGTGGGACCGAATTGAAGTAGATGTTCACGCAGCCTTCGCCAGGTTCAACGTGCCCAGTGACTCCAAACAGCTTCTGACCGAGAGCGAGCAGTCGTTCCGTGACGTCCGTGTCACCGGCGGTCACGGTCATTCGCAAGCCCTTCGCGTGCAGCGATCCGTCGCCCATGAAGTAGCCAACGAATTCGGCGAGTTCAGTCGTGACCGTGCGAGGTACGCGCGAGCCACGCGATGTCGTCCAATAGAGCTCCCCAAGCGGCGGCAATGTGACCTCACGCGGTTCGCCTACCAGGTTGTTGAGCATCAGCGGCACGAGATCGCCGTCGCTAATCTCGCCGAAGCGCTTCCAGGTCCACTCGCCCGTGGGTAGCACGACCTTGATGCGGTGGGTTGGGGTCCCCTGGATGCGATATCCGCGCGTTGTCTCGATGGATACGACTTGCTCGATGGTGTTCACGTAGAACTGCGTCGCCTGTCGCGTGCCGGCGTCGGTTGCGACATCGACGTTCAACGGCTGCCACTGGCTGCCCTCTGTATCGCCGAGGCTGCGCATGCGAACGAGGCCTCGGCTCGTCGAAATCAAGCTATTGCCGACGACGCATCCAGTAGGTGCGAGCACCGACGCCTGCGCATTGCGATAGCCGTTGGTCTTGCCGAGCGCGCGCGCATCGTCCCACGCCTGACGCGCAGCCGACAGAAGCGTCGGCGGCACTAGGTCGGCGGCGATCTTGTACGCGGCATCGCGATGCATCTCGATCACGCGGTCATGCGGCTGCTTGTTCTTCGCGTATTCCGTGTACGCGCCGAGTACTCCCGCGATGCGCGCTGATTGTGCATATGCCTCCCCCGTCATGACTGCTGTTATCGCGGCGGCGTACGCACGGCCTTCGCTCGAGTCATAAGGCAGACCGCGCTGCATGAGGAGCGCACCGAGATTCGCGTATCCCATTCCGATCTCGCGGTTCGCGTGCGCGTTCTTTGTGATCTCAGCAGTTGGGTACTCGCCGAGACCGACGAGGATCTCTTGCGCGGTGAATACGACGCGAACGGTCGCCACGAATTTCGCGACGTCAAAGTCACCGCGGGAGTCAAGGAACCGCATGAGGTTCAGGCTCGCTAGATTGCACGCGGTGTTATCGAGGCTGACGAATTCGGCGCAGGGATTTGTGGCGTTGTTACGACCCGTGTTCGGCCGTGTGTGCCAGACGTTGCATGTGGTGTCGAATTGAAGTCCCGGATCACCACATTCCCACGCCGCCTGGGCCATCTCACGCAGTAGATCGCGAGCTTTCATTGTCTCGATAACGCGACCATCGACTCGCGCAGTGAGCTCCCAATCCTCGTCGCCTGACGCACGCTTCATGAAGTCGTCTGTGACGCGAACTGAGTTGTTCGCGTTCTGGAACTGGATCGATTGCCACGCTTCGCCGTTGAGACTCATGTCGTAGCCCATCTCACCCAGCGCCCAGGCCTTCTTCTCTTCCTTCGCCTTGCACCAAACAAATTCGCGGATGTCCGGGTGGTCCGCGTTCATCACGACCATCTTTGCGGCGCGTCGTGTTGTGCCACCGGACTTAATCGATCCGGCGACCGAGTCGGCGCCGCGCATGAATGACACAGGACCTGATGCCCAGCCGCCAGCGGACAGCTGCTCTTTGCTCGAGCGGATGTTGCTGACATTCACGCCCGCGCCCGAGCCACCCTTGAAAATCACGCCTTCGTTCTTGAACCAGTCGAGGATCGAACCCATGTCGTCCTCGACCGCGAGGATGAAACACGCAGACGGCTGTTCCCGCGCGCCTGGCACGCCAACGTTGAACCAGACCGGCGAGTTGAACGAGGCCAGCTGGTTGACCAGCACGTGTGTGAGTTCGTGCGCGAAGATCTCGAGGTCTTCATCACTCGCGAAGTAGCCGTGTGCGTGTCCGTATGTCGCGATCCGATTCACAACACGATCGATGAGCTGCTTCACCGACCACTCGCGGTCGGGTGAAGTGAGCTTGCCGCGGAAGTACTTCGAGGCGACGACGTTCGTCGCGGTCATCGACCAGAACTTCGGGACCTCGACGCCCTTCTGCTCGAAGACCGTGCCGCCCTCGCCACCAATCTTGGCATCTCGGCGCTCCCACTCGATCTCGTCGTACGGGTGAACGCCTTCCTTGGTGAAGCAACGCTCGAGGCGGACGCCCTTGGCCTTGGGGTCGCTCTGAACGGACTGCTCCGGTAGCTCGGTGATCGTCATTTCGGGACTCCCCTAATTGGTCTGCGTGCTGTTGCGCTTGGCGCCGGTGCGAAGAAGAAGGAGTGCCTGCGTTGCCATTGATTGCGCCGCGGACGCTGTCGGCTGAAGACTCATCCCAAAAGCCCTCCTCTTCGCTCTCGCGCCGCCGTTCGACTTCGGTACCCGTCCCGCACACAACATCTTGTGGCGGCGCAGGCGGTTGACACTACTCGTCGTGGTCATGAAGTCAAGCATCGCGGGAGGCGATGAGATTACGAAACGAAATCAAAAACTGCCGCGACCGATTTCGGTCGGTGCGATTCGCCTACGCGGGCGTGGCTACCGGTTTTCCGAGCACAGCCTCGACGACGACGCGAGTGCCGAGGCGCAGATCCGACTCGCTGATGTTCAGCGGCGGGATGAAGCGCACGACCTGATCGTGGAATCCGCAGGTGATGAGAAGAACATCGGCATCGAGCGCGGTCTTGAGGACGGCCTTGCTCGCCTTGGGGTCCGTGAACTCCACCGCGACCATCGCGCCCGTGCGACGCACTTCGCGCACGCGCGGATGCGAACGCAGCGGTGCGAGGTCGCGCAGCATCAGCTCGCCCAGCCGCTCGGCGCGGGTGACGAGATCTTCGTCGCGGATCACCTCGAGCGTCGCGAGTCCCGAAGCGCAGGACACGGGGTTGCCGCCGAACGTCGATCCGTGCGTGCCGGTGAGCCACTTCTCCTGCAGCTCGCGCGGCGAGACGACCGCGCCGAGCGGAAGGCCGCCCCCGAGCGCCTTCGCGAGCGCCATGATGTCGGGGGTCACGCCGAACTTCTGCGCGGCGAACCACGCACCGGTACGACCGAAGCCGGTCTGCACCTCATCGAAGATGAGCAGTGCGCCGATGCGCGTTGCGAGTTCGCGAAGGGCGAAGAGGAACGACGCCGGTGGCGCGATGTAGCCGCCCTCGCCCAGCACCGGCTCGATGAGGATTGCGGCGACGTGCTCGGCCGGCACCTGGTGCTCGAGGAGAACATCGAGCTCGGCGAGACCGTGCTGCGCGCACGCCTCAGCGTCGTGCTCCGGCTGGATCGGGCATGCGAGCGGATACGGGAACGGCGCCATGTAGACGTCGGGCAGGAGCGAGCCGTAGCCGCGCCGGTACCCGGCCTTCGATGTCGTCACGGCCATCGCGCCGGTGGAGCGCCCGTGGAAGCCGCCGCGGAACACGATGACCGCGCTGCGCCGCGTGACCTGGCGCGCGAGCTTGATCGACCCTTCGATCGCCTCCGCGCCGCTGTTGCCGAAGAACACCGTGTCGAGGCCGCTCGGCGCCACTTTCACCAGCGCCTCGGCGAGCGCGACGTTCGGCTCGTAGAGCGCGACGCCCGCGCAGATGTGCGAGAGCTTCTCGGCCTGCTCGCGGATCGCAGCGACCACTTTCGGATGCGCATGGCCGATCGGCGTGACCGCGATGCCGCTCGTGAGGTCGAGGACCCGGCGACCGGTGTCGGTGACGAGCCAGCTCCCCTCGCCGCGAGCGACCGGCAGCCAGGTGTAATGCCCGAGTACCGGAGAGAGAACGCGCTTCGCGCGCGCTTCGAGGTCCGCCACGTTGTGAGTTTAGGTGCTGTGCACGCGCGAGGCCGAGACGATCAACCCGGGTGACGCTCCTCGTTGTCCGACGAGACGAGGATCTGCAGTGTCGTCGCGCCCTCGCCGATGACACGCACGCGATACCCGGGGATCCCAGAGCGCAGCGCCTGCGAGAGGCGGTCCCGTCCTTCGTACGAGACGCGGACCTTCAGCACGCCATGGCGGTAGTACTCCGTCTTCACTTGACCGACACCGCGCAGCTTGCGGAGCGCGAGCTCGAAGCGATGCCAGTCGTCGAGGGTCGGCAGGGGCGTGATGACGACGTCCGTCTCACCGGGGCCGGGTGGCGTGCGCGGGGACGGGATCGGCTCGGTCTTCTCTTCCTCGTCGCTCGCGGGCAGCGAGGACATCCGCGACTCGATCGGCGCAGACCGGTCGGGCGGATTGATATCGAACGGCCGCGACCCGATGCGCTGCTCGCCGCCGCGACGCGGCGGGAGAGGGCCATCGAGGCGCGTCGGCGCGTCGACCGGATCGGGATCGCGCGGTGCCGCGGGTTGCCCCGACTCGGGGGCTGGCGGGCGTCCACCGATGCGCGAAGTGAGGTCGACGACCTCGTCGCCCTCCTTGTCCTTGTCCTTCTTCGCCACAGGCCGAGCCTAGCCCGCCACCTTGGCGGCGAGCATCCCCAGCGCGAGGAAGATCGTGGTGGTAGCGATAAGCAGCACCTTCGCGCGGACGATGCGCGAAAGCGTACGCGTGCTTGCTCGAATTGTGTACATTTCACGCACACGCGGGGGTGCGAGAGGAAGAAAGGCGGCAGCCTTGGATAGCGGCCGCGTGAACGCTGCGGGCGACATCATCTCCACGCTGTCCGCCCGTGTCAGCGAACTCACCAAGCGCGTTGCCATGCTCCAAGCCGAGGTCGAGTCCGCGAACAAACGGCTTGCGGTCTACGAAGAGCACGACGCCAGCATCCAGGACGCGCTCTCGACCGCTCTCAAGAGTGCGTACCAGATCCGCGAGCGCGCGGAGGTCGCGGCCGGTCAGCTCCTCGAGCAGGCGCGTGAAGAACGACGGATGCTCCTGAGCGAGATCACGCGGCTGCGCGAAGAGCGTGACCAGGTTCAGGAGGAGATCGCGGCGCAGCGGCGCAGCAGCATCGCTGCGGTCAGCTCACGGCCGCTCTCGAGCGATAGCGCCACCGCGGAGTTGCGCGCCGTCGCGAGCGAGGCGCTCAAGGGGCTCTTCCAGGAGATCGTCGACGAGATCCGCACGACCGAGCGCGCGACGCACGCTGCCGAGCCGCCTCGCGAAGAGCAGCGGCGCGAGGAGCCGTCTCGCGAAGAGCGTCGCGAGGAGCCGCGTCGCGAGGAACGGCGCGAGGAGCTGCGGCGCGAGGAGCCGGCGCGTGAGGAACGTCGCTTCGAGCCGCGCGCCGCCCACATTCCGAAGGCCGAGGCGCCGCCGATGGCCGAGGCGCCGACGTACGAGGCGATGAAGCGGATCCGCCGCATGCGCGTGACCGAGGAGGAAGATCTGCCGCCGCAGCGCGCGGACTTCAGCGAGACGGCGCAGGCGGTCGACGCGCTCCTCTCGTTCGAGCAGGTCGAAGAGGCGCCCGCGGAAGAGGCGCAGGTCGTCGCGGAACCGGAAGCGGTCGCGGAACCGGAAGCCGTCGCGGAGGCGGAAGCGGTCGCGGAGGCAGAAGCGGTCGCTGAGCCGGAACTCGTCGCCGAAGCGGAGCCCGTCGCTGAAACGGAAGCGGTCGCGCAGACCGAACTGGCGGAGGAGCCCGAGGCCGTGATCGCGGAGCCCGAGCGCATCGTCCAACCGGAGCCGGTCGCTCTGGAGCCCGCTGCATCTGTGGAGCCGATCGAAGAGGTCGAGCAGCTCGAGGCGCCGGTCCTGCCCGAGCCCGTCGCACAAACGCCGCCGGCGGCACCCGAGCCGCAGCGTCCGATCACCTACCAGGCGCCAGCGGATTGGCGTACTGAACCCGCTCCCGCGCCACCGCCGCAGCCGACACGGCCGGCACCGTCGTTGCCGACGTCGTTCGCCGACACCGCGCAGCAAGCTCCCGCGCGGCCCGAGCCGCAGCGCCCGGCGGCGAGGCTGCCGACATCCTTCGCGACGGAGGAAGCCGTCGATCCGCGCCTCGCGGCGCTCGGGACCGCGCCGACGACGCCAGCCGCACCGACGCGTCCCCCATTAGAAGTAGTCCGCGGCCCGGTCGAGATCAGAGAAACCCACCACCCGAGGGTGGAGGCGGCACTACCGACGAGCGACATTCAACTCGTGCTCTCGCCTATTCAGTCGTTCCCGCGTCTCGTCGAGATCGAGCGGCGAATCCAGTCGCTTCCGGTCGTGCGCACGCTGTACGTGCGCGACTTCCGCGCCGGCGCCGCGACGCTTGCGGTCGCGCTGCGCTCGGCGATGACTCCCGAGGAGTTCGCGAGCATCCTCGCGAGCCTCCAGCAGCCGCGCCTGCGACTTGTCGCCGGTGCGCGCAACACGCTCGAGCTGAGGATCGAAGGCGAAGCGGGCGTCGCGTAACGGCGGAGTGAGAACGTGACCACACGGCACGACGCCGACGGGTGGGCGGCACGGCTCTCCCATCTCGCCGCACTCGCGCGAGTCGACGCGCTCGCCATCGTCCTCCCCGGCCGCGATGAGCCGACGACGTACGCCGCGCACAACGTGTCATCGGTCGCGTGGAGCACGACACCGGCTGCTCGCACGATCGCGTCGGCACTGACGCGTCGCACGGCGGCACAGCAATCCAATGCGGGCATGCCACTGACGGACGGGCGCAGCGCGGAGTCGGTGGCCGCTGCGTCGATCGTGTTCCGCGACCAGCTCATCGGCGCGCTCATCGGTCTTGCGACCCGGTCACTCGGGCCGGACGATCTCGCGAACCTCGCTCGCGCTGCGGACATCGTCGCGATCGATCTCGCCGACGCGAACCTCTCGTACCGGGCGCAGCGCCAGGCGCAGGACCTCGAGGGACGGCTGCGCATCGTTCGCGAGCTGCGGCGTATCCATCAGGAGCGCGACGTCGACGCGATGCTCGCGCGAGCCTGCGATCTGATCGCGGACATGTTCAGCGCCGACGGTGTGTCGATCATGATCGCCGAGGAGGGCACGCTCAGCGTGCGCGCGTCGCGCGGGCTGCCCGAACAGGCGAAGTCGGCGCGCGTGCGCATCGGTGAAGGCATCAGCGGCGGCGTCGCGCGCAGCGGACAGCCGACGATCCTCACTGGCCCGGTCGCCGGCGGCAGCGACGACACCGCGAGCGAGGCGATGGTCGTGCCGCTGCGCCTCATGGACCTCACGCTCGGCGTCGTGAACGTGAAGCACCGCTCTGCGCAGCCGCGCTACGGACAGGCACAGCTCGAGGCGCTCGCGCTCCTCGCGCAGGACCTCGCGTTCCTGTACACGAGCGCGGACCAGCTGCGCGGCGCTGAGAACGACCGCCAGCAGGCGATCGTGCTGTACGAGCTCTCGCGGTTCACAACCCTCGGCTCCGATCCGGCGAACGACATCGCGAGCGCGAGCGCGATGCTCGCAGGCACGATGGGCCACGACGCCGTCGCGGTGTGGCAGCTCGAGAACGACCGGCTGAGCCTTCGCGCCGCGGCAGGATACGACGCGCCGCCCGACGCCGAGATGGCACTCGACGAAGCGGACACGACGCTCGCAACCGTCGTTCGCGAGAAGAAACGCACGCGCCAGCAGATCGGCGAGAACGAGGAGCGCCCGCCGTGGGCTGCTCCGGGCTCGAAGTATTTCCTGCTCGCACCGATCAGCGGTCACGGAGTGCTCGTCCTCGGGCGCGCCGGGCGGCCGTACGGTGACGAAGATGCCGACTTCGCGGAGACCGTCGCCGACTACATGAGCGGCATGCTGCAAAAGACGTCGACGCAGGACGTCGTCGACCGCGGCGTCTCGACAGAGCGGCGGCGCATCGCGCAGGAGATCCACGACGGTCTGGCCCAGGAGCTCACCGGCGTCGTCCTCGCGCTCGAGGGATGCCAGCGCGCGTTCGAGAAGGACCCGAGCCTGCTCGCGCCGCAGCTGCAGAAAGCGGCGCGCGACGCGCGCGCGACCCTCGCCGACGTGCGCCAGTACATGTCCGCGCTACGTCAGAGCGAGACCGGCGCGCTCAACCTCCCCGTCACGCTCGGGCGTCTCGTCGACGACCTGCGGCGCCAGACCGGTCTGCAGGTGGAGATGGACGAGTTGGGCCCACAGCGCGAGCTCGAGCCGGTCGTTGAACGTGCCGTGATCCGCATCGTCGGCGAGGCCCTGCGTAATGTCGCGCAGCACGCCGGCGCACAGAAGGCGAAGGTCGCGCTGCAGTACGGCAGCGAAGGCGTCGTGGTCACGATCGAGGACGACGGTCGCGGCTTCGACATCGACCAGACCTTCGCGACGTCCGAAGGGCGCGGCCACTTCGGCGTCGTCGGCATGCGCGAGCGCGCGGAGGCAGCGGGCGGACAGCTCGTCGTGCGCAGCGAACCCGGCCACGGCACCATCGTCCGCGCGAACATCCCGTACGCGACGCTCGCGACCGTTCCCGGCGCGGCGAGCGGGCCGATCGAGGATACCGATCAGACCGGCGTAGAGGATCAGGACACGAGCGATCGCGGCGGATTCTTCGCGAGGCTGTTCGGGCGATGAGAAATATCGACGAGAAGCGCCGCGTGCGCGTGCTCATCGCGGACGACCACGCCGTCGTGCGCAGCGGCCTTCGTTCGATCCTCGAGACCGAAGACGACATCGAGGTCGTGGGCGAAGCGGCCGACGGCCATCAGGCGCTCGAGTTTGCTCAGGAGCTGCTGCCGGACGTGATCCTCATGGACATCAATATGGGCGACTGGGACGGCGTGACCGCCACGCGGCGCGTCCGCAACTCGGTGCCATCGTGCCGGGTCATCGTGCTCACCAACTACGACGAGGACAACCTGGTGTTCTCATCGATCCGCGCCGGGGCGTCCGGATACCTGCTGAAGGAGGTGAGCGGGAGTCAGTTGACGAACGCGATCCGCACCGTCGCGGACGGCTTCTCGCTCATCTATCCGTCCGTCGCGCGCCGCGTCCTCGACGAGTTCGGACGCCTGCGCGTTGGCACCGCGCCAGCCGATGACGATCAGGGGTACAGCGACCTCACACCGCGCGAGCGGGAGGTGCTGAAGCTCATCGCCTCGGGTCGCGCGAACAAGGAGATCGGCACCGAGCTCGGGATCAGCGAGCGCACCGTGAAGACGCACATCTCGAACATCTTCAGCAAGCTGCAGCTCACCGACCGCACGCAGGCGGCGCTCTATGTCCATAACCGGGGGTTGCTCGAGAAGGCGTAGCGCTACGGCATCGGCGGTCGATTGGCGATCGCGACATCGCGGAGCACCGCCAGCGTCTGGGGATCAAGTGTCCGAAGTCGATAACCGCCGCCGGCAGCCTGGGCACGCGCGATCGCCATCTGGAGTTCGCCCTGGGCCGTCAGCGACATCCACAGGACCACGTTGTCGTACCAGTAATCCTCGCGTTTGATGTCCGACGCGAGTTCCGCCCCGGTGCGCAAGTCGAGACGCCGTGTACCGAGATAGGTCGGCGTTCCTTTGTCCGTGACGCTCTGCGCGTACACGGATGCGCCGTCGTTGGACACGAGAACCCGCCATTTCATCGCCTCTCGCCCGGCTAACAACACGTGCGGAAGGGTCCATCGCGTGACACCCGATGATGCCTCCTGCAAGACGAGCTCACCAAGCGTGTTGACGATGAACCGCACCCGGCCGTCCGGCGACACAACGGGCGGCTCTGACGCAGCACGCGCTACGCGCGTGATCGCCGCCGTCGCCGATGGTGACCCGGGCATCGTCGCCATCGGCATACAGGCGAGCAAAGCCAGCGTAAGCACGGTCACGTGCGAAAGCGATCGCACGCACGAAATACATGCAACGTGAGCGAAAGGTTCCCGCTGCAGCTCACCGACTGTACGCAGGCAGCCCTGTACGTCCATAAACGCGGGTTGCTCGAGAAGGCGTAGCCCTCGCGGTCAGCGGGTCTTCGCGATGATCCGATCCATGGCTGCCGCGTCGAACGCGCGCATCGTGATCGTCCGCACGTTCCCGAGCGCGCCGAGCGCCAGGCTGAACGCGCTGGATGCCTCCTCGTCTGGGAAATCCATGATCGTGACGAGATCGTATGGACCAGCGGTCCAGAGGAGCGTTTCGATCTTGCCGCCGAACTTCGCTGCCGCCTGCTGTGCGTTCTTCGCGCGTTCGGTCGTGTTCTTGAAGTCCTTGATGCCCTGCTCGGTCCAATTGATGAGGCCAACGTATTTGGCCATTGCTGCCCTCCCCTTAGAGATGCGGACGCGTGCTGACTTTGCCGATCGCGATGGATGACTCTAGACCCACCATCTCGCCGATGCGCATCACCGCGCGCTCGAGCGAACGTCGCCGTTTCGCGTCGAGCGTGATGAGCGGCTGCACGCGGATCGCGATGTGTTTCGCGGTGCGCGTCGACTCCCAGATGCCTCCGACGGTGCCGTCGACAAGCAGCACCGGCATCGGCCCGACGAGGAACGCGTGGCCTGAGCCCGCACCACGCGTGAGCAGACCGGTCGCTGCGGCGCGCGCGACGACGTCCGGCGGCGCGACGACGTCGCGCGGATGTGAGCCGACCGCGTAGCAGTCGAAGCGCGGGAGGAGCAGCGTGGAGGTCGACGCGCGCCCGGGTCGGTCGCCGGCGATCTGCCACGCGCGATGTCCCTCGACGTCCACCTCCTCGATCGCATCGCCGAGCGCCTTCGCGAGCTCGCCCGCGCGGCGCGGCTCGATGAACGCCCACTGTGCGAACTCGGCGTCCGTCGCAGGTCCGTACGCGCCGAGGTAACGGCGCATGAGCTCGCGCTGCGCCTGCGATTCGGGCGGTGACGTGATCTTCCCGAGCCAGTCCGATGCGCGCACGAACGTGACGCGCGCGCCGACGGGCGGCCCGAAGACGAGTGCGCCACGCATCGCGGCGCCGCCGATGCCCGCCTGCCACACGGGCCACTGGCCGCCGAACGCGCCGACGCTGCGCAGGACGGCCCATCGCCCGACACGGCGCGCGACCCCTTCACCGAGCTGCTCGCGCGTCATCGGCGTGGCGCTGAGCGATTCGCAGATGGCCTCGATCGTCGCGTCCATCTGCTTCTGGGTCATGCCGAGGTAGGCGAGACGCTTCGGGTCTTCGTCGCGCCGCCATCCGGCGCGCAACGCCGCAAGCCACCACCCGTATTCGCGCGCGGGTAGCAGATGCACGGTGCCACGGATCCCGTACGCCTTCACAAGCACGCGCGTCTCCCAGAGCGCCGAGTCGAGGTCGCGCTTGCGGAAGCCCGCGATGCGGAGGCCGAGCGAGAGCTCCGCGCTCGGCATCACCTGCGCGTGGATACCGCACACCTCGCCGACGACGTCCACGAGCTTCGCGAGCGGCGCGGGCTTGGTGAGGTGATGACGCACGAGGCGCCGGGCGATGACGCCGCGCCAGGTGAGCTTGCGGACGGCCACTCCTAGGCGAAGACGGCGCGCGTGCGAAAGCCGGACCAGACGAGTGCGGCGCCAACGATCGCGACGCCGATCTCGAGCGCGGCGAGGAACGATGAGGGACGGACGGCATTGGTGAGGCCGGCGAGATCGGCGAGCGCGAGGAGCACGGCGGCCGCGCCGACGATCATCGCGAGCGGCCCGACCCAGCGCGGGCGCCGCCACGTCGCGACGAGCGCGACGATGGCGACGAGGAACGCGACGCCGTAGATGGCGCCGAGCCCGACGCCGTCGGAGGTGCGCGTGTCGACGCCCAGGCCGGGCGTGCCCGCGATCCACAGGAGCAGGAGGACGATCAACAGCGCACGTGTGCGCATCGACGCGGCAGTCTATGTCTTGTAAGGCGCCGTTAACCTGTGCGGGAATGCGCGTCCTGATCATCGGCGCGTCGGGACTCGTCGGCAGCGCGATGATGCGCGTCATCCCGGCCCTCGACCCGAACGCCGTCGTCATGGGGACGTACCGCTCGCGG
>Ga0209058_1003303_pt1 | contig 13087 bp, 10 predicted proteins | sample GraSoiAngelo_147_FD_185904 | JGI IMG/M metagenome (GOLD analysis project Ga0209058, IMG submission 185904) | Grasslands soil microbial communities from the Angelo Coastal Reserve, California, USA - 14_1009_05_40cm (SPAdes) (version 2) | ecosystem: Environmental > Terrestrial > Soil > Grasslands ... | reverse complement strand
TCGATCACCGACAGGAAGTGGATGGTCCGCCCGGCGTTGACGTCGACGACGGCGCGCAGCAGATCGAACTTGTAGCCGAGCGTCGCCGCAGTGTGGATGAGCGAGTCGGTGTCCTTGGGAAAGCAGCTCCCGCCGTAGCCGAGGCCCGCCTGCAGGAAGGCGGGGCCGATCCGGGCGTCGAGGCCCATGCCCTTCATGACCTGGGTGACGTCGGCCCCGGCGAGCTCGCAGATGTTCGCGACCGCGTTGATGAAGGAAATCTTGGTCGCGAGGAACGCATTGGACGCGTACTTGATCATCTCCGCCGACGGCACGTCCGTGATGATCATCGGCCGCTCGAGCGGCGCATAGAGCTCCAGCAAGGTCATGGCGACCTGCTGCGTCGGGGCGCCGATGACGATGCGATCCGGGCGGAGCGTGTCTTCGATCGCCGAGCCCTCGCGGAGGAACTCCGGGTTCGACACGACGTCGAAGGGGACGGGCTGTCGCTGGTGGCGCTCGATGACCTCGCGGACGAACTCGCCGGTGCCGACCGGGACCGTCGACTTGTTGACGACGACGATGTACCGGTCCATAGCCCGGCCGATCTCCTGCGCGACCGCTTCGACGGCGCTGAGGTCGGTTTGGCCGTTCGTCTTGGGCGGCGTGCCGACGGCGATGAAGACGATGACGGATCTGCGGACGGTGCCGGGGAGATCGGTGGTGAACGACAGGCGGCCGTCGCTGACGTTGCGGGCCACCATCTCCTCGAGGCCGGGCTCGTAGATGGGAAGGTGGCCAGCCTGGAGCATGAGGACCCGATCAGGCACGTTGTCGACGACGACGACTTCGTTTCCGAGATCGGCGAAGACGGCGCCGGTCACCAAGCCGACGTAGCCGGCGCCAACCACGCAAATATTCATGGGTCCTCAATCATATCAGACGCCTACCGGTCGGCCGGTCTTCGTCGGCCGCACGTTCGTCGTCGTCGGAATCGTCGGCGACCCAACGGAAGAAGACGCTCGTGAACGCCACCAGCGGAATCACGCCGGCCGGCACCCACATGATGAGGCCCCCGAGCCGCTGATCGGCGAGCGGCGACAGGTCCCACACCCGCGGCGCGGCCGCGTAGAACGGATAGAGCACGTGCTCGGCGCCGGTGATCATCGCGGCGACCACCGTCATCGGTATCCCGAACGCGAAGAGATAGAGGATCTGCGGTCCGTAGTGCAGGCGCGCGAGCTGTCGCGACGGCGAGAGCACTGGCCACCAGCCGAGCGTGGCGGTCACGATCAGCGCGAGGTGCTCGACCACGTGCCACGCGTGTCGCTCGAGCGCCACGCCGTACGGGCCGGGCAGATGCCAGCCGACGAGCGCCACCGCGTAGAGCGCGAGCGCCGGGACGGGCCGCGTCACCGCGCCGGCCGCCCTCCGGCTCCCTGGCCATCGGAGAAGAACGCCGAGCCGCGTATCGATCATCCACGCCGGCGTCCCGCCGAGCAGGAGCGGCGGGACCACGAGCGTCAGGAGCAGGTGCTGCACCATGTGGGCGCTGAAGAGATAGAAGTCGCTCAGGTCGTGCAGGGGGCCGTTCAGCGCGCCGAGCACGACGAGCAGGCCGCCGAAGAAGAGCGTCGGCTGGCGCACGCCGCGACCGGGGCCGCGCGTCCAGGCGAGCGCGTAGGCGGCGGCCAGGAGACCCACGCCGAGCAGCACGTCGGCGTGGATGGAAAGGGATGTCCAGGACAACGGCGGCGGCGACGCCATCAGCGGTTGAAGACCAGGAAGGCGCCGGTCAATGTCATCAGCGCCACCGCCAGACCGGTGGCGAGGATCAGCGGCCCCACGAACACGAACGTGAGCACGCGTGAGTCGTAGCGCAGGTGCATGTAGAAGAGCACGACGAGCGCGAACTTCGCCGCCGACATCGCGAGCAGCAGCGGCACGATGATCGGCGCGAGTTGCCGCACGTAGATCACTCCGACCTCGAGGGCCGTGACGCCGGTCAGCACGAGCGCCACCAGCACGTAGGTCCCGACCGTCGCGTGCTCGCCGCCAGGCCGCTCCTCGGTCACGTCAGCCTCCATCGTTCAACGCCGCCCCGCGTGGATCATGGAACGAGATAGACCAGCGTGAAGATCGCGATCCACACGACGTCGACGAAGTGCCAGTAGAGACCCGCGATTTCGACCTTGACGGCGTCACCGACGGTGAGCCTTCCGCGGCGATCGAGGATCCAGAGGGTGAGCAGCCAGAGGACGCCGACGCTGACGTGCGCGCCGTGGAAGCCGGTGAGGACGAAGAACGTCGAGCCGAACAGGTTCTGCTGTAGCGTGAGCCCCTCGTGGACGAAGGCGCGGAACTCGTAGACCTGGAAGCCGAGGAAGACCAGGCCGAGCAGCGCCGTCCCCAGGAGCCAGCGCCGCGTCTCTCGCCGGTCCCCGCGCTGCGCCGCCGCCAGCGCCAGCACCATGAGCAAGCTCGACATCAAGAGGACGAACGTGGAGATCGTCGTCAGCGGGATGTTGAGGATCTCGTGGGGCGCGGGGCCCACCACGCTGCGGCCCTTGTAGGCCAGATAGGTCGCGACGAGCGTGCCGAAGAAGAAGCACTCGGAGCCGAGGAAGACCCAGAGCGCGAGCTTGCGGTGGTCGAGACCGAGCCCGCCCGCCTGGTGCGCGTGCTCGGGCTTGTCGTGGTGCTCGAGCGCGAACCGGAAGGCGGCGAAGACCGTCAGCAGGGCGCCAAGGAGCACCAGGACCAGGTGGGTGAGGACCCCCACCGCGGCCGTCACCATCCCGAGCGCCATCACGACGGGCCAGTGCGACGGCGTGGGGAGATGGAACGCCTCGTGGGCGGGCGCCTGGACCGCGCGGACGCCAGGCCCGGGGGCGACACCCGTCCGCGTTGCGTCCACGAGCCCGAGGCGACCATATTTCTCGCGCCAGAACGTGTCGCGGCCGAGCACGGGCGGGATCGCGTCGAAATCGTGGGGCGGTGGCGGGGACGAGGTCCGCCACTCGAGCGTCCGGCCGTCCCAGGGGTCGGCCGGCGCGAGCCCTCCTCGCCGGCTTCGCCAGGCATTGATCGCGAAGAGCAGCACGCCCAGGCCGATGCCGAAGGCGCCCACGGTCGACGCGAAGTTCCCGGCGGTCCAGCCCGCATCGGGGGGATAGGTGTAGATCCGGCGCGGCATGCCCAGCGCGCCGAGGTAGTGCTGGGGGAAGAAGGCGAGGTTGAACCCGGCGAACAGGACCCAGAAGTGGAGCCGGCCGAGCCGTTCGTCGAGGAGCCGGCCGGTCATCTTCGGCCACCAGTAGTACGCGCCCGCGAAGAGGCCGAAGAGGCTCCCGCCGATCAGCACGTAGTGCAGGTGCGCGACGACGAAGTAGCTGTCGGTCTGCTGGAGGTCGACCGGCGGCGAGGCGTGCATGATCCCGGAGAGGCCGCCGATCGTGAAGAGCCCGACCAGGCCGACCGCGAAGTGGAGCGCCGTCGTCGTCCGGATCGAGCCGCCCCACAGCGTCGCCAGCCAGTTGAAGATCTTCACGCCCGTCGGAATCGCGATGAGCATGGTCGCGATGGAGAATGCGGAGTCGGCGACCGGCCCCATGCCGGCTGCGAACATGTGGTGGCTCCACACGCCGAAGCCGAAGAAGCCGATGAGCACGCCCGAGTAGACGACGACCGGCGCGCCGAACAGCGGCTTGCGGGCGAAGGTCGGCAGCACCTCGGAGACGATCCCGAATGCCGGGAGGATCAGGATGTACACCTCGGGGTGGCCGAAGATCCAGAACAGGTGTTGCCACAGGTGGAGATCGGCGCCCGCCGCCACCTCGTAGAAGAGGGTGCCGAAGAACCGGTCGAACATCAGGAAGATCAGCCCCACCGTGATCGGCGGGAAGGCGAGCACGATCAGGAACTGGACGACCAGCGTCATCCACACGAAGACCGGCATGCGCATCATCGTCATGCCCGGGGCCCGCATGTTCACGATCGTGACGATGAAGTTGACGCCGGCGATCATCGACGAGACGCCGAGGATCTGGAGACTGAGGATCCAGAAGTCCACGCTGGGGCCCGGCGTGAACTGGCGCGACGTGAGGTTGGCGTAGCCAAACCACCCGACGTCGGGCGGCGTGCCCGTCAGGAAGCTCGCGTTCAGGAAGATCCCGCCGCCCAGGAAGATCCAGTAGGACAGCGCGTTCAGCCGCGGGAACGCGACGTCGCGCGCGCCGATCAGCAGCGGGACCAGGTAGTTGAAGAACATGGCGTTGAACGGCATGATCGCCAGGAACACCATCGTCGTGCCGTGCATGGTGAACAGCGCGTTGTACGTGCCGGCGCTCACCAGCGCGTTGTGGGGCACCGCCAGCTGCAGCCGGATCAGGAGCGCCTCGACGCCGCCCACCAGGAAGAACGCGAAGGCAGTGGCGCCGTAGAGGATGCCGACGCGCTTGTGATCGACCGTCGTCAGCCAGCCGATCACTTGAGGCTCAAGAGATAGGCGGCCACGGCGCGCGCCTGGTCGTCGGTGAGGCCGAGCGCGGGCATCTTCGAGCCCGGCTTCAACGCGATCGGATCCTTGACCCACGCGGCGACGGTCGCGGCCGTGCTCGGGAACATGCCGGCCGCCAGTGTCCGCCGGCTCCCGAACGTGGTGAGGTCGGGGCCGAGCGAGCCGGTCGAGACGCCGCGGATGGTGTGGCAGCCGACGCACGCGCTGCGCGCGTAGATCGCCTTGCCCTCGGCGGCCGGCCCGGTCGGCTCGGCCGGCGTCGCCTTCTGCGCGGCGATCCACCGCTCGAACGTCGCGGGGGCGTCGACGACCACGCGCAGGCCCATGTTCGCGTGGGAGAGGCCGCAGAACTCGGCGCACTGGCCGCGGTACTCGCCCGGAGTGTCCGGGGTGAAGGTGAGCCGGTTCAGGCGCCCGGGGACCACGTCGCGCTTGCCGCCGAGCTGCGGCACCCAGAAGCTGTGGATCACGTCGGGGCCGTCGAGCGTGAGGGCGACGGGCCTTCCGGCCGGCACGTGCAGCTCGTTGGCGGTGACGACGTCGAGCGAGGGATAGCGGAACTCCCACCACCACTGGTGCCCCAGCACCCTGATCTCGAGGGCCGCCGGGACGGGCGCAGCCTGCGTCCGGAAGATCACCTGGATCGTCGGCACCGCGATCGCCAGCAGGACGAGCGCGGGCGCGATCGTCCATCCGATCTCGAGCGCCGTGTGGCCGCGCGTCTGGGGCGGGAGCGCGGCGTCTCGGCCACGGTAGCGGACGAGGATCCAGACCAGCACGACCGCCACGATCAGTGCGATCGCCACCGCCACCCCGGTGATGATCCCGTAGAGGTGGAGGATCGAGCGCGCGAGATCCGAGCGCGCGATCAGCGTCGTCATGGGCCCGTCCCGCGCGCAGCCGCCGAGCCCGAGCGCGACGTCGAGCGCGCCCATCGACGCCACGAGGCGGCGGATCGGCGCGCGACAGCACGACATCGGGCCCTCCTGCCGGCGGCCGCTCAGGCGTCCGCGGCGTCGGCCAGTACGAGCAGCGTGTGGAGGAGCGCGTTGGCTCCGCGCTCGATCGCCGCCGGGTCGCTCATCTCGTCGACGCGGTGGCTGCGTCCGCCCTGGGACGGAATGAAGATCATCCCGGCGTCGACGACGCGCGCGAGGTTCTGCGCGTCGTGACCGGCCGCCGAGTAGAGACGCTGATGTGCCAGGCCCAGCGTGTCGCACACCTTCTGGATCGTCGCCTGGACGCGTGGCGAGCATTGCGCGGGCGTCGTCGCCGAGACCGGCTGGATCTCCGCCTCGAGGCGGTGCGCGCGCGCCACTTCGCGGGCGAGCGCGGCGCACTCGCCGGCCAGGCGCTCGAGCACGCCGGCGTCCGGGTCGCGCATCTCGTGCATGAGCTCGGCGCGGCCGGGGACGATGTTGGAGGCGCCGGGATGGACGCGGACCACGCCGAAGTTGGTGACGCTCACATCGCTGCCGCGCGTGACCACGTGCTCGCGAACGCGCAGCGCGTAGTCGGCGGCGGCCAGGAAGGCATCGCGTCGCCGCGGCATCGGCGTCGTGCCGGCGTGATCGGCCTGGCCGACGAAGATCACGCGGGAGCGCCGGACGCCCACGATCGCCTCGACGACTCCGATGGGTACGCCCGCCTCTTCCAGCCGGGGGCCCTGCTCGATGTGCAGCTCGACGTAGGACGCCACGGCGCCCGCCGGCGCTTTCGCCTCGGCCGCGCGATGGGCGTCGAAGCCGGCGCCGGCCATCGCGTCCACGAGCCGCGTGCCGTCCACCGCCGCCATCTCGTCGATCCGCGCGGCGTCGAGCAGGCCACAGAAGGCGCGCGAGCCGAAGAGACTGCCGTAGCGGCCTTCCTCGTCGCTCCACGCCGCCACCACCAGCGGCCGGCGATGACGCGTCTTGGTCTCCCGAATGACTTCCAAGCACTCGAGCCCCGCGAGGACGCCGAGCGCGCCGTCGAGCACGCCGCCCTCGGGAACGGTGTCGATGTGCGAGCCGGTGACGACTGCGGGCGTTTCCGGAACCCACGCGCGGATGCCGTCGGCGCCGAAGACGTTGCCGGCGGGATCGACCCAGGTCTCGAGACCCGCCGCGCGCATCTCGCCGAGGAGCCACGCCCGCGCCTGTTCATGGGCCGGCGACCAGCAGAATCGTGTGACGCCGCCGCCGGGCAGGGCGCCGAAGCGGGCGAGCGCATCGATGCGAGAAGTGAGGCGCGGAAGCGAGACGGCGATCACAGGGAGGAAGTATAAAGCCTTGACTTCCCGAGGTAAGGATTCGAAGATGAATCACTGTTCAGTCGCTCCCCGCCGCCCACTTCAGGAGGGCACATGGATCTCTCACTGACGCCAGAGCAGGAGGCCTTCAGGGCGACCGTCCGCACCTGGCTCAAGACCAACATCCCTCGCGAGTGGACGCCGATGGGTAGCGCCGAGATCCCCCGGGCGGAGCAGTACGAGCTGTTGCGGCGCTGGCAGCGCACGCTCTTCGACGCGGGCTTCATCGGCCTCACGTGGCCCAAAGAGTACGGCGGCGGCGGCCTCACCTTCCTGGAAGAGATGGTCCTGCAGCAAGAGATGGCGCTCGCGAAGGCGCCGCCGATCCTGAACGTGCTCGGCGTCGGCATGACGGGTCCCACCGTCATCAACTGGGGCACCGAAGAGCAGAAGAAGCGCTACCCGCCAAAGATCCTCTCGTGCGAGGAGATCTGGTGTCAGGGCTACTCGGAGCCGAACGCCGGCTCCGATCTCGCGTCGCTGCAGACGCGCGCGGTCAAGGACGGCGAGCACTGGGTGGTCAACGGCCAGAAGGTGTGGACCTCCTTCGCCCACGTCGCCGACTACATGATGCTGCTCGCCCGCACCGACCCGAGCGTGCCCAAGCACAAGGGCATCACCTACTTCCTGCTCGACATGAAGCTGCCGGGCGTGACGGTGAAGCCGCTCCGGCAGATCACCGGCGAAGCCGAGTTCAACGAGGTCTTCTTCGACAACGTGCGGGTGCACGAATCGGAGGTGCTCGGCGGCGTCAACAACGGCTGGGCGGTCGGGCTCACGACGCTGATGTACGAGCGGCTCACGCTCGGGTTCGGCCTCCAGATGCGGCTGCGCATCGCGCTCGACGGCCTCATCGACCTGGCCCGCCAGATGGAGAAGAGCGGCCGCGCGCTCACGAAGGAACCGGTCATGCGGCAGAAGCTCGCGCAGATCTGGATCGAGACCGAGTGCCTCAAGTACACGGGCGCGCGGGCCATCACCAAGCTCCTCCGCGGCGAGATGCCGGGCCCGGAGGCCTCGACCGGGAAGATGGCGTGGGTCGACACGCACCAGCGCCTGCAAGAGCTCGCGATGGAGATCGAGGGACCGTACTCGCAGCTCTGGAAGGGCTCGGAGTGGGCGATCGAGGGCGGGGTGTGGCCGCAGTCCTTCCTCCGCTCGCGGGCCAACTCGATCGAGGGCGGGACGACCGAGATCCAGAAGAACATCATCGCCGAGCGGCTGCTCGGCCTACCGAAGGACTAGACCGCCATGGATTTCGGCTTCAGCCAGGAGCAAGAGCTGCTCCGCTCCACCGCGCGGAAGTTCCTCGAGAACGAGTGCACCTCGGCGTTCGTCCGGGCGCGCATGGAAGAGCCCGCGGGCGTGACCGACGAGTTCTGGTCCAAGCTGGCCGAGCAGGGCTGGCTCGGCCTGGTCTACGGCGAGGAATACGGCGGCTCCGGGCTCGGGTTCGTCGACCTGACGGTGTTGATGGAGGAGATGGGCCGGGTGGTCATGCCCGGCCCGTTCTTCGCCACCACGCTGCTCGGCGGCCTGGCCATCCGTGAGGCGGGGTCGGCGGCCCAGAAGAAGGAGTGGCTCACGCGGATCGCGTCGGGGCGGGCCAAGACCACGCTGGCCTGGACGGAGCCGAGCGCGCGCTGGGACGCCGCCGGCGTCACGTGCAAGGCCCGCGAGAGCAAGGGCGGGTTCGTGCTGAACGGCACGAAGCTCTTCGTGCTCGACGCGCACCTGGCCGACGCGCTCGTGGTGGTCGCGCGGACGAGCGAGGGCCCGACGCCGGAGGATGGCACGAGCCTCTTCCTGGTGCCGAAGGCCACGAGCGGCGTGAACGTGAAGCTCTTGCCCACGATGGATCAGACGCGCAAGCTCTGCGAGGTCACCTTCAAGGACGCGACGGTGCCGGCCGACGCGCTGATGGGGGCCAAGGGCGCGGCGTGGCCGACGCTGACGCGCGTCGTCGAGCGCGCGACGGTGGCGCTCTGCGCCGAGATGTGCGGCGGTGCACAGCGCGTGCTCGACATGACGACGGAGTACGCGAAGATCCGGATCGCCTTCGGCAAGCCCATCGGCACCTACCAGGGCGTCAAGCACCGCGCCGCCGACATGCTCGTCGACGTCGAGAACGCGAAGTCGCTCACGTACTACGCCGCGTGGGCGGTCGACGAGAACGCGCCCGAGGCCGCGCTGGCCGCCTCGATGGCCAAGGCGTACGTCACCGACGCGTACCGGAAGGCCGCCGGCGCCGGCATCCAGCTCCACGGCGGCATCGGCTTCACGTGGGAGCACGACCTGCACCTCTACTTCAAGCGCGCCAAGTCGTCCGAGTTCACGTTCGGCGACGCCACGTATCATCGGGAGCGGGTCGCGCAGCTGATTAGTTTGTAGCGGGGTCCGTGAGGCCGGCGTGGACCGAGGGTGGCCTGAGATAGGTGCGAGCCGGCTCCGCACGCCCGTTCCTTTCCGTGGCGACGTTCTCTAAGGTGGCGGTTTCCTCGTGAACGCGCCCGTTCCCCCGGTCGAGCCGAAGCCGGCGGCGTCCGTTTTGCTCGTGCGCGACGCGCCGGCGGGAGCGCCGGAGCCGCTCGAGGTGTACATGATCCGGCGCAACCGGGGCATGAAGTTCCTCGGCGGCTACTACGCCTTCCCGGGCGGCAAGGTCGACCCGGCCGATGGGGAGCCAACGGCCCTCGCGCGGTGTCGTGGCGTCGAGGCGGCCGACGCCGAAAGGATCCTGACCGAACACGAAGGCTCGCCGGCGCTGGCGTTCTGGGTGACCGCTGTCCGCGAGCTTCTGGAGGAGAGCGGCATCATGCTCGCGTGCGACGACGCGGGGCGTGCGCTCGACTGGTCGAGTCCGCGGACCGCCGAGGCGATCGAGCGTTGCCGCAAGGCGCTCATGGCCGGTGAGGCGCCGTTCGCGGAGCTCATCGCCCGTGAGAGTTGGTACTGCGATCTACGCCCGCTTCGGTATCTCTCGCACTTCATCACGCCGAGGTCGAGCCCCATCCGCTTCACCGCGCGCTTCTTCGTCAGCCCGCTGCCGGCGGGCCAGGAGCCGCGGCTCTTCACGGAGGAGACGTCGGAAGGATTCTGGATTCATCCGGCCGAAGGCTACCGCCGCTTCCTGTCCGGGGCGATGAAGATGGCCGAGCCCGCGGAGTACGGGCTCGCCTATCTGGCGCAGTTCGCCGCGCTGGATGATTTGTGGGCCGCTCACCGCGACGGCCACCACAAGTTCCAGGGAATCGCCGATCGCATCGACGTGCTCTGGGACAGCTTCGACTGGAAGCAGAACCGGTTTCCGGGCTTAAGTAGCTAGAACAAAGAGCAATCTCGCTACCGCTATCCACTTTCTATACACACTCTCGCGTCGCTGTGACCTACCATTTTAGGAAGGCTGTGGTGCCCGAGCTGGAGTCCTGGCCGGAGGGGTCCCGAGCGGATGACCGAGATCACATTTTATCGGTGGGCAGCGGCCTCGCCGATTGTCTTGCCCGTTTTTGCCTACGCCATCGCATGGCATACCAGCCCGGCGGGAGGTGTTTTCGCTGGCATCGCCCGGCTCGTACTGCTGTCCGGGCTTGCGGGCGGGCCCGCTTACGTGCCGTTCATGTGCGGGCTCCTGTGGCTGCTTCGCGGAACGACGGCCGCTTCGTACGGGTACGCATCGCTCGTAGCGCCGCTTCTTTTCGCGCCCGTCTTCATTCTCTATCTCGCCGTCCTGGAATACTTCGGGCCTGGCCCGGAGCCCTTCATAGACAACGTTCTCTTCTATCTTCGCTACCTCTTAGGCGTCGGGTACGCGTACGTCCTATTGGTCCATCTCCTTAGATTTGGACTTTTGCACGTCGGACGGTTCAGCGATCGACAAACCGCTGTCTAGCTGATGTGTGCCTTGGGCGGCCCTCGTCGCGGACCTATTTACACTCGCCGGTGAAACAGAGCATCGGATGTAGGGGGTATGAGCCCCTGCTCAGACGACCTGGTCCGCGATCCGGCACGCGCCGGGCTCCTCTCGCGTGAGGATCGCGCAGCACTCTGCCATCAACCCTCGGCGTGTCTAGCCCTATCCGCGCTCGATATGCGCCGCACCACCGCCACGAGTAACACGCGCATCAGTACCCCGAAAACAGCACGTTCCCTTGTGTTCTCACGCGTTGTGGCCGTGGCGTCGTAGGCTGGAGCACCAGGAGGGTCACAGGATGAAGGCGTATCGTCGGCGCGAAGGTCTCTTAAGTGTCTTGGCGCTTGTCGTCCTCTTGGCCGCTTGTGTGATCACACGAAACCCGCTGATCAACCTGCTGTTCGTGCTCACCGCGGCCTGTTCCATCTTCGCGGCCCTCGTATGGTTCTATGGACAGCGTCCGAGAGACGACGTTGAAAAAGCTGCGGATACTTACAAAGTGAAGATCGGAATGGTCCTGTCGAACGCGGCGATGCTCGTCGCCGTAATCTTCGTCGGCTCAATACTTCTGTTTCTCGTAGCTGGAATCGCTACGGTCGGGTTCTGTGGTGTGGCGGATTGGTCCGTGTGCCGCGTGCTTTTCGACCCGGACTGAAACGGACACCTATCCTAGGTCAGTCGTCACGCCTCCCTGACGCTCCGCACGAGTCGCAGGCGGGCCGCTAAAGGAGTCGCGCGCAGATCGGCCAGAGCGTTCGGCCTGGCATGACTCGGTGGCGGCCTTTGAAGTGCTCGCGCACCGCCTCCCCGGCGCGACGCCAAAGAAGGAACACTTCTCCCTCGGACAGTACCAACTCGTAGTTGCCGCCACCCGAAGAAGCTCCTGTACTCCTTCAGCTCCCGGAAGGCTGACCACGGAATCAGGAGCGGAGGCTCGCGGTAGGAGAATGGCCTCTCTATTTCCACGTAGAACCCGGACGCCGAAGGAATGACCCGAAGGATCCCTTGATGAGCGACGCCATGAAGGGTTGCCGCTTGATGCCCGAAGACGCGACCCTCCGGCCGATCATTGGTTGGAAATCGCGTCACTAACTCGGGCCAATTCGAGCTTTCAGAGAGAAAGCGGATGACGAAGCGCCAGAAGCCGATCATCACGATCAGGACAGCGATCACGGCGCCAGCCGTAAAACGAGCGGTGGCCAGCGCTCTAGCATCGTTCTCGAGTATGACGTACCGGGCTCGTCGGGCGGGACTCAATTGGCTCGTCGTGGGACGCGCGAATCCGACGGTCGGCCAGCGCGATCGCTGACCGATAGAGTCGTTACTTCTCGCTCGTGGTCGGCAGGGCGTCGAGGCACTGCTGCGTCCGCCGCATCGCGGTCCGGAGATCGTCGTCGCTCACGATGTTGTATCGCCGGTACATGCTCTCGGTGAGGTGCCCGGTGATCTGCGTAGCGACGTCGCGCGAGACGCCTGCGCGATCCATGTTGCGGGCTGCGCTTCGGCGCATGTCGTGAAACAATCGTCCGCGCCGTGCTCGGCCGCCGCGAGCGCTGGGCCGGGACGGCGCAGGAGGCCCATTCGTGACACGACGGCCGCCAGAGGGGCTCATCGGCCGCTCGCTGCGCCGCCAGGAGGACCCGCGGCTGGTCCGCGGCAAGGGCCAGTACGTCGGCGACGTCGTCCTGCCCGGGCTGCTGCACCTCGCCGTCGTGCGCAGCCCGCACGCGCACGCGCGCATCGCCGGCATCGACGTCCGCGCCGCGCGGGCGGCGCCAGGCGTCGTGGCCATGCTGACAGCTGCCGACCTCGACGGTATCGGTGCGCTGCCGGTGCTGGCGCACCCGCCGGGCCAGCGCCAGAGCGATTTCCCGGTGCTCCCCGCTGACCGCGCGGTCTACGCGGGTCAGCCCGTGGCGGCCGTCGTCGCCGAGGACCGCTACGCCGCAGAGGACGCCCTCGACGCCGTCCGCGTCGACTGGGATCCGCAGCCGGCGCTCACAGACGTTGTCCAGGCGACCGTCCCCGGCGCGTGGCGCCTCTACGAGGCGTGGCCCGATAACATCGCCGTTGGCCGCGAGATCGGTGCCGGCATTCCCGAAGGCGTCTTCGAAAGCGCCCACACCGTCGTGGAGGCGACGTTCACGACGCCGCGCCAGACGGCGGCGCCGCTGGAGGGCCGCGGGATCTGCGCGTCCTGGGACGCCGACACGGGCGCGCTCACCGTCTGGGCCTCGAGCCAGGCGCCGCACCAGTTCCGCACGGTGCTGGCGGGCGTCCTCGGGCTCGACGAGGAGCGCATCCGGGTCATCGTGCCGGATGTCGGCGGCGGGTTCGGGGTGAAGCTGCATTACTACCCCGAGGACGTGCTCGCGTGCGTCGCCGCCAT
>Ga0209058_1003294_pt1 | contig 13099 bp, 10 predicted proteins | sample GraSoiAngelo_147_FD_185904 | JGI IMG/M metagenome (GOLD analysis project Ga0209058, IMG submission 185904) | Grasslands soil microbial communities from the Angelo Coastal Reserve, California, USA - 14_1009_05_40cm (SPAdes) (version 2) | ecosystem: Environmental > Terrestrial > Soil > Grasslands ... | reverse complement strand
AAAATGACTGGCGACTTTGAGCAGCCGGAAACCGGGCGCCGACGACGCTGGACAAGACGGGTCGGCCACAGGTCGAGCGTCCGCCGCGGAGCACAGCCGTAGCGGCGGAGCTCGAAGGCGAGTGGAAAGGCAATTACGAAATGCTCGGTTACACCCGACATGTGTCGATCAAGTTCACGAATCGGGGACCAGACGGCGCGGCGGCGGAATTTGTGATTGTTGGACGCAAGCACAACAATTTGCCTGTCGATCTTGTGACGCAGGAGGGCGATCTAGTCACAATCGATTCACACGAAATCGGAATCAGCTTCGAAGGGCGACTCCGGAATGGAAAGCTTGCCGGAGCGATTCGGCAAGGCGCGATTGAAACACCACTGGTGTTGGAGCGCACGAAACCGTAATGAGCACTCCGCGCATCGGAGTTTTGCTCGCGAGTCTTTTCGCGGTGACAGCGATCAACGCGCAATCGATGTTTCGCGGGGACGCCGTACATTCCGGCAGGTATGCGGGCCCGGCGCCGCGGCAATTCCATCGCGTGAAATGGAAATTTCCAACCGGCGATCGCGTGATCTCGTCGCCGGTGTTCAAAGACAACGTGATCTACTTCGGCGGCGACGACGGAAACGTGTATGCAGTTAATGCTGTAACCGGCAGTCAAATTTGGAAGCGAGCCACGAACGGACCGGCTCCGGCGACGCCGGCTGTCGCCGACGGAACGGTTTACATTGGGAGTTACGACGGCAAGTTTTACGCGCTCGATGCGAAGACTGGCGCATTGAGATGGAAGGTCACGAATGAGGGGGAGCGTCGGTTCGAAGCGAAAGGCTTGCACGGACTGCAACCCAAAAACCAGACGATCGCTGATCCGTTTGATGTGTTCCTTTCAAGTCCGGTCGTAGCAAATGGCACGGTCTATTTCGGAAGCGGCGATGGAAATCATTACGCGCTGGATTCGGCGACGGGCGATCTGCGTTGGAAATTTAAGACGAGCGATGTGGTCCACGCCTCACCGGCGCTCGCGGATGGCGTTTTGTTTTTCGGAAGCTGGGACAGCTATTTCTACGCGGTGGACGCCGCGACTGGCAAAGAGAAGTGGCGTTTCCACGCGGGCGAAGATCCGCTCATTCATAACCAGGTTGGGTTCCAATCCTCGCCGGCGGTCGCAAACGGTGTGGTCTATACCGGCTGCCGCGATGCAAATTTGTACGCGCTCGATGCGCTGACGGGTAAAGAAAAGTGGCGTTTCAACACCGAGCTGAGCTGGGTAATCACGTCGCCGGCGGTCGCTGATGGCAAGGTGTTCTTCGCCACATCGGACTCGAGTTTGTATCACGTCGTGGATGCAAACAGCGGCAAACCCATTGTGCGTCAGCAAGGGAACGCATACATGTTTTCCTCGCCGGCGATCGCTGGAGATGTCGTATTCATCGGCGTGCTAAATGGGACGCTCCGAAGCCCGCGATGCCAAAACCGGCGACCTTCTGTGGGACTTTCAAGTCGAGACGTCAAAGCAAAATAAGGGTTGGGTACTTACCGCCGACCGCAAATTCAACGCGCCGTTTCTCTATCACTCAAGTTGGCGGGAAGCGCCGCTTGTAGCGAACGATCAGCAAATTCGCATCGGCGGAATTTTCTCATCGCCGCTCGTCGTGAATGGCGTGGTTTACTTCGGCTGCGCCGACGGATTTCTCTACGCCTTGGAATAAGCGAACCGTTTCGCTTGTCGAACGCCAATCCTCCGGCAATTTGCTGACGTGAGCTCGGCAATTTCGGTTAGAGACGCGCTGAACAAAACGGCGCCCGTGCAAAACATACTCGTGCAGGGTTGGGTGCGGACGCGGCGCGATTCGAAAGACTTTTCGTTTATCGAGCTGAATGATGGCTCATCGCTGCGCAACCTCCAGATCATCGCGAAAAACTCGTTACCAAATTATCCGGCGCTGCAAAGGATCACGACGGGTGTCTCGATTAGTGCCACTGGCGCGCTCGTCGCTTCCCAGGGTAAGGGGCAAAAATGGGAACTGGTTGCGGACACAATCGAGATCGTTGGTCCCGCCGATGATTCCTATCCGCTTCAGAAAAAGGGGCACACACCTGAATTTCTCCGCGAGATCGCTCATTTACGCCCTCGTTCAAACCTTTTCAGCAGCATTTTTCGCGTGCGGAGCCGGCTGGCCTTTGCCGTTCACCAGTTTTTCCAGGAGCGCGGTTTCGTGTACGTCCACACGCCAATTATCACTGGCAGCGATTGCGAGGGTGCAGGAGAATTGTTTCGCGTCTCCACTATCGATATCAAAAATCCGCCGCGGAAAAACGGGGAAATTGATTTTGCGCAGGATTTCTTCGCCCGCCCGACTTATCTGACCGTGAGCGGCCAGTTGGAAGCGGAAGCGTTCGCGTTGGCGTTGTCCAAGGTTTACACATTTGGCCCGACGTTCCGCGCTGAAAACTCGAATACATCCCGCCACGCCAGTGAGTTTTGGATGATTGAGCCGGAGATGGCGTTTTACGATTTGAACGGCAACATGAATCTCGCGGAAGAGTTCGTTAAATATTTAATCGCAGATGCGAAACATCATTGCCCCGATGAGATGGAGCTCTTCGCCAGATTCGTGGACAAAGAGTTGCTTCCCCGACTCGATTTCGTCGTCGAGCGACCATTTCAGCGGATCGCGTACGCTGACGCTGTCGATCTTCTAAAAAAGAGCGCCGAAACATTTGAGTTCCCGATCGATTACGGCTTGAACCTGCAATCGGAGCACGAGCGCTGGTTGACCGAAAAACATTTCAAATGTCCCGTCACGGTTTTCAATTTTCCGAAGGAGATCAAACCCTTCTACATGCGCTTGAACGATGACGGAAAGACGGTTGCGGCGATGGATTTGCTGGTGCCCGGCATCGGGGAAATCGTCGGTGGCAGTCAGCGCGAGGAGAGATTCGAAATGCTCGAAGAAAACATGCGGCGGCACAATATGGATCCCGCCGATTACAAATGGTATCTGGATCTTCGTCGCTACGGCACCGTGCCGCACTCCGGATTCGGCCTCGGCTTTGAACGCATGCTCATGTTCATCACCGGCGTTCCGAACATTCGCGATGTCATCCCTTTCGCACGCACACCCGGCAGCGCGGAATTCTGAGGTTGAAAGTACTCGACTCTGAAAATCTTGGCGGGTATAACGAGCAAAAAGCCCGTCCACGGGCCATTTAACAGGAGATCACCATGGCAAAGAAAAAAGCTTCAGGGCAAAAGTTGCGAAGATCGTGCGGCGCAATGGCGGCGCATATGATGTTGCTGGAGCGATTCCCGGCATTCCGTGCGGCACAGATGCGCCTCGAAAACGCCACCTTGCGTCGCCGCGAAACGGGATTCGATGCGGCAAAGGTCAAGCTCGTCACTATCAAGACCGTCGTGAATGTCGTTTACAAGACGACCGAGCAGAACATTTCCGATGCGCAGATCAAGAGCCAGTTCAAGGCGATGAATAAGGATTTTCGCGCGACGAATCCAGACAGAAATCAGACGCCCACTCCCTGGAAGGGTTTGGTCAGCGATGTGCGGCTCCAGTTCAAACTTGTGAAGGTCACCCGCACGAAGACGACAAAGAGTGGGTTCGGCGTGGACGATGCGGTGAAGAAAGCTTCCACGGGCGGCATTGCGCCGTTTAGTCCGAAGACGCATCTTAATCTTTGGGTCTGTCCTCTTACCGGGGGACTCCTCGGTTATGCGCAGTTTCCTGGCGGTCCAGAAGCGACCGACGGCGTAGTCATAAATTACCGCGCCTTCGGAACCCTTGGGACAGCTGAGGTGCCTTTTGACAAAGGCCGCACCGCGACCCACGAGATCGGGCATTATTTTAATCTGCGTCATATTTGGGGAGATACTCCGGATTGCAGTGGATCCGACATGGTGGCGGATACGCCAAACTGCGCCGGTCCAAATTTCGGCACACCAAGTTGGCCGGTTGTGACTTGCAACAACGGACCGAACGGGGACATGTTCGTGAACTACATGGATTACACCGACGACAAGGCGATGTTCATGTTCACGGCGCAGCAGGTAATTCGAATGCGGACTGCGCTCGATACGCTTCGTGGCGGTCTGATTTAGAATAATCGGAGGGCGTTGTGGAAGGAAAACCTGCGGCGAACGATTCGCTATTCGCCACCACGTGGGTGCACGTTTTCGAGGAAGATACAGCCAAGGGCGCTGTCTATCGCCCGGAGGAAGATGATATTCCGCTTTCGCGCCGACCTCGTCAGAGGATCAAACTCCGTCCCGACGGCTCCGCCTCTGTATTTGTTCCGACTGCGGACGATCGTTACATGGAAGAACCCGCCACTTGGAGCGAAGAGAGAGGAGCGGTGGTAATTCATGAACGGGGCGGGACTCCTCCTTTGCGCATCGTGGATCACTCACCTTCCCGCTTAATCGTACAATCCGAAAAGCGCTGACCGATCAATAATTGTGCCGAAGAGACAATCCAGTGCGGGGCGGACGTTTGAAATAAGCACGCGGGTCGCCCGGCAAGCCCTCGTTAGGCGATATCAACGCGATCGGAATGCGCCGCTCACCCGTCCGCTCCGCATTTACACACTCGATCCGTCCGTCTCGGATCGCATCGGCGGCGTGGCGACAGTGCGTGTGCCCTACGAAAAACTTGAGCCCGGACCGATCGGTTCGCTGTTCAAGGTAATCAGTGACGGCGCTCCGAAAATCTTGCGGCACGAGCCGCTGGATCTCGACGATCCTTACCTTCTGCTTTCGAGCGGTCTAAGGCCTTCGCCCGCAAACGGACAATTTCACCCGCAAATGGTATATGCCGTCTGCAGTTTAACCTATGCGGCGTTCCGGCGGGCACTGGGTCGCGACATCTCTTGGGCGACGAATGACGACTCCGCCCATGAACCACTTCGACTGATCGTGCGGCCATTCGGCGCGCGGGTCGCAAACGCTGGTTACAGCCGAGAAGCGGGAGATCTTTCCTTCGGCTTTTTTAATGCGGGAAAAAAACGCGCCGGTTTCACTTTGCGCGACGGCATCATTTGCACCGCGCTGAGCCATGACATCGTTGCGCACGAAACCACTCATGCTCTCCTTGATGGCCTGCGCTCCCTTTTCCTGAATCCAACAAATGTCGATGTCCCCGCTTTTCATGAAGGCTTCTCCGATCTGGTCGCGATTTTTCTCCATTTCACCTATCCGGAAGTAGTCGAGCGCGCCATTGGTGAATGGGAAACGGAGTCGTCGGGCATAACTATGCTCACCGATCTCGCTCGCGAATTTGGGTATGCGCGTTCGAAAACCGGTCGCGCCAAGGCGCTGCGTTCCGGAGTTGATGTGGAAGGCATCGCCGCGTTCGATTCCGATGTGCTGCCTGGAAAAGAGCAGGCGCTGAATCGTTACGATCCCAACTTGGAGCCGCATGCGCTTGGCTCGGTTTTAGTCTCTGCTGTGTTCGAAGCTTTCGTGACGGTGGTGAAGCGAAAGATCGATCGCTTCTTCCGAATTGCGGATCTTGATCCAAAAATGCTTGGCCAGATTCCACTCGGTGAGGCTCTGATCAAGGCGATTGCCCAGGAGGCCAGCAAGGTTGCCGGCCAATTTCTGAATGTTTGCATTCGTGCAATCGACTACTGTCCGCCAGCGGACATGGAGCTCGGCGAATATTTGCGAGCTTTGATCACTGCCGACAGCGAGGTGGAGAGGGAGGACAAATGGGGTTTTCGCGAAGCGCTGATGCGCTCATTTCGCCGTCGCGACATATTTCCCGATCACGTTCCGTTTATGACGGAGGATGCGGTCCAGTGGCAGCCGCCGGACAACACTCTGTGCATTCCCGAACTCGCCTTCGCGAAATTGCGCTTCGATGGCGAACCTGGTCGGCCAGCGAGTGCGAAGGAGATGATTCGGCAGGCGGATGCACTCGGCCGGTTCGTGACTCATCCGGCGCATGTCATTCATTTCCATCTCATCCGGCCGGGCAGCGCACCGCCCAAGGGCATTGTGCAGGCGTCCCCGCCAATGGTCGAATCGGTGCGCGTCGCGCGTCGCGTTGCTCCTGATGGCCAGGTCGTATTTGACCTCGTCGCCGAGGTGACTCAGTCGTGCACCGTCAATGTCGCGGGAAACATGTTCGACATGGACGGCGGGTGCACCGTCGTAATCGATCCGCAGGGAGAAGTCCGCTATTCGATCTCGAAACGGTTTACAAGCGATGCGCGGCGTGCCCGACAACATGCTGCCATGTCCGGACCGCTGAAAGAATTTTGGACGAAGTCAGGCCGCCGCTATAAACAAAAGCCTGGCGTTCTGCAGCGCGTGCATGCGTCGTAAAGGATGCTGTTACTTTTGCTTTACCCCGGCCGTTACGGCACCATGCCGCACTTTGGATTCGGTCTCGGCAGCGCCGAGTTCTGAGTCAGCCCTGGATGCAGTTCACATCGGCATTTTCGCGCGACTGGTGACGCGCAAGATCACTTCATCTCTGATGTACGATTTGTAGTCGCTGCTCTTAGACCTTTTCTTGCCTGATGGCGTGCGAAAAGTCTGCTCAGGTCCCCTGTTATTGCCTTATTCTCGTGAACTCGAGCTTCGGACCGTCGGGCTCCTGCAGGATCATGTGATCGGCGGAAATTTTCAGCTGATAAACTGTCGTTGCGAACGGTGTCTGGATCTTAATTCGGTCTTGGTCACCGAATTTGTACCTGCCATGCACATGCCCGACAAGGACAGCGCCGTTACTCGAAAATTCCCAAACCGTTGCAGTAGAAGCTCCCGACAGGCTCCATTTGCCAACAATGCTGGACTTTCCGCAGCCAGCTACGATGCACAGTAAGGCTGCCGACGCGATTATCCTCAAGCTCGACTTCGATTGAGAAAAGCGGACTCGCATGTAACTCCGGCTTCGATTCTGCTCAGAGTGTTTACTGCGGGCGAGAAAAAAGTCGGAGCTTATTTTTTCTTCGATTCGCGCGTTGGTTCGTCTGATTCCTTCGCGGCGCGCTTGGAATCCCCGGGACGATATTCTTCTTGTTCGGCGGCGGCGAAGGCCTTTTCCAAACCGACCATGTCTTCACCAGGCCGAAGCGTATCGAAGGACTCCACTTCTTTCCGTAGTTCTTCTTCAGAATAATTAGCGGCCTTGATCGACAATCCGATGCGGCGCTCGATTTTATCCACCTTGATGACGCGCGCTTCGACTTCCTGACCAACCTTGAGGACATCCTTCACTTTAGCGACATGATCTTCGCTCAATTGGGAGATATGAACGAGGCCGTCAATGTCATCCTGCAATTGCACGAATGCGCCGAAGCTGGCGAGCTTGGTCACTTTGCCTTTCACCAAGTCCCCGATTTTGGACTTCTCATCGATCGTCTTCCATGGGTCTTCGGTGAGCTGTTTGACCCCAAGGCTGATCCGCTGGTTTACTTTGTCGATGTCGATCACGACAGCCTCAACTTCGTCGCCTTTCCTAAACATCTCGCTCGGATGATTGATCTTGCGGGTCCAGCTTAAGTCGGACACGTGAATCATGCCGTCGATGCCTTCCTCCAATTCGACGAATGCGCCATAGGCAGTCATGTTGCGAATCTTGCCTTTGACATTGCTTCCGATGGTGAACTTCTTCTCGATTTCATCCCACGGATTCGGTTCGAGCTGGCGCAGGCCCAATGAAATTTTTTGTTCCTCTTTGTTGACGCCGAGCACCACTGCCTCCACCTCCTGGCCAACGCTAAGGATGTCCGAGGGGCGCATGATCCGCTTCGTCCAGGAAAGTTCGGATACGTGGATGAGGCCTTCCACGCCTTCCTCGATCTCAACAAACGCGCCGTAGGGAACAAGATTTGTGATTTTACCTTTGATGCGCTGGCCGGCCGGAAAACGCTCCTCGATTTGGTCCCACGGATTTTTCTGCGTTTGTTTAAGTCCGAGCGACACTCGCTCTTTTTCCTTGTTGATGTCGAGCACAACGACTTCCAACGGCTGCCCTACCTTCAATAACTCGCTTGGATGTCCTAGTCGGCCCCAAGTCATATCGGTGACGTGCAGCAGACCGTCCATGCCATCCAAATCGATGAATGCACCGAAGTCGGTGATGTTTTTCACAGTGCCAGTGACGCGGTCGCCCACGTTCACGCCTTCCATGAATTTTTGTCGTTTTTCGCTGCGTTCCTGCTCGATCACCTCCCGCCGGCTGAGCACGACGTTTTTCCGGTCATCATTGAGCTTAACAATTTTGAAATCGTAACTGTTACCAACGAATTGCTGCAAATCTTTCGGCGGAACGACGTCGATCTGGGACGCTGGCAAAAAAGCCTCAACACCGATGTTGACCATCAGGCCGCCTTTGACCACCGATCTCACCTTGCCTCTAATCAGGCCGTCACCTTCGAAAACACTGACAATTTTATTCCAGTTTTGGCGGTAGGCGGCTTTCTCCTTCGAGAGAACGACCATGCCTTCTTCGTTTTCCAGCCGCTCCAGGAGAACGTCCACCTCGTCGCCCACTTCCAGCGAATCGGCATCCTCAAATTCGGTCAACGGAATGACGCCCTCGGATTTGTATCCCACATCGACCAGCACTTCGCGCGGGCGAATTTCCAAGATGCGCCCCTTGACGATGCTTCCCTCGCGGAAGTCCGGCATCGGCTTCGACATCACATCCTGCATTTGAATCATAAAAGTAGGCCTCCTATGGGTACAGCGGCGCTCAATCGAACGCCGATGTTTCCGCGCAGCTAAACTAGCGGAAATGGGGACGCCATAGTAGCCAAGTTACCAGTGGAGGTCAAACGCTGCGTCTGCGTTCGACGTTGGGCGTTCGGCGTTGAGCGTTGGGCGTTTCCCCTTTATCCTTCAGTAGAACATGTCGATCGTCCGAATGCCGATATTGATTGCCCTCCTCGCAGCCATATCGCTGCGCGCCGAATCTCCGGCTGAACAAAAAGTGCTCGAAGCGATCAAAACACCGGATCTCACCGTCATTCATCTTTGGGCGCCATGGTGTTCGAATTGTCAGGCTGAACTCAAGAGCGGCGGCTGGGCGAAAATCGTACGCGAAAATCCGAACGTGAAATTTTGGTTCGTCTCGGTTTGGAATGATGGCCAGGACGGGCGCGCGATGCTAAAAAAATTCGACATTGTCGATCAGTCAAATGTAACAGTTCTTGCAGATCCCGGCCCGCGTCGTGGCGAAAGCAAAATCAAACAATTTGCCGGATTGCCGCTCGCGTGGATCCCGACGAGTTGGATTTACAAAGGTGGCGATCTCCGTTACGCATTAAATTACGGCGAAGTCCGTTTTCCTGTGCTCCAACAATTTCTCGAAGACAGCCAGTCGGAATGGTCGCACAAAGGCGAACCGTCTATCGAACAACCTTTGCATGACTGAGATTTCTGCAGCGCCGTCAATTGCCCACAATAAACCGCCCGCAATTCTGTCGCTCATTGGCGACACGCCACTGGTGCAGGTTACGCAGTTCGACACCGGCCCGTGCCAGCTTTTTCTGAAGCTCGAAAATCAAAATCCCGGTGGTTCGATCAAGGACAGGATCGCGCTATCGATGATCGAGGCGGCCGAGGCCGAAGGACATTTGCAGCCAGGCGGCACGGTCGTTGAAGCCACGGCAGGGAACACCGGTTTGGGTCTCGCGCTCGTGGCGGGTGCCAAAGGTTATCGCGTCTTGCTGGTGATTCCGGACAAAATGTCGCAGGAAAAAATCTCGCACGTAAAGGCCCTCGGTGCCGAGGTGCGGATCACGCGCTCTGATGTGACTCGTGGGCATCCCGAATATTACCAGGATGTGGCCGCGCGACTGGCCCAAGAAATCCCGGGCGCCTTTTATGTGAATCAGTTTGGCAATCCCGCGAATCCGCTGGCGCACGAACGCACCACCGGACCGGAAATCTGGGAACAAATGCGGCACGATGTTGACGCGATTGTTGTGGGAGTTGGGTCTGGCGGAACGCTGACCGGTCTCGGGCGATTTTTCAATCGAGTGAAACCGCGACGCGGCATCGAAATGGTTCTCGCGGACCCCACCGGCTCGATTTTATATGAATACGTGAAAACGGGGAAGCTGGTCGAATCGGGAAACTGGGCAGTGGAAGGCATCGGCGAAGATTTTGTCCCCGAAATCGCCGACATGTCGTTAGTCACCGATGCGTTTGAGATTGATGACGAAGAAAGTTTCGCAACGGCGCGTGAGCTTTTGCGCAAGGAAGGAATCTTCGGCGGCTCATCCACAGGCACTCTTGTCGCAGGCGCACTGCGTTACTGCCGGCAGCAAACGAAGGCAAAACGGGTGGTTAGTCTCGTTCCTGATACCGGCAACAAATATCTCTCCAAAATGTATAGCGACTTCTGGATGGCTGAGCAGGGATTCATTCATCGACCACCGCACGGCGACCTGAGCGATTTGATTTCACATCGTTATGAAGCGGGCGAAGTGATTACGGTGGGGCTGGACGATTCGCTGCTCACAGCGTTCAAGCGAATGCGCGGCTCGGACGTCTCACAACTTCCGGTCGTCGATCAAAGCGGTCGCGCCGTCGGGATCATCGACGAATCTGACCTGCTGGTTAAGGTTCATCGCGACCCGTCACACTTCAACGATCCGGTGAAAAAAGCGATGACCGATCGATTGGAGACGCTGCCGCCAAACACCACAATTAAGGATTTGCTCGGTGTATTTGACCGCGGTCGCGTCGCCATCGTAATGGAAGACGATCGATTCCTCGGGCTCGTCACGCGTACGGATTTGCTGTCTTATCTGCGGCTTCACATGCCGAAATCGGCCACGCCACCGGAACGAGAGTTCGTCTAGAGATTCACCGATTTCGCGGATTTCCACAGATTGCAAAAAAGGGGTTGTCTTTAATCCACGGAAATCGGTGTAATCTGTAGAGGCCTCAAAACTAACCATGAAAAAGCAGCACGAATTTGCCACCCGCGCCATACATGCTGGCCAAGTACCCGATCCCTCTACCGGCGCGGTAATGACGCCGATTTACGCTACGTCGACTTACGTTCAGAAAAGTCCGGGAAAGCATAAGGGCTATGATTACGCCCGTTCCATCAATCCAACGCGCCTCGCGTACGAAAAATGCATCGCTGACCTTGAGAGTGGGACGCGTGGGTTTGCCTTTGCCTCGGGCCTCGCCGCGATGTCCACAGCGCTCGATCTGCTCGAAAGCGGTTCGCACGTCGTCGTCAGTGATGATCTCTATGGCGGCACGTTCCGACTTTTCGAGAAAGTCAGGCGTCGGTCCGCGAACCTCGACTTTACCTACGTCGATCTTACCGATGCGAAACAGTTCGATACCGCGATCCGACCAAACACGCGCATGGTTTGGATTGAAACTCCGAGCAACCCACTGCTTAAGATCATCGATCTCGAAGAAATCGCGAAGACGGCGCGCAAACACAAGATTATTTCCGTTTCCGATAACACCTTTGCCACTCCCTGGATTCAGCGCCCGATCGAAACCGGCTTCGATCTTGTGATTCATTCCGCGACGAAATATCTAAATGGACATTCCGACATGGTTGGCGGTGTTATCGTCGTCGGCGAAAACAAGGAACTCGCCGATCAAGTTGCGTTCTTACAAAACTCCGTCGGCGCAATTGCCGGGGCTTTTGACAGCTTTCTTGTGATGCGCAGTTTGAAGACATTGCCGTTGCGCATGGAGCGCCATTGCGCTAACGCGCTCGAGATTGCGCGCTGGTTGGAGGAACACCCGGAAGTGAAGTCGGTGAGTTACCCCGGTCTTAAATCTCACCCGCAACACGATCTGGCTCGTGCACAAATGCGTGGCTTCGGCGGAATCGTAACGATCACGTTAAAAACCGATCTCGCCGGGACGAAACGTTTTCTGGAGAACACGCATCTGTTCGCGCTGGCGGAAAGCCTCGGCGGCGTAGAAAGCCTGATCAATCACCCTGCGCTGATGACCCACGCTTCGGTGCCGAAGGAGCAGCGCGAAGCACTCGGGATCAGCAATTCATTGGTCCGATTGTCGGTCGGCATCGAAGACGTGCGCGATTTGATTGATGATTTGAAGACTGCGCTGGAAGCGACTTGATTTCCGACAATCGGTCGCGATGGATATCTTCCATCGAAATGGGCAACACATTCGGCCAGCTTTTTCGCGTGACTACCTTTGGTGAATCGCATGGCGGCGGCATTGGCGTGGTCATCGACGGCTGCCCGCCAAAAATCGACATCTCGGAAGCCGATATTCAACGAGAGCTAGATCGGCGGCGTCCCGGTCAAAGCAAACTCACGACACAGCGAAAAGAGGAAGACCGGTGCGAGATTCTCTCGGGTGTTTTTGAAGGAAAGACGCTCGGCACTCCTATCGCACTTGCAGTTCGAAACAAGGACGCTCGGCCTGAGGACTACAGCGAGATCGCAGACAAATTTCGTCCGTCACACGCCGATTACACTTACGAGGCTAAATACGGAATCCGAAACTGGCAGGGCGGCGGTCGCGCGTCAGCGCGCGAAACGATTGGACGCGTTGCGGCGGGTGCCGTTGCGAAAAAGATCTTGGAAAGGTTGTATCCGAATTTCGAGGTCGTCGCTTATGTGACGCAAATTCACGACATCACAGCGAAGATCGATCGTTCGACGGTGAAAATGAAAGACGTGGAGAAAAACATCGTCCGCTGCGCGGATGCCGCGGCAGCGAAAAGGATGATGTCGCTCATTGAGCAAGTTCGCGACCAAGGCGACTCGATTGGCGGCCTCATTGAATGTGTGATCCGCGGAATCCCACCCGGCCTTGGTGAACCGGTTTTCGATAAGCTCGATGCAGATCTTTCTAAAGCGATGCTGAGCATACCAGCCACAAAAGGATTTGAGATCGGTTCCGGTTTTGGAGCAACGCGGATGCGCGGCTCCCAGCACAACGATCCATTTGAGATGCGCGCTGGAAAAATAAGGACAAAGACAAATAAGTCCGGAGGCGTCCAAGGCGGAATTAGCAATGGCGAAGACATTTATTTTCGCGTGGCATTCAAACCGCCCGCGACGATTGCGCTTCAGCAGAAAACTGTCACGAGTTCCAAACAGCAAAGTGAGCTCGCGGCGC
>Ga0209058_1003286_pt1 | contig 13107 bp, 14 predicted proteins | sample GraSoiAngelo_147_FD_185904 | JGI IMG/M metagenome (GOLD analysis project Ga0209058, IMG submission 185904) | Grasslands soil microbial communities from the Angelo Coastal Reserve, California, USA - 14_1009_05_40cm (SPAdes) (version 2) | ecosystem: Environmental > Terrestrial > Soil > Grasslands ... | reverse complement strand
GACGACGATTCGGAGGACCAAGCCGAAGAGTGAGCAGCGCGGTCACCGGCCGCGCGCTCGCGTCCGTCCTCGCCTTCGCGTTTCTTTCCTCTTGTACCGACTCCGGGTTGCCGGCGAAGACCGTCTCACCAAACGACGTTGACGGCGCGCCGAAGCTGGCACGCGATGCCGGCGCCGTCCTGCTTCAGGTCTCGGCCTACGACTACGGACTCGCCGGGGCCCTCGCCGGAGAGAAGACGCGAACGGTCGCGGCCGCACGGTACGGCGCGGTCATGCGCGGGACGGCGAAGGCGATCGCCGCGTTCAACGCGAGCGTCCTCGGCGGCACGCTGGACCGCACCGGGCCGATTCGCGAGAAGCTCGTGCCGCTCGCCGATGGCCTCTCGGACCTCGCCCGTGACGGCGAGACGTACGCCGACGGCGGCGATCCCGCCGCGTTCGCGCGCGTCATCTCCGACGTGACCGGCGGGTGGCAGCGTCTGCGCGATCTGACGACCGTGTTACCCAAGGACGAGACACTGCAGGCCACGATCGCCCGCGGGACGTCGTTCGCGGTGACGAGCAAGTCGTCATCCCAATCGACGATCACGACCGGCCCTTACGCGAGCGCCGCGGAGGCGAAGCAGGCGCTTCAGCGGATGGGCGCCCCGCTGAACGGCTCGTACAGCCAGAGCGCTCCGTACGTGGTGCGGATCGGGCCGTATAGCGATCGCCCCACGGCCGACACCGCGAGCGCGGGACTGCTGAAACAGGGCGTCATCAACGTCGTCACCGACGCGCAGTCCTACGCGTTCGCGCGCAGTGGCCCGATTCCCAATGCGGAGCTGTGGCGTGAGCCGTCGCGCGTTCTCGAGGTGCGCGCGACGTCGCGGAAGATCGGGCTCAGCTCGGATGGCTCATGGGTCGTCACCGGGAGCGACGACGGCTACGCCGCGCTCTTCAACCCGAACGGGGCACTCACCGCATTGCCACAGAGCTACGCCGGGATGAGCGTTCTCCAGTTCTCGGTCGACGGCGACCACCAGACGTTCGCCGTCGGGGGACAGGTTGTGACCTTCCTCGCGGTGCCGTCCGGTGAGAACGTCGGCGAGGGGATGCGCTTCACCGGCGCTGCCACGCAGATGCTCTTCGTCCCGTCGACGCGAATCTTCGTTGCCGCGTCGTCCGGCTCGACCGGCCTCCCCGGCGGCGGGCCGGGTCTCATCGGCGGACGGACCGCGGACGGCGACCTGATCGGGGATCCGTTTCCGATCGTGACGCCCGCCGCCGGCGCGCGGATCGCCGCAAGCGACGCCGGCGACGTCTACGTGGGCACCACGAGCGAGGGCAACTTCGACATCGAGGTCTTCCGGCCGGGCCAGGATTCTGAGCTCAAAGTCGTCGCGCGGGTCGCCGGCACCGGCACGGGTCTCGCCGTAGACCACTCGGGGAAATTCGCGGCGGCCGTGACGGATCAGGGCACGTACCGCTTCGCGCTGGCCGAGACGAAGGGCACGCTGACCCGGATCGGCGGCACTGTCCGAGACGTCGCGTTTGCGACGGATGGCACGCTCTACGCGCTCGACCAGACCTCGCTCGTCGCGGTCGGGACCGACGGCGCCGTGAAGTGGACGGCTCCGCTCGTCGACGGGCGGCGCCTCGTCGTCGGACGCCGGGCGGTGGTCCTCGACGGGACCGACAAAGCGTTGGTCTTCGATCCTGCCGATGGCACCGCCGAGGAGCTGGGCACCGGCGGGACGATCAACGATCTCACCATCTCGCGCGACGGCCGCGTCGTCGGGGTCATCGTGGACGCGAGGAGGGCCGTACTCTTCATCCTGCCTTGAGCCAACCAGAGCGCGTCCGCTCCATGGTCCCGCTCGAGAGCCTTCCCCTTCCGCGTCCGCTCGACCGTTTCGGCACGGCGTTCCCCGCGGCGATCGCGGACATCTACGCGAACGCGTACGCCCCACGACGAGGCGTCGTTCTCGATCCGCTCGCGCATCCGTGGTCCGCGGCCGATGCTGCCGAACGCGCTGATCGACGGGGTGTCGCGAAATCGCGCGAGCCCCTCGGCGAATGGGCGCGACGCGTGGTCGCGTTCGCTCCCACCGGTGACGAGATCGTCAGGGCCCTGGACCGCGTGGGCGAGAGCGCGCTTGTCGGAACGCCGCATCGTGTCGCGATGCGCGAGCTGTACGGATCGACGTGCGCGACCTGCCGAGGTCCGGTGATCGTCGAGGCGTTCCTCTGGGAACGCGACGCGCCGACGCCGACGAAGAAAGCGTTCCGTTGCGGGATCTGCGCGCGCGAGGGACGCGCTCTTCTGATCGAGGGCACGAACGAGGACGACGAGCGCTCCAGCCAGCGCCTCGAGCAGCGTGGCATGGCGTACTGGCAGTTCGTCGACCGATTCGGTCCTGATCCCGGGGCCCAGGCGCTTGGCGAAAGTACGGCGGCGCTGTTTACCCCACGCAACCTCACGTCGCTCATGGCCACGCTCCGCGCGGTCGAGACCGCGGTCCCGTCCTCGCCGGCGCGCGACGTCCTACTTCTCTGCGTGCTCGAGGTCCTCGTCTCGGGCAGCCGTCTGAACACGCTCGCCGGCCGCGGCGCGCCGCTGCGCATCGAGAAAGGGAGGGCGCGCCGCCCGCACGCCTCCCAATCGCGCGAGGTGAACGTGTGGCTCGAGTTCGATCGGACGGTGCGCGAGCTCGTGGCGTGGCTTGCCCACCATCCCTCACCGGCGCGCCCGCGGGCGGCGACGCTGGCGATCGACACGGGCGATGCCGACCTTGTCCTCTGCGAGGCCCCGGTCGAGGACGCACTCGGCGGTTGGAGCGCAGTGGCCGCGGTGGTCCTTCTCGCCGCGCGAGGCGCGAAACCGACGGACGCCGGCGAGGGCCGCGTCGTCGGGCGCGAGCGCCTTTTGCGAACGATGCGCGCCGCGCTCATCGACGGGCATCGCGGCTCGCGTCCGGAGGCGCCCGCGGTCGTGTTCGTCCCGCATGCGGACTTGGTGAGCGTCGCTGCCGTCGCGCTCGCCGGCGCCGGCGCGGGATACCGCTTGCGCGGGATCACGTATCAGCGAGACGCGCTCCCGACGGCCGCGAGCGGGTCCGGCGCCGCGGCGATCTGCGACTTCGACCGGGACGTTCCCCTCCTGCGCGATCAAGGCGCTGCCGACGCGGCGGCGATCGAAGAGGCCATCCGTGCCGGGGTGCGCGAGACGATCCGCTCCCGGGGCGAGCCCATCTCCACCGATCGCGCGGCGGTCGCCGGCCTCGAGTCCCTCGCCGGCCGGAAGCTGCTCGCCCCGCTCACGCTTGCTCGCGCGGGCGGCGTCTCGGAGCTCGAGGCATTCGTCGACCATTTCCGCTCCGCGCTTGCGGACGCCGCGCGATCCGGAATCGTGAAGATCGACCTCGACGGCGCCGCGGCCGAGCACGCTCATGACACGACGCTCTACACGCTGACCGAACCGATCGACACGACCCCACTCGACGACCGTCTGGAGTGGGGCATCTGGGGCCTTCTCTCAGCATCGCGCGACGTGGAGACGCGGATGCTGCTGCGCCGTGCGTACGGCCTCTTCCGCGACGTCGAGACACCCGACCGCGAGCTGGTCGAGCGCTGCATCGCCGCGTACGGGCAGCAGAGCGAGGACGGCAAGTGGCGCCTTCGCGATGAGGATGCGCTCGTGCGCCGGCAGGCGGACCAGACGCTCCTTGTCGCGCAGCTCGCCGACACGGGACATCGCCTCGGGTTCAAGGTGCACGTGAGCCGAGACCTCGAGCGGCGCGAGCTTCCCGCTCAGTACCGCGATCGCGGCACTGCGCTCGCTGACCTCATGACCGACGAGGAGCGCGTGTCAAACATCTCGCACGTATCGCGCCTCCACTCAGACGCTCTCGAGTACATCGACTGTCTCTGGTACGACAAAGGGCGGATGGTTTTTCTATGGCAGCTCGAATGGACCGCGAGGCTCCACCGAAGCATCGTTGCGCTAGGTGAAGCCGTCCCGGACGAGGACCGCGTGTTCCGGTTCTTCGCGATCGCCGACGCGCGGCGGGTACTCGCGGAGTACAAGCTTCGCCGAGCCGCGAGCACCGCCGAGGTCGTCAGGCGACGTGGCTGGCGCTTCGTGAAGTGGGGACCGCTACGATCCTGGGCGACGCGGCCGGACGTGGCGCTGGACTTGCTCGAACCGGTCCTGGGCCTATCTCCGGAAATGGAACAAACCGGCCAACAGCTAGCGTTTAAGTGGTGACAGGAGGCAAGGCATGTCCAAACCACAGGTAGTGAGCGATCAGAACTTCGAGACCGAGGTCATCAAGTCGGATACTCCGGTCTTGGTCGATTTCTGGGCCATCTGGTGCGGCCCCTGTCGGATGGTCGCACCCGTGCTCGAAGAGATCGCGACCGAGCAGGGCGAGAAGATGAAGATCGCAAAGCTCGATGTCGACGCAAACCCGATCACCGCGGGGCGTTTCGGGGTCCGCTCGATCCCGACGATGATCCTCTTCAAGAACGGCCGGGAGGCCGATCGGGTGATCGGTTACCAGCCCAAGGAACAGATCCTGAAGCGGCTTCAGCCCCACATCAGCGGCAGCGCCGCCGCCTAACGGTTTCCTCATCCGGATGGATGAGGCTCAGTTGATCCGGGCGCGCAGGCTGCGATGACGATCGTCCTCCGTCCGCGCGCGTCTCTCTTTCACGCCGAGGGCGGCTGGTTCAGCGCGAACTGGCACTTCAGCTTCGATCAGTACTGGGATGAGGCCAACATGGGCATGGGTGATCTGCGCGTCTTCAACGACGACCGGCTCGTTCCGGGCGCCGCCTGGCCCATGCACCCCCATCGGGACATCGAGGGGATCACCTACGTCGCGGAAGGAACATTCGAGCACGCCGACTCGCGCGGGAATGGCGGGATCCTTCACCCCGGCGCGGTCCAGCGGGCGACGCTCGGCTCGGGAATGCAGCACTCGGAACGCAACGCGTCGAAGACGGAGCCCATGCGGTTCATCCAGATGTGGATCATGCCGTCGCGTCGCGGACTCGACCCGAGCATCGAGCAGCGCGAGTTCGGCCCCGAGTCGCGGAGGAACGCGCTCAAGCCGGTACTCGTGCCTGCGACCGGCTTTGGCGGCGACGGCGCGCCGCGATCCGCCGACGCCGTGACCGTGCACCAGGACGCATCGGTGTACGCGGGCCTCCTCGACGCGAAACGAAAGCTCCGTCATGAGCTCCGCCCCGGATTCGACGGTTACCTCTTCATCGTCCATGGCGCTCTGGTCCGACCAGAGCTGGACGAGGGTGGAGCGGCCAAGGTCCTCGAAGAGCGCGCGATCGATTTGGAGGCCGGCCCAGAGGGCGCCGAGGTCCTTCTCGTGGAGACCCGGACCGGGCGCGCCTAGAAGCCCGCCCGCCATCGTTACGGGTTTGCGCCACCCGAGCCGTAGCGCGCCCCTACCGTTCGCGTTCTCAGTTACGCGGCCCCGGCACGGGCGCCGGCGGCAGGAGGGAAATCACCATGCGCGAGTACCAAGGCTCAAGCGATGCGGCCGGCAACGCCACGTTCGGCCCGGGCCTCGTCTTCGAGGGAAAGCTGAGCTTCCAGGGTCAGGTCCGCTTCGACGGCACGTTCACGGGAGAGATCACCACCGACGACCTGCTCATCATCGGCGAAACGGCGAAGGTCTCCGCCGACATCACCTGCGGCTCGGTTGTGATCAACGGCGAGGTCAACGGCAAGATCAAGGCACGCGACTCCGTCGAGCTCCGCGGGCACGCCCGCGTGAAGGCCGACATCGCGTCGCCGTCGCTCGTCATGGACAAGGGCGTTGTCTTCGACGGGTACTGCAACATGATGGACAAGCGCGACATCGTGTCGCTCCCGACCACCGAGGAGCGCCGCAAGTCGTGGCAGCCGCGCGCCAAGCACCAGGATCGCCGTAACCGCGAACCAGAGATACAGCCGGCGGATCTTTCGGCGCAGTAATCCGGGCCCGAAGCGCGGGGGTGGTCAGCCTTTGACGCCGGCCCCCTCGTCGCTCGGACGCTAGCCGGTAAGAATCGCCGCAGTACTCGCCGGATCGGTCGCGCCTTCGGTATTTACTACCGCGACGCGGGCGTTCGGCGAGATACCCAACCCAGCGCGAAGAGCCTCGCTGGCACAGGTCACCATCGCGCCCGCGAGGCCGGCAGCCCCCGAGGCCCCGCTCTCCACACCCGCCTGCGCGAGCGCGCGGACGGCGGCGGCCGCTTCTTCGTCGGTAACGGTCATCGCTCCGTCGACGCCCGCTTCGAGGACCGGCCAGGCCACACCCGAGACGCTCTGGCACCGCAGGCAGGCCATGATCGTCGGGACGTCCGGCACAGCGACCGGGGCACCGGCGGCGAAAGAGAGTGCGATCGCGTTCGAGCCCTGAGGCTCGACGATGACCACTTTCGCGGTGGCCGAGACCCGCCGCACCGCCGAAACAGCGGCCGCGGACAGTCCGCCCACCCCTGCCTGAACGAACACGAGATCCGGGAGGCGCTCGACCTGGTCGAAGAGCTCCTCGAAGAGCGTCGCGTATCCCGACATCACGTCGCTCGCGAATAACCGCTCCTCGCCGGTGGCATCCGGCCCGACGGTGTCCGGGCAATACCAGTGATTCCGCGCACCCGACGCGACCCGTGCCCTCGCGACGGCCTCGTCGTAGCTGCCGTCGACGAGCTCGACGCTCGCGCCGTGGCTCTTGATCGCGTCAAGGCGGCTCGCCGCGCTGTCGCCGGGGAGGAACACGACGCATCCGCAACCGAGCGCTTCGGCGAGGGCGGCGATCGCGCGCCCGTGGTTGCCGTCGCTCGCGGTGCAGAGGGTCGGCCGGCCAAGCTCGGCGATTCTCGCGCGCAGCATCGCGAACGGGATCAGCGCATCGGCTGGAAGCCCAGCAACTCGCTTCACGCGCTGATGCAGCGCCCACGAGCTGCCGAGCACTTTGAATGAGGGAAGGCCCAAGCGATCCTGCTCGTTCTTCACGCTGATCACGCCAACTCGGGACCGCTCGGCAAGCTGCGGTAGCTCGATGACCGGGGTCGGAACATAGGCGGGCATCGTTCGGTGAAAGGCGATTGGCTCGAGACCCATGTTCCGGGCGCCCGCGTACCCGAGGTCCCGCGCGCGGTTCGTGACTAGGCGCGCGCCAGGCCCGTCACCCTGCATCCCCACATGTTCGCGCGTCGTCACGACCTGAGAGACTTTGTCGTCGATGAAGCGCTCATCCTCCCCTCCCATTCCCGCACTCTTGAGCTCGTCGGAGCCCTCGATCCGTTGGAAGACCCGCGTCCACGTGCTCGGAGAAGATCCCGACGCGAAATCGATCCGCGGACTGCGCGAGGAGGTCCGACGCTCGCCAAGAGTCCGCGCGCTGCTCTCGCGGCGCGATCAGCTTGGCCGTGCCGGGACGGCGCGGCAGGTCTATTACAAGTGGCAGGGACTGCATTGGGTCCTCGCCAGCCTCGCCGACCTCGGCTATCCCGAGGGCGACGAAGGTCTCTATCCGCTCCGCGATCGCGTCGTCGGGTTCTGGCTCGGGCCTGGCTACTTCCGCGAGTACACCGCGCGCACCGAGGCGGAGGCGTACCGAGGCCGCGGGGTCCCGCTCATGCGCGGTCGTTATCGCCGGTGCGCGTCACAGCAGGGCAACGCGCTGTACTCGGTCGTGACGCTCGGGATCGCCGACGACCGCGCGCACTCGCTGGCGGAGCGGCTCCTCCACTGGCAATGGCCCGACGGCGGCTGGAATTGCGACCGCCACCCGGAGGCGGATACCTCGTCGTTCATGGAGACGCTCCTGCCGATGCTCGGGCTTGGCGCCTACGCACGGCGGTACCGGCGACCAGCCGCTGCGAAGGCCGCGCGCGCCGCGGCGGATGTCTTTCTGCGCCGACGTCTCTTTAAGCGTGTATCCGACGGACGCGTGATCGCGTCCGACTTCGTGGCGCTCCACTACCCCCGCTACTGGCACTACGACTACCTGGCGGGCCTGATCGCGATCGCGAAGATCGGGATGATCCGCGACGCCCGCTGCACGGAGGCGCTCGACCTGCTCGAAGAACATCGGCTCCCCGACGGGGGCTGGCCGGCCGAGAAGCGCTACTACAAGGTCAGTCCCAAGGCGATGGTGTCCAACGCGGACTACGTCGACTGGGGCGGGACAGCTCGGAGGCGCATGAACGAATGGGTGACCGTTGACGCGCTTGCGGTGTTGCGCGCGGCCGGCCGCTTCCCCGCATAGCCATGTCACGCGCTCCTACACTCGATCGAGCGCGTTTCCTCGGAAACTCGCTTGAGAGTGCGGGGGCTCCGGTGAGTCCCTCGGTCTTCAAAACCGTTGACGGGGCGTAGAACGTTCCGTGGTGGGTTCGACTCCCATGCACTCTCGCTGGACGTGATTTGACCGCAAAGGACCTTGCCCCCGAGCTCGAGACCGAGGCGCTCGATGAGGCCACCGCAGCCGAGCCGGGGCGCACCTCGGCGTGGTCGGCACTCGAGCATCGCGACTTCCGCCTGTTCTGGATCGGCCTCGTCGTCTCGAACATCGGGACGTGGATGCAGCAGTTCGGGCTGGGGTGGCTCGTCGTCCAGCTCGCGATCAAAGACGGTCTCCCGCAGCTCGCGCCGTTCTACCTCGGCCTGGTGGGTCTCTCGCGCGCGCTCCCCGGCCTCGCGTTCGGGCTCTTCGGCGGCGTCGTCGCGGACCGCGCCGATCGCCGCCGCCTGCTCCTCCTCACGCAGTCGAGCGCCGCTGTGTCGGCGGGGGTCCTCGCTTTCCTCGCGATCTCGAACCAGATCAACATCGTCGAGGTCGTCCTCATCAGCGCGCTCAACTCGATCATCTTCTCGTTCGACGCGCCAACACGGCAGGCGATGGTGCCGCGCCTCGTGTCAGACAAGCAGCTCATGAGCGCGATCGGCCTCAACTCGGCCGCCTTCAACGGCGCGACACTCGTCGGTCCACTCATCGGCGGTGTCCTCATCATCCCGTTCGGCGTCGGCGGTCTCATGCTCATCAACGCGATCTCGTATCTCGCGATCGTCGCGGCACTACTTCTCATGCGGCCGCAACCGGTCATCGATTACGGCCCGCGGCTCTCGATGCTCGAATCGATCAAGGAAGGCATCTCGTTCATCCGCAGCGACCCGGTGCTCCGCTGGGTCGTCGTCCTCAGCATCGCGACGGCCCTGCTCACCCGGCCGTACATCCAGCTCCTCCCCGCCGAGGCGCAGCTTCTCGGGGTCGGCGCCGTCGAGCTCTCGTGGCTCCTCGCCGCATCTGGAGGGGGAGCGCTCGTTGGCGCGCTCGTCACCGCTTCCCTGGGCGGGTGGAAGCGCCGCGGTGCGCTCCTCGTGGGCGCGGCGTTCGCGCACGGGACGCTTCTCATGTTCTTCGGCCTGCAGCACGCGGTGGGCGGAGCGCTCGTGTTCGTCGGTCTCACGAGCCTCGCGGTCATGGTCTATCTGGGGATGGCGAACACGCTCATGCAGACTCGTGCGCCCGACGCGCTCAGAGGGCGCGTCATGAGCGTCCAGACGATGGTGTTCATCGGGTTCATGCCGCTCGGACAGATGCTCCTCGGCTCGGTGGGCACGCTCGTTGGGATCAACAATGCGTTCCTGGCCGGAGGGGTCATCGTCACGTTGATCGCCGGCTATACGGCGCTGCGGGTTACCGCGCTACGCGGGGCGATGGCGGCGGCGCGGCCGCGTGCTGCGACGAGCTCCTAGGTCGGACGCGACCGCATCGATCCGGGTTTGGACGTCGCCGGCTCGGCGCGTTCGCCACCTTTGCGGCCCGCGATCTTGCTCTGGCCGAGGCGGTTTGCGTAGCAGTGCGCGCAAAGCATCGCGTCTTCCCTCGAGAGCTGGATATACGCGTCCGACCCGCAATCGGCACAGCGTCCGGGCGTAACCCTCCCGATCATTACGGACCGACATGCATGATTACGGCCATATGTAGCAGTCACGCGAGCGTCTTGACAGCAACATAGGCCTCGAGTACGCTCTAGAACATCCGTTCTAACAGGCTGATTGTGGCCAGCAACAGGCCGTAACGGACGGTTCGCGAACGATCAAGGGGAGCACTGTGGGAGCGAACGAACTGGCCGGTGCGATCGCGCACGTCGAAGAACGCTTTGGCGTACACGCGCTTGCGCGTGGACGAACAAGCGAGCGTCATCGCAACGATCTCGTCATCTCGACGAAATCGTCACTCGATCATGTGATCGGCGGCGGTCTTGTCGCCGGAGAGCCCATCGCCTTCATCGGTCCGCCGAGCGTTGGAAAGCTTCAGCTCGCGCTCCGCGCGACCGCGTCCGCACAGACGCAGGGCGGGATGGCCGCGTGGATCGATGCAACGGCGTCATTCGATCCACTCGCCGCAGAGCGTGCGGGGGTCGATCTCGAACGGCTCGTCGTCGTGCGCGCTCAAGGTGCGGGTGCCGCGCTCGCGACCGCTGCGGCTCTGCGCAGCGAGGGATTCCGCCTCGTCATCGTCGACACCGGTGAGCCCGCACTTGGCGGGATGAACGTCGATGACCTCGCGCCCGCGCTTCCAGCGGTGCGCGGATCGCTCGCCGCGCTTCTCGTGGTTGCGGGTGAGCGTGGACGCCGCGTCGCGATTCCGACCTTTCATTTCGAACGCGTCGCCTGGGAGCGCCGGTTCGATCGCACTGTGGGGTGGTCGTTCGCGGTAGGGCGTGCGCACGCGACCGATCGCGCGCTCTTCTGCGTGACGTCGCTCGAAGGTGCGCTCATTGATCTCGGCACACGAGCCGATCCCATCACGCTCGCCGTCTAATGAGAGACCCGGTCACTCTCGCGATCGTCGCAGCCGAGGCGCCGGATCTGCATGGGCGAGTGCTCGCAACACTGCACGCAGCTCTTCCGCGAGTGGGCGTGCTCGACCCGGGGGCATTCGCTTGCGATCTCGCGGGTACCGAGGAGCTTCTCGGTACGCCCTCCCGCGTCGCGCGCATGGTCCTCACGCGCTGCGCGCGGGCCGGTGCTCACGTGTCGGCAGGGATCGGGCCGACGCCGTTCGTCGCGCGCGTCGTCGCCGAGCGGACGCCGGCCGGTGAGTTGCGCTCGGTCGACGATGGTCGAGCGTTCCTTGCGCCGCTGCCTCTCGACGTTCTTCCGGTAGACGAGAAGGTGCACGAGGAGCTGCGTCTGCTCGGGCTGCGCACCGTGGGCGAGTTCGCGGATCTGCCGCGCGGCTCGGTCTTCGACCGCTTCGGTGGCGCGGTGGCACGCGCGCACGCGCTCGCGCGAGGCGAGTACGGCGATCTCGTCCGGGCGTCGGTGCCGCCCCGCCGAATCCGGGCTCGGCGTTCTTGGGACGACGCGATCGGCTCACGCGAGCAGCTTGTATTTGCGCTGCGCGTGGTGGTCGATGAGATCTCCGCGGCGCTCGCGCGTGACGGCCTCGCCGCGCTCCGTCTCCAGATGAAGCTCGATCGCGACGACGCGGGACCGCTGCGCATCGAGCGCACCGTGCTTCCACCGACCCGCGAGGCTGCCGCGCTCCTGCGCTCGCTCCGCTGGGCGCTCGAGGAACGCACTGAGCTCGGCCTGGTGACCGGATGCGCGCTCGAGGTGCCCGAGGTCGAGGCAGCGCGTGGCCGTCAGATCGGCCTCTTCGCGCCCGACGGCGCTCGCAAGGAGGAGGCGATCGCGACCGCGCGCTATCTGCGCACGAGGCTGGGGAAGGGGGCGGTGCTGCGCGCTCGTGTTGCGGATGCAGCCGCGCGTCTGCCCGAGCGTGAGAGCGAATGGGAGGAGGTGATCGCGTGAGACCCCTTCGATCACGGCCGCTTCAGCGTCGGGTCATGAGCGCCGACGTTCCGCAAGAGGATTCCGCCGTCGATCTTCTCGAATGTGAAGCGGATAGCCTCCGAAGCTCGGCCTTCCCAGATCCCCTTTGTTCCCTGTATCCGCTTCACGCCGAGCGACGGATGCGAGGGATCCCTTTCGTAAAGAACGAGGGCTTTCGCGAGACGTTCGCGGTCTTGAGCGGTGAGCTTCTTTGCCGCCCGCTTGAAGCGAGCGGTCCGCTCGAAGATCAACGCTTCAAATCAGCGATGAGCGCCTTCGCCGAGCGGAAGCGCTTCACGCGCCCGCGTCGGATGTCGTCCTGTGCTTCGTGCTCACCACGCTGCCACTCATCTGTCCAGAAGTACGCCTGGGACGCATCGACGAGGCTCTGCTTGCGGAGCACGAGCTGGTCGGGATCGCGGAACTCCGCGACGAAGACATCACCCTCGGTCGCGCGCAAACGACGCCGGACCGCCGCCGGCAGAGTGATCTGGCCGTTGCGGCGAAGCGTGAGGACGGATGAAGTCTTTGCCACGACCGGAACTCTATCACGAGTTTACTAAATTCGGAATTTCTAACTGTTGCGCTAGGAGTGGAAACCTCATGAGGCTCTTCGCCGAACCGCTGCCTGCGAAGCTGGTCTGGGACGAGGGCGAGCTCGTTGCCCTGGTCGTCGCGGGGCATCGCCACACTGTGGTGGAGCAGCTGCGCCGCTGGCGTGTCGAAGCGGATTGGTGGAAGGAAGGGATCTCCCGCGACTACGTGACCCTTCGGACCGCGGACGGCCTGGTCTGTGATGTCTACGGAGACCGCCGCTCCGGTGCGTGGTGGCTGCAGCGGGTGGTGGACTGACGCTCGACATCTCGACCTGCGCCGCCGCGCTCGGGGTCTCGCCGGATCATATGAGCCAAATGCGATCGGAGAGCCTTGTCAGCATCTTGCGCCGACTTCGTCTCGAGTCGGATCGGGGCGCGCCATTCAGATTCGACTCAGGCCTGAGCGATGAGGAGTTCTTGCGGATTGAGACCGCAATCGGTCTTGAGTTTCCGCCCGACCTGCGAGCTTTTCTGAGCGAAGCGTTGCCAATCTCGGATCAGGGAAACCGCTTTCCCAATTGGCGATCCGCCGCGCCTGAAGCCATGCGTGGCATGGTGAACCGACCAATAGAGGAGCTCTTGTTTTCCGTTCGTGTGAACAGGTCCTGGTTGCCAAGATGGGGCGAACGTCCACCTGATTTGGAGGAAGCCGTGAGTGTGGCTGGCGCC
>Ga0209058_1003279_pt1 | contig 13122 bp, 13 predicted proteins | sample GraSoiAngelo_147_FD_185904 | JGI IMG/M metagenome (GOLD analysis project Ga0209058, IMG submission 185904) | Grasslands soil microbial communities from the Angelo Coastal Reserve, California, USA - 14_1009_05_40cm (SPAdes) (version 2) | ecosystem: Environmental > Terrestrial > Soil > Grasslands ... | reverse complement strand
GCCACCTGCGCGGCGATGGCGCGCAGGAAGTCGATATCACCCGAGTCGAACTCACGCCTCTCGGTGCTCTGCACGTTCAGCACCCCGACCAGCCGCGGTCCTGACTCGATCGGCACCGACGCCATGGAGTGAAAGCGGTCCTCGTCCAGTCCCGGCACCCACTTCCAGTGCGGCTCCTTGCTGACGTCCGGTACCACCGCCGGCCGCCGCGAGTCCGCCACCCAGCCGGTGATGCCCTCGCCGACCTTCATGGTCACCTTGCCCACCATGTTCTCGTTCAGCCCGTTGGTCGCCGTGAGCAGGAGCTGTTCGTTCGGCGCGAGAAGGTAAAGGGAGCAGACATCGGTCCCGATCGCCGACGTGGTCTCGCGGATGATCAGCTCGAGCAGCTCGTCGGGCCGCTGAGTCGAAGCCGCCGCCTGGGCCAGGCGGACGAGGAAGTTGAGCTCCCGTGCGGCGAGGCTCGAGTCGGCCACGCCAGAAGCCGCGCCCACCGCATGCAGATTGCGCCTTGCTTTCACGCCATGTCTCGTGTCAATAACACTATGGATAACGCCTTGGCTAGTGTGACCGATACAGGCTCGACCTGCTCAAAGGTTGGCGTTAGATTTAGCCCCGGGTGACATCTCAACGCCGGGGAGAGTGGCGGGAGCACTTCGCCGGAGTTGACGTGCCGGTGCCGCTGCATGGCGGGTCAACCGTCACGGGGATCAACTTCGACAACGCCGCCAGCACGCCTCCGCTGGCTCGGGTGCGCGACATGGTCAACCGTTTCTCCGACCTCTACTCGAGCGTGCATCGCGGGACCGGGTACAAATCCCGTCTGTCGACCGAGGCCTACGAGGACGCTCGCGAGATGGTCTCCGGGTTCCTCGGCGTGGACGAGAAGAGCCAGGTCGTGATCTTCGTCAAAGGCACCACCGACGCTCTCAACCGGATCGCCGCGGAAGAGGCGAGGCTCGACGGCCGCCAGGTCCTCGTCACCGAGATGGAGCACCACGCGGACCTGCTGCCCTGGCGCCACCGCAGCGGCCACGTCATGGTCGGTCTGTCACGCGATGGCCACATCGATCTGGAAGCGATCGAGTATGCGCTGAAAAACGCCGACGGCAGGATCAGCCTCGTCGCCGTGTGCGGCGCCTCCAATGTCACGGGGTTCGTCTCCCCCATTCATGAGGTGGCGGAGCTCGCGCACCGCTTCGGCGCTCGCGTGTCGGTCGATGCGGCGCAGCTCGCACCGCACCATCGCATCGAGGTCCGCCCCGCCGGCGACCCGGGCCACCTCGACTTCGTATCGCTGTCGGGACACAAGATGTACGCGCCGTACGGCGCCGGCGTGCTGGTCGCGCCGCGCGATTTCTTCTCGGGCGCGCCTGAGGTCATGGGCGGCGGTGCGATCGACATCGTCACGTGGGACGACACCGTTTGGACAGATCTCCCCGACCGCGAGGAGGCCGGGTCGCCCAACGTCATCGGCGCGGTCGCGCTCGGCGTCGCCATCGAAACGATGCTCGAGCTCGGCTTCGACGCGATGCTCGACGACGAGCTGACGATCGGCCGGCGGCTGCTCGCGGGTCTGAGTGGCATTTCCGGCGTGAGCGTGCTGGGCGGCGTCGAGCCGCGCGATCCTGGCGGGCGACTCGCGCTGGCGAGCTTCGTCGTCGAGGGTCTGCATCACGGCCTCGTGGCCGCCGCCTTGAGCCACGAGTGGGGCATTGCCGTCCGCCATGGTTGTTTTTGCGCGAACCCTTACGTCTTCCACCTGCTTCATATGAGCAGGGACGACGTGGAGGCGGTGGAAGGCGAGGTGACGGCGGGCCGTCGGAAAGCACTGCCAGGAGCGGTGCGCGCGAGCCTCGCGCCGTACAACACCGAGGCCGAGGTCGACCGGTTCCTCGAGGCGGTCAGGCAGATCGCCCGCGGCCGCATCAAGTCGACTTATGAGCAGGCTGCCGACGGAACATACGCACCGTCCGGCGGCTGGCCGCGCATCCCCAGCCCGCTCCACGCCATGGTGAAACGCGAGGCTCGGGCGTGATCAAGCTGATTGTCGAGATCCTGCTCGCGATCTTCCTGCACCCCGTTGCTTTCATCCTGTGCGTGATCGACATCGTCAACCGGGAGGACCTCGTCGGCTTCTGGAAGGTCCTGTGGATCGTGATCACGTTCATCTGGGGCATCGGCCCGATCCTTTACGTCCTGCTAGGCCGCGGAAAGTTCTGGTGATGCCAGCCGCGGCATGAGAGACCGCGCGGCGACGCGAGCCCTCGTGCTCGGTCTTCTCGCTTTGCCGTTCGGAATCCTTGCGCCATTCGCGATCTGGACTGGAGCCCGCTCGTGGCGGCGCATCCGGGCTTCAGGTGGTGACCTGCACGGAGCGACCAGCGCCGTCGGGGGCCTGGTCGCCGGGCTCACCGCACTCGTCGCGTTTCTTGTGGGGACGATCTACTGGCTGGTCGCGTCTTGATTGCGCGCGCTGTCCTGGCGCTCGCCATATTCCTCGTCGCACTTTTCACGTATCCAGGCGCATTGTTGGTTTCGGTCGCGACCCGACTCACCCCTCCACCAGGCGCCACGGCAGGCCCAGCCGAGGTGCTGCCATGGCTGCATGTTGCGCATCCGTCTGGAGGAATGCCCTACATCGCGGACGACCAGGGCCGGCTCGCAGTGCTGCATGGCGCGACGCCCGCCAGCTTGCTCGAGTTCGGTCCCGGCACAACGCCTCTGTATCCCATCGATCCATCGGCGTATGAGTCCGGCCACTGCCCGGCGAATCTGCCCGACAGCCGCTACCCACCGCTGTGCCAGGACGACCTCTCGGCAATGGCCGCGCTTGGCTTCAACCTCGTACGGCTTCCGATCTCGTGGAGCGTTTTAGAGCCCGAACGCGGCCGTTTCAACGACACGCTCCTCGATCGAATCGCGCAGATCGTGGAGTGGGGGCGCGCGCTCCGTATGTACGTGATAGTGGACATGCACCAGAACGCCTTTTCCCACTACGTCGGCACCGGCGCGGGCGTCGATCTTCGATACAACAGCGGTGCGCCAAGGTGGGCGACCATCACCGACGGGTTTCCGACCCACGTCTACGAGAAGCAGCGGGAAATAAATCCCGCCGTTTTCGAATCCACGACGAACTTCTGGTACGACCGCGACGGGATCCAGGACGAGTTCATCGCCGCGCTGGCAGTTATCGCGCACCGGTTCCGGGACGAAAGCGTGGTCGTCGGCTATGGCGTGTACAACGAACCGTTGCTTGGATGGAACCTGCCGCCCGGATTCGAAGACCTCCTCCTCTTTCCGTTCTACAGACGCGTGATAGACGCCATTACGGGAGTGCGGGATGGCTTGCCGTGTTGGTCGGGGTTTTTCATGCCCGCCGTCTGCGGCTACCGGGACCTGGGGATCCACGACGTTCGGCATCTGATGTTTCTCGACACGGGCCTGCTGCGAGAGGTCACCGACTTCCCGACCCACCTCGGCCTGCCCGTCAGCTCATACGCGAACGTCGTCTTGGGGCTGCATGCTTATACGCACATCTACACGCCGGATGGGCTGCTGGGCCAGAAGGTCCCGGACACGAGCTACCCCTGGGGCGGCTACGACCAGGGCTGGGATTTTGCGGCGCGCGAGGCCAAAGCCATGGACGCCGCGCTGTTCATGGAGGAGTTCGGCAATGATCCGAGAGACGACGCGCTCATCCTCCGTAACCAGCTACTGGAGGCCGAACGACACCACGCCGGTTTTGCTTTCTGGACGTGGAAAGAGAACGGCGACGCGCACAGCTGGGGGTTGTTCGACCCGCCAAATCCCACCACCGCCTCAAGCGGCTGCATCAGAGAGCAGCGCGAGCGCCTGCTGGCCAGGGTATACCCGCGTGTCACAGCCGATCCAACACTGACCTACCACTACGACCCTTCCGACGGTAGGTTCGCGCTCAACGCGCGAGGTCTGTCCGGCGACTCGACGACGGTCGTATTCGTGCCGCGGGAGGTGACCGGCCAGATCTCGAGCGACGGTGCGGTTCGGATCGTGGTCAGCGACGAGACCGACGGTAGTCGCCTGGTGTTCGCGTCACCGACAGGTGGGCCGTTTGTCGTGGCGGTCTCGCCTGCACCGATGACGCTGACCGGCTGCTCCTAGCGGCTTCAGAACAGAGCCAGGCAACGATCCACTGCCGAGGAAAGTCCCAGGAAGATCTGGGTTAGACGTACTACTGTTGGGCCTGCCGGCATCGATTAATCTTGGAGGCCAGGGTGGGAAGCCGACCAGCAACGTCTGGCCGCGTCGTCGCGTCTACAAACGGGACCGCAAAGAGCGACCGGCCGCGGCTAAACGCAAGCAAGAAGAATGGTGGCGCCAAGCGCCGCATGGGCCCCGCCGGCACGCCGGCGATCGAGCCCGCGGTCAAGCTCGTCGCCGTCCACAAGTCATACGGCCGCAACCTGGTTCTCAAAGGTGTGAACTTCGCGGTCGCGCCAGGCGAGCTCGTCGAGGTCACCGGACCCAGCGGCTCAGGCAAGACGACGCTGCTTCGCCTCGTCCACGGCCAGCTGAGGCCGAGCGCCGGCGAGCTATGGGTGCGAGGACGGAGCCTGCACCGGCGGTGGCGGCGCGGTCTCGGCGACCTCCGGCGCGATGTGGCGTTCGTCTTCCAGGAGCAACGGCTGCTGCCTCGCCTGACGGCGTTGGAGAACCTCGTGCTCGCGCTGCAGGTGCGCGATCCCCAGGTTCCGAACGCAGCCATCAAGCAGCGCGCGCTGGCGGCGCTGCAATCGGTAAACCTCGCCTCGAGGCGCGGCGCATATCCGCACGAGCTGTCCGCGGGTGAACGGCAGCGGGTCGCGGTCGCCCGAGCTCTCGTGACCAGGCCACGGGTCCTGCTCGCGGACGAGCCGCTCGCGTCCATGGACGAGGAGAACGCGGCGATCGTCATGCGACTGCTCGAGGAATCAGCCGCCGCCGGTACGACTGTGATCGTCGCCACGCACCGGCACACCTTCCCATCCAGCCGGATCCTTCGTCTGCCCAGCGCGCGGGTGATGACCAACGGCGCAAAGCGCGCGCATGCGAATGGCAACGGTCACGCCAACGGCAACGGCAGCACGAATGGCAACGGCAACGGCAACGGGCACACCAACGGTGTGCTCGTGAAGCGCGCGTGGTGGCGGGTGATGATCCCGGCCCGCGAGCGCTTGCATCGCGTTCCCCAACCGAAACAAATCCCACTCTGGCGGCGGGCGGCGGCGTTCAGCGCGAACAGCTTCCGCCTCGTCGTCCTCAGTGGGCTGCGGAGCTGGAGCCGTGATGCGAGGCAGACGACGCCGGTCATGGGCACCATCGCGCTGCTCTTGATTCTGTGCGGGACGCTGGCCCTGATCGGCGTCGCCGTCCAGCATGCGGTGGCGGACCAGGCCGGCCAGGCTTCGCTTGTCCGCGTCTACCTCGCCGACAGCGCCACGCAGGACAGCATCAACGCGCTCGAGGCCACGCTGCGAGCGGACTCGCGTGTAGCCTCGGTCACTTATGTGTCGGCTGATCAGGCGCTGGCGGAAGCTCGCAAGCGGCCCGGGCTGGACAATCTTTCGAGCCTCAGCTCGGCGAACCCATTTCCTGCCAGCCTTGACGTTCGCGTCAAAGTCGTGACGCAGGTCGAGGCGGTGGCTACGTCGGTCAAAAATGACACCGCGGTCGATCCCACCTACGCGACGTCATACGACCCAGATACGTACTCGCGCCTGCGGCGCTTCGCGCTCATCGCGGGCGGCATCGCCGGCGGGATCGTGCTTCTTTTCGCCGCCGTCGCCTACGCGGTGATCGCCAACGCGATGCGCGGCATCGCCGGCGCCCGCCGTCCTGAGGTCGCGATCACGCGGCTGCTCGGCGCGCGAGGCTGGATGGTCCGCGGGCCGTTCGTCATCGAAGGACTCACGACCGGTGCCCTCGCCGGCGCGGTGGCTGCCGCCGCTGTCGCGGGTGCCTACCTCCTTGCGACCCGCTTCGAATCGACGGTCTACGTCCAGGTGCTCCCCGGCGTCGACGCGACGGCCGTGCAATACGTGCTGGCCGCCGTCATGACCGCCGGGCTCGTGCTCGGCGCGGCGACCGCGATGCTGGGCTTCCGCAGAGCGCGGGCGTGAAGCGACTCGCCGTCGCCGCGGGCCTTGTCGGAGCTTTGCTTGCGATCCACGTACCAGGCGCCGGCGCGACCGACCCGTCGCCCTGTCCCACCCCAGGGACCTCTTCGGGCAGCCGCGTCAGGTGCCCAGCGCCGACCGATCCCAACCAGGCGGCGTACGACCAGCTGAAAACGCGCCTCGGCGGTGACGTCGCAAGGGCGCTCACCGCGCAGCAGCGTTTGCGGAGAACGCTCGACCAGTTCGCCGGCATCGAGCAATCGCTCACGGCAGAGGTAGCGCAAGAGGAAGCCACCATCGCGCGGCTCGAACAGCAGATCGCGAAGCTCGACGCGGAGATCGCGGACACGCAGGAACGGATCGAGGTCGAGAAGAAGGAGCTCGCTGTGATGTCGCGGGCCATCTACCGCGAGCCGGACTCCTTCTGGCTCCTTATCGCCCGCACGGGCAACCTGCACGACGCACTGATCGCGACCGCGGACGCCGTGGTGGCCGGCCAGCGCGCGCACGCGCTGCAGGACAGGCTCCAGGCAGACCTCGTGAAGCTGCAGGCGGACCGCGATGCACGCCAGGCCGATCTCGACCGGCAGAACAACACGCTCGATCTGCTGAACGCAAACCTCAGCTCATTGCAGGAGGTGATCAGCGAACAGGGCGTTGTCAGCGCGAGCCTGACGACGCTGATGGCGCAGCTGAACGCCGCCAAGGCGCACATGCAGAACCAGGCTCCGGACGTCACCGCGACACTTGCCCAGCTGCTCGAGTCGCAGGAGCAGGACCTGATCCTGCGCTCGTACCAGACCGCGTGGACCCAGGCTGAGGTGGGCACGGGTCTTGCGCTCATGAACAAGCAGCTGCCTGCAGGCAAGACGATCGCGGGACTGGCGCTGTCATGGCCGATGACGGCGTTCCAGATCACGCAGGCGTTCGGCCCGTCGAACTTTGCCCTCGAGCCTCCGCTGGGCCCGTACAAGCACTTCCACACCGGCGTCGACATCTCGGCACCGCTGGGCACTTCGGTGATGGCAGCCGCGGACGGCATCGTCGTGGCGGTGGGCCACACCACCACGGGCTACGGCAACTACGTGATCATCGCCCACGGCGGCGGCATCGCCACGCTGTACGGGCACCTGCTTGCGACCAAGGTCAACTACGGCGACAAGGTCGTGCGCGGACAGGTGATCGGGTCGGAAGGATCAACGGGATTGTCGACCGGCCCGCATGTCCACTTCGAGCTGCGCGTGGACAATCAGGTCCTCAACCCGATGCCGTACCTGCCGATCCCGGGAACGAACTGGTCCGGCCAGTAGACTCTGAAAATCTGACTACGCCCCCGAGCTCGGGGCCGCAGGGCGCACCAATTAGTAGTTAGATTCTTCCGGTCGTGCCCCCGTAGCTCAGGGGATAGAGCAGGACGGTCCTAACGTCAAGGTCGGGGGTTCGATTCCCTCCGGGGGCACTTGATTCGCCAGATGCGTCTGGCGAGACAGAATAGGAACCTTTCTTCAGTCCTCAGCTCACGGTTTTCTTCACGAGCGCGCCGATCGCGGACGCCCATGTCGGTGCCGTGGAAATGATCGGTGGGCTCCTGGGTGAAGTCGGTTACGCCGCGCGCCATGAGGGTCTCGTACAGACCCCGGACGTCGTCCGTCTGGAAGACGAGCACATGGCGCCCTTGGTGATCAGCTCGCGCGATCGCTAACGCCGGCGATCGGCGCCGGCAATCCCAAGCGATGTTGGTGTTGATCGCGCCGCCGGGTTCTATGTTGTGCCGCTTGCCGTCGTGACTCCGAGCTCGAGCGTCAGGCCCCGTGCGTCGGCGAACGGCTGCCACCTGGTGACAATGTCGCGCTCGAGCTCCGCGCGTCCCTCGTTTCCGAGCGCCGCCACCGCGGCGGACAGCGGCGTACTGGTGATGTACTGCCAAAGGAATGCGGAGGGCAACGGAAGGGCGAGCCGCTTGACCGTTTTGGTCACGTAAACGCCGCGGAAGCCGGCGGTGTCCAGCAGACGGTGCACCTCGGTCGCCTCGTGCAGGGCGAACACGAGCCGCACGAAAGCTGCCACCTGCGGTGAGGTGCTGCGCGCCAGAGCGTCTTCCAGTGCGCTGAAAAGAGGCGGTGTCGGACCCGGCAGGTTCACCAACAGTCGGCCACCGGGGACCAGAACCCGCCGCACCTCAGCCAGCGCCGTGTGTTTGTCCTGGATGAACTGAAGGCCCATCTGGCACAGCGCCACGTCCTGCGTGGAATCCTCGAGTGGCAATGATGCAGCGTCCCCCTGGCGCCATTCAATGTTCGCCGCGCCTGATCCGATGCTGTGCGCCACGGCGAGCATTCCAGTGTTGATGTCGACGCCCGTGACGGCGCCATTCGGACCGACAACCTTAGCTGCCAGGCGAGCCACGACCCCTGTCCCGCACGCGATGTCCAAGACCCGCTCACCCGGTCGCAGAGCGGCCGAGCGAACGAGTTCTTCGGCGAGCGGGCCGGCAATCGCCGGCACGAAGAACCGCTCATAGTTCTCAGGCGCGCTGCCGCCGTAGTCCTCGAATGACACGTTCGGCCTGGTGCTTTCGCCCCTGGTCTGTATCGACTCCATCGTTCCCTCCCCGTTTCGTAACAGATTACGTAACGCGTACTGTAACTCGTTCCGATAAGGTCTGTCAAGGTGGGCCGACCACGCGAGCACAAGGAGGCGACCCGAGCCGCGCTGCGGGCTGCCGCCGAACGACTCATCGCCGACGGCGGGGTTTCCGCTTTTTCAGTGCGCGCGGTTGCCAGAGAGGTGGGAACCACCACCCGAGCCGTTTACAGCTTGTTCGGCTCGACCCACGGCTTGTTGGTCGACGCCCTTGCTCAGACCGCCTTCGATTTCCTTGCCGACGGCATCGGCCAGATCGTCGAAACCGACCAAGAGGTCGAGGACCTGTTGCAGGTCGGTGTGGTCTTCCGCCGGCTGGTCCTCGAGCACCCGGCCGTGTACAGGATCGCGTTCCAGCGTGTCGTCCCCGGATTTCGCGCCGGGCCCGAGCTCACCGCCGCCCGGCAGAGAGCGTGGTCAGCGCTACTCCGGAAGATCGAGAGGCTTCGACCCTCGGGCGCACTGGGGGGCAAGTCTGCGGCTGAGGCGGCGATCCAGTTCAACGCAATGATGGAAGGCCTCGCGAATGCCGAACTCCGTGGTTCGGTCTTGCGTCTGCTGCCCGAGGGACAGGAGGAGAGGTCCTGGCGCGAGGCGCTGCTCACCGTAATCCGCGGGTTCGCTGTCGCCGGCACTCAGCCCTCCTCGGCGGAGGCAAGCGATTCTTCAGCGACGACGGCGCGTTGAGGAAGCTGCGTCTCGTGGATAGCAAAGGGGGGTTCGACTGGCCCGCTGCTGCTGACTTACGAAATTGTCCGCTAGGCGGCGCGTTCGCCCCACCGGCGTCGCCTGGTGAACACCCGCTCCGGCGGGATGAACTTCACGTCCTCGCCGGCCCGGATCACCTGCCAGCCACCTTCATGCACCAGGCGGTGATGGTAGTAGCAGAGGGGAAGGAGGTTGGGCAGATCACTCCGCCCGCCGCGAGCCCAGAACTCGATGTGATGTGGGCTCGTCATGTTGATCGGCCGGTCACATTCCGGCGCCGCACAGGTGCGGTGCCTCGCCTTGAGGGCTCGCCATTGCGAAGGCGAGACCGAGCGCGTCGCGCGGCCAACGTCCATCACCACCGAGTCGGCCTTGATCACGCGATGCAGGGTGCTATCGCACGCCAGGCGCTGCACGGTCTTGCTGGAGATCGGCATCCCGTTGCCCAGCTGTGAGGCGGCCTCACCGAGCTCGCCCTTGAGGCCTTCGAAGGTGGTGTTGACGCTGATGTGTGGCCGGGCTCCATTACGCCGCGGCAGCTTGCCCTCGTCCATGGCGTGCTGCGCCATCTCGACCAGGGCATCGGCCCGACGCTGCTTGGCCGTCCTGTGGTCGGCGGTGCCGAGCGGATTGGAGAGCGACTCGATAGCTGCCTTGAGCGCCGCGCCACCGACCGGATCCAGCCAGGCATCAAGCCGGTACATGCCGCCCGTCGTCTCGCTGAGGTCCAGCGAGCGCAGCTCGAAGTCCTCGTCAGTCTGTCGCTCGAAGCCCTCGCAGTCCCAGCGGACACGAGCTTCGTAGGTCAGGTAGCGCAGGTCTTTCAAGGAAAAGCGCTGCGCGTAACTGATCCAGTGCTCTTGATCGATGTACTGCCGTTTCTCCCCGACCTGCTCGCTGAGGTGACAGATCACCGCCGTCGCCTGGAAGCCGATCTGGCCGGCGCTCAACGCCTCAGCGATCCCGGGCAGGTTGCGCAGCTGCTCGCCGACGCAGAGTCGATCCGCCGCGGTGGTCTTGGACATCTGGCATTGCGCCGCCACCCAGGTGCAAGCGCTCTGCCCGGCAAGAAGATGATCGCCACGCGTCCTGGCCGCCGCCACGACACGGCAGAGCTTGCCCTGCAGCCGGTCGATGGCGGCGCTCAGGCGGCGCGGGTCGACGAAATCGTCGTCGGCTTCGCGATCGAAATCGGCGATCGCGGTCTCGAGCGTCCTGAGTTCGACCGACATGCTGACATTACACGAACTTTCGTTCGGAATGTCCATATATGCTGTGTAAATTTATATTCAGACCGATTGCGAATCGATGAGATTACATTGGGTCACAGGAACTTCCCAGCGAACCTTTAGGAACAGTTAATGGGTGGAGTGCAACCTGTGCCTCATGGAAACCACAGAAAGGGCCCGCGCCCGTGACGCCGCCCTCCACCTCCTCAAGCGCTTGACCTACGCCGCCGCCTTCTCCGCCGTCGGCTTGGTTGGCATCTTTGGCGCCGTCAGCGCCGCGACCATCCCCGCGACATCGACCGCCACGGCCTCATCCTCCACGTCCTCGACGTCGTCCACCTCATCCAGCACCTCGAGCTCATCGAGCTCCACCGGACTGTCCTCATCGAGCGGTGTGAGCTCGTCTTCCTCGAGCACGACCCACGCCGTGTCCGGCGCCTCCCACTAGGGCAAGTGTCCAACTCCCTCCTCTGGTACTCGACCCGCGGCGCCGGCGCCGTGACGCTGATCCTCCTCAGCGCGGTCGTCGTCCTCGGCATCCTCTCCACCCAGCGCGTGCAATCCCAGAGCTGGCCGCGCTTCCTCACGACGGGCCTGCACCGCAACCTCGCCCTGATGACGCTCGTCTTTCTCGCCCTGCACATCGTGACCGCGGTCGTCGATCCGTTCACCAACCTCGGGTGGGGCGCGGCCCTGATCCCCTTCACGTCCTACTACCGCACCTTCTGGCTCGGCCTGGGCGTGATCTCCTTCGAGCTCCTCCTAGCCATCGTCTTGACAAGTCTCGTCCGAGGTTTCCTCGGCCATCGCGCGTGGCGCGCTGTCCACTGGCTCACCTACGCGGCGTGGCCGGTGGGCGTCCTTCACGGTGTCGGCACCGGCACGGACACGTGGTCGGCCTGGATGCTGGCGATCACCGCCGGGTGTGTGGCTGCGGTCGGCGTCGCCATCGTGATGCGACTGACCGGGGGCTCCAGCGATCCGCTTGCTACGCCGCGCTCCACCTTCCGCACGGCGGTCGACAGGCGCGAACCGCAATGACGCGCCTCCTCGCAACCGCGGACGATCGACTTCCGCTGCCGCGCGTCGACGGCCGGATCATCGATGCGATCCACCAGTCGGGCCTTGTCGGTCGCGGAGGCGCCGGCTTTCCCACCGCAATCAAGTGGCGCGCCGTCGCGGACCGATCGCGCGGCAATGCCGTGATCGTGGTCAACGGTGCGGAGGGTGAGCCGCGAAGCCAGAAGGACAGGTTGCTCATGACGACACGTCCCCACCTCATACTCGACGGTGCCTTCATCGCCGCGCGGGTGCTGAAAGCGCGACGCATCCTCCTCTACATCGGCGAGCGCCATGAATCCGCCCGGCAATCGATGCTGCGCGCGCTGGGCCAACGCGATGAACCCGAACGAGCCCTGGTCAGCTTCGCCGCGGCGCCTGCGCGCTACGTGGCCGGCGCGGAGATGGCTGCCATCCATTTCTTGAACGAAGGCATCGCCACGCCGACCACGACCCCGCCCTACCCCTTTGAGCGCGGGGTCGACGGAGTGCCGACTCTCGTCCAGAACGTGGAGACGCTTGCTCGTGTCGCCCTGATCGCGCGTGGCATCCCAGCCGACACCGCCCTGGTAACTCTCGCCGGCGCCGTGCGGCAGCCTGGTGTCGTCGAGGTGCCTTGCGGGACGACCCTCGGCGAGGCGCTGAGGCTCGGAGGAGGCGCGACGGAGTCGCCGCGCGCGGTCCTCGTGGGCGGTTACTTCGGTTCCTGGATGGAGCCAAGGGTGGCTTGGCCGGCCGCGTTGGACCGCGACCTCAGGCTTGGCTGTGGCGTGATCGGCGTCCTGCCGGCATCGCGCTGCCCTGTTTGCGAGACCGCGGGCATCATGCGCTACCTTGCATCCGAGAGCTCCGCGCAATGCGGGCCCTGCTTCTTCGGCCTGCGGGCCCTCGCCGACGCGTCATCGCGCATCGCAGAGCATGGTTCGAGCGCAGACGACCTCAGACGGCTCCAGCGCTGGGCAACCGAGGTGCGTGGGCGCGGCGCATGCAAGCACCCCGACGGCGCGGTGATGTTCCTCGCCTCGGCGCTGACCGTGTTCGCGAACGAGTTCGCCCAGCACGAGGCACACGGAGCACACGAGGTCCAGCGGTCCGCATGAGCAGGTCGTTCACGCTGGCGATCGACCGCATCAAGTGCGACGGACGCGGGCTCTGCGCGGAGCTGCTGCCCGAGCTCATCCGGCTCGACGAATGGGGCTATCCGATCATCGCCTCCGGACCAATTCCGGAGCACCTGCTGCCACTTGCGCAGCGCGCCGTTGATGACTGCCCTGTACTTGCGCTCGCGCTCCGGCGAGCTGAACGCAAACCATGAGCGTCAGCGTGCTTGGCATCGCCGACGACCG
>Ga0209058_1003270_pt1 | contig 13135 bp, 12 predicted proteins | sample GraSoiAngelo_147_FD_185904 | JGI IMG/M metagenome (GOLD analysis project Ga0209058, IMG submission 185904) | Grasslands soil microbial communities from the Angelo Coastal Reserve, California, USA - 14_1009_05_40cm (SPAdes) (version 2) | ecosystem: Environmental > Terrestrial > Soil > Grasslands ... | reverse complement strand
CGCCAACGGGTGGACGTACGTGTGGGCGGTGACCGCGTCCGGCGCGACGCACGTGTGCCTGCGCAAGGTGGAGCCGGTGAAAGTGTTCGAGACGATCGCCGCCGAACGCGTCACGATGATGTGCGCGGCGCCCACCGTATTGATCGGGCTGGCAAACGCGCCTGCCGGCGTCCGCGCCGGCGCGCCGACCGGCGTGCACGTGATTACCGCGGGCGCTCCGCCCGCAGCGGCGACGATCGAGCGGATCGAAGGCGAGCTCGGGTGGACGGTCACGCAGGTGTACGGCATGACCGAAACGGCGCCGTTCATTACTGTGTGCGAGCCGCGTCCCGATCATGCCGCGCTCGCGTTGGCGGACCGTGCCCGCATCAAGGCGCGGCAGGGCGTCGAGCTGATCACGTCGGGCGAAATCCGCGTCGTCGACGAGCAGATGAACGATGTGCCGGCCGACGGGCAGACGCTCGGTGAGATCGTCGTGCGCGGCAACGTGGTCATGAAGGGCTACTACAACGATCCGGATGCGACGACGCAGGCGTTTCGCGGCGGCTGGATGCACACGGGCGACGCCGCGGTGATGCATCCGGATCGGTACGTAGAGGTGCGCGACCGCATCAAGGACGTCATCATCAGCGGCGGCGAGAACATTTCGTCGGTCGAGGTCGAGGGCGTACTGCTGCGGCATCCGGCGGTTCAGGAGGCGGCGGTCGTCGGACTGGCGGACGCGCGGTGGGGCGAGGCGCCCCACGCCTTCGTCGTGCTCAAGCAGGGCGCAACGGCGACGTCCGACGAGATCCGCGCGTTCACGCGCGACCGGCTCGCGCACTTCAAGGCGCCGCACAGCGTCACGTTCGTCACCGAGCTGCCGAAGACGGCGACGGGGAAGATTCAGAAGTTCGTGCTGCGCGGCAGGCGCGCGGCAATCTCGGCGCAGTAGTGCAGGCCTTTAGGCCTGCCGCGCCGCGACTGGTGAAGCCCTGCGCTACGTGAGCGGCGCCAGGTCAACGTCCTGCGGGATTAACGTTGCAATCAATCGCTGCCTGCTTTCGAGTCCCAACCGCGCCGCAGCACGCGGATGCGCAGCTGCTGCTCGCCGAATTTCGCGGCGCGCTCGCAGTTCGCCATGAAGATGTCGATCTTGCGCCCCTTCACCGCCGGTCCGGTGTCCATGACCGTGTAAATGCCATCGATGATGCGCACGATCGATCCGACGGGCAGCACCGATGGATCGGCCGCGACGATGCCGGTCCGCGCGCGCGTACCCGATGCGGTCTTCCCGGCAACGCAATATGCGGTGGCGGTGACGCGAAGCGTTCCGGCTGCCGCGCGCGGACGCTCGCGCCGCTGAGCCGCCACGGTCGAATCGCTCAGCGCGGCGCAGACGATGAGCGCGGCAACGGCCGTCTGCATTGCAACTGATCCCGTTCAATTAGCGTGCCGGTCGGCTGCTCAGCCATCTGAAGAAAACGATGACGAGAATCGCTGGAACGAATGGACCCCACCATTCGTTGAGTCCGAATGCGTTCAACGCCGTCGAGCCGCTCTTCACGAACAACATGATCGCGGCGGCCCAGGCGAACGCGCTGACGAGGTTGAGGACGCTGAACTTCGCGGGATGCATCCCGGCGTAGGCGCAGGCGATGGGAATCGCCGTGCGCAGTCCGGGCAGAAAGCGGCTGACGAGCACCAAACCTGTTTCACTCGAGTGCACGTGCTGGATGACGCGATCGCGGAAACGACCGAGTCTCGGAAAGCGGTCGAGCCAATGGATGCGTCCGCGCAGGACGTAGAACCACAACTGATCGCCGGTGGCGCCGCCGAGGGCGCCGCACGCCAGGACGACAGGCCAGAACAGGCGTCCGGCGACGGCGTCCGCGCACACCTTGCTGTAGTAAATCTCCCCTTCGAGGATCGCGGCGATGTAGATCGGGAGGTAGGACAGCATCGGCACAGACTCTGTAGCGCGAGCCTTTCGGCGAGCGAGCCGGCGAGCGACCCCGCTCGGCTGAAAGCCTCGCGCTACGCGCGCGTCAGCCCTCGCGCCACGCTCGCGTCAGCCCTCGCGTCACGCGCGCGTCAGCCCTCGCGCTACGCCCGCGATGAAGATTCGGCGAGCACGTCGCGTACCACGGTCGCGACACGAGCGACCTGCTCGTCGGTGAGGCTCGAATACACCGGGATCTGAATCGCCTGAGAGGCGCGGCGCGCGCCGGTGGCTTCGGCAACCGCGCCGGCAAACAGCTCCATGTCGGGCGGCACGTCGACGTGAAGCGTCTCGATATCGACGCCGCGCCGTACACATCGGACGACGAGCTCGTCGCGATCGACGCGCTCTGGTCCGTACACGCAGTACTGGTAATACACGTGCGAACAGCCTGACGGCACGACGGGCACCTGAACGCCCGGCGTCGCACTCAACACGCGGTTCATCGACTCGGCGTGCGCGCGCGCCCGGCTGGTCCACTCGTCCAGGTGCTTCAGCGCCTCGAGGCCAATCGTTGCCTGCACGTTTGGAAACCGTTCGGCGTACGACTCGGGCAGCGGCTCGAGCGATCGGATCTTCTCCCACAGAAACACGTCAGGGTTCGCATCGATCCACGCCGCGATCCAGAGGACCGGAAACAGCGAGATCGAGAACACCCACGGCTTGATGAAGATTCGCTGCAGCCGTCCCATCAGCAGCCGATCGGTCACGCGCTTCTCGCTCGGCCACGGCAGCGCGTCGACCCCGGCGCGGACCTTCGCTGCGAGCGCCCGATCCTGCAGCAGCGCCGCGCCGCCGCCGTAGCAGTTCAGCGGCTTGAGCGTCTGGAAGCTGAAGAGCGCGCCCGATCCAAACGTGCCGACGGCCCTGCCTTTGAACGTCGCGCCGAGCGCGTGCGCGCAATCTTCGATGACGACGAGATTGTGGCGTGCGGCGATGGCTTCGACCTTGTCCATGTCGCACGAGAGCCCGTACAAGTGCGTCGGCACGATCACGCGTGTTTTCTCGGTGATGACCCGTTCCACCGATGCCGGATCGATCGTGAACGTTTTCGGATCGACGTCGGCGAACACCACCGCGAGGCCCGCGACCTTTGCGAGCTCCGGCACGACCCAGAAGGTGAGCGACGGAAAGATGATCTCGGATCCGCGCGGCAGGTCGAGCGCCTTCAGCATGTAGTAGAAGGCCATGCGGCCGTAAGCGGCCGTCACGGCGATGCCGCCGCCCGCGCGCCGCGCGAACGCGTCCTCGAACTCGGCGATCTGGGCACCCTGGATGAACTCGCCGCGCGCCTTGCAGGCGGCGACGAGCTTCTCGGTATTGGGAAGGACTCGCGCTCCGTAGCGCGAGATGGCGGTGAGCATGGATGCTCAGCGGGCTCTGCGTGACGGCTCGTTCAGCACGCAACCGGACGTGACACGTCGGCAATTTCCTCGCGGGAGTGACGATCGTTGACGCGCTCGTCCATGCGGCTGACCCAGTCGCGAACCGCGGAGTTCTGGATCTTCAGGAAGTTCGCGAGGTACGACGGCCGCATATAAAAGCGCTTGTACGCGGCGCCCAGCAGGTACCGCAGCTCGGAACCGGTGAGGTTCGGGTGCTTGAACGTCGGCGTGTAGCCGTCGAACTTCTCCCAGTCGGTCTCCGAGAGCAGCGGCTCGATCTGCTTGAACATCGGCGTGCCGGGATACGGCGTCAGGATCTTGAACTGCGCGAACGTCGATCCCAGGTCGGTCGCGTAATCGATGGTGGCGGCGATCGAGTTCCAGTCGTCCTGCAGGAATCCGAGCACGTAGAATGCGGCGGTGACGATTCCTTTTTTCCGGCAATGGTCGATGATCGTTCGCTGATGATGCTGCGGAATCGGCCGGCGTCCGGATTTCTTCAGCGTCGCCGGATCGGTCGATTCGACGCCGAAGCTCATCGCGCGGAACCCTGCGCCGTACAGCCGATCGAGCAGCTCGACGTCGAGCCGATCGAGACGCGTCTCCGCCTCGAACGTGAACGACAGCCCGCGCGCCGCGATCTGATCGCACAGCTCGACGCAGCGATCGCGCTGCTCGGTGAACAGCGGATCGCGGAAGATGACGTACGGATGGCGCACGCGATCCGACAGGCGCTCGATTTCGTCGACGATGTTCGGGATCGATCGCGCGCGGTACCCCGCCAGGATGCGGTGCGGACAGTACGTGCAGAATTCCGGGCAGCCGCGGCTGGCGAGCAGCGGGTATCCGCCGCCGACCGGACGCGACGACCACTTGATGCCGAACCTGCGGCCGCGATCCTCCGTGACCAGATCCCAGCGCGGGAACGGCAGCGAATCGAGATCGTTGATTTGTTCGCTCACGACCATCCCCGACGGAAGCTCCCCGGTCTGCGCCAGACGGATCGCCGCCGATTCCGGCTCGCCGTTGAAGATGAAGTCGCAGTGGTCGGCGAACAGCTCCGGCATCTTCGACGCCGTGATGCCGAGGAAGCCCACGCTGACGCCGCGCGCGCGCATGCGGTCCGCCCACGCCGTCTCGTTCCTGTGGTCGACGAGCGACGACAGCACGAGCGCCACATCGGCGTCCGGCGTGTCGCCGGCGTCGCGCGTCCAGATCACCTCATGGCCGGCGCGGGCGAGAATCGCCGCGACGTAGGCCATGTGCACGCTCGGCACGTCGTGAAACTGTTTCTTGAGATAGCAAATAACCGACGTGACGCGCGAGAACGGATCGAGGCGCGATCCGTAGCCGCCGACGACGGTGTCCTTGCTGACGAACCCGCGATCGGATTTCAAATCTGCGAGAACCGCTCGCATCAATCACCTCGAGTCCACGAAAGCCACCTGTAACAAGAAACGAGTGTCAGGCTGGCAGCGGTGGTCCTCGGGGAGATTTGGGTGAGCAGTCGCGCGTGCTGAGCCGCGTGTCGAGGGCGCCGATGAAGAGGCCGATGGGCGTGAGAACGGGGATCGCGTGCTCGTCGGCGTCGGTGTGCGCCGCCGGCGCGTCGTTTTGTATCGCTTCGTCGTCGTCCTGATCGTCGGAGAGGACGACGCGGTCCATGCGCGTCATCGGGTCGACGAGGCCGGCAAGCACCCGGTCCGACAGCTTCGCGACCGGACCGCCGTAGGTTTTCGGCACCCTCGGCAGGTGACTGAGCTTCGTCGTCGCCGGATCGGACGTGAGCCGCTCGCGAGCGCGCCGCGGACCGCGCGCCGCCTCCGCCGTCGATGCGCAGAAAAGGGCGAGGACGATGAGGGCGCCCGCCTTCATCCACGTCCGGACAATCGGAGACAAGCAGCGCATGAAAAAATTGCTGAGTCGTCGCGGGTCGGCATCACTATCCCACAGGCCCGCCAGCGACGCAACCCAACCGATCGGTTTCGCGCCTTCACCTATAATGACGCGTCGCGTGCCGAATCCGCCAGTTTTTACACGATTTTGTCGATGATCGCCCGGTCTTCGCCGGCCGAAGCGGTCGTCGTGGTCGGCGCCGGACCGGCCGGAGCGACGGCGGCGTGGGCGCTGGCGTCGAACGGCGTGCGCGTCCAGCTTCTCGATCGGTCGGTCTTTCCTCGCAACAAACCGTGCGGCGGCGGCATCAGCATGCGCGTGCTGCCGCGGTTTCCTCACCTCGCCCGCGAGCTCGGTCGGATTTCGACGCACGAGATCAGCCGCCTCTATCTCGAAGGGCCGGCCGGAACGTCCACAGTGATCGAATCGGACGGCCCGGCGGCGCTGATGATTCGCCGCGTGGAGTTCGATGCGCTCCTCGTGTCGCTGGCCGTGGAGGAGGGAGCCGAGCTCGTGCCCGGCGTCGACGTCGTGCACGCGCGGCAGGATGCGCGCTCTGTGGCTCTCGTCGCGCGCGACGGCCGTCAGTTCACCGCGCCGATCGTTATCGCGGCCGACGGCGTGCACAGCGTCGTCGCGCGGCGGCTTGGACTGAATCCCGGATGGCCCGCTTCATCCATCGCGCTCGACATGATGGAGGAAACGCCGCGCGAGCAACTGCGCGACATCGATCCCTCGACGCTCTGGGTCTCTTACGGATACGAGCCGGGATTCGGGACTCGGGATTCGGGATTCGCCGGATGCTCTGCGAACCCCAAGTCCCAAATCCCAAATCCTGCCGCAGTCGCGGGACGCTCTGCGAATCCCGAATCCCAAATCCCAAATCCCGCGGCAGTCGCGGGACGCTCTGCGAATCCCAAATCCCAAATCCCAAATCCCGCCGCAGAAGGCTACGCCTACATCTTCCCGAAGCGCGACCATGTGAACATCGGCGTCGGTTACGTGCTCTCGTATTTCCGGAGCGAGATCGCCGATGCGCCCTACGAACTGCAGCGCGGGTTCGTCGACCGGCTTCGCGAACGCGGCATCGTCGTCGGCGATTCGGTAAGAGAACACTTCACTCCGTACCTGATTCCCGTGGGCGGGCCGCTGCGCCACCCGGGACGCGGCCGCGTCCTGATCGCGGGCGATGCCGGTGGTTTTGTCAACGGCTTCACCGCTGAAGGCATCTATTACGCAATGGTCTCGGGCGAGCTGGCGGCACGCGCCGTTCTCGCGACGGCTGCCGAGCCGGCGAAGCTCCTAACGGCCTATCGCAAGGCCTGCGATGACGAAATTGGATGCGAACTTCGGGATTCCGTCTCGATTCAGCGCTATCTGTTCGCCGATCGCCGCAGAATCGCGCGAGTGATCGACGGCGCGAATCGTGAAGGAGCCCTGACCCGGCTCATCCTGGACTTCGCGATCGGACGGCGATCGTATCGCGCCGTGCGCCGCCGGATTCTGGCACGCGCGCCGCTTCTCACAGCACGGCTGTTGGTCGAACGGGCGGCGGGTCGCGCGAGGCGTCGCGCCGGATCGACAAAGTAACTATTGTCGGCCGTGGCGTGTCTCACTACCATTGGGGCGGACGAACGCTGATGGCGAAAGGCATTACGGATCGGCAAATCGATCACCTGCTGCGGCGCGCCGGATTCGGCGCGCGTCCGGACGAAATCGACTTCTACTCGCAGATGTCGATCACCGACGCAGTCGACGCGCTCGTCAACTACGACGCGATCGCCGACGACGCCGACATGCACATCGGACAGAACGGCTACGTCGGGACGACGACGCGCGGCGTGTTCTCGCCCAATTCGAACATCACCGATTCACGTCAGCGCTGGTTGTTCCGGATGGTCCACAGCGACCGTCCGCTTCAGGAGAAGATGACGCTCTTCTGGCACAACCACTTCGCCACCGGCTACAACAAGATCGCGGGCGCGTACGGCGCCGCCGAAGGCGCGCGCTACATGGCGGCGAAGGCGTCGGAGGATCCGGCGAAAGTCCGCGGCCAGATCGAGATGCTGCGCGACAACGCGCTCGGGAACTTCCGCGACATCCTGCTGAACATCGCGAAGGACACGGCGATGCTCGTGTGGCTCGACGGCCGCACGAACACGAAAGCGAAGCCGCAGGAGAACTTCGGCCGCGAGATCATGGAACTGTTCACGATGGGCGTCGGCAACTACACGGAACCGGACGTGTACGCCGCCGCGCGCGTGTTCAGCGGCTGGAACCTGCAGCGTCCGGGCAACGTGGCCGACGGCAGCGCCCGTTACGAATTCTTCTACAGCGCCGCAAACCACGAGACGACGGCGAAGACCTTCAGCTTTCCGATCTATGCGGACGGCAACAAGACCATACCGGCGCGGTCGGCCGATGCCGGCATGCAGGACGGCATCGATCTGATCAACGCGCTGACGGCGAACTCGAACACCGGCCGCTATCTCGCAGGAAAGCTGTGGCGCTTCTTCATCAGCGAGTTCAGGGATCCCGATCCGGCGTTCGTCGATCGGATCGCCGGCGTGTACCTGCAGCGCCGCTACGACATGCGCCAGGTCGTGCGCGAGGTGCTCCTGTCGCCGCAGTTCTGGGACGGCGGGTCGTACTATGCCCGCTACTCGTGGCCGGTGGAATTCATCGTGCGTTCGCTGAAGGACATCGGGTGGCGCGGCTTCTCGGTCAACGACGCGATCGCGCCGATGGCGAACATGGGACAGACCCTCTACGAGCCGCCGGACGTGAGCGGCTGGGACGCCGGCCAGACGTGGTTTTCGACCGGCGCGATGCTGGCGCGCATGAACTTCGCCGCGTCGCTCGCGAACAACCAGAAGTTCAACTTGCTGACGTCCGCGAAGCAGTACGGCGCGACGCCGGAAGCGCTGCTGTCCTTCTACCTCGACGAGCTGCGCACCGCGCCGCTCGACAGCAGCGTGCGCGGCGAGCTCATGACGTATCTGCGCGCCACGGGAGCATGGACCGGCAATGACGCGCAGGTGCAGACGAAGTCGGCCGGCCTCGTGCACCTCATTGCCGGATTGCCGGAGTATCAACTGATATGAAAGTCACCAGACGCCAATTCGTCAAAGGCGGCGTAGCGGCGTTCACGGTGACGTTTGCGGCGCCGGAGTTCCTCTCCGATCTCGCGCGCGCGCAGGGCGCGCACGTCCGCAATCTCGTCGTCTTGAATCTGAGCGGCGGCAACGACGCCCTCAGCATGCTGATCCCGTACAACGATCCGTTCTACTACAGCCGCCGGCCAACGCTGGCCGTGCCTGCGGGCCAGGTGCTGCAGATCGGCAGCGACCGCTCCAGCGTTGCGCTCGGGCTTCACCCGCGGCTGACGGGCCTGAAGCAAATCTTCGATCAGGGCCGCCTTGCCTTGATTCAGCGAACGGGCTACGAGAACCAATCGCGATCCCACTTCCTCGGCACCGACATCTGGTCCACGGCCGATCCGAACAATTCGTCCGGACTCGGTTGGGTGGGGCGTTATCTCGACTCGCTGCCCTCGCCTGTCGATCCGCTCGTCGGCTGGAATACGACCGGCAGCCTGCCGCACGTGCTGCAGTCGGCGCGCACGGCGGTGCCCGCGATTCCGAGCGCTGCCGGCTACGCATTTTCGAGCCCGAACAGCGGAACGGAGCTGACCGCCGAGCGCAGCGCGGCGCTCCGCATCTCGTCGCACGTTCCGGTCGATCGACCCGAGCTGGCCTTCGTCTATGGCAGCGCACAGGCGGCGATGGCGACACTCGACCGCGTCGCGACGGTCGGCGCGTACACGTCGACGCTCACCTATCCGAACACAGGCGCTCCGCGCGGTGGCCGGCGCGATGTCGAAAGGCATCGGCACGAAGATTTTCTACGTGACGACCGGCGGCTTCGACACGCACTCGGCCCAGAACGTCAACCAGAACAACGGCGCGTACTACAGCCTGATGGCGACGCTCAACGACGGGCTCCTCGCCTTCTACACGGATCTCAACAACCAGGGCCTCCTCACGGACACGCTCGTCGTCAGCTTCTCGGAATTCGGCCGGCGCATCAGCGAGAACGGCAGCTCGGGAACCGATCACGGCGCCGCCTCGGTGATGATGGTGATGGGCGGGCGGGTCAACGGCGGCTTGTACGGCACGGCCCCGAATCTCAACACCGATCCACAGAATCCAACGCTCGAGAACAGCGCAGGCGACGTGCACTACGAAACCGATTTCCGCTCGGTGTACGCGCAGGTCGCCGACCGCTGGCTCGGCACCGATTCGGTCAAGCTCCTCGGCGGCGATTTCAGGAAGGGGTCGCTCTCGTTCATCTAGTGCCATGCCGCTGCGAACTCGCCACCGTTCGCGCCTGGCACGAAAACCGAGAGAACACGAAAATCACGAAATCCATTAAGGGTTTCGTGTCTCCGCAATTCTCGATGCCTCCAATCAAACGCACGAAGTTCAAGCTCGCTCCCGAACAGCTGCTCGAGATGTTTTACTGGCTGAAGCTGATTCGCGCGTTCGACGAGCGGCTCAGCATCCTGGTCAAGCAGGGGAAAGTCCGCAGCGGCGTCTACACCGGCATCGGGCAGGAAGCGATCATCGTCGGAACCTGTTACGGACTCCGCAGAGAGGATTTCATCTGCCCGCTGCACCGCGATCTCGGATCGTTCCTGATGAAGGGCGTCGAGCCGCGCGTGATGATGTCGCAGATGTTCGGCAAGGTCACCGGCCTCTCGAAGGGGCGCGATTCGGCGCTGCACAGCGGCGTCGACGAGCTCGGCATCTTCGGCAACACGAGCATGCTCGGATCGAACCTGCCCGTGGCCGCGGGGCTCGCGCTGACGTTCAAGATGGAGAAGACCGACAACGTGGTCATCGCCTACTTCGGCGAAGGCGCGAGCAACACCGGCGATTTCCACGAGGCGTTGAACTTCGCCGGCGTCCAGCAGCTGCCGGTCGTGTTCATCTGCGAGAACAACCAGTACGCCTACTCGGTGCCGAGCGAGAAGAGCATGGCGATCGACGACGTGGCCGATCGCGCGCACGGGTACGGATTCGACGGCGTCGCGATCAACGGCAATGACGTGCTCGCGGTGTATCAGGCGACGCTGGGCGCGCTCGCCCGCGCGCGCGGCGGCGACGGCCCGACGCTCGTCGAGTGCAAGACCTATCGCTGGCACGGGCATTCGGAGCACGACAAGGCGTTCTACAGGACCGACGAAGAGCTCGCGATGTGGAAGAGCCGCGATCCGATCCCGACCTTCACGACGTACCTGCGGACGCGGCACGTCCTCGATGACGCGAAGCAGCAGGAGATCGAGGGAAAGGTCAAGACGACGATCGACGAGGCAGTGGACTTCGCGATGAACGCGGCGGACCCTGCGCCAGAGGATGCAGTCACTGACCTGTATGCGTAGACGCGGTTCGTCGTGTCTTCGCGGTTTGAGCTCTGTATGGGTAAGGAGCTGAGCTACCTCGAAGCGATCCGCGAGGCGCTCGCCGAGGAGATGCGGCGCGATCCGAAGGTGTTCGTCCTCGGCGAAGACGTCGGCGCGTACGGCGGCGCGTTCGGCGTCACGCAGGGGTTGTACGACGAGTTCGGCGAGATGCGCGTCGTCGATACGCCGATTTCGGAGTCGGCCATCGTCGGCATCAGCATCGGGGCGTCGCTGCGTGGCTATCGGCCGGTCGCCGAGATGCAGTTCGCCGACTTCATTTCCTGCGGCTTCGATCAGATCGTCAACCAGGCGGCGACGCTGCGCTACCGGTACGGCGGCCGATCGGCCGTGCCGATCGTCGTCCGCGCGCCGAGCGGCGGCAACGTCGGCGGTGGCCTCTATCATTCGCAGAATCCCGAGGGCTGGTTCATCCACCGCGCCGGCCTGAGAGTCGTCGCGCCCTCGACCGCCTATGACGCGAAGGGACTGCTGAAGGCCGCAATCCGCGACGACAATCCCGTTGTATATTTCGAGCACAAGTATCTGTATCGACGGGTGAAGGGACCGGTGCCCGACGGGGATGAGATCGTGCCGATCGGCGTCGCGGCGACGCGCCGCGAAGGATCGGACATCACGCTGCTGACGTACGGCGCGATGGCGCTGCCGTCGCTCGACGCGGCCGACCGCCTGGCGAAGGAAGGGGTCGAAGTCGAAGTGATCGACCTCCGCACGCTGCTGCCGTACGACAGGGACACGATCTTCCGCTCGCTCGAGAAGACCAGCCGCATCGTCATCGTCCACGAAGACGTGAAGACGCTCGGCCTCGGCGCCGAGCTGGCCGCCGTCATCGCGGAGGAGCGGTTCGATCGCCTCGACGCGCCCGTGGTTCGCGTCACGTATCCCGACACGCACTGTCCGTTCTCCCACGTCCTCGAAGCGGCGAACCTGCCGAACGCGGACACGATTGCCGACGCGCTGCGCCGCGTCGCCGCCTACTGATGGACGCAGAGGTCCGCGCCGACATCGCGCTCATCGAACGGATCGTCGCCCGTGAGGCCGACGCGGTCGGCGAGTTGTACGATCGCCACAACCGCCTGCTGTTCGGGCTCATCCTCCGCATCCTGCGCGATCGCAGCGAGTCCGAAGAAGTGCTGCAGGAGGTCTTCGTCCTCGTGTGGACGCGCGCTGAAACCTACAACGTCGCGCTCGGATCGCCGGCGGCGTGGCTCGTGCGCATCGCGCGCAACCGCGCCATCGATCGCCTGCGCGCGAATGCCGTTCGGCTGCGGGCGGTCGAATCGGCGCCGGCCGCGGCGAACGTCGACAACCCTGAAGCGCAGGCGGCGGCGAGCGAGCAGCAGCGCGTCGTCGCACGTGCGCTCGAGTCGCTGCCCTCCGATCAGCGGACGCTCATCGAAGAGGCATATTTTCTCGGAATGACACAGTCCGAGCTCGCCGACAAGTTCAAGCTGCCGCTCGGCACGGTCAAGACTCGCATTCGGGCGGGGATGCAGGCGCTGCGGCAGCAGCTGTCGGGCTACATCTTTGCGCGGGTGGGCGCCGTAGAAGACTAATGGGAATGGACCATCCGCTGGGCGATCAGGCGGAACTCTACGTCGTCGGCGCGTTGACGCCCGCCGAACAGGCCGAGTTCGAAGCGCATCTGGCGGGGTGCGCGGCGTGCGCCGCCGAGGTGCGTGCGCTCGCGCCGGCGATCGCGGCGCTCGCGTACTCCGCGCCGTCTGCCGGGCCGTCGCCTGCCGTTCGCGATCGGCTGATGGCGCGCGTCGGCGGTCCGCGTGTCAGCAGCCGACGCCCGGCGGCGTGCGATTGCGGCGGCGCTCGGCGGCTACGCCGCACAGCTGCGCGGACGCGTGACGTCGCTCGAAGCGCAGCTGCGCGAGGCGAGGCTGCGGGCCGATGCCGGCGAGCGACAGGTGGCCGACGCTCGCCGCGCCGGGAACGTGGCGCAGTCGATGATCGCGGTGCTCACGGCGCCGGACGTCGCGCGCGTGGATCTCGCAGGACAGGCTGCCGCGCCCGCCGCGTCGGCGCGCGCGTACTGGAGCCGTTCGCGCGGTCTCGTGGTGAACGCGACGAACCTGCCGCCGCTTCCGGCGGGTCGGACGTATCAGATGTGGGTGATTGCCGCGCAGCAGCCGCCGATCAGCGCGGGACTGCTCAAGCCGGATCCGAACGGCCGCGCCAGCGTGATGTTCGAGACGCCGGTCGACATCGCGCAGCCGACAGCGATGGCAGTGACCATCGAGCCTGAAGCTGGTGTCCCGTCACCAACCGGTGCGATGTATCTGGTAGGCCAGGCGCACTGAGGCGCTCGCGCCGTAGCGCTCGCGCGTATCTAGAACAGAATGTCGCCGCGACGGACCGTTGGCGGTTCCGTACGTAGCG
>Ga0209058_1003260_pt1 | contig 13154 bp, 11 predicted proteins | sample GraSoiAngelo_147_FD_185904 | JGI IMG/M metagenome (GOLD analysis project Ga0209058, IMG submission 185904) | Grasslands soil microbial communities from the Angelo Coastal Reserve, California, USA - 14_1009_05_40cm (SPAdes) (version 2) | ecosystem: Environmental > Terrestrial > Soil > Grasslands ... | reverse complement strand
TTGTCGCGGTAATCAGGCTCCGAAACGGACCAATCCGTCCGACTTGAATGTGAAGGATTGAGACGAAGCCGCCATCGCCAAGGCAGGAATGGTTGGCGCATCTGTCACTTGCTTTCCGTTTTTCCTAGCGACAGGGTAACTGTTACGGTGATCAATTCGACTGTGCCATGAAACTTCCCGGCGAAACCGACACTCTCTTCAATGCTTTGCGACAATCGGCGAAGCCAAAACCGGTGAGTGCCATCGAAAAGCTCATCCAGGACGGGCCGGACCGCGACCTTTGCCGTATCAACGCCCTCGCCTTTGCCGCCAAGTACAAGCTCAACGAGGAGGATGTAATTGCGGCTTTTCTGCACGGCGCGCGACTCGGCGTTTTCGATATGTCTTGGAACATCGTTTGTCCCGCTTGCGGTGGCGTCCTCGATTCAGGCGCGACACTTAAGACCGTAAAGCAGGCCGAATACAGGTGCGTCCTTTGCGCTATTGGGTGCGAACCGACGCTCGACGAAATCGTCGAGGTTACGTTCACTATTAGTCCGCGGGTGCGGAAAATCGCGGCCCACGATTCCGAGACGCTGCCTTGGATCGAATACTATAGACAGATTTTTTGGAGTTCAGGCGTCGATTTGCCTGATGATGACACATTGGCGAAATGGGTTCAGGAAACTACTCTGGACACCCTCGAGCTTTCAGCTGGCGAGAAGGTGGTGCTTTCGCTCCAGTTGCCTGAAGGGTATGTGATCGTGTTCGATCCGGTCCTTCACATGTCGCAGCATATCGAGGTCAAGGGCGAGGCTGCGCGTGAAAGCCAATCGCTCTCCTTCGTCATGACCAGGGATCACGCGCCGGACGGGACCATTCAGATGCGTCCCGGCCCTTTGCAGATGACGTTGGAAAACCGCTCAAATGTACGCACCTTGCCCGGTATTTGGATCGTTAGCGACAAGGTTCACGATCTCGTCGGCAAGCGCCGCCCCTTCTTGACTGCGAAACGTCTTCTGACCAACCAAACATTCCGCGATATTTATCGCACCGATGCGATTGATGTAGATCAGAGGCTCAAGATCACCAGTCTCACCTTTTTGTTTACCGACCTCAAAGGCTCAACGGAACTTTACGAACGAGTTGGAGATCTGGCTGCCTACGATTTGGTGCGCGCTCACTTCCGGGTCTTGAATGAAATCGTGGCGGCGGAAAGGGGCGCCGTGGTGAAGACAATCGGCGACGCAGTGATGGCGACGTTCCCGACACCAGACCGAGCGATGGCGGCGGCGCTGAAGATGCGAGAAGCATTGAAGGACTTGAAAGGCGACTTGCTGCTTAAGATCGGCATCCATGAGGGGCCTTGTCTGGCCGTTTCGCTGAATGACCGGCAGGACTACTTCGGGCGGACGGTGAATATCGCCGCGCGCGTCCAAGGACTCGCGACGTCGCGTTCCATTTTCGCGACCAAACGGGTCGTTACTGACAGCGAAGCCTCGAGGCTGTTGCAATCAAACGGTATCGCCGCGACCCCGGAGAAGCGCTCACTCCGGGGCATCGCCAAGCAGGTCGAGATTTTTGAAATACCCTGAGGAGTCTGGCTTAGCGTGTTTCGGTTCGCCGAGCCTGATTTTAGAGGAACGCACTGCGACAAATTAAAAGCGATGTCCGACCGAGGCTGTTCTCATCTCGATGCGATTGAGGCAATCAAGCAGCCGCAGCGCCGCGAATGCGCCGAATGCGTGAAGATCGGCGCGGTCTGGGTTCATCTGCGAACCTGTCAGAGATGTGGCGTTACACTTTGCTGCGACAGTTCGCCAAACCGGCACGCCAGCAAACACGCGCATGCTACTGGACATCCGGTCATCGCTTCCGCACAACCGGGCGAGCGCTGGTTGTACTGTTATCCGGACGATGCGTTCGCGGAATATTAGGCTCCGGCGGTTCGTGTATCGATCGTCTCGACTAAATGGCGAACGCAGAATGCCGCGTCGTCACTCTATTTTCGATTTACTTGTGCTGTTCGATAAATTTTCGAATCTGCGGCGCGGGCATCGCGCCGGCCTGGCGCGCTATTTCGAGACCGTTTCGGAACAAGGTCATTGTCGGGATCGCAGTAACACGGAAACGGTATCCGAGGGTCGGCACTTCTTCCGTATTCACTTTTGCGACGAGTAGGCGGCCCGCAGTTTCCTTCGCTACCTTGCGTACCTCGGGAGCCACCATTTTGCACGGGCCACACCACGGCGCCCAAAAATCTACCAGCACCGGCACAGTCGAGTGGCTTATTAGCGCCTCAAAAGCGAGGTCATTGTGAACATCGACGGGTTCAGCGACAGGCTCGAGTTCGGTTTGACATTGGCCGCATCGGAAAGCCTTGCCCAAACCTTCAAATCTCATCCGGTTACGCCGCCCGCATTTTGGACAATTCAACAAAATCCCGCGATCATCGAGTTCGCTCATTCTAACAAGATAACCTATCCGGGTCTCAGCGAGGCTGCGTCGATGAACACCGAAATCGCGCTCCGGCAAACGACTCGTTGTCAAAAATCCCGGCGACTTAGAAGAACAACAAAGGTGATGTAATGCGTCACCAGTAACAACGGAACCCAAAAAGCCGGAATCCAGTACGCGGGTCCCATTGCGATCGGCGCGTTATAAATTGTGGCAAGGATGATTGCGTCAAGCAGGTCGATGGTTCCGAAAACGTTAAAGACCCATACTGCCGTCCTCGCAAAACCAGAACCGCGCAACACGAACGGGATTGCTATGAGAGCGAGTATGGCCGTTATAAGATCGCCAAATGCCGCCGGGTAAGCGAACTGCAACGGCAATCCCGGGTAAGTGCCGCCACGGGTCAGGAACATCATCCCCAAATGACGGGTCGAATGCAGCAGCAGAATGGGAACAAGAATCTGTTGTGGCCGAAACCGTGAAAGTTGAGGCAGCAAATAGAGCCGTGCGGCCAGATAGAAGATCGCCGTATTCGCTATAAGGTTTAATGTCAGGACACGGTCGAAGACAGCAGGCACGTCTGATTTTGATCTCGTACACTCACCAAAAGCGAGCATATAGACTGCGCATTTCTATTTTGATAACACTTCGCATCCGCTGCGGTCAACGATGCCGGCGGCGTAGCAAGCGGCGCACTCCCCACACGATGAAAATCAAGACCGCGACCGCGATGATTGCAAGTGCCAGAAGGTTGCGAATGGGATTAGTAAGAATGTAATTCGGATATCGCGCGTAAAAGCCGTTGAAGTGTTCAAACGCTGCTGGCAAGGCTGTTAAGTCTTCTTTCGCCAACTCAAGCCGGTGCTCATTGGGGTGGTAGTGAGATCCGAATCGGTAGGCGCGTCCTGCCGCGTTCAATTCGATATGGCCGCCGAGGATGTAGGTAAGTGGACGCGTCTTCAGAAAGTCGACAACCCGCACGGCGCTTTCGCGGTAAGCCGCAGCATCGTCAATTAGCAATCGGGCTGGCATCAGAAAATCTCCCGAAAAAAGAATGCCGGTTCTGTCGTCGTAGAATGCCACGTGGGTCTGGTTGTGTCCGGGCGTCGGAATTACATCCACGGTTCGGCCACCTAAAGCGACATGGGCGATCCCATTGGGCCAGTCATTGAAACCGAAGAACGCCCGAACCCCTTCCAAATCGAAGGGCGCGAGTTGGACCGATGGAAGAGATGCAAACTGAGGATCGCCAGCGCGATGATCAAGATGCCTGTGGGTATGTGCCACCAGGAGTGGAAGCTTTTTGTGGTCCTTATCCGGTAATAGCTCTAAGATCGTTTTCGCCAACGGCATTGGTTTCGGGTCGGCCACGGCGCCAGTATCGATTAAAAGAGCTTTGTCGGAGCCTATGAGAAGATAGATAAAATTTGCTTCAAAATCCGCGCATGGACTCTGACGCAGGATAAACGTTTGCGGTTCGTACTGATGAACCTGAAGGGGTTCTTGCGGAGTTGCATTGCAATCTGAGGCGCCTTCGTTCCAGTGCACGTCTAACGATCCAGGCACTGGCTGCGGCCAAGCCAGTGTTGCCGTCAGGAGAAGCGTCGACACCGCGATCCCGGTCGCCATGTTCCAAACTGTAAAAAAATCCAAGACGAGATCGAGTCTGATCAAGCGAGAAACCATCATCTGAAAAGAGCCTTGAATTGCAATTAATAGATCCCGGGAATCAGGCGCCATGTGTGGGAGCAGTAGGCGCTGTACTCATCTCCAAATTGGGTACGGAGCAGGTCCTCTTCTGCACTGATGCGCGCCAGGAGAGGCGGAATAAGCAGTAACGTTAGCATTACGCCGACGCCCGAACGAAAAGCCAAGCTCCATCCCAGTGAGTTGATGAGCAGGCCAAGGTAACTCGGGTGACGGATGACTCCGTAGACACCGCTCGTCACGAGAGTATGCCCGGGCTGGATCGCAACCAAGCCGCTGAATCGTTGACCCAGCACAAAGACCGGCCAGATCCGCAACGCACCACCGGCAGCGAAGAGCACGACGCCGATCCAGCGAATCGTATCACGGTCGATGGTCCACAACTCGTTGCGATCGGTGTATGCTGGCAGATACGCGTTCAGAAATCCAATTACGGCGAAGACGGCAATGACCCACCGGTTGCTGCGGGCCTCGCGCACCCCGGGGCTCAGATTTCCCCCAGCGAAGAACGATACGATCGAGAGCGCGAACAGCACCGCCACGAGCCCTATCAGTGCTGGGTGAGAGAAAAACGGCCGAAAGCCGCCCCCACCCACGACCGCAAGACCGGTATACGCGCAGGTACCGATGACGATAACCGATAATCTCAGAGCCGACGACATCGCCAATTGTACTCTATGCCAACCCAACAATATAATGAACTGCGCTCGGAGACCGCCGTTTCACTAACAAAGGAATCAACGTTGACGAGTGTTCCCGCTGAATCTTCTGATTGCTAATAATTCAGCATGTCGATTGGGCAACGAGCCTTGGTCCCGCTAGCCTAGACGAGTCGAGGTTTTGCGCGATTGTGCATCCGCCAGAACACCTCACCTTATTATGAGCGGCTTCTTCGAGGAGTTGCAGCGGCGGAAAGTCTATCGCGTCGCGGCGGCTTACATCATCGCTGCGGGATTCATCATTCAGATTGGGTCGGCGGTTTTTCCAGCATGGGATTTGCCAAACTGGACATTGCGCCTTGTGGTTGTGCTCCTGTTGATCGGATTTCCGATTGCTCTGATTCTTGCCTGGGCTTACGACGTCACTCCGCAAGGGATTCAGGTTACCAAAGCTCCGCCAGGAGTTCACCGACGACGTAATATTATTACTCTTATCATAGCCGGACTCGCGATTTCTGCGGTCGCCGGATTTTTCCTGTTTCCGCGCGCTTCCGGGCGCAATGTCGACAAGTCGATTGCCGTCCTGCCCTTCCAAAGTCTGAGTGATGAAAAGGAGAACGCCTATTTCGCCGAAGGGATCCAGGACGATATCCTGACGAACCTTTCAAAAATCGGCGATCTGAAAGTCATTTCACGCATGTCAGTCATGTCGTACCGTGGCGATGCGGTCCGCAACGCTCGCGAAATAGGCAAAGCTCTGGGCGTAGCCACGCTGCTGGAAGGCAGTGTGCGGCGGATTGGTAATCGCGTCCGAGTGAACGTGCAGTTGATCAATGCCAATAACGACGAGCACATTTGGGCGGAAGATTACGATCGCGATTTGACCGACGTCTTCGCGATTCAAACCGACCTCGCGCAAAAAATTGCATCAGCCCTTCAGGCAAAACTGTCGCCAAACGAAAAAGCGCGGCTTGATCAGCGGCCAACCGAAAACTCCGACGCGTATTTGCTTTTCGTTCAGGCGCACGATTACGCAACCCGGAGGAACATGTTTCGCGACACGTCGTTGAAGGCCATACCGCTTTTCGAACAAGCCATCAAGCTCGATCCGAAGTTTGCGCTGGCGTTCGCCGGTCTCTCCATGGTGCAGAGCTGGATCTATCATAACTCCGACCCGAATCCGGTGCGGCGGGAGAAAGCGCGTCTAAACGCGAACGAAGCGCTGCGGTTGCAACCAGATCTGCCTGAGGGTCATCTCGCGCTCGGTTTCTCGTATTATTATGGCGACCGCGATTACGAGCAAGCTCTCACCGAATTCGAAATTGCCAGGCGCGGTCTGCCCAATGACGCTCAAGCCTATTTCGCAATCGGCGCAATCCAGCGACGACAGGGCAAGTGGGCGGAGTCCACGGCGAATTTGGAAAAAGCCGCCGCCTTGGATCCAAGAAATACAGAGATCCTGAGCAATCTTGTTTTCAGTTACACAGCGCTGCGCAACTTCGAAGCCGCCGACAGAACCATTGATCGCGTAATTGTTGCAGAACCGAAGTCATTACAGGGGGCTGCATTGAAAGGACTCGTGGCGGTCAAATGGAAAGGCGATCTTAGCTTCACCGAGAAACAATTCTCTTCAATTCCGCCTGAAACCGACCCGGATGGGCTGATGACTTGGGCGCGGGTTTGGATTCTCACATTGGAACGGAATTTTCCTGAAGCCCTTGCCGTGGCGCAAAAGTTCCCCGGTGAAACAATGTTTGCTTCCACTACTGCGCCAGTCCCAAAGGCTTTCGTGAAAGGCATGATTTACCTGCTGCAAGGCGATAAGGTCAGGGCGCAGCCTGAGTTGGAACAGGCACGTTTGGTTTCGGAAAAATTGCTGCGTGAAGTCCCTGACGATCCCAATAGACACGCGCAACATGGTCTGATCCTGGCGGCCCTCGGTCAAAAACAGGAAGCCATTACCGAAGGCAAACGGGCCGTCGAACTGCTACCGGAATCCCAGGACGCTCTTGATGGACCGCGAGCAACTGAGACGCTGGCCCAGATCTATGCCTGGACTGGTGAATCGGATGAAGCATTTCGCCTGCTCGATCATTTGCTGGTCGTCCCAAGCGGCCTCACGATCCCAATGCTCAAGATCGATCCCGTGTGGGATCCGTTGCGTAAAGATCTGCGCTACCAGACTCTGATCGACAAGTACGCAGCGAAGAGTTAACACGCGTTTTTAGTGTCGATATGAAACACATCTTCGGACTCAGCATACCGCAAACGCTCGAGGAGGTGTGCGATCCACGACGAGTCGCCTTGCTCGTTTACGACATGCAGGTTGGAATCCTGAGTCCGATGCTGATCTGCATCACGAGCCCGTTAACGATCGCGACTTTCCGAAATGTTGCGCCGCTTCAGCTCGATCAGGAATTTCTTCGGATTCACAGCGGGGTCCCCATGCGCCGCACGAGGTCGGTGAACCGCGGATCTCTGCGGATCGGATCCCACACTGGCTCGTCTTTATAAAAGGTTCCGATCGCTCCCGTTGCTAAGCCGCGTTCCAGCCATGAAAGCGCCATCTCCTTCTCGTTCAAGGTCGCATAGATTTTGGCGATTAAATGTGCCTGGCTCAAACTCGCGCCTGATATCCCTTCCAAGCCTTTGATGATCTGTAGGGCTTCTGCGCGCCTTCCTTGCGCCGCGCATATCATTCCCGTATCGTAAATCAAAATCGGGTCACCTTCCCTCCCTCGTTTGGCCTTTTCCAATTCCGCCAGCGTTTCGTTGAACAACTTGTTTTGGATGTACACTCCTATCTCCCATGTCGTGGTAAAAGCCGGGCCTAGCTCATTGGCCTGCCGCAGCAACTCAAGGGCTCGGGGATAATCTCGCTTGAGATAGTAAGGAAAGGCCACTCCCCGTACGATGATTGGTGAGAGGGGATCGAGTTCGCGAGCTTTCAATATTTCCTCCAGGCTTTCATCGGGACGCCCCTGCCGCGCGAGCGAAAACGCCAAGTAGCCATGGGCTAATGCCAAGCTCGGGCTGAGTTCGATGGCACGGCGCAGTTCTCGATCACCCAACTGGAAATTGGATGGCGCGAATGCGATGTGGGCTAGAGCTAGTGCAGCGTGAGATTCGGCCAAGTTCTCATCAAGCGCTACGGCTTCGCGCGCCGCCTTTTCGGTTTTGCGCGTACCGTCAATGGGCGCAATGTAGCCATAAGCGCCAAGATTCGCATAGGCGTCAGCTAAGCCCGCGTAGGCGAGCGCATAGTTGCGATCTTCCTCTATTGCTTTGTCGTAGTAGCTTATGGCGGTAAGCAGATCTTCGCGGGTGCGACGTTGGGCAGACGAAATTCCCTGCATGTAATACTGGAAAGCTTTAAGGTTCTCGGTTGGGTGCTTGGCAAGCTGCTGACGCTCGGCGCCGCTCAACTTCAAGCGCAACTTCTCGGAGATCTCTTTCGCGATCTCTTCCTGCACCGCGAATACGTCGGCGACCTTGCGATTGTATTGTTGTCCCCACAGTTCCGTTCCATCTGAAACATTCACCAGTTCTGTTCGGATCGTCAGGTTGTCGCCTTGCTGCAGCAGTCTGCCCATTACCACGGCCCCCACGCCGAGCTCGTGTCCAACCTTTCGCGGATCAACCTCTTGACCCTTGTATTGAAAGACCGTGCTGCGCGCCATCACCTTCAGTTGAGACAGCTGCGAAAGGCTGTGAATGATGCTTTCAGTGATACCGTCAGAAAGGTAATCGATGTCTGGATCACGGTTCTGATTGTCGAATGGCAGCACGGCAACGCTTTTCTCCAGCACCGCCGGATTCGAAACAGATTCGACAGCGGCCGGATGCGTACGCAGAGAATGAAAAATGAAGAATGCAGACGCGCCGAAAATTAGGATAACGGTGGATGCGATGGCGAAGCGGATGCGGCGCATATTGCTTGCATGCCCGGAGCAACCCCGCAGTCTCGCTGCCAGATCGTGCACGCCAGGTCGGCCCGCCGGCTCCAGTGCGAGCATGGATTTAAGCAGCGACCTTAGAGGAGGCGGAACATGTGCTGCCTTCAGTTGTTCGGTGGGAAGTGCGGCCAACTTCTGAGCGCGGCGAATTTCCTCAATGCTCCGACCAGCAAATGGCGTTTTCCCGCTGAGCGCAAACCAGAGCGTGGCGCCTAACGAGTAGATGTCGGAACGGACATCGACCGGCTCGTTTTCGAATTGCTCAGGGCTCGCGAAATTTGGCGTGCCGACGAATTCACCGTGGGTGATGTCCATCTCTCCTCCGGCGTCCGCGACCGCCTTGGCCAAACCGAAATCGATGATTTTTACGGTAGGGGGGGCGCGCTGCGCCTTCCGGACGCCCCGGCGGGGCGGGCCTACGTGCTCGCCCTCTTCCGGGTTCTTAAGCATGATGTTGCCAGGCTTTAGGTCACGATGGATCAAACCTTGAGCCGCGGCAGCGACCAGCGCCTGCGTGATTTGAGTCGCAATTTCCACAACCAGCTTTGGATTCAGCGGACCGTGTCTTCGCACACGAGTCTCTAACGTTTCGCCCTCGACCAATTCCATTGCGTAAAAGCAGCGACTCCCATCAGGTGCAGCGCCAAACTGATAAACGGCAGCCACATTCGGATGCCGCAAGGCAGCCGCGGCGCGAGCTTCGCGCAAAAAACGTTCACGCGCAGTTTGTGAGTCTCGATGGGTTGAGACCGTTGGCGTGTCGATTACTTTCAGAGCGACTCTGCGACGCAATACCTTGTCCCTGGCGAGATAGGTCACTCCCATGCCGCCGCGACCGAGTTCCCAGTAAGAACCATCTGCGCCTTGCTCGACCTCGAAATCACCGAAGACTAAGGCAAACGGTTTAGTTTGGAAGATCGTTTCCTCCAACTCCGAAGCAAACAAGCCACGCAGTCGCCTTTTGCGTTCAACGGCTCGCCGCATACCGAGCAGACTGCGACGGATGCGAGACGTGTTTCCATTTCGCACCTCCCTCAACTTTTCGTTAGCACACGTAGCAACTCGTGCAATCTCTTAGGGCGCTTCATCAACACCAGTTGCTGTCACTCGGAGAAAAGATCACGGCGACGCCAGAGGCATTGCTATGGCACGTCTCCTTTAACCTTCCGTTAGGACATGGATCAACTCGCGCAACTCTTCGTCGACTTGCGTTTCCGTAGGCACCGTTCGGCGCACCTCAGCGCGTAACGCTTCCAGATAGCGCGCCCGCAGGCGGGTGACGTGGCTCCGAAGTGTTGACTCTGCTATTCCCAGCCGATCCGTCAGTTCAGCATAAGTCGGTGGCGGGCCCGCGCCACCGGCAACAAAGATCCTCAATTCATTGAAGAGCTTCTCCGTCCGTGCGCTGTCGGCCGCGTGCGCCAGAAAATTTTTTAGGGAGGCGAGCAGAAATGAACGGAACTTACCTTTCTGCCGGTCGACGCGAGCGTAAATTTTATGTTCCAACAGGTACGCGAAAAAGCTCTGCGTGAGATCCTGCGCATCGTGCACAGTGTAGCCGCGGCTGCGCACGAAACTGTAAAGCGGCGCCCAATAGGTTTGGCAAAGCTCCGCCAGTGCGGCCTGCGAAATCTCCGGTTCGGCCTGGCTTCTGCCGGCCGCGAGCACGACGCTCCAGCGGGTCGAAGGAAACAAGTCGCTCCGACTGTGCCCGTTCCCCGCCAGAGTATTCACCTTAACGGTCTGTACCAAGACCGCAGAAAAAAAGCAAGCCACGAAAAAAAGTAAAATTTCGTGCAGCACGCGCTCCGGAATCGGTTTGTAAAGGGAAACCCAATTACCAAAAAGAAAGGAAGAAGATGACTTTACTAACTGAACTCAAAGACAAAACGGCAAGTCTTGCGCGGCTGCTGACTGCCGCGATGACCTCGATGTTACTGCTGGGTATCCTTGCGCCTAGTGCCTCTGGCGGCACGAACGATGGCGTCCTGAATTTCAGCAACACGCGTTTACTCGGGCCGCAGCCCACCATCACCACATTCGATGCTCCGGGGGCGGGTACAGGCCCCGGCCAGGGCACAATCGCCTTCGCCATCAACCCGGCAGGGACGATTTCGGGACGCTACGCCGACGCGGGCGGTGCGATTCACGGTATCCTGCGCGCTCCGGACGGCGCCATCATCACGTTCGACGCTCCGGGCGCGGGGACAGGCCCCCGGCAGGGCACTCGGCCCTTCAGCATCAACCCGGCAGGCACGAGCGCGGGCTACTTCAACGACGCGACCGGTGTGTTTCACGGTTTCCTGCGCACTCCGGACGGTGCGATCACTAGCTTCGACGTCCCGGGTGCAGGCACAGGTCCTGGCCAGGGTACCCGCGCCGGCAACATCAATCCGGCGGAGGCGATCGCGGGACGCTACGTTGACACGAGCGATGTGGCTCACGGCTTCCTGCGCGCTCCAAACGGCACCATCACTACGTTTGATGCTCCGAACGCCGGCACAGGGCCCGGCCAGGGCACCTTTGTTTTTACCGGCTTTTGCCTTAACCCCGCAGGGGTGATCGCGGGAAGTTCGCTTGACGCGAGCGATGTGTATCACGGCTTCCTGCGCGCTCCGGATGGCACGATCACCACGTTCGACGTTCCAGGCGCGGGCACAGGCCCGTTCCAAGGCACACTCCCACTCGGGATCAACCAGGCCGGAACGATTGAGGGATTCTACCTTGACTCGAGTGATGTAAATCATGGGTTCGTGCGCGCCTCGGACGGCACGCTCACCACGTTCGACGTTCCGGGCGCGGGCACGGGCCCGTTCCAGGGCACCTCAGCCCAGGGCATCAACGCGCCAGGGACGGTCACGGGAGAGTACGTGGACGCGAGCGACGTCAATCACGGCTTCGTGCGCGCCTCGGATGGTACTGTCACCACGTTCGACGTTCCTGGCGCGGGGACAGGCCCCTTCCAAGGCACTATCCCTCTTTCCAACAATCCGGTCGATGCGATCACCGGATACTATATTGACGCGAGCGATGTGACTCACGGTTTCCTGCGGACCCCGTAAGCCGCTGATCCGCAGAGACGCTTGAGATGCCGAGTTGGCTAAGCACCGGCTTCGGCGCATGCTCGATGTGGAGGCGCACCTCGTCGCTTGTGTACACCTCTTGGCCGATGGCCAATATTCCTCGTGTTGCTGTAGCCGCGGCGCAACGCCGCCTCCGGCCAAAGGCCGAAGGGACGCGCGGCGATCCTTCAACTTTCCGGGAGGATCGCCCGCTGGCGAGTGCCCTGATATGCAAGAATCCGAACAACATCATCGACCTCGGCGACATCAGCGTCGCGCCTCGCACGGAAATGATGATGCCACTCTGGATGAGACTATTTCAAGGCGTAATCGGTCATCCGCATTTCGATTGTCAGATCGTCTGCGGTCACTGAGGTTGCAGTCAATCGTTTAATGGGTAAACATCGCTGCGGATTTAGCGCACATGAAAAGTGCTTACGGCATAAACATTCCTCAGACGCTTCAAGAAGTATCCGACCTTAAACGAGTCGCATTGCTTGTTTATGACATGCAGGTCGGGATTTTGAGTCAGATCAAAAACCCAGAGCAAATCACGCAACAAGTTATCAAAGTGCTGAGTGCGGCGCGAGACGCTGGGCTGCGCGTGTTCTTTTCGAGACATGTTTCGCTGCCAAAAGAACTCATGGGCATGGTTCAGTTCCGCATGGCCATGGCTTGGCAACGCGCGAATTCGCCTGATCAAGTGAATCCCTGGTTTTTGCGCGATTCTCCCGGGTTTCAGATTGTCCCAGAGCTATCGCCGCTTCCCTCTGAAGGCGTCTTCGACAAATTGACGATGTCGGCTTTCGAAGGGACGTGGCTCGACTTCGCTTTACGAGATTGTGGCATCAACGCCTTCATTATTGTCGGCGTAGCAACCGAGATCGGAATCGACCCGACAGCACGCCACGGCGCAGATCTCGGTTACATTCCCGTGCTTGTTACTGACGCCTGCGGCGCCGGCAACGAAGAAGCGGCGAAGCGCTCGATCGAAAGCTTGAAGTTTGCGGGGGACGCGTTGATCACCGACACGGAAACACTTTGTTCCTGTTTAGGTCGTTCATGAACATTGGGGTCGCGCGCCACGCGTTCCTCGAAGACAACCTGGACTAATTATCTAAGATGCGGCGTAATCGCGTTCGATCTTGCCCAGAATTTGAACAGAATGTCAAAAGATTCGGATCCCTCTCCTACACAATTGTGTGAAGCGTAATAAATCTCTTTAACGAATTTGTAACTTTACTTCGCACAGAATTTCGAAAGATTCTTGACAGCGCCAAGTCCGTTAGGCACCTCTCAAAAAGAGCTCCACCTGACCCGCTTTCCGCCCGGGT
>Ga0209058_1003259_pt1 | contig 13158 bp, 16 predicted proteins | sample GraSoiAngelo_147_FD_185904 | JGI IMG/M metagenome (GOLD analysis project Ga0209058, IMG submission 185904) | Grasslands soil microbial communities from the Angelo Coastal Reserve, California, USA - 14_1009_05_40cm (SPAdes) (version 2) | ecosystem: Environmental > Terrestrial > Soil > Grasslands ... | reverse complement strand
AAACTTCTCTCTGACACGTACTTCGACACGCCAAACCATTTTCTCTCGCATCGCAAGCTGAATCTGAGAATACGAAGGGACAACCAAGACCTTTGGATAACCATGAAGACTCATCCGAGACGAACTTTCTGGGGTGGAATGGTCAGGGCCGAAATGGAGATTCCGTGGTCTCCCGAGGCCGTTGAAAAAGTGGTTTCCGAGCTGAAACTCCCCCCGCAATCCCCTGGTCCCGTCGATCAGGCAATCCCTTCTGGCCCAATTGAGGTGTTGAAGGCGAAGGGTTTGGTTCCCATCCAGCATCGGGAGACACAACGTCAAGTTCGAAGCATATCGTCAGGTCCTGAGGGTTCTCCTACTCTCGCTGAACTGGATGTGGACTCGGTGCTCTACGACTTTGACGATCAGAAGATTCGTCTCTTTGAGGTCGAGGTGGAGAGCAAGTCGGAGAAAGGTCAGAGTGTGGTAAAGAGTGTCACTAAGAGTCTGAAAGGAGAGTATGGTCCTCTTCTTCGGAGCTGGCGTCACGGAAAGCTGGCAACGGGAACGGCGATAGCGAGGCTGTTGAAATCGGGGCAACTACGACCTCTGATCGATGCTGAAAACCGGCTTCTCCCTGCGGCCTTTGACAGGCTCAACAGAATACTCTGACACATGGGCCGGGACAGAGGCTAGTCTCAGTAATCTTCTTAGCATCGCTCGTCCACGTGTTTAGGGGAGAGTATTGCTGCTCCGCCCGAGGAGAGGCGAGGCGATCGGATCCGTTTTCTTCGCTTTCATAGCCACTGGCTTAATCGTTCTCGTCTACAATCTTGACCCGGTCTCCAACTGGATCCTTCTAGCCGGAATCTGGGCAGGCTCAGAAGTCGTCATTCTATATCTCCTCCAAAACCAGCGACAAAACGAAAAGGAATTCCAGAAACATCCGGTCAGCTTTCCTAATCCTGAGGGAGGCGGGATAGTCGGCGAATACGTAATGCGTCCTTGGCAGAACGAGCTCGCTGAACTAGGCCAACGATACCCAGGCAAGAAGTCGAAGAGACAAAAGAGGAAGGATTAGATCATGGTCTCCCACGAGACCAAAAGGATTCTAGGCATCGGTAGCTTGGTTCTCATACTAATCGTTCTACTAGTCAGGATATTGCCTGTGCCCTTTCCCGGTTCCCATCCATTTGCATTTCCGCGCAAGCCAGGAGGTCCAAGCCCATACACGCCCGCCCTAATTTTCAATGACACCGTTTCGGTCGCCAGTGGGACGCCGACCTTCAATCTGTCTCTGACACAGTCTCACTCTTACATGTGGAGGTTCAATGTCACCATTGGTTCTGTGAAGATCAATTTGACTGACCCTAAGACCGGCAGTGTCTTTTGGACGGTCGGACCCCGTTCGACAGGGCAATGGCGTCTCAACGGTACCGGTTTTGTGAGTTTCAACTGGACAGCCCCGGCCTCGACATACTATTCACTGGTTCTCGAAAACCAGAATCTCTCGTCATGGTCATCGAATGGGTTCCTGTATACTTCTCCGTATTCCTCCTGCGACATACACGTATGGGACTTGAACCTCTTCATACCCACGCGGGTCATCTTCGCGTGACCTGCCCCAGCAGCCCTGCCGGTCGAATAGCTCTATTAGGTTCGTTAGCGATCAGATTCTTTGGTCGAAGCCGTTGAGCGAAGAACTCTCTGTCGGTCGAGTGATGGATGTTCTCCGGAACTGTTACGACCCGGAGATACCAGTCAACATTGTTGATCTTGGGCTAGTGTATGGCGTTGCGATCGACAAGGATACTGTGAAAGTTCGCATGACCCTCACGGCCATGGGGTGCCCCGCGAGCGCCTACCTGAGTCACCAGGTCAAGGAACTTATCGAGAAGATACCCGGTGTCACGCACGCCGATGTCGACATTGTCTGGGACCCGCCATGGACCCCTGACAAAATGAGCGCTGCAGCGCGAGAACGTCTACAAGCGAACCAGGAACCAGTCACTATCGAGTTCAACCCTGCAAGTTTCAAGCCCAGGAAAAAAGGGCACATCGCCAAGAACCCTGACGGGACCATTGTCCTGATCAATGAGGCGAATTCGCGATACCTCGGAAACGATGATATCGCCAGCCTCTGGGAGAAAAGCGATGGAAACAAGACAATCGACGAGCTAACAGCAGAACTCGCTGTGGAAAAGAAGGTTTCACCTACTGAAATTCGGATGCAGATACTGGAAGTCGTTACTCAGCTAGTCACGATCGGATTGATAGCTTCTGAGGACGCGATGGTTCTACCTCTCCATCCCTAGGTCTACCCAAGCCATATCTGTGCCGACTGTTGGCCCACGTTTTATCGGCAATTGTACGATCGCTCAGCCGAATTCTACGATGCTATCTACTCGTTCAAGAACTACGAGAAAGAAGCAGCAAAGCTTCATGAGTTAATCCAGAAACACAAACGTTCCCGGGGCAACAATCAGCTCGAAGTTGCCTGTGGAACCGGCAGCCACATTACCTATCTGAAAAATGACTACACAGTCGAAGGCTAGACATCAACCAGCAAATGCTGAGACTCGCCAGGAAGAAACACCCTGACATTGTGTTTCATCGGGGTAATATGGTCACATTCAAGCTCAACAAGCGATTCGATGCGATCACTTGTCTCTTCAGCGCCATTGGCCACTTGAAAACCAAGGGGAAACTGCGTCTCGCGATTCGAAACATCTCCAGACACTCAAGCCCGGCGGGGTCTTGATGGTGGAACCCTGGTTAACGCCTCAACAATGGCGGAAGCGATCGGTTCACGCCAATTTCGTCGACCAACCTGAACTCAAGATTGCTCGAATGAACATCAGTGAGACTAAAGGAAAGCTGTCCGTCATGGACATGCATCATCTCGTCGCCACACCGAAACGAGTTGAGCATTTTGTGGAACGGCTTGAGTTAGGGACTCTTCACTCACGATGAATATCTGGACGCGTTTCGATTGGCAAAGCTTGAAACAAGCTACGATCCTGAGGGACTTATAGGCCGCGGCTTGTACATTGGAACCGCTAGTTGACCGTTAGAGTAGGAGGCCCATCTCGACCTCGTCGTGGTAGCGATGGTCGTCCCCGTAGAAAGTCTCTCTCGCAATTCCTTCCCTCTTGAAGCCGACCTTCTCATAGACATTGATCGCCCTCTCATTGTCCGCGACCACGGTCAGTCCGAGTCGGTGGAACCCTCGCTCCTTCGCTATCTCGATCGCTTTCCCCATCATCCTTGTTCCGAGCCCTAGGTCCTGAAAGTCTTGGTGAATGTAGATCAGGAGATCTGCGACCCCTTTGCGTCGTTCGTAGGGCGTCCTGAACATGTACAGGTGACCAACAACTCTTTCTTCTGATCGCGCGATTAGGTTGATGTTGTTTGTCAAGTCGGAGGTCCAGCGCTCTATCCTCGCGCGATCGTATGGTGGCATGCCCCACTTGAGGGCCTCCGGTGACATGCCTGCATACATGGAAACAAGTGCTTCTTTGTCTTCCAGGCGATACAACGTCAGAATTATCTCGCGTCCGTCCTTGAGGGTAGCAGCCTTGTTGGTGCGAGAATCGTTATTGTTCCCCACAGGCGTCTGCGTGTGTTTCTCTCCCTTCCGATAAGAAGTTAAGCACAGTCGCGCTACTTCAGATCGTCTGGGTCTCACGGAGGTCGGGCGATGGCAGGACGGCTGTTGTGGAATGATCTGGATCGTCCTTTGAAACTATCAGCCTTGTCAGGCGTTGTTGGGGGAGGGCTTGGATTGATCGCTGGGACCTACGGGATGATTTCCGGTGGTCTTTCGTTCTTCTTCGAAGGCATACCCGGGGGTTTTTCTTTGCTCATCGGATATCTGTCTCTTCCTTTTTGGTTTGCTTTCTTGTTAACCGGTGGTTTGCTCGTCGGTTACAGCTGGGTGCTGCTTGTCTATCCATTGCTCCTTGTATCCGGAGGTCTCTCCCTGCTGGGTGTGTCTCTGGAAAGAGAGAGGAGAGGGATCTTGGGATTCCTGGTGTTCGTAGGGTCTGTTCCATTTCTGCTAGGTTTCCTTCTCGGGATCCTCGCCATGATCGCGAGCTTTGCTGGCATGCCAGCAAATGGAAGCTGAATAAGAACGGAAGTGTCGTTATCTAGCTGGTAGGCGTTTCGGCCCTGATTGGCTGTTTCACGGTTCCGATATGGAAATTTCCAGGTCATCAGGGTCGAGGCAGACGGCCAGTTTGATTCCTTCCTCTTCCCGCAACTTCGGTTCCATGACGAATCTCACATTTTTCGACTTGAGTTCGTAGTAGGTCTTGTCAAGGTCGGTAACGGTGAACCCTATCGTTGATGCTCCCGCGACGATTTCCCTCTGCGGTGTTGCAGGGGGGACCCTGAGTTTTGATAGGTAAAGTGCGAGAGTAGTGGCCGGGTCTGGAACTCAGTCCACTCATTGTCTGATATTTGAGGGGCATGCCGAGTATGTCCTTGTAAAATCCTACCGATTGCTCCATATTTGACACTCCGATCATCACGTAGTCAATCTGTTTGAGCAAACGACTCTCGGTTCGGAAGGTGCAAGTTGTATAGCAAATGAGCTCCTATCGGCGAGGGATCCTGTCACATTACAGTGGATAGTTTATCCGGGTCGTTTATGTCGCCGCCCTTCACAAGGTCTCTGCCCTTGCCAGTGCTGTCATTGCGACTTCAGATTGCGCTTGCGTTTCTATCGATCTACACGATTTGGGGATCCACTTACTTGGCGATACGTTTCGCCATCGAGACCTTCCCTCCGTTTCTAATGGCTGCGATCCGTTTTCTGATTGCCGGGGGAGCGCTCTACACTTGGATGCGTTTGAGAGGCGCTCAGCGTCCGACCCGGGCTAATTGGAAGGCCGCGACGATCATCGGCGGATTGCTATTGCTTGGGGGAAACGGGGGAGTGACCAAGGCCGAACAAGTGATTCCCTCTGGCTTGACCGCGGTACTGATTACGATTGTTCCAATCTGGATGGCCCTCTTAGAGCTGTTACAAAAGAACCGGGTCGTCCCAACTCCGCAAGTCGTTCTCGGCCTGGTCCTAGGCTTCGGGGGAGTTATTCTGCTAGTAGGACCAGGTGATCTTGCCGGTGGTGGTTTGAACCCTCTCTGGGTTGGGGTCCTGCTCTTCGCCTCGCTCTCATGGGCTATTGGTTCTGTTTATTCTCGAAAGGCGTCTCTTCCGAAGACCCCGCTGTTGGGCAGTGGAATGGAGATGTTAGCAGGCGGAGTTCTCCTCCTCTTGGTTTCATTGGTTTCTCAGGAGTGGGTCGGTTTTCAGCCGAGCAAGATATCGTTTCTATCTCTCATCTCATTCCTCTATCTGTTAGTATTCGGTTCTCTGATAGCCTTCTCGTCTTATGTCTGGTTGCTGACAAAGACGACGACTGCGAGGGCGTCCACCTACGCCTACGTCAACCCGATAGTAGCCGTCTTCCTCGGCTATTTCCTTGCTGGTGAACAATTGACCCTTCGGACCCTCCTCGCATCTACAATGATAGTCATCGCAGTAGTTGTGATCACTACATACAAAACAAGGCATAGTCCCTCGGAAAGCGACCGATTAGAGAGCTGATTCCATGTTACTCTAACAATTCCCCAAAGACCCCCCTTATACTCTCAGAGAAATACGAAACGGTTGTGAGCTGCGCATTGAAGGTTGAGGTTCGAGAGCTGACCCCCGAACTGCTTGACGACTACCTTCGCTTCTTCGACAAGGATGCCTTCACCGATTTTCCAGAATGGTCCGACTGTTACTGCGGATTTTACGACACGCCCGATGACTCGTGGGACGCTACCGCCGGGCCGGCTCATCGTGCCGCTCGGGCCGAACGGATAAGATCAGGAAAAGCATACGGTCTATTGGCGATCGTAGAGGGGAAAGTGGTTGGCTGGTGCAACGCACAGCCGCGGTCCAACTTCCTGAACATGCGGAGATACGCTGCTGCCATAGACAATTCTGCTGAGCCCGTGGGCTCGATCATGTGCTTCCTCGTAACCCCCGGACATAGAGGAAAAGGAGTAGGCACTGCGCTTCTAAACGCTGCTTGCGACAAGTTCCGTCTAGACAAGTTACAGGTTGCAGAGGGCTACCCAACGACCAATCCGATCAAACGAGCTTGGGAGACTCCGTGGGCCGAAGAGAACTACAAGGGATCCTTGAACATGTATCTCAAAGCCGGCTTCAAGATCCATCGCCAGCTAGAACGTTTCGCAATCGTAAGAAAGCAGCTTTGAGCCACACAGTTCTCCGGTCCTAACGATGTCTAGGCGACTGTCCACGTGGTTCCCTTGATAGGTTGGTACACTTTGGCAAGGTCTTTGATGAACAATTCGTAAAGGTGTGGTTGTTCTGTGTGGATTGGGACAAGCGTCTTGGGACTGATCTTTGCGATCGTCTCGCGTAGCTCCGTGGGCATCATGTGTCCCGAGCTGTGAATCTGATACATTGGCAGCCCGAAATGGTTGAGCCAGTTGACGAAGCGTTCGTGGTCGATCTCCATTTCCTCATTGAACGGTTCCGAGCTGCTGTTGATGAACGCTCCACCCGCGTCAGGCTTGATGTCCAAGACCTCGTTCATATCGTAGGAGCTGGCAGCTAGAATGTACTTTCCCTGCTTCTCTTTCACATCTTTCGACGTTTTCACGGTGCTATTCTTCATGACCTCTTTTTCCCAGTTAAAGTAGGTCTTTTTCGATCGCTGGTAGACGACAATATTGGGGTCGTGAGAGACGTCTGGAATAGAGAGATGTGTGTCTTTGACGAGTGCTTGAAGCAGATGAGCCTGTCTCAATGACACACCTAGGACCCTATTGTTCTTCTTGGCAATCTCGTAAAAAGTTCTCAGCCTGTCCACGTCTGCCGTCGAAAAATTTGCAAGCACTAGCCCGCTTGTTTTCCGGACCACATGATCAACTTTGTCAACAACCTCCGCTTCGGACTGCAAGTCGCCTCGGACCAGGTTTGTGCCTTCACAAAGAAACAATTCTGTTTTCGACTCCTCCGCTTTATCGACAAAGTCTTGTGTCATGTCGGATCTCGGTCCGTGAGCCCGAAAGTCCCCACTGTACGCAAGGGGTCCGATAGACGTGTGAACTATGAAGCCATAGGAACCTGGCATACTGTGGTCCACGTGAACCGGCTCTATCTCTATTCCTCCCATTTTCATCCGGTCTCCAGTTCGGAAAGTTTTGAACTGGATCCCTTCAAGATCGTTCTCGAAACCGCCTGGACGAGCTGTCGACAGAGCCTCAAGAATCATCTTCGTAGACTCTCCACAGTAGACCGGTATCTGCCGATTGAGGAGGGAGACAGACATTGAATGGTCGATGTGGGCATGGCTAAGGAAGACAGCGTCCGCAGGCACTTCCCCTTCTCCCTTGTATAGGCCGGCGATGTCGGGAATGATTCCGAGACTGATCAGTCCGCTTTCGTTTCTAGGTGAGAGAAAGGGTTCGGAGAAGAATCGTCCTCTTTCTCCCAGGCTCATGCCAAAGTCAAGCATGACCTTCGAGTCTTCGTCACGGATGAGAATCATATTTCCACCGATCTCGCCAGCTCCCCCGTAGAAAGTGATCTCGATCATGGACAAACTCTCATCGGACTATTTCCTAGTATTCTGATTATAGAGCTTCAGGTACTTCTTCGAGGATGGTTTTGGATCTGGAGACGATAGCGGGTTCCGCTTTTCGAATCTTTCCGAACGGTAACCCTGTCGCCTGACTTCAACGCTTTGACTCTGACGAAAAAGTGTGAGTGGGGGAGCTCAGGCCCTCTACAGGAGCAGGGGTAAGATTCCAGCATGGCTCTCCGCGAACGGCCGTTCTGTATCACCTGGAATCTCCGGCCCAAACGGGGGAAAAAGGAGAGCCTGTCCTTCAGGACGATCACGTAGCCACCCTGTTCCTCTTCTGAGGTGATCTTTTTCGAGTAAACATCCTTCGGTCTCATCCTATCAGTCCCTTCCAACCACGGTTAGCCGATGTGACAATTCCGCTCAGAAGAACTTTGTCTCGTGCGAGTTCATCCACACTCGTCTCGGCAGATAGCTTTTCAACCCCCTCCTAGTAGGACACGTTTGATCTCGCATCATGGTCGATCTGATTGGTTGGGTCTTGGGGTTTTTGTCCACCCACCCTTCGGGTCTTCTTGCCACGCTCCTCTTTGTCTTTGTTGTCAGTATCGCTGGTAATCTCATCCCGTTCTTTCCGACGCCCTACTTGGTAGTAATAATCGGGGTCGTTTTGGATGAAAGCTATGTTGGAATCATCCAGATCGCAGCTGTTGCAGCCCTTGGAGCCGCCACTGGAAAACTTGTCAGCTATGCTCTTGGATACGGCGCTCGACGAGCGATTCGCAAACAGGAGAGGTTTGACTCTCTCCGAAAACTCTTGGGCGGAAGCACTTTCCTTGTCGGAGTCCTCTTCGCAGCTTCTCCACTAGTTGACGCCGCGTTCATTCCTATGGGAATTATTCGATACAGCCCTCTGAAATCTTACGTGGCTCTCTACACTGGCAAATTCGTCTGGATTCTATCAGTCCTCTATGTCGCCAGGCAATTGACAATCGTCGACCAGTTCCTTGGAGAGAACGTCTACGCCTCGATCGTTTCAGCAGCACTCGTTCTCTCCACAGCGTACCTCATCATCAGAGTTGACTGGGAGAAGAGACTTCTCGGACACAAAGACAGTCTTCGAAGCAGGTTACTAAGCAGAATTCGAAACGCCTTCTCTCGGGAACAAAGAAGCGAAGGACAAAAACCCGGACAACAGGATACTTCCCCTTAGGAATTCGAGAATCATTGAACGCACTTCAATCGCCAAAGTGGAACTTGATGCTTAGAACTGGGATACTGCTCGCACTGATTGTTCTTCCAATTCTCACCATTCCTACGGTTCACACGTATGGTATATCGTTCACCATGAAGTATGATCTGGGTTATAGTGGGATACCATTTGCCGGTGGAGTCGTCTCGATAATCAGCAATTTCACCAACACGGGCCTATTGACGATACGTGTCACTGGAGTTTCGTTCGCGTCGGATTTCTGGTCTAACGGAACCCGTCGAGTTACCTCAAGGCTTCCGTTCAACCTGACAGCCAGCATGAACAAGGAGGTCGATACCCCGGTTCTCATTCCGACGGGGGCCTTCATCGGCAACCACAATGTTACAAGTACCGCCACTTGGCAGTACAGCGACAGCTCTGGATGGCATACCGCGGCTCCCGCTGTTACAAGCGTCACCGTCAATGTATCCCAGACTATCGGATCTCTCCTCTCCGGCTTCGTGACAATCTTGCTCACTGGCCTCGGAGTGGCGGCGGTGGTCGTAGTCTTAGTTGTGTTTCTAGTGTTAAGGCAAAGAAAGAAGCCGAAACCGGGAGCATCTTTGCCAGCAAGTCCTCAGCCGGACCTGAAGATTCTGTCAACGCATCGATATTCGTAAGATCCGGATCCGCGTCAAGGACAGTCAGAGTTGAAAGCTGATCTTTTCGCAAGACCCTTTAACCAGTTCAAGATCGGCGATCTCGGGAAACTCCTCTGGGCACCGCCAATAAGCCTGACCGCCAACCCAGTGTGTTACAAGCGTTACATATCGATGAGGCGAAAGGAATAATCACCGCCTTCGACGAACGGTTTCTCTTCATTCCTGTAGCGCTAATTCATTCGATTGAGGACAAGTTGACCGAAAGCTTCGGACCGATCACCGCCACCAGTTTCCAGTATAGTATCGGGAAGCAAGGAGGGGCTCAGTACATGAGTATCGCGAAAAAATCCGGGTTCAACATCAAACAATCCGGTGGCTTAGAACAGATTGCCGATCGTCTAGGTACCCTCGGTGGCTGGGGGAAAGTCTCCATTGTCAACTTTGATCTCGAGAAGAAGATTGCCAGGATACGATGGACAAACGGCGTCTCGGTCCGGAACCGAAAAGGGAAGACTCCCGTATGTCATTTCGGCCGAGGGATTCTGACAGGTGCAATGGAACAGGTTTTCGGCCGAAAATGCGAGTCGCTCGAAGTCTCCTGTCAGGGAAAAGGAGACAGATTCTGCGAAGCGGTAATCGGTGAACCTGCGGAGATTACTCGACTTGCAGAACAGTCGAAGAGGACATCTGATTAATGGTTTGAATTCGAAGTCGACGTCTTTAGTAATCTATCTATTCCCTGAAATGATTGATCGCGATACCTTTCTCCCTGGTCCGTAATTCTGTAGACACGTCTGCTTCTCCGTGTTGGCGACATCCATTCGCCCGAGACTAGCCTGCGTTCTTCCAGCTCGTATAGCAGCGGGTAAAGCGTCCCCGCGCCGATGTGAGCGCCGGTCTTGACCTTCAGTTCTCGCATAATCTCATACCCATGTTTTCCACCGTTATCGAGGAGGGATAGCACGAAGAGGTCGAGGAAGCTTTTCACCATCCGTTCATTGACCGCTCTTGTCATTCTTTCACGGGAACTATCGAGATTCGATATTATCGAGTTTCAATACAAGCGCCTCTTAAGAGGCTATCGCACTGGTGCCTTCCCAAGGCCTAGTTGATCCAGCAGGGCGCATTTCAGGGGCTAAAGTGCACAGAATGCCATGCCCGCTATCCAAAAGACGAGATTCTCCAGAAATGCCGAAAGTGTGCTGGACTATTGGATACAATAATCAATCCAGAGATTCTCAGCGAGAAATCGACGGGCAATCTGGACCGTAGCCCATCAATGTGGAAATTCAGGGACTTCCTTCCAGTCGATGCAACGGACAAGATTGTCTCTGCCGGAGAGGGAGACACTCCCCTCCGAAAGCTGAACTCATTCCAAGGAAACGTGTGGGTAAAAGATGAGACAAGAAACCCAACAGGGACGTTCAAGGACCGAGGCGCCTCCCTCGCAGTCACAACTCTATCCAAGTTAGGCGTCAAAGATCTCGTTCTATCGTCGGAGGGCAACGCAGGATGCTCATTTGTGCTCTACTCACATCTTGCTGACATTGATTGTAGCGTGTTTCTACCCCGGCAAGCAAATCCGGCAAAGGTCGAGCTTTCTCGGAAACTTGGAGCAACGGTCACCCTGGTCGATGGTACTATAACGGATGCGGGACGCCAAGCGGAAGCCGTTGCAAATAGAGAAGGAAGCTACAATGCCTCGACTTTTGTCACACCATACCGCCATGACGGCAAAGGAACGATGGCCCTGGAGATTTGTGAACAGCTCGGCTGGCGGCCCCCTGACTGGATCGTTTACCCACTTGGAGGTGGTGTGGGACTGGTTGGGATGTGGAAGATGTTCTCTATTCTGGAAAAAATCGAATGGGTCAAAAAGAGACCAAGGTTTGTAGCGGTCCAACCTGCGGGCTGCGCACCAGTCGTCAGGGCCTACAACTCGAAGAAAGAGGACGTGGACGAATGGAAGAATCCTGAAACGATCGCTTTCGGCCTGAGAATACCTAAGCCTCTGGCGGGAAAGTGGATTCTTCGCAGCCTCAGAGAATCTGACGGCATAGCCTTGTCCGTCACAGACGAGGAGATCCGCAAGTCTATGGGTCAAGCTCTCAAGGCTGAGGGTCTTCTCCTCGAGCCCTCGAGCGCAGCAACACTCGCCGCCCTGCCCTATCTCTACGGGGAGAAGATGATTGATAGGTCGGAAGAGGTCGTTGTGATAGCCACCGGGTCCGGGCTCAAGACCCTTGAACAGTTCTAGCTACGGTCGGTGATTCTGGTACGCTACTTGGACAGCGTTGTTAATCGTTCTGTTATTGTTCTTATCTTGTCTTTGAACGGTTCCAGTTTTGATCGGTCTGTTTTTGTCAGGTCTTCGAAGTAGGATATGTAGCCGGTGATCTCGTTTAGCATCGCGTCTATTGATCGGGGGCCTGTGAAGTGGTGGCTGAAGGGCCACTCGTCTTCCGCCTCTTTCGCTTTGGTTGTTAGCTCGTATCTGCCGTCTTCTCTCTTCTTGATGAGTCGGTCTTGGACCATTTCTTCCAGCATCGGGTAGACGGATCCTGGGGAGGGTCTCCACCATCCCTGGCTCATGTTCTCGATCTCGTCCATTATCTCCGCCCCGTTCTTGGGCGATCTGCTGAGGATGTTGAGGACCCATGGTCTGAGTCCGCGTTTTCTGAACATTCCAAATCCACGAAACATTCGATATCGCTTTTCCGATATTGGATATCCGATATCGACATATAAGGATTCCCGTCCCTAACCCGATAACCCCGTGCGTATCAGTGTTAAGATGAGAAGTCACCTATTATCAGCCCTGATCCTGAGAGTGCGAGGGGGCTCGCTACGCTTCCCTGGAATCGTTCGGGGACACGCCGATAGAACCCCTATCTTTGCCTTCCCATACAAGCCTGGATTGTGCCCTGATCAGCCTGTCTCGCCCAGAATCACTGCCCGGCACGGAGTCGGTCCCCCGGGGAAAGGGGGTGTTGCACAGAGCATCTCGCGACACAAAAGAGCAGATGCCCATGAATCACGCTTATGTCAGAGTCGCGACAGAAGTAGTCTTAGAGCATTGACTGTTCAGATCGACGACGCGGGTGTCGGCGACCTTTTGCATGGAGTCGTCGTCGGTGTGCATCGAAAGGAGACTGGAGAGTTTCACTACGACATGATCCCTGTATCCTTCTTCCAGACACCTAGCTTTGGGAAGAAGATGTACCAGAAAAAAGCCACCGAACTCGCACTGAACCTCCTATACCAGATGAGGCTGGGCGAGAATGAAGAGATCGAGATATGCAGCAGCTTCCTCTTCGACGAGACACGACCCCACCTAGCCGAGAAATACGGAAAGACAAGAGTCAAGACCGCGGTCATTACTGGAGACGCCCAGAACAACGTGGAGACCGCTTACCTGGACGAGATCAGGAACCTAGGCTACGAGCCAATCGCAGAGCGCGATGATAGACGTGCGAGAAGCTTCTTCCACATGCTCAAGTGGGTCAAGAACAACCCCGAACGGCTCAGATACGCCAAGACAGGCTGGCCACGACTCAGGAGATACATCAATCTCCCCAGAAAGCATGACGGTCCCGGCTCGACGCGTTAAGTCAACTGTGGTTTAGAAAGGAATAAGTCGCGTGCATGGCCTTAGGTCTTGCGGCCATGAGCTTACTGGATATGATCACTGGCGAGATGCTTCTTGTCCCAGGCG
>Ga0209058_1003252_pt1 | contig 13172 bp, 13 predicted proteins | sample GraSoiAngelo_147_FD_185904 | JGI IMG/M metagenome (GOLD analysis project Ga0209058, IMG submission 185904) | Grasslands soil microbial communities from the Angelo Coastal Reserve, California, USA - 14_1009_05_40cm (SPAdes) (version 2) | ecosystem: Environmental > Terrestrial > Soil > Grasslands ... | reverse complement strand
AATCCGCGATTGCAGCCCGACAATCGGCGTTTGCTGACCTGCAATCCGCGATTGCAACCCGACAATTGGCGTTTGCTGACCTGCAATCCGCGATTGCAACCCGACAATCGGCGTTTGCTGACCTGCAATTCGTGGTTGCAACCCGACAATTGGCGTTTGCAGACTTGCAATCGCGATTGCGGGCTTCATTTCCCAATTGTCGGGTTGCGATGAAGTGCTTTCCTTGCCCGCGTCATCCAAAATCATCTTTGCCGAGCGCCGCGGCGGCCCCTTAAAACCGGCCCTCACCGGCTCGCCCGTTCTCTATTTGATCGGCCCTGAGGGCGGTTGGACGGATGAAGAATTAACGACGGCCGGGGGAAACGGGTTTCAGCCAGTTTCCCTGGGAGCCGCTCTCTTAAAGGCCGAAACCGCCGCCATCGTTGGCGTGCCCTCATTCGGTATGAATTTGACGCGGCCGCACTATAGCTTTCAACTACACTGTTGACGAAGCAGGACGTCAGCTTAAGGGAACGAATACGCTGGTGTTCAAAAAGAACGGCAACGATTGGCAGATCGTCGTTATCGATGGGGCGATCGACACGTTCGCCGGAGCACATTGAGGTAACCGATGAAAGGCATACTGAAGTGGCCATTGATCATTGCGGCCTTACTGGCCGTTGTGCGAGTCATCCTCGAACGCGCGGGCGCGCCCGAAACCGTCAATAACGTCTTCAGCGTTGTCGTTTTTTATGTGCTGATTGCTCCGCTCTACTTTGCATTTCGAATTGCCGGGAGCGGAGCCGCCGCTCCTTACAAGACTCTCCTCAAAACAACGGCTCTGTTTACGGCACTTGCCCGCTCAATGGTCATACCGGCGTATTGGCTGGCTTACATCTATCAGTGGCCGCAGTATCGATTCAGTGTCGCCGGCGGAGGCAATGTCGGACCGGGCGTCTCCCCTTTCATGGGTTACGTCGGAATTCCGCTGCTGGCTGCGGCTGTATGGATACTCGTTTCGCTAATCGTGGGCGGCGGACTCGGTTCTATCGTTATTGCCGTGAAGCGGAAATCTGCTAGGAAAGCTTCGGATACAGCCACGGCGCAATAGTGCTGAATTTTTGCCTTCGATCATCAGTGTCGTAATTAAAGCGCTTACTAAAGCCAGGCCCGACGCGACGAGCATGACAATCCGGAATCCGGCAACAAAGGAACGATCAATAGATCGCCGGATTTCGTCTCGCACCCGGTTGTCGAGGCCTTGAGAAATTTCTATGGCTGCAAGTTTGACGCGTTGACTGTCGATTTCTTGCCTGATTTGCGGCTCAAGATCGATTCCAGCCAAACGCAAGGACAGGTGGTGATTGAAAGAGGCAAGCATAATCACGCCGAGCACCCCAATCGAGAGCACGCCAGCGAGCCGTGAAACGGCATTATTGATTCCTGATGCGGTACCTGCTCGCTCTTCAGGAACCGAATTCATAACCGTCGTTGTAAGCGGCGCGACGCTGATCGCCATTCCTAATCCAAGGACGACTACGGCCGGGAAAAATGTCGTCCAGTAGCTGCCTCCGATCGCAGGAATGGCAAAGATCACAAATCCAATCGCCACGATTACCGGCCCCACGATAAGCGGCGGCTGGATACCGTAACGATCGACCAATCCGCCTGACCAGCGCGATAGCAGAAACATCAAAAATATGAACGGCAGCATCGCCGCGCCGGCCGACGTGGCGGAATAGCCTTGCACCTGAATCAGATTGAGGGGAAAAAAGAAGAGCGCGCCGCTGAGAGCGCTATAGAGAAACAAAGTCAGCAGATTCGCGCCGCTGAAATTTCGTGATCGAAACAGAGATAGAGGAAGTAGTGGAGCATTGATGCGGGCCTCAAGGACCACAAATGCGGCCAGCGCAAGCACGCCCGATGGACACGCGACCATCACGGCAGGGTCATTCCAGCCTCGTTTTGACGATTCGATGAGCGCATAAATAACGCCACCGAGTCCAGCTGTTGCTAGTGCGGCTCCTGCCCAATCGAGCACTCGGCCGGCGTGCGGATTCCGGCTCTCGGGTACGTGCCAGAACGTCAGGGCCAGCACGATCAATGCGAGAGGAACGTTGATGAAGAACACCCATCGCCAGGAACCATGCTCGATCAGGAAGCCGCCAAGAACAGGCCCAACCGCCGCGGTAATCGAGGTAAAGCCCGACCATGTGCCGATAGCCCGCCCTCGCTCGCCTTGGCGAAATGATGCGCCGATGATGGCGAGACTGCCCGGCACCAGCAACGCTGCACCGATTCCCTGCAGCCCCCGTGCGAGAATTAATTGACCGATATTGGGCGCAAGACCACACCAGATGGATGAGGCGGCGAAAAACGCGACGCCGGCCGCGTATATGCATCTGCGGCCGTAAAGGTCGCCGAGTGATCCTCCAACCAGTATCAGAGCTGCAAGAAGGAGAGCGTAAGCCTCCACGACCCATTGCGCATCAATAACTGTCGCGTTCAGATCGGCTTGAAAGGCAGGCAGCGCGAGATTGACGACGCTGCCGTCGATAAACGCCAGACTGGATCCGAGAATCGTGGCGGCCAGAATCCACGGTGCCGCAGCGGCCGAGCAAGGAGCAGAGGCTGCCGACGAAAGAATGACTCCTTCATCACACGGCTGTTGAACAGATCTGGTCCATTTCACGGCGGAACTCAGGCTATCATGCGCAGACGAGAAGAAACATATGTTCGAAGGTTTTGCGTTTGCGGCTATTCTGAGCTGTTCGCTTTTTGCCGGCGCGGCGCTCTACATCAATCTTGCGGAGCATCCCGCCCGCATGGAATGCGGCACAGCGTTGGCAGCGACTGTCTTCAAACCCAGCTACAGGCGTGCGGCCGTCATGCAGGCGAGTCTGGCCTTGGTGGCAGCTGCGTGTGGAGTGGTTTGCTGGCTGCTTAGCAGCTCTGCACTGTGGCTACTCGGTGCCGTCCTGATATTTTTAGTAATTCCCTTCACGCTTATCGTGATCTTCCCGACGAACCAACAATTGCTCGATTCCGGCTTGGACCATGACTCGGTACAAGCCAAGACGCTTCTCGTACGCTGGGGAAAATTACACGCCGTCAGAACACTTGCAAGTGTGACCGCGACGACGCTTTTTCTGATCGCCACTCTTCGACTTTGATACGAGTTTCGAGCTTCACTTCAATAGTGGAGAATAGATATGCACGGCTGTGCCTTAGCTGCCATGCCGAGGTCCACGTCTGTCGCGACGGGTGGCGCCAACCGACGGCACCTCAATGAGCAAAAAGATGCGCTGAACCGAAACGTTTTGCAAAATCTGAGCGAAACATGCATTTTTCGATCCCTCGCCTGATGATCGATGAGGTTTTCTAAATTTGATCTCGGCGGGGAATATGAGGGCGGGCTTCCGCACAGAAACTAGGCCCCTTAGCCGGCGGCCTGATGGCTACGTTCGCGCGTTCGGCAAGACCGGCGTCTACACCGATTGGAGCGACTCCGCCACGCGTATGTGCATTTAATCGCGCTAGAATCAAACCAAGGATAAGCTGAAGTGGCGACATGAGCACACAAACTCCAAGTCATTACGAGATCGTTTCTCAGATGCCGGCGGATGCCGTCGTCACGTTTCACGGCGTGAGCTGGGAGGAGTACGAACAATTGCTCGATGAGGTTGGTGAGTCAAGTGGATTTCGAATCAGCTACGACGATGGAACCCTCCAAATTATGACCCTCTCCTCTGAACACGAAAAATACGTGCGCTTTTTCGAGAGTTTGATAACGGCGATCCGGCTCAGGTTGCACATAAACATCATTTCATTTGGTTCAGCGACAATAAAGCTGCGGCGGCAAAAGAAAGGCAAGGAACCGGACGCCTGCTTTTATATTCAATCCGCGGCACAGATTGGCAATAAGCTTCAGCTCGATTTTTCGAAAGATCCCCCACCTGACGTGGCAGTCGAAGTCGATATTCACCACGAGTCTGATCCAAAGCTTTCGATCTACGCGGGCCTCCGCATCGGCGAAGTCTGGCGTTTCGACGGAAGGACCGTGACGATAAACGTGTTGCAGGCCGGTAGCTATGTCGAGGTCGGCCAAAGCAGGGCCCTGCCTGTGTTAACCAACCAGATTCTTACGGATTTCCTGAAGCTTCTTCAAACCGCCGGTGAGCTGCAGGCGATTCTCGAATTCGACCGGAGGCTGGAATCACAGAAAGATACTCCATTCTAAAATCGACGACGGAACGCGTCGATCTTCTCCGTCAGCAAACCGTTAAACCTGATGAAGAAACTCGAGGAGCAATCGGGTGACGGCCTCGTGTTGCTCCTGCTGCACCCAGTGTCCGGCGCCATCCAAAAAATGAACAGCACGCATTTGGGTGCATGCCTTCGTTCTCATGGTCTCGACGGCGCCGGCGCGCTGGTAGGGGCCCCAATCACTTTTTCCCGCGATGAAGGCGGATGGAACATCGATGGTGCGGCCGGCAAACAGCTGAAGCTCGGCGGAATACTTGGCATCTCTATTCACTCGATACGAGTTCAGGCCGCCCTGGAATCCCGTTCTGCCATACTCCGAACTGTACACGCTCAATTCTTCCTCAGGCAGCCACTTGCATGCGGCGATCGCAGATGCGGAGGGCATCTCCGCCGCGGCGGTTTCCGCCATGCCCTTGTTCAGATCCATTACGTAATACCGCGGAAGCTTGGCCATCTCGGTGGCGCTGTTGGCCGTGAGCGGGAAGGGCTTGTTGTCTTTAAAGTCTGCGCTTTTGAAGTGATAGTAGGCGCGCAGGAAATTATGAATACCCTGCGAAGGATGCCACATGTTCTCATTTGCCGGCCGCGTGGTGTAGTACGTCTGGTAGTACTTGCGCGGGACCGGCAGCTTCGCAAGATCATCATCGACATTTCCGTCTCGCGAAGCGCTGGGTTTCGGCGCATCGTTGGCCGTATTGAATGGCAGCGCCGGCGCGCCTGCAAACGGAGCGCTCATCAATACGACGGACCGGAAAACGTCGGGCCGCGCAAGCGCACACCAGGCCGCAACGCCGGAGCCATGATCGTGACCTACCACAGCAGCCACCGAGCGATAGCCGATTGCAGACAGCAGCCCAAGCATGTCTCTCACTTTGTTTAGAATCGTGAACGGCTCAAGATTGTCGTCGTATGTCACATCCGTACCGCCGCTGCGCCCGTAACCTCGAAGGTCGGGTGCGATGACATGAAATCCCGCGCGCGAGAGCGGCAGAATCACTTTTCTCCAGCTATAGGCGAGTTCCGGGAATCCATGAATGAGCAAGACGCATGGCCGTGCGGGGCCTTCGAATCCTGCTTCCAGTACGTGATAAGTGATGCCGTTGACGTTGTTGATGAGGCGCGAACGAATGCCCGCAGGAAGAGTAGTCCCGCCGTAGGCTACATCTCTGTTTCCCTGCGCTGTCGCGCTTACCACTCCCGCAAAGCCGATCGGCATGGCCGCAATTCCTTGAAGAAGTTGACGCCGCGTCATTGTTTCCCCTCCAGTCGACTCCCGTTGTTTGTACTATTCTATGATGCCTGTGCAACTGCTCACCAAAACCTTTATTGCCGATCCTTTCTGAACGGATTGGTCTCTTGTTGGCGCGCTGGGAGTTCTACCGAACCGAAAATCGAACCCGTTTTGCGTTTAGTCGTTGGGACAATTTTCTCAGGCGCCGGCCTCCACAGCGAGGCCGCGATAGTTACTCCGAGCGTGAGCGCGATAACCGCAAGCGATATCGGGATCGGAATATGAAGAAACTTCTGAACAAGCATCTTGCTCCCCACGAAGGCCAGGATCACCGCGAGTCCGTACTTCAGATAAACAAAACGGTGGACAATGCCGGCCAGCAGGAAATACATCGAACGCAAGCCTAGTATCGCGAAGACGTTTGAGGTGTAGACGAGGAAAGGGTCCGTCGTTACCGCAAAAATGGCTGGGATGGAATCCACCGCGAACACGACGTCGCTGAACTCGACGAGCAGCAAAACGAGAAATAGAGGCGTCGCCACCCTGCGGCCCGCTTCACTCGTGAAGAACCGCGGTCCATCATAAGCGCTGGTGACCCGCAGAAATCGCCGGGCCGTTCGCATCACAATATTGCGTTCCGCATCGAACACTTCGTCCTGCCGGACTGCCATCTTTACAGCGGTAAAGATTAGAAACGCGCCAAAGATGTACATGATCAAGTAGATCTTTTGAACGAGCCAAGATCCCATGCCGATGAAGACACCGCGCATGACAAGCGCTCCGAGAATGCCCCAGAACAGCACACGGTGTTGGTATTTTCCGGGAATCGCAAAGTAAGAAAAAATCATGACGATAACGAAGATGTTGTCAACGGACAAGGATAGTTCGATGAGGTAGCCTGTGATGAAGAGTAGGGCGGTATCTGCTCCCTTCGAGAAAAGCAGCAGTGCAGCAAATAGGAGCGACAGCGCAATCCAGATCGCAACCCATGTTCCGGCTTCCTTCGTGCGCACGACATGAGCATTTCGATGAATAACGCCGAGGTCGAGCGCAAGCATCGCCAACACAAAAGCGGTGAAGCCTGCGTAGAACCAAATGCTCGTGGCCATGTGCAATCCTGTTCCGTGCCGTGGGTAGGCGCCCGAGACGGAAAAAGGCGAGACCCTACGGCACACATGTGTCCGTCGTAGTCTCGCCCATGAGTGGATCACGCGACCGACCGAGGGTGTGCATCGGAGATTGCGCACGCCCTGTGTTGACGATCGGCTGCATTGGGGACGATGCCGAGTCCAGCACCGATCCAACAGGCTACTCCCCACTGTATTCAGGCTAACAAGCGAGTTGTCCGCCGTCAATCGGCATCGGCCGTTTCACTAAGTACCTCATACGTCACGGTAATTACGAAAAGCAGTACTAAGGCGCGTATTTGCCCTCCGGCCAAGCCGGCAAACGGTTGTCATCCATCCTCAGGGCCAGGCCTTCCAGGTGGATTTCAAGAAACCAGAGGCACCGGTCTATTCTTTTGGATATGGTCGCCAGAAGCTCTGAACTCTGCAGATCTCCAGCCTGTTGAAGTTTTGTACAGGCCTCAGACGTTTGTCTCGCGTAGTGCGCATAGCCAAAGAGTAGAACCTCGAGTTGATCGCGGAGGTCGTAACTGTCCACAGGAAACAGCCGCCAATATGAAGACTGATCTAGTTCCGTGACCGCCGGTTTTTTCCTTGTCCATAACTTGAGACGCTTCTGAATACTTGCGATAAAAGACTGCAGTTCACCGGCAAGGCCATCGAAAAGTAGGCGGGTTTTGGTGGGAGTCGCGCCACCGGATCGAATTCGCTCCTGTTGAACTCGCCAGCATAGCTGAAGAGTCGCCGAAAGGTATTTTTCGAGAATGAGGGCAGGACCTTGAGTGACTATCTCGCCAGTCCAGCTATTTCCGAAAAGCGCCTTTTCTGATTTTGACATGTTCTCTCCTTTCAAGTTTGCGGCGGTCTCATGCGCTCAGCAGAATCGCGCATCCAACTAGCCAAAGCCCGAACACAAGCGCCTTGAGCGTCACGCGGACACCCGCGTTATCGACAATCCGGTTGTATTTTCCGTTCATAACATCCTCCGTTCTCCGCTCGATGGCGGTCACGTCAATGATGGTTTTTTCCTGGTCGTAATAAATGCCGGAATGTCCGGTTGCCCAGCTCTTGGAAGGCTGCTATCTGTTTCTCCTCTTCCAGTTCTGTCCCTGGAATCACGACCTCGGCCATTTCCCATTCGCAGGGTGCTGCGCATGTTGGGCAGCGGCAGAACGTGTCGCCTTTCCTAAAAAGGATTTCAACCCCGCAACATTCCGAAATATAAAGGCCAAATTCTTTCGCGCTGTCGCCGGTTCTGTTCATATTCTCTCCCTCGCTAGATCTCTATTAGACCCGGCTTGGGAGTGAACGGATTCTTAAGATTTGTAAAAGCGCCGGGTTGTGCCGCGCACACCCTAAAAGCTGTGGAATACTGGCCTCATGACGTCCACAGACCAATCAACGGATTCCACGCCATCACGCAGCGAATGCGCGATTCTTCTGGTAGACGATGATGTCGAACTATGCCAACTGATGACGGAGCTTCTCAGAAAGCACGGCCACAGGGTGGACTGCGCATACAACGGACGTGACGGCCTCGAGCAGGCATTGCAGCAAAAACACGATCTGGTCATCCTTGACGGAATGCTTCCGGTGCTCGATGGGTTCGAGGTTTTGCGTCGACTGCGTAAACGCAGCGCGGTTCCGGTCATTATGCTGACTGCGCGCACAGAACAGCGGGATCGCGTTACCGGGCTGGACAGTGGAGCGGATGACTATGTTTCAAAGCCGTTTGGTCCTGACGAACTACTGGCCCGCATCCGCGCAGTGCGGCGGCGTTATGACCAAGCCAAGGGTGCACCTCCGGAAGTTCTCCGCGCCGGTCCGATTGAATTACATCCGGCGACGAGGTTTGTAACTCTGTCGGGGGAAGCGATCGTTTTGACCGAGATCGAGTTCGACATTCTCGAGTTATTGATGCGCTCTGCTGGACGCGCAGTATCGCGGGACGAGATTGCCGCCGTCCTCTATCAACGGGAATGCAGTCCCTATGCGCGTGCTTCTATCGACGTGCATGTCAGCCATCTGCGCAAGAAACTTCAACGGAATGGGCGGCCTCTCTTTCATACCCTTCGTGGCGTTGGGTACGTCCTTACACCGGAAGAGAGGTGATGTCATGAAAACCCTTAAGTTGAGAATTGTTGTCACATTCACCTTAGCGCTCATCGGTTCCTCGCTGGCAATGTTATGGGTCTCGGCTTCCATCGCCCACCGGTTCACTATCGAGTTTTTTGAAGGATCGATGAAATTGCAACTCCAACAGGCGCAGAAAATCTACGAGGGCGGTGGTCCCGGCCGTCTCGCTGAGTACCTCGAAGAAACGGACGCAGCCTTAACTGGAAAGCGGTACCTTACCGACGCCGGCGGACGTGATCTTGTATCGGGCGTGGACCGCTCAAACTATCTACCTACCGGATTCGACTTACTGGGGTTTGCCAAACAGAAAAACGGCCAGGAGATAATGGTCAGGCCGTCGCTGGACGGGCGGTATCATCTTGTCGTCACAGCGCCGCCTCCGCTGCGTTTCGGCTCCTTCCTTCCGTACTTTTTCGCTGTCGCAATCGCCATTGCGCTTCTTGGTTGGACTCTGTCCGCTGGAATAGTTTCGCCTCTACATCGCATTGCAAACGCCGTCGATCGTTTCGGCAGAGGGGATTTGTCCGCCCGTGTGGCTTCTGACCGCAAGGACGAAATCGGCAACCTGGCGCGGTCGTTCAACGCGATGGCCGACCGAATCCAGACTCTTTTAACAGCCGAGAGACGGCTCCTGCAGGATGTGTCACACGAATTGCGTTCGCCGCTTTCGCGCCTCAGTTTAGCTTTTGAGCTCATGAAGGACGCCTCTGATTCCGAGGCTGCCGTCAGCCGAGTGCGCCGCGAGATCAATAGGCTTTCTCAGTTGGTTGCCACGCTGCTCGAAGTCAACAGATCGGAATCGGATCCTTCTTCCATGCGAACCCAGCCCGTTGCGGTCGCGTCTCTTACCGAGGAGATCGTTGACGATTCTGGCGCTGAAGCTGAAGTCCGCAATATACGCATCGAGACTCAGATACATTGCTCCACAGTTGTTGAAGGCGATCCCGAACTTCTACGCCGCGCCATAGAAAATGTTCTGCGCAACGCGATCCGGTTCTCGCCGGCGGGGTCGTGCGTGCAGGTGCGAGTCCACGACGGTAACGGTAGAGTCAAGATCCTTGTTCGCGACTATGGTCCCGGCGTTCCAGAAAACCTGCTCGGCCGCGTCTTTGATCCCTTTTTTCGTGTGGATGAATCGCGAGACAGCGCAGCTGGGGGCGTCGGCCTCGGCCTCTCCATCGCCCGCAGGGCCGTTCTGTTGCATCAAGGCACAATCACAGCCAGGAACGCTGCTCCCGGTTTTCAGGTGAGCATGGCCATTCCGGTATCTGCCCCCACTCCGCCCTGAAAAGCCTTAATTCCGGACGTATTTCGTCACGCCCCTCAGTGTGGCTTCGGCCGTATAGATGTTACCGGCAGCATCGAGGGCGATGCCTTCTCCCATCGCTCCGTCCGGAGCATCCGTCTTATGGGCCGGGATGAACATCGTAACGTGCCCGTCTTTGAGACTGCCGATGCGGATTCCCCTGAGCCAGCCCGGGTGAACCCGTTCGGTGGATTCTGAATCGGCTGTGTAAATGATGTCGTTCTTGTCGATCGCCAGTCCGCTGCTCCGGCCGAAGTCGTCGTATTCACGGATGAACTTGCCGTCCTTGGTCAGGATCTGGATGCGATGGTTGTGCCGGTCGGCCACAATCAATTGACCTTTCGAATCGAACTCGAGCGCGTGCGGAGTCCGGAACTCGCCCGGGCCCGTTCCTGTTTTGCCAATCGTCCGGAGGAACTTTCCGTTTTTGCCGAAGACCGAGATCCGTCCAACCAGATTCGGATCGGTCACGTCCGTATGACTTTCGGCGACATACACGTCACCGTTGCCCGGATCGGTTACCACGTCGGTGGGCTCCGTCAGAGCCTCCGGAGGGTTACCCCGCACGCCGGGCTTCCCCAGCGTCATGAGTACCTTGCCCTCAGGGCTGAACTTGACGACAACGCTTCCCTTATTTTGTTCGCCGGCGAACTTCTTGAGCTCATCCGCGCCGGGAGCTCGCGCATCGGTCACCCATACATTGCCATCCCTATCGACGTGAATGCCGTGTGGCCATACGAACATGCCGCCGCCAAAGCTGCCGATCTCCTTGCCTGATTCGTCGAAGTGGTGGACCGGATTCACCTTCGTCCCAAGACAGCCCGGCACCGGGCCCGGCGAACACCGATCCGTTGCCCACACTGTTTTGCCGTCGCGATCGACGGCGACACCATTCGAACCGCCCCATGCTCTTCCGTCGATGTGCGCCCAGTCCCGAATGACACGATACGGATTGGCGCCGCTATTCACGGCTTGAATTTTATCGGTCTGTGGTGTTCCGCCCCGCGCCTGCGCCTCGAACGTGCTTCCGCGCAGTACCAGGCACACAACGGCGGTCGCTACGGTCAACCAGAATCTCGTGTAACTTGAAACAAACATGAGATCCTCCATTTGTGGAAGTGAAATCCGTTCTCGCGTTCCTGTTTATGCGTCTCTCCCCCGCATGTCAAGCGTATTCCGTACCCGACGACTCAAGAATGTCCTTGAGCATCCCACTTGCTGCTTGTCGATGTCCGCATAAGAACGCCATCGAAGAAGCGGCCCGAAACAAGTTTTTCAGGCTTAGCAGTGTTGTCATGTTCCCCTCGCACTTTATGGTTGCGGGAATTATACCGAAAGCCCCAGACGAGCGAAACCTGACGGCATAGAATTGGGAATCATGCGAGTGCAGGCCGTCGTTGTAATGATTCTGGGTGGCTCGTTGTGGGCACCGGTGCAATCGGTGAGGATCGATCTGGAGCCGTTCATCGCTTCGGGACTGAATCAGCCCGCTTATTTCACAAATGCGCACGATGGTACGAACCGCCGGTTCGTCGTCGAGCAACCGGGCAGAGTTAGTGTGATGCAGCCTGGATCCTCGCTGCGCTCGATTTTTCTCGATATCACCAGCCGCGTACTCAGCGGAGGCGAACGCGGTCTGCTCGGACTGGCTTTTCATCCGCAGTTCGCGTCCAATCGCCGATTCTTTGTGGATTACACGCGGCGTCCGGATGGCGCGACAGTGATCGCGGAGTATAGCGTATCGACTTCAAATCCAAACGTCGCCCTGACGTCGGAGACCGTGCTGCTCCTCATTGCGCAGCCATACGAGAATCACAACGGGGGCATGATCGAGTTCGGGCCTGATGGATATCTCTACATCGGCATGGGCGATGGCGGCTCGGGAAACGATCCCCAGAATCGCGCGCAGAATCCCAACGAGCTTTTGGGAAAAATCTTGCGGATCGACGTCGACCGCGGCGTCCCGCCTCCGACGAATCCATATGCCGATGGTTCAGGGGGCAGGCGGGAAATCTACGCGGTCGGCCTTCGCAATCCCTGGAGGTTTTCCTTCGATCGCGCAACGGGTCAGCTTTATGTTGGAGACGTCGGCCAGGACGAGCGCGAAGAAGTCGACATTGTCACCGCCGGCGGAAACTACGGTTGGCGTGTATTCGAGGGTACTCGCTGCACGAATCTGGGCCCTGCCTCGTGCTCGGCGCCCGGCTTTATCCCGCCGATTGCGGAATACGACCACTCGACCAACGGGCGGTGCTCGATCATCGGCGGCTACGTATATCGCGGGGCTCAACAGTCGCTGCCGTACGGCGCATACGTCTACGGCGATTACTGTTCCGGCGAGATCTTCATGTTCCAAGCCGGTGTTCAGTCGGTATTGACCCAAACGACTCTGTCAATCACGTCGTTTGGTGAAGATGAATCGGGCGAGTTGTACGTGGTGGGCCAGGGCGGGTCGGTGTTTCGTATCAAGAATCCCGATGCGGATACCGGGCCGACTCGAGGGTTCGGATTCGCGGATCTCGGTAGCGTTTCGATGCGAACTGCCGGCCAACCCAATCTCGCATTAGGTTATGCCCGCATTCAAGCGTCGAGCGGCGCCGCCTTGCCGGCCGGCATGGCGTTCTTTGGATATCGACAAAACGGCATTTTGGTGTCGGAAGCGTCGGCTCCGGCCATGCCTCTGATTTCGTCGGGCCGGACTGATGCTCTAAACACGGCCATCGCGATCGCGAATCCGAATGCGCAGGCGGTGACGCTCAACTTCTATTTCACTGATGTTGCGGGAAACAATTTCGGACAGGGTTCCACGATTCTGCCGCCGAATAGCCAAGTCGCCGCATTTCTGGATCAGCCGCCGTTCGGAGCCGCTCGAGGATCTCAAGCAACCTTCACATTTGTATCGACGCTTCCGGTGTCCGCTCTTGCATTGCGCGGAATCACGAATGAGCGCGGCGATTTTCTGATGACCACATTGGCTGTTGTCGATATTTCAAATAGTCCGGACGCGTTTTCCCTGCCGGCTCCTGCACAAACCATTGCCCAATTCGTTGACGGTGGTGGATGGGCGACGGAGATCGTTCTCATCAACCCCCTGAACAAAGCGATCAGCGGCTCCATTCAAGCATTC
>Ga0209058_1003249_pt1 | contig 13175 bp, 15 predicted proteins | sample GraSoiAngelo_147_FD_185904 | JGI IMG/M metagenome (GOLD analysis project Ga0209058, IMG submission 185904) | Grasslands soil microbial communities from the Angelo Coastal Reserve, California, USA - 14_1009_05_40cm (SPAdes) (version 2) | ecosystem: Environmental > Terrestrial > Soil > Grasslands ... | reverse complement strand
AGTGCCCAGACGAAATTCACCTTCACCCTTTTAATGCGCTTCAATATAGGGGCGGACATGGTTTTCTGTGCCGCCCTTAACGCGCAACCGCTCTCGTGATGATTGGCTGGACAAAGTTATCCCACGCCCTTGTTGCCCGGAACCAGTGTCCCTCATATCCGCGCCGGCGATAGATCTCCCTCGCGTTCAGTCGCGCAAACTCAGCCATATCCACCGCAAGCTGCGATCACACTTTTGGCGCATTTCGTCTTTACCATACGTGGGTGATAAAAATAATCACATGAAACGTGCACGTTTAGTGATCGTCATTTGGTTCGTTTTGGCCCACGTCGGGTTTGGACAGGATGAAAAGACCGAGGTGGCCGTGTTCGCCGGAGGCTATTTCGATAGTGGCTTTCAATCCTTCAAGGTTCTGGATCCAACCACGGGCGCACCGGTCGGCACGTTCAAACCGGTCAGCGAGGCGAACAGCGGTATTTTCGGCGTGAGAAGTAGCTACAACTTCAGACCCCAGATGGCCGCCGAAGCCACGTTCGGCTTCAGCCCAGCCGGGCCGGAGCCAAAACTCTCTGGCGTTCAGTCTCGTGCCTGTTCTTGGCGTACAGGCAATACCTGTTGCAGTCCGCTCGCCGGTATTCCGGGACGGAAATGTGTATCTGTACCCGATGGGCGACAGATGAGACGAGGAATACGCCCACAAACCGAAATCAACTCGAAGTGTTGTCGGTATTTTCTTTCTAATTGGGCGCGTCAGAATGCCTTGGCCAAGAAGTTCGGAGGTACACAAAAGGCACAAAACGCAGCCGCAGAAGCCACAAAAAACCTTTTTGTGCTTTTGTGTTCCTCATTGAGCCTTTGTGGTCGTTCCCCGTTTTGTTGGGCAAAGCCGCGTCAGAACCGGTGCAAGTATGACGCTTTGAGGAAAATGCCGCGGTTCGTAGTTAAATAACCATTTCCGAAGTTGTTTGGAACGAGCTGCCGAGCTTGTGCGGCAGGTTTTTCATAAAGTGATCCGTAGCCGACGTAGAAGACGGTACCGGGTACGAGTTCATACATGCCCAGTAGGTCCGTCAAAAGAACATGCTGGGCAGTGTCGAACTGCTCGATCGCGCGCACGCGGAAATGTTTGTCGAACTGGTACGTGCCCTGCAGATTGACGATGTGAACTGTAAAGACATGCTCCCCATTTGATGCGCGGTTGAACTGGACGCCGTTATACTGCGCGTACACATTGATGTGCTGATTGGGTTGAAGCGTGATTCCGATGTTACCGGCCAGCTGCTTTCCTTGAAATGGATTCGACGGATGATAGAAAGTGGCGTAACCCTTTTGAAAATTTCCGTCGAGGTTCAACCATCGAAAGAGCTGCACGTGTCCAACGGTATTGATCCGATCGGTTTTGAAGCGTTCATTTGCCCAGGGTTCCCGCCCGAAGCCGTAATCGACGTCTAAGTACCCCTGCCGGGTGAAAGCGAAGCGGATACCGGTAAGAAAGAATCGTTCATTTCCGTTTTGGATTTCGTCCCGGCCGTACTTGTTCCAGTAAAAAGGATAAATTTTCTTTACGATGCTGTGACTGTCTTCGCGGGGGTAAAAGTCCACTTCTCCGTACGTCCATCCTGAGGTAAAACCAGTGCGGTTATAGAAGCCCGTATCCATTTGGAAGTCTCGCCCGTAGTGCTCGACCTGAGTCGCAGACGTCACACGCCGGGTGCTATAGGTGTAGGAAATCTGCGAGGCGGTCCCACGGACAACTGCTGCTGAACGAATGCCGGTTTCCGAATCCAAAAACGTCGCGGATAACTGCTGCGTGGAACTCGGGCGAATCGAGAAATCACCGCCGGCGACTCTGTTGTGACGGCCGGCGTACTCGGTATCCGTTACAATCGCGCCGATGTAATCGGATTGACGGAGACTATACGTCGCCCGCGCAATGGTAAATAGCTCCTTGTCGAGGTTCAGCGCGGTCTTGTCGGACGCATCCAGTAAACCGAACGTGAATTTTCCCGCGGTACCGGTCAGCTTACTTCCCCACGCGGGACTGACGATTCGCCGCGTGTGCACGGCAGTGCGCATATTGCCGTCTCCGCCGGTCCCGGCGATGTTGAACAGGCCCATGCCTTCCATGAAGAACGGCCGCTTTTCACTGTAAAAAATCGGATAACGCTGATTGACTTGTACCTGGAAAGCGTCGCTCTCCACCTGGCTGAAATCCGGATTGATCGTGGTATCGAGCGTTAAATTCGACGTAATTCCTAATTTTGCGTTCAGTCCCACGCTGCTGTCGTTGATCCATGGGTTCCAACGGTCCTGCGCGGCGCGGAGTTGCGTGATGCTATGCGTGACGCTCGGCAGCACCTCCAGTAGGCGGCGTTGATGCAATTCACCGAAGACGAGATGGGCATGCCGATTGAACACCCATTGGCCGGGAGGAATGTCGGGCCAGGACGACGAAACGCCTGTGCGGCTGATGCGTCTCCAAAAAAGAATTCCCATGTTCACGTTGTTTCCACCGGAAAAGCGGATGCTCTGCAATGGAAGCTTGATCTCGACGATGTACCCATCGCTGGTCAACTTCGCTGCGCTGTCCCAAAGGAGATCCGCTTCCCACCGCTCGCCCGACGATGGTGTATTCAGCGCATCCATTTGAATCCCGTTGGGATTGACAATCAGGTGATACGAAGTCTGTCCGGTATTGGCGGAGTCGAGACTGAATCCGACCCAGTCATCATTGAAGATACTGTCGCGGCGGCTGATTGTGGTGCGGATCTTCGCAGGTTCGGGATCGAAGCAGTGAAAGGCGAAGTAAAGATTCTTGTCGTCGTAGACCAGCCGGACCTCTGTCTGGAATATTAATTTTTCGCCGTATAGCGGGTTATACGAAATCCAATCGCCCAGAACTAATGGGGTTTGCTGCCAGGCCTCGTCATCCAAGATCCCGTCAATTTTGGGAGGCGCTGCCGCACGCGGGACATCGAATGTGGCGCGCTCCTGAGCGCAAACCTCGCCAATCGCTGCGGCAGCGATGGCCAACGCCAAAACCGTTTTCCACAGAAAAGACCCGTTATTGTTATATGGCATTAAAAAGCATTACGTAAGTCTGGCTACTTTAGTTCCCGATATGTTCTCCCGGTAGGTAGACGAAGCCTTCTCCTGCGGAAGCGGCATAGTCGTAAACTACGACATAGGCGAGTGACGGCTCAGCCGTCCAGCACGCGCTCAACTCTTTCGGGTTGCACCCTTCATAGTAGGATACTTTGTAGTGGTGAAGACCCACAGGAGCTGCGGCGGCGCGGTTGGACCAGTCAATGATAAAGCCTTGGCTCCCGTCAAAACTGGAGGTTCCGGGACCCGACCATATATTGAACTGACGGACAGCGGAATCGGTGATCTCAATTGGTGCCCGTAGCGCGGGGCCTTCGATGGTGATCTTGACCGTGTCGCCTTTGGCGAGGAGTAAGGTTGACAGGGTTGTCGTCAGGACGATAAACAGGACGGCGGTAAAAACCCGCTTCATACAACCTCCCGTTATCTAAGTATTGATTACATCACCTGTCGGGCGGTCGAGGCAAATGTCGGGAGGTGTTCAATCTCCGCCAGCCACTATTAACCATTGGCCGTCGTAGTAATACCAAACCAGGAATGCTTTTCCCTCGAAAAAATCGTTAATCCCCTGATGGTTAATCGGCGGCAGGGGGATGCCAAGATGGTCAGGATCATGGGAGCGCACGATGTCAGCCATGCCCATCGGGGCTATCCCTCGTGAATAGGCCCATTGACCGTTACCACTTCCTTGGACGTAATTGCTGTCTGCCGCTGGTACAAGGGCGTCGGGATTGTTCTCGGAGCCGTTCCAGAATACAAGGATCGTGGAAATGCCTTTGACCGAGCAGAGCACCGCCCAGTCGATCTGGCCGGGTTTGGCAAACTCGCCTTTGATGACGTTATTGTTTCCCGCACGCTGGGAAGGGAATGTCTTCGAGAACGCCTCCTGCGGGATCGTGCATTGCCTGCGTTGAAGCTCCTGGACCAAATTTGTTGGCAATTCTGGGAAGGCTGCCGGTGACAGTCGCACGATCGACGACTCTAGTGACTGGCCGAAGGACATCACCACAAATGCAAGAACCAATGCCGTGAATAATTTCATTTTGCGCCTGTCTTGTCTTATACCACGCATCAGCGTGGCTCTTATCTCCAGCGCCGCTCCAGTCGGCCCATTCGTCCCGCTGCACTGCACTCGGGATTTCTTGCAATTCTCTTAGCCTGCTGGTGAGATGGCATCATGCGCACTACAATCATCGTGGCCCTGCTTGCCGTACTCAGCACGGCGGTATCCGTTGAGGCCCAATACGTTCGTATTGGCGACGCTGGCGTACTTCCGAGCGGCGGACTGCGACCACCAACGGTTCTCAAGTCTGCCCTTGCCCTCTACACCGACGATGCCCGCACTCGCGGTATTGAGGGCATCGTAACGATTGAGGCGGTAATCGGCGAGGATGGCCAGACCAAGAGCATGCGGGTCTTGAAAGGATTGGGCTCGGGTCTGGATGAAGTGGCACTCGCCTCCGTCCAGCAATGGGAGTTTAGCCCCGCCACACGGGATGGGAGTCCGGTCTCTGTTGTCGCTCAGATTGATGTGCAGTTCAATCTGCGCAGCGCGAATGCGTTACGAGTTGGCGCTGGAGTCACTGTGCCAAGAATCCTGTCGAGAGTTGAGCCCCAGTACACGGAGGAAGCGGCCCGTGCAAAACTACTCGATGGGACGGTGGTCCTCCAGGTAGTGATTAAGAGTGATGGAACGCTCGATGTCATTCGGGTTGTTCAGGGTCTTGCCTACGGAATGACCGACAGCGCGATTGATGCGCTCAAGCAATGGAAGTTCAGTCCCGCCCAGAAAGACGGCAAAGATGTCGATGTTGCGTTGAACTTCGTGATCAATTTCCACCTGCATTGATCGAGTAATGCCACAGCACGCCGACCAGATCCGCGCACCGCTCCAATCGCGCCTGCTCCTCGCTACTGAAGGCGTAGCGTAGCTGGCTTTCAACATCAATCGTCCCCAAGACCTTCTGCCGTGCGCGGTCGAATATCGGGACGACACGAATTAAAATGGCCCCATGCCAACACGCCAAGAATTGCACGCACTCGTCGATACGCTGCCGGAAGGAGCAATCGAAGCCGCGCATCGGATCTTGTCAGGGATGCAAGTATGGCCTCCGGCTCCGCCACCCAATGTTCAGGAAATGCGGAAGAGGATGGAAGAACGGCGGCTTGAAATGATGCGACGACAGAAACCCGGTACGATTGCCGGATTCACTGGGAGCGGCGGCTATGATCCATCGAAAGGCACAGAATCTTCCACTTTCAACTACTGGGACGGCGACACTTTCGTCCAGGAAACGTTGCGGAATCATAAGGGACACGAGCTTAAGGTTGTCGAGCGCATCCGGTTAGAGGGATCGCGGCTGATCTACAAACACGAAATCACTGGTCCCGGTGGCAAGCGCGATGAGCGCGAAGTCATCTTCGATGTTGCATAAAGTTACGGACAGTAGGCCAGTCCGCACGCGCGGCTGCGGAAATTGACCAGCGTCCACGCAAAGCATGACAATATTATTTAGATTTTTCGCCGAAAGGAGAGGCCCCAATGAAGCGCACCATGATGGCTCGCTCCGTGCTGCTGATTGCGGTCGCTTACCTTACGACACTCATCGCACAAGCACCGAAGCCAGCCGTAAATGATCCATGCCTTGGAACGTGGGTGCTGAATGCGCAGCCCAAACAAGAGGCTGTAGAAGAGTCTTTCAGTTGTCCGGTAACGGTTCCGAGCGAAAAGAATGGAAAATATGGGAATGAGGCTTTGACAACTGGACTCTGGCCCGAAGGAAAAGTGGTGTTCAAGCCAGGAGGGGCGGGATTCGTCTTGGAGGATGGAGCGCTTGCTATGAAGTTTTGGTGGTGGCGTCCCGTTGGGGGACGGCTGACAATAGAAGGTCGCCGCCTGGATAAACCAGCACCACCCCTACGGGCTCGCATCCCGAATGGCTACAGGGACACATTTCAATCGACCAGTCTCATTTTCCCGACTCCGGGTTGCTGGGAAGTCACTGGGCGCGTCGGTGACAAGAGTTTAACTTTCGTCACTCTTGTGGAGAAGATCGGTGAGGGTCCGATACGTTGACGGCTGATCTCGTCCGTAAAGGCAGGCGGTCTCGCTTGTCCCGTTGTAAACTTTGCCCCTTACCTACGATGATGCGCGTGCCGGGCGGCACCGTCTGCTGGATACGGGCGGGCGGTGCAGACTCGTCCCACTGCTCCACTTCTCTCCCGTCCGGCGTCACAAAGCATAGGACGACGACGGGATTCAGGCGACGGATGAATATCGACTGGAATCCTTTTCCCACCGGCTCGACGATGACGGTGTATGTGTTGCCGTCGTGCCGAACTTCTTAATAACGGAACCATTGATGGTTCCTGTCGTAGACGCTTGAAACAGAAGGAATAGTGCGGCGACAGTGGAAAGCAACGTCATAGGTATTCTCCTGAACGACGCTTTCCACACGATATAACGAAACGCGACTTAACGCGAACTTCTGGCCGAGCAGCATTAAACGCCTTACGTAACCCAATGCGACGTCCCGGAAATTACCATTCACACGTGGTCCGATCACCGCAGCGATTACTCTGAAAACGCCGCTACGTTCTCCGATCCAATCTCAATTCCCCGGAAGTCTCGTTGTGTGAAGCGAGGCAGAACTTCCCACATGGGAACCGTTGGGCCATTGTGCGGCTTTTCAGACAATGAGAGATAGCGGGAATCACCGATCGAATTCCTCATTACTCTGCGCGAGTGCCGTTGGGAATGGGATACTCAGGCATGGCGAGCGCGGGTGTTTCAAGGCCATCAGCGTACCCGAGATCGAAGAGCATTCCCTCTGAAACGAGCCCCGCCATTTTCCGTGGAGGCAGATTCACTACAAACAATGTCTGTCGTCCTTCAAGTTCTTTCGAATTGGGCCGTTCTTTTTTTATGCCTGCCAAAATGCACCGATGGTGATCACCGAAATTTACAGTGAGTTCCACCAATTTCTCCGAGTTGGGCACCTCTGCAACTCGCTCAATAGTGCCGACGCGAATATCGATTTGGTTGAGATCCTGAAGGGTTATTGCGGGTTTTATAGGCGCAGGAAACATCTTCACCTCATCCTATCTTCGTATGTTTGACGAACGTCATAGAGTACAAGCTTCATTGCGGGACGCTACAGCGTGCGATGTTACGTGCTGGCCATGCAAGTGAAAAGGTCTAACGAGTCAAGTCTCCTTCTGGGAAGCTGAAGGCCGATTTCCTAATGAGTAACGCCGAAGGGTAGAGCGATCCGTCCTTTCACGATCCGTAAACACAGGGCGACATATGGGGATCTGCGAGGATGCGGGGGAATTGCTGCGGCTAAAACTGCCCAGCGTCTCGGAGACTTACTTCTGCGGAGACTTCCAGCGTCCAAAGTCAGCCCGAAGCCATGTAGGAATGAGGCTGATTTCGCTCGCCTGAAAATCTTGCCCCAAATCCACCGCGTGCCTGGCCTGCCATGGCTACCGTCAGGCGCAGGATAAGGGGTGTGGCCCGCAAATCTACGGGAGCGTGAAACGCTCGACGCTGGGTGGATCCGCATCCATAAAATGCGGGTGCACCACGTAGAAATCGTTGCCCACAGCCGCTGCCGTGGTTCCCTGAACGGCGAACTTCACTTCACCAGCCAGCTGAGCTGTGGCCCAGTCGTCGCTGCTCTTCAGTCCAACCATGCGATTCTGCGAGTTGCTGACAACGGCCAATCGTCCATCGGCCGCCCAGAGCATGCCGTCCTGTCCAGGCAGTTCTTCCGGAAGCTTGACTTCAGTGACGCCGGCAGGATTGCTGATCGGCATCTTGTAGAGGTTCGCGCCGCCCGTCACCAACAAATAGCCAGACGGGTGGAACACGATCCCGTTCAGCGCCAGGCCCTTGGTCGCGGGAAACCGGTACAGCACCGAAGCAACGTTGTCCGGACCCACTCGATAGACCACGTTGGTCTGGGTGTCGGTGACGTAAGCGGATCCATCGCTTCCCACGGCAACATCGTTGGCAAAGTGTTTCGCATCTTTCGCAGCTCCGGTATCGGTGGCCGCCAGATCGACCATGGCAATCTTCGCGCCGGTAGTCAGATTGTAGATGCCAAGCTTGGCCTGTCCGGCAACCTTGCCCTGGAACACGGCGGCGTCGGAGTTACACACCAGCAGGCGGTCGCGCTCCTCATCGGCCTCAATCCCGACCGACGACTTCAGATCCGCGTCGGTCACTAGCGGTGTTAAGTTGCCGTCGGCTTGCCATTGGAAGATCGTGCCCTCGGCAAGCGAGCCGGTAAGGAGCCGCTTGTTTTTCGTGTCGTATTCGACGCCCTCAGGAATGAAGCCTCCCCGCTTGGCCAAAATTGTGGCCGGCAAACTCGGAGTGCTGGAGACAGCCGTTGCAGCGGGCGGGGCATCCTTCTGGGCCGGCGTTCCCCCGCATCCAACTAACATCACGGACGCCACGGCCATCAGGTAGATACGATTTCGCATCAAGAGGTTCTCCTTTTTTTGCCGCACGGGCTTGCGCGGACCACTCATGGAGGTCCGACGATTCTACTTCACCTCGATATTCAGAACAATTGCCCCGTGGGATCGATGGGGATTGATTCGGCCTCCGTCGAGTTGAGAGTGCTCAACAAGTCGGCCTTTGATTTGCCCGATCGTTCTGATGCGGACGCCGATGGCCTTGAGGGAGCGATCGGCATTCAAAAGGATCGGTCAATACTGGGCGACATTTCGTTACCAATCGCGCGGGCTCTACCGTCGCTTGTACGAGGTACCGGACCGTACGTCACGCGGGAGCATTCCGACCTTTTTTGCCTCCAATCAACCCGCCTTTGTTGCCCTTGCCAGAATTTCTTCCATTGTATCGTCGCTTTGAATTTCTTTTCGGGAGGGATTAGACTCGGTGAACTTGACGTTACCAACTGCTCTTCAACCAGATGTCGAAATCACATGGCCGTATAGTCGTTAGCGTTCATCGGAAGTGCTCGGCGAGATGCGGTCGAGCATCGCGAATTAGTTGATGCCCAGAAATAGCATTGAAGATAGCCGATGGTATTTTTTGCGGACGAGAACGGCGTGAGCGCCAATTGAAATTGTCGCCAGAGGCTTCACCAGATTAAACGGTGGTTCGGCGTTCGAGACAAGGAACTTTGACTCTGCCATGTGCCTCCGTGGCCCAAAGCTGATGGTTAGGCGTTACAACCATAACACTGGGATTGTCCTATGGCTGCTGAGCGATCTCCTCGACGATGGCACGTGTGCGGGGAAGACTGATGGGGCATTGCGGATCGTCAATGCGGCACTTCGCTATAGTGAGGCCACACCCGCAGGTGCAACCTTCGGCGTTGAGCTTCTGCACCGCTTCGAGCCGTCGCTCGGGCGATAAATGAGCCAGATCAACCCCTGGAATACTCGTCACCTGTGCGGCGTTTTCGAGTTTCACGGGCTGATCCGGATCCACTTTCTCAATTGAAGCGTTCACATCGAGCCCGGCCAGAGCGCGTGCCTCCATTTCAGTGATGGTCGGATGCAGCATTCCGAGGTGCTTCTGAACGATGCGCCTCTCACGATCAATGATGAATGTCGTGGGAAGGGCGTAAACGTTCGGAAAATATCTTTTGAGCTCGGGCGTCAACATGACAATCGGATAGTTGACCTTGTATTCTGAAGCAAACCGCCGCACCGCTTCGGGAGAGCCCTCGTCTTCCGACACCCCGATGATTCGAAGCTGTTCCCGGTATTTCTCCTGGAGCGCAACCAGGTCTGGAATCTCAGCGCGGCATGGGGGGCACCACGTTGCCCAGAAATTCACGAGGACGACTTTTCCGCGCCAATCGGAAGTCGAAATTTGCCGACCGTCCAGATCCACCATGGTAAACGCCTGCAGCGGTTTTGGATCGCTAAAGAAGCGCAGTGTCACAGGTTCACCGGAGGGCTGATTCAGCTGCTCACTGATTCTGCGGGTATAACGGAAAGCTGCAATAAAAAGGCCCACGACAGCTATCAGCACGAGCGCGCTAGTTAAGATCTGTCTTCGGATCGTCACTGGAATTTACTCTTTGAGTTCGCATGTTAACAGGAATCGCGTCTTGCGCGTAATGAAGATGCGAGGAATGACACAACTTTGGCGGCCTCGTCCGGACTTCCCGTTCTGCCCATAGGAGGGTCTTTGCCAGATCTTCTTTCATCTTCGTGAGCGCCTCGCCCTGTTGCCAGCTATTCACCGTGGGGCCAACCACAGATACCTATCGGATGTCGGCTAGCATGGCCTAACGAGACGAAGGAACCGGAACTGGAATTACAACATCGATGCCGCGCTCGAGATTTGCCGTACGCGTTGCCTCGGTGTCCACATCACTCAATTGAATCTTTGTCGAGTTTTGAGGCGTGAGGATCCACAGTGTTGTTCCCACAAGCGCGTAACCCGGCGCTTCGATTCTGCGGCCGTCCTTTAACACAACCACCACAGGCACTTGAGATGTCGGTGCCGTTGAGGGTGTGCGTGGGACCTCCTGGACTGATGGTGCTGGCGGAACTTCCTGAGCCTGGCCACTCACAGCGTAGTTGGTCTCGTCGTCATTAGGCGGATATACGTAAACAGGTGCGGGATAGGTCGGTGCAGGGTAGTAGTAAGGGAAGAACGGGTCTCCAAATCCAAAACCAAACCCGAAGAACGGTGAAATCACTACGCGTGACCCATGGCCATGAAATCCATCGTGGAATTCACGCCCGCGGAATTCGCGGCCGTGAAAGCGATCGCCATGAAACCCGCCTACCGGAGCATTATGGAATCCGCCGGAAATTCCGGGTTTGCTACGAAAACCACCCACGGGAGGATTCTGGACTCCACCATGAAATCCGGGGTTGCCATGAAAGCCTCCCATTGGAGCATTATGGAATCCGCCACCGCCGCCGTGGAATCCGCCGCCACCGCCGCCGTGGAATCCGCCGCCACCGCCACCGCCACCGTGGCCACCACCGCCACCACCGCCGTGGCCACCACCGCCATGCTGCGCCTCTAAGGGCAGAGCCATCAAACACAAGGCAAACAAGAGGGTTAGAAATTTCATAAACAAAGCATCCAGATCGAAAGATCTACAACAAAAACGATTCGTTCCCCCTTAGGGATGCTTAGTTGAAGGTTATGGCGGGATGAGAGATCCAGGAGACGATTGCCGTCTGCGCCTTCATTCAGCCTCCCGCTTAAGGAGGCATATCGGTTCGTTTAAGTATCTACACCTCTATTCTAGCGCGGACAGCAAGAATAAGCTGGGGGTAGGCGCGAACAAGCCAGGGCCGCCTCGATTTGCGCCCTCAGCGCAATAAGCGGAAATGGACCAGACTCGCCGTTTCAAGAAGACTTCGCCCTGTTGCACTCGATTCGCCGGCTGGCCCAGCGAGTGCTTTCTAGTTTGCCGGGAGGAGAATAAGCCGTAACCTCGGGAACGTTACTGATTCATTCCACTGAGAACGCAACATTTCGCCGAATTGTTCGTCATTGCGTCAGTTGGCAGTATGCACCAGACGATGCGCCGCCCAGAACCTAAGCATGTAAGCGCCGCCAAGACCGTCATTGCTATACTCCTTAGCAAATGTCGGTTCTGCCCCGAAACATGCGTCCCATGCGGCTTTCCCGCCGTTCTGAACCGTTCGACTCCGACGATTACATCTTCGAGTTGAAGCTTGATGGCTTTCGCTCTCTGGCCTATATCGAGAAAGGCCAATGCGATCTCGTCTCGCGAAATGGCAACACGTTCCGCTACTTCAAGGATCTGGCGCAATGGGTCGGTGAGAATCTGGGCGGTATTTGCTGACGCAGGCCATCGGGATGTGACAAGCGGACCAGAAGCGCAACGTCTTCGAGAAACTGTTGCGTAAACAGAAACAGACTCTGTGTGTCGAGAAACAGTTCATCAAAAGGAACGTCCGCCCACGAATCATTTCGATATGCTTCCAGGTACTCCCGCAGCCGCCCCGTTAGAATGCGAAGGCTGCTGATGAATTGATGCATGTTCGTGGCGGCGCGACCTTCTTCGGGTTTGAGTTCGACGCCTCCCAGGCGAACCATAAATGCGAGGTGCGCAAATGGGAGTCGATAGTCCCCTTCTGCGGTGCGATAGATGCCAGCGTATTTCATGACCTATTTGTAGCATTTCCCTCTGCTTGGAATGAGCGGTGGATCGCCGGTCAGAGTCGGTTGTGCGGAAAAAATCGCGATAAGCCACGGCATCCGCAAGTGATTCGGACCTGGAAGGCGGAGCGTATTCACAAAACGGCGACATACCATCCATCGCGTCCGGGGATGCCGCCATGATTAATACTTAAAGGCGGTCAAGTTTCCGAGTGCCTGCACGCGTGTCCTTTCTTGCGTTTCATCGGATTAATAACGTGTATAGAATCAGCCGGGTGAGAGGTACTGCTTTCGCGTCTTGCACCCTGCTACAAAGTAAGTTGTCAATTTGTTGACTTATTTGAGTATCCATTGATTTGAGTTTTCGCCATTAAGTAGCTCATCACAAGTCAGTTAGTCTATTTTCTGTTGCTAAACTTTACGATTGCGAAGCGATAAATTGTGAAGATAAGTATTTGATTTTAAATAAGGTTAATGATTGGAATTAGGTGTGCTGAGCCATATTCCTCAAGGACCACAGAAAGTCAAAGGTTTTGTTGGGCCAGGGACGGCTGACTAGGACAGGAGGCCAGAAATGGCGCAAGATAACGAGCCTTCGATTGTATCGGGAAGTGAATTAAACCGTGTATCTCCTGACAAATTCAAAACTCTCGAAGAAGCTGGTAATCACCTGATCAAATTAATCGGAACATACGAAGTCGTCGTCTGGCGGCTACTTGCGCTTTATATCGCCGTGAGACATTTCTTGGGGATTTGACCGTTACTGCATCGAGGAGATTGTATGGACCTTGACGAAGAAATCCTTCAACGCTTGACGAACACCGAAGATCATCTGACCGAGCGCAAGAGTAAGCCGCACCGTGATCAATGCTCCGAAGCGATAGTCGCGTTTGCGAACAGTGCGCTCCCAAACAAACCCGGCATCCTCTATGTC
>Ga0209058_1003245_pt1 | contig 13190 bp, 12 predicted proteins | sample GraSoiAngelo_147_FD_185904 | JGI IMG/M metagenome (GOLD analysis project Ga0209058, IMG submission 185904) | Grasslands soil microbial communities from the Angelo Coastal Reserve, California, USA - 14_1009_05_40cm (SPAdes) (version 2) | ecosystem: Environmental > Terrestrial > Soil > Grasslands ... | reverse complement strand
GTCCGCCCGACAGGAAGGCGCCCAACGGTACGTCCGCCTCGAGGCGGCGTCTCACCGACTCCTCGAGGACGCGCCGCACTCCCTCCTCCGGCTGGTCGTCGACCTCGCCGCCGCGGCGCTCTTCCAGACGGTAGTACCGCGACACCATCGGCTCGCGGCCCGGGCCGGCCTCGAGGCACGAGGCGTGCGAGAGTTTGCGCACGCCGCGGTAGATCGTCCAGGGCGCGGGAATGAACCCGAACGTCAGGTAGAGCTCGAGCGCCTGGAGATCGATCTCGAGCGACACCTCGCCGTGCCGCAGCAAGGCGCCCAGCTCGGAAGCGAACAGCAGCAGCCCGCCCGTCCGTGCGTAGTACAGCGGCTTCTCGCCGAACCGATCACGCGCCAGGAGGAGCCGCCGCCCGCGCGGATCCCAGAAGGCCAGGGCGAACATGCCGTTGAGCCGCGGGAGTGCCGCGGAACCCCAGGCGCACAGCGCTTCCAGGACGACCTCGGTATCGGAGCGGGACCGGAAACGCGCGCCACGCGCCTGCAGATCGGCGCGCAGGTCCGGTGCGTTGTAGATCTCGCCGTTGTAGACCAGCCACGCGCCGCCCGCGTGGCGCATCGGCTGCGCCGCTGCCCCGCTCAAGTCGATCACCTTGAGCCTCCTGTGACCCAGCCCAATCCGCGTCGCCGGGCGGGTGGTCCCACGCCGCGTATCGCGGCCGATCGCGTCGCGCGGCACGCCGTCCTCGTCTCCCAGCAGGATGACCGCCCCTTCGTCCGGCCCGCGGTGGCGGAGCGCCTCCGTCATCGCCTTGAGGGAGGTATGTTGCACGGGCGACCCGTCGAGGCTCAGGATGCCCGCCACGCCGCACATTCAGGCGACCCTGCGGGGGATGGGAGCGCGGGATGTCGGGGCGCCGTTCGTCAGGGTTCGCAGACAGCGCACCGACGCCTCCCAGGGATGCGAGGCGGCCCAGTGCCGGGCCCCCTCCGCGAGACGCCGGAGCTCGCGCGGATCCGACAGGAGCCGCGCTGCGGCTGCGACGAAGGCGGCCGCGTCCTCCGGCGGAACCAGGAGGCCGCTCTCGCCGTCCGCGATCGCCTCGGGCACGCCACCCGATCGCCCCGCGATGCTGGCGACGCCGAAGCTCGCGGCCTCGAGGAACGTCAGACCGAATCCTTCCAGCCCGTCGTACTCGCCGGTCGCTCGGCTGAGCTGTACGAACAGCGTCGCGAGGGCGTAATGCGCGGCCAGCTCGTCCGCCGGGACGGCGCCCGCGAAGCGGACCCGCGACTCCACGCCACGCTCCCGGGCCCGCATTTCGAGGGCCGCGCGCTCCGGGCCCTGGCCGACGACGAGATAGACCAGCTCAGGGAACCGCGGCAGAAGTTCCCGGAGCGCGTCGATCACGACGTCGTGTCCCTTCATCGGCACCAACCGCGACACCGAAAGGAGGACGGGACCTTCCCGGAGGCCGTATCTCGCCTTCAGGGCTTGCAGCCGCGCGGGTGACACGGGCGGCGCGGGCTCGACCCCCATCGGAAGCACGACGATCCTGCGGGCCGCCCCGGGCAGGATTCGATCGACGAGCGACGCCGTGAAACGGCTGTTGACCAGAACCGTGTGCGCCCTGGAGAGGATAAAACGGGCCAGGGATCGCCAGAAACCGCTGCCGGCGTAATCCGCCAGGTCTGCGCCGTGCACGATGACGGCATAAGGAATGCGCCACAGGCGGGCCAGGAGACTCAGCGGCGCGCCGATCGACAGGAGTTGACCGCAGACCAGATAGTCGAACCTGCGCCGCAACAGAAGCCCCGCCAGGTATGCCCCGCCCAGGAGCCCGCGCGCCATCCGGCGGATCGCCCCGCCGTGCGACGGCAGCCACCGGCGCACGACCTCGACAGGAAGTGCTCCGTCCACCTCGCTGTCGCCCGGCACCTTCGGCGCCAGGACGACCGCGTCCCCCCGCTCCAGGTGACGTGCGAGGGCGTGATACAGCGTGGCCTCGCCACCCAGAAGAGGGGGAAAATCATTGACCGCGAGCAGGAGCACGCTCCTTACCTCCGCTTCTTGCCGGTCGCCGCCGCCGGCCCGCTGCGCGGCGAGGAGCGGGCCGCCGACCCTTCCAGGACCGCGACCACCAGGAGGACCAGCGCACCGTGGACCAGGAAGATGAGCGCCTCGACCCCGTCGCCCCTGTGCAGCCCCAGCGCGCACAATCCGAGGCCCAGCGCCAGACTGAGGATCAGAGCGAGGGCCCGCCTCTGGTTTCCCAGGAGAACGGTGAAGCGATGGTGGATGTGGTCCCGTCCGACAAAGTCGATCCATTGCCGGAAGCTGCGCACCTTCCCCGACACGATGCGGGACACCGTGGTCTGCACCATGTCGTAGATGAGGACGCTGAAGATGAGGACCGGGGTGGCCAGCGACACCAAGGGGTCCCCATCCGCCCAGTCCTCCTTGATCGCGAGGGCGGCGAGGAGGAACCCGACGCTGGCGCTCCCCGAGTCCCCGAGAAAAATGCTGGCGGGCCGCCCGATGCGCAGGTTGTGCGGCAGAAATCCGAGCAGCGCTCCGCAGAGCGCAGCGCAGGCGAAAGCCAGACCGGTCTGGGCGCCGCCGTGCGCCACCAGGCCGAGGAGGAACGCGATGAGGGCGCCGAGTGATGCGGCCAGCCCATCCATGCCGTCGATGAAGTTGTAGGCGTTGGTGATGCCGACGATCCAGACGATGGACAAAAGCGTGTTCCCGACGATGCCGGCCGTTCCGGGGAGGAGATTCAGGCGCACTCCGGCGGCGATCACGAACAGGGCGCAGGCGAACTGCAGGACGAGACGGACCCGCGCCGACAGTCCGTGCGTGTCGTCGAGGGCGCCCGCCAGCATCAAGGCGAGCGCTGAGGCGGCGATCGAAATCATCTCGCGGTCCACGGGGCTGGTGCGGCCCAGGGCGAGAACGAAGGCGGCCAAGACCGCCACACCCCCGAGCCTGGGCGTCGGATGGACGTGCGTCTTGCGGGCGTCGGGACAATCGAGGGCGCCCCCGCGCACCGCGAGCAGACGCACGAACGGCGTCAGTCCGAAGGCGGCGAGGAAGGCGAGCAGCGCCGTCTCGGGAACGCTGGCCGCGTCCGGACGGACCAGGAGCAGGAGCCCGACGGAGATCAGGGCTAGCACAGGCATCGGCCTACCTCCGTGATGACCCGCCCGACCTCGGTGTCCGAAAGGGCTGGGTAGAGCGGCAGGGACACCAGGCTCCGATGGGCGCGCTCCGTATGCGGAAAGGCGCCCTCGGCGCCGGCCAGCCGGTGCAGCGGCCGGTGGATCGGGTGGCGCGCGCCGATGCCGCGCCGGTTCAGGGCGTCGATGAGGCGGGAGGCCTCCTCCACCCGGACCACGTAGCGGTACACGATCGGCTGTGCCCCTTCGGGCGGGGACAGGCGCGCCAGGCCGAGCCGTGCGAACGCCTCGTCATAGAGGCGGGCGATCGAAAGGCGACGGTCGCGAAACTCCGCCAGGCGCGCCATCTGCGCGGACGCGATGGCAGCGTGCAGATCGCCCATCAAGCCGTTCGTGCGCGGCCGGTCGTCGTCGTTCCCGTCGTGCTGTGCGCGATCGCGCGCCTCCTCCACGGTCGCCCTTCGGGGCGAGACGAGACCGCCCCCGGGCCCGCCACAGGTCACGATTTTTGTCGGCGCGAAGGAGAAGACCGCCGCGTCGCCGCGCGATCCGACCGGCTGGCCGCGATCGTGGGCGCCCACCGCCTGTGCGCAGTCCTCCACGATCAGAAGGCCGCGCGCCCGGAACGGCTCCAGGCGGACCGGAAGACCGAACGGGTGGACCAGGACGGCGGCGCGCGCCCGCCCCCGCGCCTGGCGGGTGACACTCTCCGCATCCAGGGCGAGGGTTTCAGGATGGATGTCGCATAGCAGCGGCCGGGCGGGCACGGCGCGCACGGCGTGGAGGATCGCCGCGCAGGCGTAACTCGGGATGGCCACCCGATCGCGCGGAGCGATCCCGAGGGAGCGCAGGGCCAGAGTCAACGCCGTCGTCCCCGATGACAGGAGGACGGCCTCACGGCAGCCGGCGAGGTGTGCGAGGAGGGCCGCGCCGCGCGCGGCCTCCTGCGCCGGCGCGAGCATCCCCGAGCGCAGGACCCGCAAGGCCGCCTCCTCCTCGCTCCTTCCCAGAAACGGCCGAGAGTGGGGCACGGCCGGGATGGTGGCGCCCACCGACGCTGCGGCAACCCGGCTCATCGGCGTCGGGCCCGCCGCCGGGAGGGGCCGAGGACGGCCGGCACGCGGGTGATGTTGATGAACAGGCGCAGCGGCGCGAAGCCCTCGGCCCAGCGCACGCGCGCCTGCACGCCGCGGAAGTGGGCCGAGGCTTCGGCGATCTCGCAGATCGCCGTCCCCTCGATCCGGGTCTTCATGACCTGGCTCCTGTGCCTGCGCAGGGCCTCGATCTTGCGACCGACCTCGTCGGCGATGTCGATGAACACCGTGGGCGCGAAATTCACCGTCGTCGGCCCCTCGTAGAACAGGACGTTGCGCGCGTAACGGGTCGCCGAGACCGCCGCCCGAGCCACTTGGCGGTGATCCTGGTGCGTGTCCTCCGGGTTGTTGACGAAGATGAAGTCGGGATGGATGACGCGCAGCACACGCTCGATGCAGTCGATCAAGCGGCGCACCGAGGGCAGGAGCGTGTCGCGATAACCGCCCCAGTGCACGCGTCGGGCGCCCAGCACTGTCGCCGCACGGAGCTGTTCCGCCCGCCGGGTGCGCGCGTTCCCGCCCCGCGCGCCGTCGGTCATCACGAGCAGCTCGATGCGCGCGCCCTTGCCCGCGTACTTGATCAGCGTGCCGCCGCAGCCGAACTCGATGTCGTCGGGGTGGGCCCCTATCGCCAGGATGTTCATGCCGCCGCCACCCGTGCCTCGCGGATCCGCTCGATGCTGCCGGGACCGCAGTTGAGGAGCAGGTCGACCGCCGACAGGTTCGGCTCGAAGCCTGGATAGGGCTGGGCGTAGACCGGGTGCCGGAACGATTGGAACGAGACGCGCACCGACGCCCGCGCGTAAAGACGCATGTCCATGTAGTCCGCACCGCCACTGCCCGCGAGATAGTCGGACGATCCAAAGTGGCGGCACAGAGCGATGAGGCGCTCGTCCGCGCCCTGCGGCAGCCCCGGAACCTCCGAGGCGAGGGAGATGGGCGTGCGCACGCCGAGGAGCCCGGCCAGAAGCCGGACGCCGCGCAGGTTGAGCGCCAAGAGGCTCTCGAACGGCTCCTCCAGCAGGGTCTCGAGCGCCGTCAGGACGGCCTCGCGGAACGGAGAGCGTGCGTAATGGATGCGCAACGCCTCACGGTGCTTGCGGCGCCAGGGGTTGCTTTCGTCGATCGTGACGTCGCGGATCGACATCGGGAAGCGATGGTGCACTGGCACCGTCAGCCACTGCCAGCCTGCGCGGGAGCGGATGCGGTTGCGATTCTGCCATTCGTTCTTCTTGTACTGGACCACGTCGAGCAGGACGAAACGGTCGACCCGGTCCATCTTGTCGAAGAAGCCGAGCCACGGGAGGTACTGCGGTTGGTGGACCGCGAGCCTCATGCCCCCTCCCTCCGCTCCCCGGGACGCGTCACGAAGATCGGATTGCTGATGAGCCGGTAGGGATAGGCCCCTTCGATGTCGAGTCGGTAGTCCGTCGGACCCGACGGGTCGTCCTGCAGATGCTCCTCGAACGGCGGCACCAGGCGCGCGCTCCAGATCACCTCGCCGCGACGCACCAGTCGGGCCGTCACCGCCGTGCCGTCGCCGCCGGCAACCGCGAATCGGAGGGTTAAAGGCATGCCACCCTTAAGCGATCCACCCGAGATCGCAGACGGCTGGCCCGGCGCCTCCGCCGCCCAGGCGGAAAGTCGGAGCGGTGGACGGGCTTCGGGCGTCCAGCGCGCGTACATACGCCCCGATCGCAGAGCCTCGACGAGCCCGGCGGCTGCGCTCGCGGACGAACAGGACGGTCTGCAGGATGCGCAGATCGATCTCCTTCACGCCCCGGTGCTCGTCGAGCTCGGCCAGGGCGAAGGGGGCGGTCGCGCGCTTCCCATCGAGGTGCGCCGCCAGCGCCCGGTCCCAGATCCCTCCCGGCGGCAGGAGCGACTTGACCCCTTCGGGGAGGGCCCCGAACGCGTCGGCATCGGTGCGGGCCACCAGCTCCGGGTAAGGGGAGGTGGCGATCTTGATCCCGTGGTCTTCCTTCTCGGCCGCAGCCTCGGGGTGCGCCCAGGAGGTCACGCCTCCGAGGAGCCGCACCTGGTCTTCGAGCAAGCGGAACGGCGCGTCACCCGGATCGCCCCCGACGGCGCTCCATCTCTCGACCCGGAAGGGGAAGCCAGCAACCAGGACGGCGAGGGACGCCACTCCAATCAACCCCTCGGTGATCGACCTCTTTTTCTTCCGTAACAGGAACTTTCCCAATCGCATCTCGCGCGTGCCGGGCCGCGCCATGCGGGCGGCCGACCAGAGAACCCCCAGGGCGGGGACGAGGAACAGGAGCGACCAGGAGCCGTAGCGGCCGGCGTGGAGATTTCCCGCCACCGGAAGTCCGCGCAGCGCTCGTCGTTCTTCGATGCCGATGACCAGCACGTGCCGGTGCATTCCTTCCAGCTGGAGCGTGTGCAGGAGGAACGAGCCGGTCCAGCGGGCGTACGGGGTCACCTCCAGTGCCGGCAGGAGCAAGACGCCGGGAACCTCCTTCTCGGCGGCGGCGAGGGCGTCGAAGTACCGATCGAGACCGCCGGAAAGCACCGAGGGTCGCGAGACCGTCACACCCAGGACGTTCCCGATCGGCCAGGGCGCATACGTCACCTTTTCCAGGAAGTGGTCGGTGATCACCACGGCGTCCACGCCCGCAACCCGCGCCGCGCGCGCCAGCTCGACGGGCGAGGCGGCGCCGTCCGCCAGGGAGGTGTGCATGTGGATGACGGCGACCACTTCGGTGAAGTCCGCGGTCGCCGTGGGCGCAGGCCCCGTCGAGGCCGCGGCAGAGTTGGGCCACGGCATCAGGAGGCCGGCCAGCGAGGCGATGCCGAGAGCGGCGGGGCAGGGGGGGCGACGCCGGACGCACGTGCCGGTCATGAGAGGACCTCGCGATAAACGCGCAGCACGGCGTGGCCCATGCGCCCGGCGCCAAAGACGATCGCACGGGCACGGGCCCGGCGTCCGAGGTCCCGCGCCAGGCGCGCGTCGTCCATGAGTCGGGCGACGGCGCTCGAGATCGCCCGGGGATCTCCCGGCGGAACCAGCAGTCCCGCCCGCCCTTCCTGAAGCACCTCGGGCATCCCGCCGACGTTCGTGGCCAGGATCGGCAGACCGGCGGCCATCGACTCGACCAGGGCGCGCCCCATTCCCTCGTTGTGTGAGACCAGGGCGAACAGATCGAGGGCGGGCAGGAAGTCATGCGCGGCCACCCACGACCCGGTGATGGTGACGCGCTTCTCCGCCCCCGCCCTGCGCGCGACCGAGAGGAGGCGTTCCTTGAGCGGACCATCGCCTCCCACAAGCAGGCGCAGGCGGGGGCGATGGACCGCCGCTTGCAGGAACCCGTCCAGGAGATCCACGACCCCCTTGATCGGCTCCAGACGGCAGAGCGTTCCGACGGCGAAATCGTCCGGACGCAGGCCAAGACGCGCCCGGCTTGCGTCGCGGAGATCCCGTGTGCGCCGGAACGGGCGCAGGTCGATACCCGACCGCACCACCGTGAACTGGCCCGGGCGCCCGACCCGCCGCGCCAGGTGTTCTTCGGCGCCCCGCCATGACAGGACGATCTGCCGGGCCGCCAGGGGCGCCAGAAGTCTCTCGGCCAGGATCACCAGGCGCGTGGTGATGCAGCCGTGATAGCCGTAAAACAGATGTCCGTGCGGCTGGTGGACCACGGGCGACCGCGTCGCCAGCGCCGCCGCGAGACGGCCCAGGGCTCCCGCCTTCGAGGTGTGCGTGTGGACGATGTCGAAGCGGCGCGCCCGGAGCAACCGCACCAGGCCGACGAACGCCCGCGCGTCGTCGAGAGGTGACACCTCGCGGCGCAGCCACGGCATCGAGACGATCTCCAGGCCGGGCTGCCGGCCCGCCTCGATGAGGAGCGGGCTCGGTGCTGTCGAAGGACCGAAGGCGAGGGTCACGCGGTGGCCGCGCCGCGCCGCGGCGATCGCCTGCAGCAGCGTGCAATCCGAGGATCCGCCCCGGTCGAGCCGGGTAATGAGATGCAGGATCGAGAGCGAAGGACCTGCGGCGCGCGGCCTCGGCCGTGTTTCGAGCGTGCCGGCCCAGACGAGCCCCGGCCGTCGCGCCACGGACCCGTTGGCGTGTGCGGGACGCGCCGCCCGGCTCACCGTGCCTCCGTCCGCGGCAGTCGCATCAGGAGCGCCGCTTCGGCCTGGTCCAGCACTTCGTCCGTCTCGACCGATCGCAGACACGTGTGGTGCCAGCAGCGGGCGCGCTGGCAGGGCGAGCAGGGGAGCTCCCTGCGCACCACGCGATCGGCCGGGCCGCGAGGCGCGAAGCGCAATGGGTCGCTGGGCCCCATGACCGACACGGTCGGCACACCCAGCGCCGCGGCGACGTGCAGCGGCCCCGAATTGTTCCCCACAAACAAATCGCACGAGGCCAAAAGGGCCATCAGCTGGCGGATGGATAGCGCCCCCGCAGGCAGCGCGTCGGGTGTGGCGTCGCAGACCCTTCGCGCCAGGCCCTGCTCGTCCGGTCCGGCCACGACGATGCAGGCGGCGCCGCATCGTTCGGTGAGGGAGGTGATGAGCTCGGCGAAACGTTCCGGAGACCAGCGCTGGCTCGGGTAGTGCCCGCCCGGGTGGACGGCCACGCGCGGCGCGGCGGCGCCGCGCGAAGCCAGGCCGGCCTGGGCAGCCCCTCGCTCTTCGGCCGAGACGTAGAGCTCCGGGCGGACGGACGTCGCCGCCACGCCCAGCGAATCAAGCAGATCGCGGTTCAGATCCACGATGTGCCTCCGCCTTTCGGCCCGCGCGCCACGCAGGCTGAAGCAGGCCTGCCGGCCGGCGGCACGGAAGCCGACCCGGAGCCTGGCATTCGAAGCGCGGGCAAGCAGAGCGCCCCGCAGGGCCTCGTCCGGAGTGAAGTCGATCACCAGATCGAAGTGGCCGACGAGATCCGGCGGCAGGCGGTTGCCCTGGAGCGGCACGAGGTGGTCGACCGCGGGGTGCTCGCGGAGGAGCTCCAGGGGGGCCGGTGGCGCCAGGACGGTGATCTCCGCCTTGCGAAAGTGGGCCCGCAACTCGCCAAGAGCCGGCGTGGTGAGCGCCATGTCGCCGATCCTGTCGGTGCGGATGACCAGCACCCGGGACACGCGAGACGGCGCCGGCGGGCGGCGCTCGCGATGACGGAAGAGCCCGAGCGCCAGAAGCGCCGGAGTGCGGAGAGCGAAATACGTCAGGCGAGCGGCACGGCGTACCCGGTCGAGGAGCATCCGGTCCACCGGGCGGGTAATCTGAAGACGCACCCGTCCGTCCGAAGGGATCATCGTCCCCTCCGGGCGAAAGCGACCATCGCATCGGTCATCAGGCGTCCCGCGAGCCGAGAAAGAATCGCCGCGAGCGCATCGATCGCCCGCTTGGCCGGGCTCAGGGCGCAGCGGTCGGCTTCGATCTCGACCCGCTCGAAGCCCTGCCGCCTGAGGAAGGAGAGGAACGCAGGGGGGCTGAAGTGGTTCAGGTGCGGCTCGCGGGCTCCCTCCTCGTAAAGGCGCAGCGGCCGGCCCCGCGCCAGGCGGTAGGCAGCCCGCATCGGCAGATTGTCGAGGTTCGGCACCGCGACGGCGAGGAGCCCGTCGGGTCGCAGACGGTGACGGACCGCGTCGAGCATCGGGGCGGGAGATACCAGGTGCTCCAGCACGTGCCAGAGCGTCACGACATCGAACGGTCCGCGCAGGCCCGCGACCTCCGCAAGTTCGCCGACTGCCACGGGCCGTCCCAATCGCCGTGAGGAGCGACGGGCACCTTCGGGGGAGAACTCGATCCCCTCCACGCTCCACCCGGCGTCGCGAGCCACCTTCAGGAAGAGACCATCACCGCAGCCGACGTCGAGAAGCGCGCCGCGCGGCTGCCGCGCCTCGATGAGCGCCAAGCGTCGCCGCCACAGGCGCAGGCGGGCACGTTCCTCGCGGTCCTCCTGCCAGGGCTCGTAGTAGTCGGGACCGTACGATGCCGGCGCCGTCGCCTCGGGAGGGACCGGATCGACGAAGACCAGGGAGCACGCGGAGCAGCGGACGATCGGGCCGCCGCTATCCGCGCCAAGTGGAGGCTGGCCGCGCATCTGTGCCCCAGCCTCGCCGCAGGCGGGACAGGACCGGCGCGGGCCGGCCGGCCCGGCGCCGGACGAATCCGGCCCCCCGTCGCGTCCCGGGCCGGGCCGAGAGCCGGCACGGCGATTGACATCGCTCATGGCGTCGCCTCCCTGGCGCGGCTTCCGGCCCCGGCACGGGACGGGCCGGACATGGCGGGGGCTGGACGCGCCGGAAGGATTTCGTCGTAGATCGCCAGAATGTCCGCCACCATCCGGTCGATCGAGAAACGCTGGCGTGCACGGACCAGGCCGGCGCGCGCCAGACGGCGTCCCGCCTCGGGGTCCCGGGCCAGGAGGGCGGCGGCATCGCCCAGGGCCACCGGACGGCGGGGCGGCACCAGGAGGCCGTTCGTGCCGTGGTCGATGATCTCCGGCACACCGCCGACGGCGGCGGCCACCACGGGCACTTCAGCGAACTGCGCTTCGAGGACGACCCTCGGCAGCGCCTCGTGGCGAGACGCGTGCAGCAGGACGTCGAACGCCTTGAGGAGACGCGCCGCCTCGGCGTTCGGGCCGGCCAGCCGTACCGCCCCGGCCGCGCCGGCCGCCGCGGCGCGTAGCGGAAGAGCCCGAGCCCAGGCGTCATCCAGATCGACCGGGCCGAGGAACACGAGCAGCGCTCCGGACGTCGAGCGCCTGACGGTGGCCAGCGCGGCCAGGGCGTCGTCCCGGCCCTTGTCCTCCTCGACGCGACCGATGACTCCCAGGACGAAGGCGTCCTGCGGCAGGTTGAGACGCTGGCGCGCCTGATGGCGCGGGAGGAAATTGATGGGAGGAAGACCGGTCGGTACGACGCGGATCTTGTTCGAGGCGCGCAGGGAGTGGCTGCGCCCGGCGGCGGCCCGGGACACGGCGATGACCCGATCACTCAGGGACAGGAGCAGGCGATCGGCGGCGGACGAGGACGCGCGCGAGGCACGCACGTGGAAGACATGCCGGCGCCGCGACAGCCGGGCCGCGAGACCGGCATAGAGCGCCGTGCGCGGGGAGTCGCTGTGCAGCAGATCGACGCCGCGTTCGTAGACCATGCGCCGAAGGCGGGCGATGGCCAGGAGCGCGCCCGACCCTGCCCAGGCGAGAAGGGGAGGGACCGGCATCGAGATCCATTCCACGCCGCAGCGGTCGAGGACCTCGGCGAGCGTGCCGGGGCCGGGGACGACGACGAGCGGCCGGACGGGCACGCCTCGCAGCGCACCCACCAGATCACACAGACCGATCTGGCCTCCTCCGAACAGATCGGATCGTTCGCTCAAGTAAGCCACGATCCATTCAGGCCGCGCGCCGCGCACGAATCGCCTCCTCGTACAGGTTCTCGATGCGCTCGGCCAGCCCTGCGGCGCGGAAGCGCTCGGCGACCTGCCGGCGCCCCTCGGCGCCCATGGCGTGTCGCAGTTCGGGCCGGTCGAGAAGACTCCCGACGGCCGCCGCCAGCGCCGCCGGTTCGCCCGGCGGCACCAGGAGGCCGGTCCTGCCGTCGTCCACGACCTCCGGCAGCCCTCCGACCCGGCTGGCGACGACCGGAACCGCAGCGTCCATCGCCTCGATCGCGGCCAGGCCGAATCCCTCGCGGCCTAGCGACGGGATCACCAGGACATCGAAGGCAGGCAGAAGACAGCGCGCGTCTCTCCGCTCTCCCAGAAACAGGATGTGCGCCGCGCGGGACCGTTCCGCCGCCAGCGCCTCGAGGGCCGCGCGCTCCGGACCGTCGCCGACGAACACGAGGGTCGGCAGCGGCCGGTCGGGACGCAGGTAATCGACCGCCCGCAAGAGCACCGCCTGCCCCTTGTGCGGCGCAAAGGAAGCCACGCAACCGATGACCGGCGGCGCCGGGCGGCCGAGGCTTTCGAGGGCCTCCCCACGGTCCACCGCCGGGGGAGGATCGATCCCGTTCGGGACGACCCGGAGGAGCCTCTCGGGGATCCCGACAACGTGGCGGGCGTGGTCGGCGACGGCTCTCGAGCAGCAGAGAATCAGGTGCGACAGACGCGCCAGGAATCGTTCCAGACGGCGGTGCCGTTCGCGCAGTGTCGTGTCCATGGTGTGCAGGTGGTGCACCGTGATCGGGACACCGGACCACCAGGCGGCGGCACGACCGAGGACCCCCGCAAAATGACCGTGCGAGTGCACGACGTCGGGCTTCATCTCGCCGAGGACCCGCGCGGCGCGGAGAATGTCCCGCGGGCGGTACCCCATGACGCCCAGGACCCTCACGCGCGTGCCGCTTGCTTCGATCTCGGCCGCCACTGGACCGCCGCGAACGGCGCAAAGGATTTCGACGTCAAGTCCGCGTGTCCGGGCGTGCCGCGCCAGCGACTGGACCACGCGCTCCAGGCCCCCGATGCCGAGGGTCTCGACCAAATGCACCACCCGCAGGGAACTCATCGTGGGCCCCGCTGCGCGCCACCCCCGGCGCAACCCCAAGTGGCCCCCCTGGACGGCGCACCTTCGGCCGCGCGGGCCTCCGGGACGGCATCGTCCGCTACGACCGCCACCTTATCGACCAGTTGGCAGGCCCGGTGCTCGTAGGTATGGTGCGCGAGGACCTCGGCGCGACCGCGAGCGGCGACGGCGCGACGGAGGTCATCGTCTCGCAGGGCCTCCACGACCCGCGCCCGCAGTTCCTCTCCCGAGGAGAAGGCGGCCAGGTGCTGGCCCTCCTTGAACAAGCGCAACACGTCCCCCTGGCGGTCGACCACCTGATAGGCACCACACGCCGGAATCTCGAATACGCGCGTGTTGGCGAGGTCCCCCGAGACGTCCTCCGGCCCGAACGATCCGTAATGGATGTTCAGCGCCACACGGCACCGGGCGTAAAGCGCCCGCCAGGC
>Ga0209058_1003240_pt1 | contig 13202 bp, 8 predicted proteins | sample GraSoiAngelo_147_FD_185904 | JGI IMG/M metagenome (GOLD analysis project Ga0209058, IMG submission 185904) | Grasslands soil microbial communities from the Angelo Coastal Reserve, California, USA - 14_1009_05_40cm (SPAdes) (version 2) | ecosystem: Environmental > Terrestrial > Soil > Grasslands ... | reverse complement strand
CATCGCGGCCTACACGCTAGCGCATCATGTCGGTTCGCAGTTGGGATCGCTTCTGCCCGGCGACGTTTCGTCGAAATTCACTCCCGCGGATGCGTTCGTCGCTCAGATGAACGCGCTGGCCAAACAATTGAAGATGGAGCGCACGCGTTTTGTTAATCCGCACGGCATCGATTACAAGGTCAAGCCGCTGCCGTACTCAACGGCCGAAGACATGGCGCGCTTGACTCGATACGCAATGAGTAAGCCGAGTTTTCGGTTTTATGTGTCGCAAAAAGAACGCCAAATTTCGTTCGATCGCGCCGGCCACCGGCTCAATTACATGCTTCGCAACACGAACGAACTTCTAGGCAAGATGGGCATCGACGGAGTCAAAACTGGGACCTCAGCGCGATCCGGCCAGTGTTTGATTCTGTATGCGAATCGTGAGTCGGAAGTTGTTCGCCAGGGCCACCAGGAAACGGTGTATCCGCGTCATTTAATGGTGGTGCTCCTGGGCAGCACGAATCGATTCAATGAAGGGATTGCGCTTTTGCAGCGCGGCTGGCAGCTATACGACCAATGGGCCGCTGCCGGTCGTCTGGCCGATCCAAAAAAAATGCTCTGATTCGGTTAGGTAATCTTAAATTTTCACGTGCATGGATCAATGGGTTGGAATGCAGGCGGAGGGCCGCCTCTCCTTTCGTAAGGGAGAGGGGGAGGGTGAGGGTTTCGTCGAGCCCGCTGCTGGAATCGAACCCCTCACCTTCATCCTCTCCCCTTGTGCAAGGGGCGAGGCGAAAAATGGAAACGCTGTGAAGTCGGGAAATTTCCAGTGTGAATTGCGCCGGTTTTGAAGGGTGAACTAAAACTAGGATTTTTCTTTTTACGAAAATGAAGACGCGGATTGGTGTTCTGACCAGCGGTGGCGATTGTCCTGGGCTCAACGCCGTGTTACGCGGAGTCGTGCTCGCCGCGGAAAAACTTGGCTGGGAAGTAGTTGGTTTTCGTGACGGATTCGAAGGGCTTCTTCCGCCCGGCAATCACGTGATTCTCGATCGCAAAAGCATTGATGGAATCATGGCGCTGGGGGGCACGATTATCGGTACAACCAATCGCGGCCATTTCGTGGCGAAAACCGGCGCCGGCGACCGCACCGTTGTGCCCGCACACATAATTGCAGGCGTCAAAAAGATACTGGACGAGCTTCAGGTAAAAGCATTGATCATCGTGGGCGGTGACGGCTCGTTGGTGACAGCGCAGCAATTACAGGAGGCCGGGATCAATTGCATCGGTGTCCCCAAAACCATCGACAACGACCTCGAAGCGACGGCGACGACGTTCGGATTCGATTCTGCCGTCGATGTGGTAGTGGACGCGCTCGATCGGTTGCACACTACGGCGACCAGCCATCGCCGAGTGATGGTCGTCGAAGTAATGGGACGCCACGCGGGCTGGATCGCCTTGCACGGTGGCGTCGCGGGCGGCGCGGACATCATTTTGATTCCCGAAATCCCGTTTGACTACGACAAGATCGCCGGCGTGATCAAGGCGCGCGAGGCTGCTGGTTGTCTGGGAACCGTCGTCGTCGTTGCGGAAGGCGCACGACTAAGACATGGCGAACAAGTGAAGCGCGACGTAGAGGCAGGCGAGTTTCGCCTTGGCGGGATTGGCGACATGGTGGCGCGCGAAATTGCCAAACGCACCGGCAAAGAAACACGCTGCTGCGTGCTTGGCCATCTCCAGCGCGGCGGCGCGCCTACGACGTTAGACAGAATTCTCGCCACGCGTTTCGGTGTAAAAGCCGTGCAGCTGGCAAACGAAGGTCACTTTGGCTCGATGGTCAGCTACCAAAATTATCAGGTGCGCCACGTGCCGATCGCCGAAGCCGTCAACCGTCTCAAGCTGGTTCCTCCCAACGGGGAACTCGTCCAAACCGCGCGTGACGTGGACATTTCCTTCGGCGATTAGAGCACGCGCGACGCGTACCGTTCCATTTGTTTGCGCGCGATGAGCCAGACAAATGAAAAAGTTGTCGATGCGATGTTTCGCGACTTCGACTGGGCGAACTCGCCCGGTGCCGCTGTCATCGTGATCAAAGAGGGCAAACCTCTCTTTGCCAAAGGCTATGGTCTGGCAGATTTGGAAAAGAAAATCCCGTGCACGACGAATACGAATTTCCGGCTCGCGTCAGTCACGAAGCAATTCACGGCCATGGCTGTGCTTATTCTAGTCGCGCGGGGAAAACTTTCTTTGCAAGATCGTCTGCCGAAATTTTTCCCCGAGTTCCCGGCATACGGCGAAACGATTAGCCTGCATCATTTGCTCACCCACACTTCCGGCCTTCCCGATTATGAAGATTACATTCCGGGTGGTACTACCACTCCGTTGAGTGACGGCGATGTGCTCTTTATTTTGCGACAGCAGACCAAGGGTGATTTCCCGCCCGGCTCGCAATTTCATTACAGCAATTCCGCTTATGCGTTGCTCGCGTTAATCGTGGAAAATATTTCCGGGAAAACTTTTCCAGCATTCGTGAAAGAGAAGATTTTTAACCCGCTGGGCATGACGAATTCAATCGCCTACGTCGCAGGACTCTCCTGCGTGCCGAATCGCGCTTATGGTTACGTCAATGGAACAAGCGGCTGGGAATTGAGCGATCAAAGCGTCACCAGCGCGGTTTTGGGCGACGGCGGTATTTACTCTTCGGTTGGGGATCTCTTTAAATGGGACCTGGCGCTTTACACCGAAAAACTCATCAGCCGGAAAATGCTCGCAGACGCGTTTACTGCACATTCCAGCCGGTCGGACTTTAAAGACAGCGGTTATGGTTATGGCTGGTATGTCGGAAACTTCCGCGGCACGGAACGGATCTGGCATTACGGAAGCACCTGCGGTTTTTCTACAAGGATCGAACGTTTTCCGGGAAGAAGACTGAGTGTGATCGTGCTGACCAATCGTCGCGAAGCAGAAATTTCTCCAATCGTGGAAAAGTTGGTCGAACTATTTTGGTGAGTTCTTTGTGTCCTTTGCGGCCTTGGTGCGATGAAAATCGTTCTGGCGTACTCCGGTGGGCCTCGACACATCGATAGGTTCTCTGCTGGCTCATGCGACATCCGGGCAAGTGGGGTAGTATGCAGCTGCTCAATGACACAAACTGCTGCGCACGCGCAAAGCACCGACTCGGTGCTGATGATCCGCCCGGTCCGGTTTTATCCCAATCCGGAAACGGCGGCAGACAATGCGTTCCAGCGTGATGCCGATCGCGGCTCAGATGCGTTGACGCTGGCGGCGAGAAAAGAATTCGACGCAGCGATGCAGACGCTGCGCGCGGCTGGGGTAAACGTGCATGTCTTTGAAGACACCGCTGAGCCGGAAAAACCAGACGCGGTTTTCCCCAACAACTGGATCTCGACGCACGACGATGGGCGCATCGCCCTTTTCCCGATGTATTCAGCCCTGCGGCGACGCGAGCGTCGGCAGGATATCGTCGAGGAACTACGGCAGCATTATCGGGTCACCGAAGTGATCGATTACTCGGCGTTCGAGGATGAAGGTTGCTGCCTGGAAGGCACAGGCAGTCTTGTGTTCGATCACCTGAATAAAATTGCGTACGTCTCGCTCTCAAATCGCTCTAATCCGAACGTGATCGAACGCTTTACCGATGATTTCAGCTACGAGCCGGTCACCTTCACCAGCATCGGCTCTAATGGGGAGCCGATCTATCACACCAATGTGATGATGTGTATAGGCACGGCATTCGCGATGGTTGGCCTGGAGGTGATTCGGAATGAAGCCGATCGGCAACAGGTGCGAGCGCGCCTGGAGAAGGCCGGAAAGGAGATCGTGGAGTTATCGGCAGATCAGATCGCGAACTTCGCCGGCAATGCCATTGAACTACACAATAAGGGTGGAGAGAAACTGCTGGCGCTTTCCAGTCGCGCCGATCGAGCATTGACCGAGGACCAACGCGAAAGATTGAGCCGCTATGCGCGGCTCATCCTGCTTGAACTCCCTACGATTGAGCTTGGCGGCGGGAGCGCGCGCTGCATGATCGCAACGATTCACCTGCCGCCGCGGTTGCAGCAGCGCTCGTGAATGCAGTCGAGGGACGGCCTCGCCCGAAATACAGCGAGCTCGTTTACAACGGCTTCTGGTTCTCACCAGAACGCGAAGCGCTCCAGGCGCTCGTCACCGAAACACAACGCCACGTGACTGGCGTTGTGCGCCTCAAGCTTTACAAAGGCAACATCCTCGTCGCCGGCCGCAAAAGTCCAAAGAGTCTTTACGATCCAAAGATCGCGACGATGGAAGCCGATGCTTCGCAATACGACCAAAGCGATGCGACCGGGTTCATTCGGCTGAACGCGCTACGATTGAAACTACGAGCCGCGTCGAGATCACCCGCGCAACGCTACTCAGATTAGCGGACGGTCAGTTTATATGGTCCCTTGCTGTAGCCGCCATATGCGCCCACTTCAGTGAAGTATTCCTGGCCAGGTTCGGCTTGCATGGAAAATTTCAGATCTGCGCCGTCCGCGTTTGCCTCGGTCCAGTCCCGTGCAATTGACTTATCCGCATTGAGCACCCGAATGTTTGGTCGCAAACGGCTTGAAAGATTTTCCAACTGCACCGTTAAGCTTTTTTCTTTCACGCCAGAGAACTGATAGAAATCCACATCCTTGCCATCCATGATGTTTGCCTCAATCGGCTCCCCCACTTTTAACCGAGTTGCTGTGAACGCATCATCGTTGGGCTCATATTGATCGTAGGCCTTTTGCGGCACCACCGAGAGCGTATATTGGCCGGTGCTGTACTTTCCGTACGAGCCGACTCCCACGTAGTAGCTTTTGTCAGGCTCAGCCGAGAACGAAAATTCCTCGTTTGCGCCGGGCGCGTTGGCTTCGCTCCAATCTCTCGCAATCGATTTATCTTGATTGTACAGAATCAGCGACGGGCGCAATGTGGTCGATCGATTCTCGAGATGCACCACGACAATGTCCCGCCGTTTCTTTGCGTCGCGATATTGAAATTTGAAAAAGTCCACGTCATCGGCCGGATTGATTTCTCCGGCGATGGTGGCGCCCATTTCGGCGACGTTGGCCTGTAGAATCGTGTTATTCGGTTCCTGCTCGGTGCCGCCTTTCACAGGGGTAGGGGCAGGGAGAGCCTCAGTGGTTTTGGCCAGAGACTTTTCGGTGTTCACGACCTTCGCTGCGGCTTCTTTGGCTGCCTCAGCTTTCTGTTTTGCAAGCTCAGGTTTCTGCTGCTGCTTCGCCGCTTCCGCCTCTTTAATGTTGTTCGCGACCTGGATAATTTGAGTTTGGTAATCTTTCGCGCCGCTCATGCAGGCTTGAAATTGATCTGCGTTTAGAGCTCTCGCTTCCTGAGCGATGCAACAGGTCTTGAGATGAATCGCGACTTTTTGCGAAGCGTCAGTCAGCTCTTGCACCTGTTGCTGACCCAGCGCGAGTTTACCTTTGATTTTGATGGCCTCCACACTTACATGCACGCTGTCGGCCGTTTGCTGAAAAATGCTGTCGCACTTTGAAGGACCGAAGATGCGATAAACGAAGTAGATAATGGCCAACAACAAGGCGGTTGCCGCGACGATGATGAGCGGCAGCTGGCTCTTCAAAACATTTCGTTTCGCGACCATGGCGTTCTCCGCCTGACTATCCTTTTCGTGCCAGACTCGGCCTTAGCTGGCAAGCGTGAATTGCTATCGCGACTGCGGAGTTGATTAAGATTCCAAACGGAGATTGTGGGGCTGATGTCTCACACCACATCATCGTCGCCGGCCGCAAAAGCCCGAATAGCCTTTACGATCCAAAGATTGCGACGATGGAAGGCGATGCTTCCGCGTATGACCAAAGCGACGCCACCGGATTTCATTCGCCTGAATGCACTGCGATTGAAATTACGAACTGCAAGAGGTAGAGGCGGTTCACCCGAACCGCCCGCAGGTGATTGAGTCAATCGCCCCTCCCCGGCAACTTGCGATTGCACCATTGTCGAATGCCTACTTCTAGCTTTGCTCTCGACATCGGCAGTTGATTCGAGATCATACCGCTCGCTAGACCCTGTTGGACCACCGAGATGCCCGCCGAGGTAAAAAAAGAGATCCAGCTCGAAATCGCGCACGTTCTCTTCATCGACATTGTCGGCTATTCGAAGCTTTCGATTAACGATCAGCGCGCGGCGATTGATGAACTGACTCAAGCCGTTCGCACCTCCGAGCAGTTTCAGAACGCCGAAGCCGCGGCCCGATTACTCAAGATCCCCACCGGCGACGGGATGGCGCTGGTTTTTTACAAGAGCCCGGAAGAGCCAGTGGAATGCGCGCTCGAAATCAGCCGCGCTCTCAAAGACCACCCGAAGATACGACTTCGAATGGGAGTGCACAGTGGCCCAGTCAGCGGCGTGATCGATGTGAACGGCCAGGCCAACCTTGCCGGGGCCGGTCTTAATGTGGCGCAACGCATGATGGACTGCGCTGATGCCGGACACATTCTTGTCTCCAGACACGTCGCCGAAGATCTTGAAGGATACGAACAGTGGCGGCCGCTTCTCCATGACCTTGGCTTCTGCGAAGTGAAGCACGGCGTCAAATTACAGATCGTAAATCTGTGCACGGAGGAAGCTGGCAACCGCGCGTTGCCAGCCAAACTTCGGGCGCAAAGACAAGGCGTTGCCAGGACGCGCTGGATCCTGCTGGCGACATCACTCGTCCTGCTCGCGGCCGTGGTTGCGGCTTTCGTGGCGGTCTCGCGCCGCGCGGCCAGGTCAAGCTCGGCCGTACCCGAAAAGAGCATCGCCGTCTTACCCTTCGAAAACCGGAGCCAAGACAAGGATGACAGCTACTTTGCCGACGGCATCCAGGATGAAATTCTGACGCGCTTATCCAAGATCGCCGATCTGAAAGTGATCTCGCGCACATCGACGCAGCATTACAAAAGCGCGCCGGAAAACCTGTCTGAGATCGCCAGGCAACTTGGCGTCGCCCACATCCTGGAAGGAAGCGTGCAGAAGAGCGGCGACGCCGTGCGGGTGAACGTGCAGCTGATCAAAGCAGTGAATGACTCTCATCTTTGGGCCGATACGTTTGATCGCAAACTGACCGACATCTTTTCGGTCGAGAGCGAGGTGGCCAAAGCCATCGCCGATCAGTTGCGCGCAAAGCTCACCGGTGAGGAAGAACAAGTCATCGCCGCCAAACCGACAGAGAATACCGAGGCTTACGATGCCTACCTACGCGGGCTTGCTTATACGCTGAAAGCGGGTGCCAACGACCCTGTTAACGCCCTTGGTGCGCAGAAATACCTCAAGGAAGCGGTGCGCCTTGACCCAAAGTTCGCTCTTGCCTGGGCGCTTCTCTCGTACGTGGATGCGCTCGGCTATCTAACACAGAATCTTCAACCAACGGTCGCCCTCCGTGAAGAGGCGCGGCAGGCAGCCGACACCGCGCTCACTCTTCAGCCTAATCTCGGCGAGGCCATCCTGGCCAAGGGGTATTATCACTACTCCTGCCTAAAGGATTACGACACGGCGGTGCGCTACTTTGAGCAAGCGCGACCGCTTCTGCCCAACAGTAGCCGGATTCCTGAATACCTGGCTTATGTCGAGCGGAGGCGAGGCCAGTGGGAACGGAGCGAGTCGTACTTCAACGAAGCCGAGAAGCTCGACCCACGCAACGCCTTCCTACTCACCCAGCACGCGCTTTCCTACCAATCCCTACGTCGTTTCCCCGAAGCGCTGCGAAAGCTTGATCAGGTTCTCAATATCACACCGGACGACATCGACACGCTCGTCTTCAAGGCAGCTACTTTCCAAGCTGAAGGCGATCTGCCACGTGCTGCGGCTCTCCTCGCTCCCCTGCATCCGAACGCCGACCAGACACTGGCGTTGGAAACACAGGTTGGCCAGGCGATCCTGGAACGCCGCCCTGCACCAATCATCGCTCGGCTAAAGGAGATACTGGCCAAGCCTGACCCGGCGTTGGGTAACCTCAATGGCGAACTGCGCTTTTGGTTAGGCTGGGCGCAGGAAGTTGCCGGTGACCATGCTGCCGCCCAGGAAAGTTGGAAACAAGCGCGCAGCGAACTGGAACCTTTCCTCAAGCAACAGCCGGAGAATTGGGTTCTTATTGGCGATCTCGCGCTGACCAATATGGGTCTTGGAGATAAAACCGCCGCATTCGCTTTCGTCGAGAAGGCGATAGCCGTGAATCCGATCGAGAAAGACCCGATGGATGGCCCTGGTTCAATCGAGATCCTTGCCCGAGTGACGGCGCGGATGGGAGAACCCGACCGCGCCATCTCCGCCTTGCAGGAACTGCTCTCGACACCGTACGAAAGCCCGCTTAATGCCGCAAACGTGCCGCTCACTCCCGCGCTGCTTCGGCTCGATCCGATGTTCGATCCGCTTCGGAATGATCCGCGCTTCCAGAAACTCAGCGGGTCAGCGCCCAAATAAACCTGTAGAGGCAGCCGTGTCGGCTGCAGTTCCTTACTTTCACAGGCGACACGCCTGCCGCCACAGCAATGCATGTCTGCCACAACCTTGCGAGGGGTGCTTGTCGATCTTATATTTAGAAGGCGCGCTCAGCGCGAGAGATTTAGGAGGTCATTATGCCAACGACAATTGCTGCTCCAAAAAAGAAAGGCGCCCCGGCGGCGCAGGAAGATTTTCTGCCGCTACAGGGCACCGATTACATCGAGTTTTACGTCGGTAACGCCAAGCAGGCGGCGCATTTTTATAAGACCGCGTTTGGTTTTCAAAGCCTCGCCTATTCAGGACCGGAAACGGGAATGAAGGATCGGGCGAGCTATGCGATTCGTCAGAACAAGTTGACCTTTGTCCTGACCACGCCGTTGCGGCCGAATCATTCGGTCGCAGACCACCATCACAAACATGGCGACGGCGTGAAAGTGCTTGCGCTGACAGTTGAGGACGCAACTTCAGCATGGGAAGAAACGACGAAGCGCGGCGGCAAAAGTTATTTGGAGCCAAAGACGTTGAAGGATGACAAAGGCGAAGTGGTGATGAGCGGAATCCACACTTATGGCGAGGTCGTCCATCTGTTTATCGAAAGGCAGAATTACCACGGCCCGTTCATGCCGGGCTTTCGGAAATGGGAATCGAATTACAATCCGCCACAGGTCGGCATTCAATATGTCGACCATTGCGTGGGCAATGTTGGCTGGAACCAGATGAATCCGTGGGTGAAATTTTATGAGGAGGTGATGGGCTTCCGAAACATTCTGAGCTTCGATGACAAAGATATTTCTACTGAATACTCGGCGCTGATGAGCAAGGTGATGAGCAACGGGAACGGGTTCGTGAAGTTTCCGATCAACGAACCGGCGGAAGGCAAAAAGAAATCTCAGGTAGAAGAATACCTAGAGTTTTACAACGGCGAAGGTGTGCAACACATCGCCATGGCGACGAACAACATCATCGAGACCGTGACGGAATTGCAGAAGCGCGGCGTGGAATTCCTGCACATTCCCTCAGCTTATTACGACACGTTGCTCGATCGTGTGGGTCACATCGATGAAGAACTGAATGCCTTGAAGCGGCTAGGCATTCTCGTCGATCGCGATAATGAAGGTTACCTGTTGCAAATCTTCACAAAACCGGTTGAGGATCGACCGACGCTGTTTTTTGAGATCATTCAGCGCAAGGGCGCGAAGAGTTTCGGCAAAGGCAATTTCAAGGCGCTGTTCGAAGCCATCGAGCGCGAACAAGCCGCGAGAGGCAATTTGTGAATAAAAATGTTACGAGATTTCACCCCTCACCTTAATCCTCTCCCCTGGGAGGAGAGAGGCGAACAGAGGCGCATGTTGCGATCTCGCCGTGAGCGGCCAGATGGTCGCCTCTCCTCTTGGCGAAGAGGAGAGGGGGAGGGTGAGGAGTTGGTTCAATTTTAGAAGGAGGATTCGACAATGGCGTATTACCAAAGACTGGGAGAAATCCCGCGGAAACATCACATCTGGTTTCACCGTAACGGGCAGGGGCCGACCTATAAGAACGAAGGCATCGCCTACGAACACGTTTTCACCACGCAAGGTTTCGACGAGGCGTACTCGATCATGTATCACCTGCGTCCGCCCACGCGCGTGCGCAGCGTAAAGCTGCTCAAATGCGAGGAGCTGAAAAAGGTCGCCGATAGTCCGCTGCGACATCACCATCTGCGCACGGCGACCATTCCGCGCCGCGGCGATTTTTACACTGGACGCGTCCCGATGCTGTTCAACCAGGACATGACGGCCTATCGCGCCAAGCCTGCAAAAGCCTACGATAAATTTGAGTATTACAGGAACGGCGGCGCCGATGAGATCATTTTCGTTTTTCACGGCGGCGGCGTCGTGGAATCGGTTTTCGGCAAGCTGCCGTATCGCGCGGAAGATTACATTGTGATCCCACGCGGCATCACTTATCGGATCGTGCCGGATAAGGTTGAAGATGAGGATTATCTTATTTTGGAATCGGCCGGGCCGGTTCGGATTCCGCAGCGTTATTTGAATCACGAAGGCCAAATAAAAATGGGCGCGCCATATTCGGAGCGTGATTTGCATGCGCCGACTGAACTGATCACAATCGACAAAGAAGAAGACGTCGATGTCTTGGTAAAAGACGGTCCGCGCTGGACTCACGTGACAATGGCGCATCATCCGTTCGATGCGGTGGGATGGGATGGTTATCTTTACCCGTTTACGTTCAACGCCCAGGATTTCGAGCCGATCACCGGGACAGTGCATCAACCGCCGCCGATCCATCAGACCTTCGAGATTCGCGGCTACGTGGTGTGCACGTTTGCGCCGCGCATGCTCGATACGCATCCCGAGGCCGTGAAAATCCCGTGGGTGCACGACAACGTCGAAGCCGATGAGGTTCTCTTTTACGTGCGCGGAAATTTTGGTTCGCGTCGCGGGATCGAGAGCGGTTCGATTACATTGCATCCGCGCGGGATTCCGCACGGGCCGCACCCGGGCACAATTATGGCCAGCAAGAACGCCACGCGCACTGAAGAGCTCGCAGTAATGTTCGACACTCAACACACACTCGAGCTCACCGAGCAAGCTGTTGCGCTCGACGATCCGAAGTATCCGCAAAGCTGGCTCGAGTAAGGTGGATCGCGTTCTCCGAACGCGATGCGGCGGACTGGAGACCGCCGCTCGTTGATGCTAATCTAACTTCAAACACGACTCATGATCCAGCGCCGCAATTCCGATCTTGATCTTGAAGAACGCTTCACGCGCGAGAGCAACCGGTTAGGGGAAAAGGAGCTCGACCGAATCGCGAAAGCATATCGCGAACTCCTTCGCGGGATCGGGGAGGATCTTGATCGAGAAGGTCTGCGACGCACCCCTGATCGCGCTGCGCGCGCCTTGGAATTTCTCACGCAAGGCTATCGGCAGGACCTCGATGAGATCATTAACGATGCCGTCTTTGAGTCGGACGCGAGCGAGATCATTCTGGTCAAAGACATTGAGTTGTATTCGTTGTGCGAACACCATCTGCTTCCCTTTATCGGACGCGCACATGTCGCTTACATTCCGAATGGGAAGGTGATCGGTCTCTCAAAGGTGGCGCGCATTGTCGATGTTTTCGCGCGCCGATTGCAGATCCAGGAAAATCTTACTACTCAGATTGCCGAATCGCTCATGAGATGCCTGGAACCCTCTGGAGTGGCGGTTGTGGTGGAGGCGAAACATCTTTGCATGATGATGCGCGGCGTTGAAAAACAGAACTCGGTGATGAAGACCTCGTGCCTCCTCGGTGTTTTCAAAGAGGACGCGCGAACGCGCTCGGAGTTTCTCTCGCTGCTCAAGGATTAATTGTAGGGCGTTCGCCGCGGCGAACGCCGCTTAATTCAGGTGCCGTCTCGCAGAGACGGCCTACAATTAAGGATGCTTCTAACCGTAAGCAAATGTCTCGAATTCTCCGCTTCCCGGCGTTTGCGCGTTGCTCAATGGAGCGATGCTGAAAACCTGAGCGCTTTCGGCCCGGAAACAAACGCGCGCTACGGAAGCGGTCGCAATTACGTCGCATATTTTGTTTTCACTGGCCCCGTCGATCCAGCAACAGGAATGCTGATTAACATCAGCGAAATCAAAGGGCGCGCCGGCAAAATTGTGCGCGCACGTTTCGATCACAAATTCCTTAACGAGGACAACTCCTCTTTCCGCGACGTTCCGCCGACTGCCGAGAACATCGCGCGGCAACTTTACGTCGATGTCGCGCCGCTGTTCTCCGATGTCGAAGCAAAACTGTGTGCTTGTCACCTGAGCGAGTCGCCCGAGCGGAGCGCGACTTATTATTTCAGTGGCGCTTGCGAAGCGAATTACTGGTTCGAATTTTCAGCTGCCCGCAACACGATGTCGCCCCGGCTGAGCGCGGACGAGAACGCGCGGCTATTTGGGTCGGCGACTTCAACGCACGGACACAACTATCGCGCTCGTCTGACGTTTCGTTCCGAGCGGTTCGATGGGAAAGACCCGTTGGTTCGCTACGATGCAATCGACGCTTGTCTTCGTGCGTTGCGTAGCGAACTCGATCATCGCTATCTCAACGAAGAGGTCGTTGGATTAAAGGATCGTCCTATTACGACTGAGAGTTTGGCTCGATATATTTACGAACGCGTAAAGACGACGCTACCGCTGCACCGCGTTCGTTTGCACGAGCGCGATGATTTTTTCGCTGAAGCTTTGGGGAACAACGCGGTTTTTCTCGGATTGCAGACGCCGTTCCATGCGGCGCATCGACTGCATGCAGCCGCGCTTTCCAATTCCGAGAACGCAAAACTTTATGGCAAATGCAACAATCCAACGGGTCACGGTCACCGGTATCTGACGGAAGCGACTGTCGGAGGCGATTACGATGTGCGCAGCGGCACGCTCTACGACTTTGTGGCGTTGAAGAACGCGATGGCAGAATCGCTTGAGCCATGGCGAGATCGCCATCTCGATCTCGAAACGGAGGATTTTCGCGATGCGCCTTCCACCGGAGAAAATATCGTTCGCGCGCTTTGGCCTAAGCTCGATAATCGCCTCGGGCAACGGCTCGTTCGCTTGCGTTTGTGGGAGACAGCGAACAACCGGTTTACGTTGCGTCGAACGTAATTTCCAACTCGGCGTTGGACGTTGGGCGTTGGACGTTCGACGTTTTCGTAGGAACACATGAGACGTTATCTCATCACCGGTGCGAGCCGCGGGATTGGC
>Ga0209058_1003239_pt1 | contig 13202 bp, 13 predicted proteins | sample GraSoiAngelo_147_FD_185904 | JGI IMG/M metagenome (GOLD analysis project Ga0209058, IMG submission 185904) | Grasslands soil microbial communities from the Angelo Coastal Reserve, California, USA - 14_1009_05_40cm (SPAdes) (version 2) | ecosystem: Environmental > Terrestrial > Soil > Grasslands ... | reverse complement strand
GCGTCTTTTCGTACCGGGCCTGCACCTTCTTAACGACTTCCTGCACTTCCCTCAGCGCCTTGTCATCCCTTTCCTCCTCAGCAGCGTGGGCGGGGGCTAGGATCAACAGGCTGCACACTGTCAAGGGAATGGCCAGCAGCAGTTTCTTCATCGGTTCATTCCAGATGTGGTGGGTCGGACGGGCCGCCATTGCGCGTCTTTTGCGTCGATTGCGTGGTGCGGCAAGGCGTCGCTAGCGTCTTTTGAGTCGTTGCGTTTGTCGCGTGCTTAGGATCTTTCGCGTCGCTCGACCCAGAGGCTCTCGACGGGATGGACGCAAGAGACGCGGCACGCGGTGACGCGAGAGACGCAAAAGACGCAATGGACGCGACACATACTTCACGCCTCCTCCTGCCCCACCGGCCCTCGCCGCACAATCACCTCGCGCCTACCATCACGGGCCGGGGCGCTGACGATCCCCTCCTCTTCCATCCGCTCGATCATGCGCGCCGCTCTGGGATACCCCACGCGCAGCCGCCGCTGGATCAAGGAGGCAGAGGCCTGCCCTGAGGACAGCACCAGCTCCTTCGCCTGTTCATAGACCTCATCCCGCTCCTGCTCCTCCGCCGCTTCCTCTTGACGGAGCGATCGCAGCTCCTCGCCATAGGAGGGCATCGCCTGTTTCTTGATAAAGTCCACCACCTGGCGCATGTCGTCGTCCGCCACGAAGGATCCGTGCAGACGGGTAATCCGCCCCGTCCCTGACGCCAGGTAGAGCATATCGCCCCGTCCCAGCAAAGCCTCCGCGCCATTGACATCCAGCACGACTCTCGAGTCCGTTTGAGACGAGACCTGAAAGGCGATCCTGGCCGGAAAATTGGCCTTGATCAAGCCCGTCAGCACCTCGGTGGACGGCCTTTGTGTGGCCAGCACCAGATGGATGCCGGAGGCCCTGGCCATCTGAGCCAATCGCGCGATCTTGTCTTCAACTTCCTTCGGCGCCACGGCCATGAGATCGGCCAGTTCATCAATCATCACCACAATATAAGGAAGTGGCTCGGGCGGCGTCTTGGCCGGTTCGGCTGGGACCGCTGGACCATCGTCCGGAACTATGCTTTCGCCTGCCGACAACCGCGCCTCCTCAGAGAGAAACTGGATCGGCAGCTCCGGCTGCTCAGGAGTATCCGTTGGAGTAGATAGCGGCATCACACCCTGTGCTTTAGCCACTCGTCGATTATAGGCCTCCACGTTGCGCACTCCGGCCTCAGCCAGCAGCTTGTACCGCCGTTCCATTTCCTGAACGACCCACCCCAGACCGCGGGCCGCAGACTTGGGATTGGTGATCACAGGCCGGAGCAGATGGGGAATCCCGTCATAGACCTGGAATTCCAGCATCTTCGGATCAATCAGCAGCAGCTTGACCTCATCCGGTCTGGCGGAGAACAACATGCTCATCAGCATAGTATTCAGGCTCACGCTCTTGCCGGCCCCGGTGGCGCCGGCCACCAACAGATGCGGCATTGTCTTCAAGTCCGCGGTGACTGCCACTCCAAATATATCCTTGCCGAGCGCGAGGGTCAGTTTAGAACGAGACCGTGAGAAGACTTCGCTGGTCAGTATCTCTTTCAGCGAGACGGTCTCCCGGTATCGGTTCGGCACTTCGATGCCGACCACCGACTTGCCCGGGATCGGCGCCACGATGCGCAGGCTGGTGGCTTTCAACGCAAGCGCGAGGTCACGGTCCAGGTTGACGATCCGCGCGACTTTCACGCCAGGCGCAGGCTCGAACTCATACATCGTGACCACCGGACCAGGGTGCACCTCGGTGATCTTGCCTTCGATGCCGAAACTCAGGAGCGCGCGGAGCAAGACCTCGGATTGAGCCTTAAGTTCCTCGTCGGTCATCCGTTCCAGCGGACCGGAAGGGTCGCTCAGCAGCTCTCGCGGGTCCGGCAAGACATAGCCGGTCGAGACCCGCTTGGACGTGATGATTTCCGGTTCTTCTTCGAGACGAACAGGCTCCCCACCGGTTCTAGCCGACGTTCCAGTGGACGCCGGTTCAGACGGCATCTCGTTCACAACCATCCCTTCATCGTCTTCAACCGGCACGGAACGATTGATCTTGACTGGCTTGAGCTTCCCTTTTTTGAGCTTCTCGCCCCTGTCAGTCCGTTCCGGCAGAGCCGGTGCGATTGCCGCGGCAGCCTCGGTGAACGACTGCCACCAACCAGGCACACGCCGTCGGAGATCAACCAGCGAGATCGGCGTAGCGAGCAGGAGCGAAACCACGAGCCCAGCTGCAACGATGATATGGGCGCCGGTGCTGGCGAACGCGCTCTTCAGCCCTTCAGCGATCAGGTGTCCGATTAGTCCGCCGGCCATCCCGCGGTACACCAGCCCGCTGACCAGCGTCGGGACGGCGGTCACTTCGAGATGCAGCAGGCCGCTTAAAAACAGCAATGACAAGAGGGAGCCGCCCGCACTGCGCACCGTCACGGTCAAGGGGCCCTCGATAAAACACCGCGCTCCCAACATCGCCAGGAGGAAGGGCAGAAGATAAGCTGCGGCACCCACCAACCGGAATAGAACGACCGCAAGAGTGGCCCCTACAGTCCCGATCATGTTCCGTGTCTGTCCGGGTGAAGCAGCAACGGAAGGACCGGACCCGAACAACGGAACATCGCTGGGGGTGAAAGAAACCAGGCTCAGGAGGGTGAGGAGGCTCAGCGTGGTCAGCAGAACGCCGATCACTTCGTACTGGAGACGGGAGAACCGACGGGATGCACTGCGGGCGTCACCGCGCTTTGCCGTGCTGGTTACACCCATGCGCGGGATGGTAACATCCTTAACCGGCAAGGGGCAAGAGGCAACGTTCAGAAGTGATGAGTGCTGAGTGCTGAGTTTTGAGTGGTCAGTCTTGAGTCAGAAACCCAGAACTCAGCACTCATGACTCAACACTCCGATTCAGGCCCTGACCTGTCCCAGCGCATCCGCAAGGCTTGCAAATTCTTCAATGGTCAAAGTCTCCGCCCGCCGTGATGGACTAATCCCAACCTGCGCCAGAGCCTGGGCAACCTGCTCAGAAGAGACACCTTCGTCGCGGAGTGAATTTGAAAGGGTTTTGCGCCGATGGGCAAAGGCTGCCCGCACGACCCTGGCGAACAAGGTTTCGTCGTTCACCTGGACCGGGGGCCTTCGCATCACCAGGGTGACCACAGCCGAGCCCACTTCGGAGCGAGGACGGAAGCAGCTCGTCGAGACCTGGAAGGCCAGCGAGGCCTCCGCCGCATATTGCACCAAGATCGAAAGGATCCCGTAGTCGTTCGTCGCCGGTTTTGCCACCAATCGTCGAGCGACCTCGGTTTGCAGCATCAGGACCATCCGATCAATTCGCTCCCGCGCTTCCAAGAGCGTAAACAGCAGCGGGGTGGAGACATAGTACGGAAGGTTGGCCACCACAACTGTTCCTCTAGGCAGCGTCTCGTAGGGAAACTCCAGCGCATCGCCGAGCCGAAGATCGAGATTGCGACAGTCAGCCAGCACCTCAGCCAGATAAGCCCCCAGCTTTGGGTCGAGCTCAAGCGCGATCACTTGCCGGGCTGCCGTGCAGAGCGGTCTGGTCAAGACTCCCCTCCCCGGTCCGATCTCCAGCACGGTTTCCTCCGGCCGGATTGCAGCCAGTGCGACTATTTTGCGGGTGATGTTCGGGTCAATCAGGAAATGTTGGCCGAGGCGCTTTCGAGGAGGTGGAACAGCAAGGGGCATGGTTGATGGTCAATGGTTCATGGTTACTGGGTTATGGCTGATGAGTAAGGATCTAAATAAGTAATGGAGTAATTACGTAATTCACTACTCATGGGCCATTAGCCATCAGCCATCAACCATTCGCTATCCACCATCAACCATTGTTCCTTTTCTTGACCTCAGCTGCCAGCGACACCAAACAATTTCGGTACACTTCTGCATCATCAGTCAGTTCTTCCAGAAGATCATTGGTAAACGAAGGCCCTGATTGGGTGTCGGCGAACCGCTTGGCCTCGTTGGGCCCCACGTGCTCAGCGATCAACGGGACGGTTCGGATCTTCCACTTGGCCATCCGTTCGGTTGCCGCCACTGTATTAAGATCCTCTGTACCCTGTTTCACAATCGTATCCAGTTCTTTGATTTGCCGCTCAATCATTTCGAGAGCGGACGTCACACGGTCAGACATCCCTTGACTCCTTTCACCAGCCATGGGCCAACCCCTCAGTGGACCTTGCCATGCAGCTTGGCCACAGCCAACCGCGACGCCAGCTTGACGGCTTCGATCAAACTCCCGGGATCCGCCACTCCCTTACCGGCAATGTCGAACGCCGTACCGTGATCAACTGAGGTGCGGATGATCGGGAGTCCCACCGTCAAATTGACGCACTTGCCGAACGCCACGAGTTTGAGTGGAATCAGCCCCTGGTCATGGTACATAGCCACGACCCCGTCATACTCGCCGCGAACCGCTTTGCCAAAGAGGGTATCGGCCGACAGCGGATCGCTGGCTTGTATGCCGGCGGCCCTCGCACGGCGTGCGGCGGGGAGAATGGTCTTGCGTTCTTCATCCCCAAACAAGCCGGCTTCCCCGGCATGAGGATTCAGCGCCGCCACTCCGATCCTTGGCCTGACCACGCCAAACTGATCGCGCAGGGCCCTATCAGCTAACCGGATTGCCTTCCCCACCAGCTCCGGTGTCAGCGCCCCGGAAAGGTTCCGGATTGCCACGTGCGTCGTGACAAACATAATCTTCAGCGGACCACCCAGGATTCCGTGTGTCCTGGATAGTGGTACCCAGCGAGGTTGATGGCTTCCTTGTTGATCGGTCCTGTGACGATTCCATGAATGCAGCCCAACTCGGCCAACTCGACGGCCTTCGTAATAAACGCGACGGAAGCCTTGCCTGTGTTCTTCGCTGCCACCCCCATACGGAATCGCCCAATTGGGCGCTCGAGTGGATCAAGAACCGACAGTTCGCCGCGTCCCCCTAACGGCCTGTCATGGCCCTCTACCACGACCACCCGCAAAGGGAGCCCGAGAGACCGGACCGTCTTGTGCATCACCGGCAGGGACCCGATCACGAGCGGACGACAGAGGCGCCCGACCTCCCGACCGGCCAACGCTTTGGCGATCACCTCTGCCCCGATTCCTGCCGGATCACCCATGGTCAGGCCTAACACCGGCCTCTGATCAACTTTCCGCCCGTGAGTCATTTTAGCTATGGCCTTTCTCTCACATCTCAATGGCCCATGAGGAAGTAATTGAGTAACCGGTAATTACGTAATTACTCCATTACTCATTTACATCCTCGCTCATTAACCATCAGCCATTTGCCATAAACCATGTCTGATTCATTAGGCGCCGTACAGATACAGGGTATAGCCGAGGTACAACAAGGCGCCGCTGCCGAGCAGCCAGGGTCGCCAGTGCCCGCCCCAGAGCAGTTGTCCAAGGCTGGCTCCCGCTGCCACTAACGCGAGCCCCATCGTCAACAGGGCCGCGGGAGCCAACACCCACTCCGTCCCGATCAGCCCGACCGAGACCGGGAAGGTGCCCTGAAAGACCATCGCCCCCGTGACATTGCCGACCGCCAGCCGGTCCTTCCGCCGGTACAGCCAGAGAAAACTGTTGGACATTTCCGGCAACTCGGTTGCGAGCGGCGCAATCAAGAGCGCTAGCAGCAGCGGCGACACCTCCAGGTCGGCTGCGATCGCCTTGGCCGCCATCACGAACAGATGGGCCCCGCTCACCAAGCCGACCAGACCGATCAACCCTTGTAGACCAATCAACCCGTATGATGGCATAGCGGAGCGGCGGGCAAAGATCAACGGATCAAGACCCGCCCCCCCTACCTGATCCGACGGAGCGGACAGCTTCAGCTTCATATAGTAGAGATAGCTCCCGATCAACAATCCCGCAGCGAGATAATGAGCGGAACGGGAAGACACAAACGCGCAGCCCACGGCCAAGCCATAGCCAACCAGAAAAAACTGAAGATCAACCCGCACCTCTCGGTATTCCAATTTGAAGACGGCCGCGCGCTTTCCCATCCTGGCATAGAGCACCAATAGAGCCGCCAGGATCGGCAGCACCAGCGTACTGAGCATGAAGGGCGCGCCAAGGATCGCGCCGAGTCCGACCTCCGTCCGCTCCTGTCCGGTTCCGAAGAAGATCGCGATGATTGGGATCGAAGTTTCCGGGAGCGTGGTCCCTACCGCGGCGAAGATACTGCCCACCGCGCCTTCTGAGACCTTCAACCGCTTACCCAGCCATTCGATTCCATTGGTGAAGAGCGTGCAACCGGCCAGGGTGATCACGACAGAGGCAAGGAACAACGCGACATAGCCCAGGACGGTCACGCAAGGCCTCGCAAAGAAAAAGTATAAAGTAAAAAGGCAAGGGTCTCAGTCATAGATTTAACTGTTACTTTTTCCTTTTACCTTGCGCACGGCGGTAGGCGTGCGCCGCCTCGTCCATAATCTCGCGCACCGGCCGACCGGTTTGCTCGGCAATCCGCTTGCAGTCCCGGTACTCAGGGGTTGCTTTCGTCTGACCTCGTTCGGTCTCGGCCACTTTCACCCGTACTACTCCGTGACGAGTGTGTACCGACTGGATCCGTCTCGGCAGGACCCGCCTGCTCAGCTCATGCATCCTGACTCCCAGCGCGGTGGTCTCGCGCAGCACAACGCCAGCCACCGCCTCAGCTCTCTCGCGCGACACCAGCGCAGCCAACACAATGCCGGGGCGGCCCCGCTTCATGATGACCGGCGTGAGCGTGACATCCAGCGCGCCTGCAGCGAACAGCCGATCCATCACGGTCTCATAGGCCTGGGGATTGAGATCGTCCAGGTTCGTCTCCATCTGAACGACGGTCTCTGTGTCGCCAATGGACGCCGGAAGTGATTCAGCCAGGAACACCCGCAGCACGTTCGGCCATCCGTCCAGGTCAGCAGAGCCAGCTCCATATCCGATGGCGCTGGGACGCATCGGAGGGAGCGGACCATAGTCCTGAGCGAGCGTGCACAGGAGCGCGAGCCCGGTAGGAGTGGTCAGCTCACGCGCGGGGCCGGCACTATACACCGGGACGCCGCGCGCAAGCGCGGTCACCGCCGGCCCGGGGACCGGCAACTGGCCGTGCGCCGAGTTCATCACTCCTGCGCCCAGGTTCACCGACGAGGCGGTGACTCGATTGACGCCCAGGAGATGACACCCCAGCACCGTTCCCATCACATCCACGAGCGAATCTATCACGCCGACTTCGTGAAACTGCACCTTCGATGGGCTGATCCGATGGGCAATCCCTTCTGCCTGTGCCAGCCGATGAAACACGGCGAGGCTTTGGTCTTTCACCGCCGTCGGCACCCGACTTGATGCGATGATCCGTTGGATACGACCGAGTGAGAGAGGGGACCGGAATCCATCCCGAATCACCACGTCCACCTTGGTCGCGTGCAGTCCGGCACGCGTGACCTTTCTGGATCCCAGGGTGTACCCATCAACCGGCATGGCTTTCAGGCCACGGACGAGATCCTTGATTGGGAGGCCGGCATCCACCAGCGCGCCAAGGATCATGTCCCCGCTGATCCCGGAAAAACAGTCAAAATGGAGTTGGATTCCCACCCCTTGCCCTCAACAACGACAAGCACTGACCAGGCGGCGCTCATCTTAACGTAAGCATTGAAGGGATGGCTAGAGGCACGGGGCCAGAGGTAATTGGGACACCTATAGCCTCTAGCCCCTGGCCTAACGTAATTGACAGTCAAAAGCGCGCTATGTTATCCCCCGTATATGCGACGCACCGGTTTGCGCCAGAGCGGGATTGACAGGACACCCCCGCTACCCTGTCTTGGGCCAGCAACCTGCCAAGCCGTCTCAGGTTTCCTGACAGCGATGCTGCTGAGCAGTGCGCTCGTGGGGCTGCTCCCGGCCGAATCAGCGGACGCCAAGCGAAAGCCGGTGCAGCGGCACGAGCCGGACCTGCGGATCGTCGCCGTGACTGCCTCGCCTGAGCCCTACTCACCGGGAACCGGCTCGCTCGACTTGGCTGTTGAGGTCCAACTGCCGAAAGAGCTGAACGGGGCCACGTTGCTAGAGGTGTCCTGGCTGATTAGCTCCCAGTCTAAACGCTCTCTGCGATTTATTTCCAACCGCCAAACAGTCACGGTCCGGCCTGCCTCTGATCCACCACTCACAGCGGAGACGGCTGCCGATTCCTCTCCAGGGCGGATTGTCGTGAAGCTCAACTGGGACGGGACAGACCAAACCAAACAACTTGTGGAATCCGGACGGTATCACTATGAAGTACGGGCAAAACTCTTGACGGTCGGAGAGAATGGGCCACGGACTCAGATGGTCGCCTGGCCTAGGCGAGGGACTCTGGAAGTGAAATAAATGCCGTGAGGTGTAAGGCGTTAGGTGTCAGGGGAAGTGAGGAGTGAAAAGTGAGGTTTCAGGAGATCCTAAGCGGTAGTCGAGACCGCGAGTCTCGGTCGATCATCCCCCTTACACCTCACTCCTCACGCCTGACGGTCCACACCTCACTCCTCACTCCTTACCGCTTTTCTCGCCAAGCAGATTGATTCGGTGGGCCAGGCAGCCGGCGCCGAAGCCGTTGTCAATGTTCATCACACCCACGCCGGACGCGCAGGAATTGAGCATGGTCAGCAGGGCGGCCAGTCCCCCGAAACTCGAACCGTAGCCCCGGCTGGTAGGCACCGCCACCACTGGCCGATCCACGAGACCGCCCACCACACTGGGCAGCACCCCATCCATCCCTGCCACGACCACCAGCACGCGCGCCTGTAGCAGCCTGTTATGTCGCCCGAGCACGCGGTGAAGACCGGCCACTCCCACGTCGTAGAGGGTCTCGACGCGGCTCCCCATCGTCTCTGCGGTCACCCGTGCTTCCTCGGCGACCGGAATATCGGCCGTCCCGGCCGTGAGGACCAAGATATCGCCCTTGAGCTCGGGCCTGCGTCGTTGGATCACCACCGCGCGCGCCAATTCATGATAGACCGCGCGCCGATCCAGCCTCGCCAGCGCGCGCGCCACATCCGGCTCGACACGGGTTGCCAGCAGGGGGCCGCCTTTCTTCAATAGGCCTCGCGCAATCGCTACGGTCTGCGCCCGCGTCTTACCTTCGCAGAAGATGACCTCCGGAAACCCCTGCCGGATCGACCGGTGATGGTCCACTGAGGCAAAACCGAGGTCCTCGTAGGGAAGGGTGCGCAATCGCTCCATGGCCGCTGGCACGCCGATCTTGTCGGTCTGCAGGTCGTGGAGCAGTTTTTTCAGGAGCTGGTGGTTCACGCTTCCTCTTTGGCCACTCGCTCCATCAGCCCACTGACGGCCCGCCTGCATGGCTTCCCGTCGAAGAGCACTGCACAGACCTCCTGCACGATCGGCATGTCCACTCTAAACCGCTTCGCCAGTCCGGACGCTGCCCGTGCCGTCCGCACACCCTCGGCCACGGCCTGCATTCCTTTCAGGATCGCGTCCAGCTTTTCTCCTTGACCCAGGCGGACTCCCACCATATGGTTGCGACTCAGAGCCCCGGTGCAGGTCAGCACCAAGTCGCCTACACCGGAGAGCCCATAAAAGGTGCGTGGGTCGGCACCCATGGCGGTTCCCAGACGGATCATCTCGGCCAGTCCACGCGTAATTAGGGCTGCCCTCGCATTGTGCCCGAGTCCCAAACCATCCACCACGCCGGCAGCCAGCGCGATCACATTCTTCAGCGCGCCGCCAAGCTGCACGCCGATCAGGTCAGCCCCGGTATAGACTCGGAAGACCGGAGTCATGAGCAACAGCTGGAGCCGCCGGACCAACTCAGCGTCCTCGCCGGCCAGCGTGAGAGCCGTCGGCTGACCTTTGCTCACCTCGGTCGCGAAACTCGGTCCAGACAATATCGTCAGCCAACGATGCATGGGGGAAGGCAACGTGTCCTGGATCACCTCGGACATGAGCATGAGCGAGTCTTCTTCGATCCCCTTCGTCGCGCTGATGAAAGGAAGTGGAGCCAGCAGAAGTGGGGCTAACGGTCGCAGCACGGAGCGCGCAGCGTGAGACGGGACGGCGAAAATGAGCAACTGGGTCTCCTTCAGAGCGTCCGCGAGCGAGGCCGTCGGTGAAATTGATGGAGGCACCTTGACCCCCGGCAGGAACAGAGTATTTTCCTGCTTCGTCCGAATCGCCTCCACCACGTCGGATTCATGGGCCCAGAGTCTGACCTGCACGCCCTTGTCGGCCAGCAGACGCGCAAGGGTGGTCCCCCAGGCCCCGGCTCCGATTACCGTCACCGTTTGAAAGGTCTGACTTGAAAGACCAGCCTCAGCCATCGAAACACTCCAGTTCCCCCCAGCCGTCCCTCCTTCTCCAGGGGGGGAGGGGGAGGCAAAGAAGGGCCGGATTATAGGAATGCTCCTGTCTCACTGTCAATGAAACAGGCGCCTGGCAGGCGGTACTTGGCCCCTTGTCCATCTTGAATGAGGAAAGATATATGTGATTTCTCTAGGCATTGGCGATGTGAGCTGAGCTCGGTGGATGTCGGAAGGTGCGTACATTGCGACAGGCTCCTGGCCAGGGCATACAGCGGATTCAGGGTGGCAGCCTGGGCCAATCCCTTTGATTAATCACTGTTCTGGTCCGAAGAGTTGACTGTTGGCATGTTAATTGCTCAATCCTCCCAGGCCTGACCAGAAACAGACCTGATTGACATGAACTAACTAGCACACTATGGATAGCCACCTGGAGGTTCGAGACAATGGGTACACATAAGTCCCTGCAACGCCGACTGCTCCTCGGGTCAAGTATTCTTTTGGGATGCCTGATGCTCATCGAGACACCAGCGTATCCTGAAGGCTACATCGGCGGCCAACTCGGCGTCAGCATTCCGGGGAGTCTGAGCAATATTGACGTGACCTCCGCCGGCACAAGCGGAGTCACCTTTTCTGACTTTGACCTCAAAAACTCATTACTCTTTGGGGCCAAAGCCGGTTATTTTTCTCAATCAGTTCGGTGGTTCGGTGTTGAAGCTGAGGTATTCCACACCACACCGCATGTGAAACAGCAAGATGTTATAGTCACAGGACCGGGCGGCTCTGTCACAGTACCAGGAGTACCTGGGCTGAACTTCCGTATGCTCACGCTCGCTCCAGTCAATTTGGTGTTTCGCTACCCTGACAAGCGCCTCCAACCATACGTTGCAGTTGGTCCGGGGATTTTCATGGCCCATCTGAAGGACGCCCAGACCGGTGACACGCAATCTAGCACTAAGCTTGGAGTGAATGCACAAGTTGGGCTGCGGTACTTCATGAGCAGGCACGTGGCCTTTTTTGGCGAATATAAGTTCAACTATGCCAGACTCAGTTTCAAAGAGACGCCCAACCTTGATGGCATGGATACGACCTACATGGCGCATAACTTTGTCGTTGGCATTGGGTATCATTTCTGACATCGCCCTCAGTGGCCGGGCCATCAGCGTAAGCTCGGCCACGGCACCTTCCGACGATCCGTCGTTTCCACTTGTCAGCCGGTTCAACTGAATCCCCTCCACTGCCCATACAGAATTGGAAACGAAGGGCGTCTCCAATGTACCCTATGTTCTTTCCCACGCTATAGACGCTTGGACGCGACGACCGTTGGGTATTGAACCTTATCGGTGTGTTCGATGAAGACCTGCAATTTTTGCAGCCAGGAGCTTCCTGAGATCAGTCGATTTTGCACCAACTGCGGGAGAGCGGTGGCTGATTCTGCTCAAGCCAAACCCGCGGCGACCGCGGCCACATCTCAACGCCCTGATGTAGAAGAGATGAATATGCCGGTGCTCTACACTATGGTGGGCTTGCTGCTTCTGGCACTACTCGTCCCGCCATGGGAAACCCCGCCGGGGCAGCCGCCTGAATTCCTGGGATTCCACTTCATCCTGAACCCACCGGAATCAGACTCAATCGTCAGTTGGCTCCTGATCACCATCGAACTGGTGACGATCGCGATGGCGGGGTTCTATCTCTCGTGGCTATTCAGGAAGAGAAGCTAGCAGGCATGGTTTATGGCTGATGGTCAATGGCCGATGCAATGGCAAGGAGTGGCGGACGGAATTCTCGGAACATCAGCCATTAGCCATTTACCATCAACCATTCTTAGTCCAGTGCGAGCGTCAGACACTTCGCCGACCCGCCGGATTTCACGTACTCATCGAGGGGAATGGGGTGGGTCTCGTACCCGCGGGCCTGCAGGAGCTTCATCGTTTCAGGACAACCGACCGGCAGAATGACGTGTTTCGCCACACAGACTGCATTGCAGGCAAACCGGAGAGCCTCCGATTCGGGCACGACCAAGCAACGGTCCTGACCGACTCGATCAGCAATGGCAGCCTGGCCATAGGGATCGAAGGCTGGAGGATAATACAAGAGTTCTCCTCCGCTCAGCGGGCAGAAACAGGTGTCCAGGTGGTAGAAGCGATCGTCCACCAGTTCAACCGGGATGATCTCCCGACCGAAGATTTCGCTGAGGCGAGGGTAGGCTCCGATATCCGATCGTTGGCGATACCCTCCGAACCAGGCATTCGGAAAGCCCAGCAGGTCGCCAGCGCCTTCGAAAGAGAATCCTCCGTCCAGCTTGATCACTTCATAGCCGTGATCCCGGAACCAGGCCTCGAAATACGGCTCTTCCCGCCGGCGCTCCGGATGCCGGAACCGACTGGGCACCGCCTTCCGGCCCACCACCACCCCGGCGTTGGCGGTAAAGACCAGATCGGGGAGACCAGGCACCGGCTGCATCCGCTCTAACGACGAGCCGGCTTTCAGCTCTAACACTCGCATCAGCTCATACCATTGCGACTTGGCCCGATCCGGTACCACCGAGTTGGAGAGCCGCATCCAGGGATTGATCTCGTAATCAATGCGGAAGTAGTCCGGCGCGCAGACCAGGAGACGGCTCATGACTTCCACCCCAACTCGCGCGCCAGCTCCCGCAGGAACGAGGCCGCATCCATCACTAGACCTACCGCTTGGAAACTGCCTCGGTCAGACAATTTGGTGGGCACGGCCGGATTCACGTCTACGCAGACTGTGGGAACTGTAGCCGGCAGGAGGTTGCCGGTGGCCACCGCATGGAGCGTGGAAGCTACCAAGAGTGCCAGCTCCACGCCCGGCAGCGCCGCGCGCATGGCGGCCTGGGCCTTCACCGAGTCCGTGATT
>Ga0209058_1003234_pt1 | contig 13216 bp, 16 predicted proteins | sample GraSoiAngelo_147_FD_185904 | JGI IMG/M metagenome (GOLD analysis project Ga0209058, IMG submission 185904) | Grasslands soil microbial communities from the Angelo Coastal Reserve, California, USA - 14_1009_05_40cm (SPAdes) (version 2) | ecosystem: Environmental > Terrestrial > Soil > Grasslands ... | reverse complement strand
GACACCGGCGTGTTCGAGCTCTCGAAGGCGCCGGATCAGGAGCGCGCGGGACAACCCGGGGGCGCCGGCGGCGATGTCGTTGAACGTGCGGCATCCGTAGAGGATGTTGCGCATGACGATTGGTGTCCATCGTTCGGCGAAGACCTCCGCTCCTCGCGCGACCGGACAGTACTGGCCGTAGGTACGCATGCGCGTAGTTTCCACCGCCCAGCTCGCCTGAGTAGTTCTGAATATGTACTTGGGCCGACGCCCCAGTTCATAAATTGTCCTGGACGTAGACGGGTTGCAAATGGACGCTTGACGTGGAACGGATCACCGCGCCGGAGGACTGACGAGGAGGCTGGAAATGACTGCGCAGCATGGAGCGGCAATCAAAGGGGCTGGGAGAGGTGCCGCGCATCCCGACGAAGTCGCGGCCGCTCACAGACGGGCGCTCGCAGGAGCCTCAGCCCAGGGCCGCTACGTCGAGATTGTCGGCGGTCGGCACGTCCACGCGATCGAGGCCGGCAACGGGAAGCCACTGGTGCTGCTCCATGGGAGCGGGCCGGCCGCGCTGCTGTTCCTGCCGCTCCTCGAGCGGCTCAAGGATGTGCGAGCCATCGCCGTGGACCGCCCCGGGTTCGGGCTCAGCGACCCGATCGATCGACCCCTCGAGCCCTACCGAGCGTCCGCGATCGACACCGTGACGAGGATTCTCGATGCCCTGGGTGTGGCCAGGGCCGCGCTCTTGGGGAACTCGACAGGTGGGGCGTGGGCGCTGTGGTTCGCGCTCGCCCATCCCGATCGAGTCAGTCGACTCGTCCTGGTCGGGGCGACGCCATCGCTGCCTGGTACCCACGTCCCGCCTCCGATGCTGGCAGTAGCCGCGCCCCCTGTTGGGCAGCCACCCAACATGCCTGCCCCATCTCGGGCGACCGTCGTGCAGACGATGCGCGTCATGGGCGAGGCGGACACCATCGTCACCTATCCGGACCAGATCGACGCACTGGTTGCCGCCGGTTCAGACCCCCTTGCCTCCGCGACCAGTCTCGGCGAGCTGCGCGCCATGATCTCTCCGACTGGGTGGCAACCGGAGCTGGCGATACGGCCAGAGGAGCTGCGACAGCTCACTATTCCGACGCTCCTCATCTGGGGCGAGAACGATCCCCTCGGCGGCGCGGACGTCGCGCGGACGACAGCTGCCACGATCCCCCACGCGCTGTTGGAGGTGCTCTCAGCGGGTCACGCGCCCTGGCTTGGCCACCCCGATCGGGTGGCCACGTTGGTGAGCGACTTCCTGCGTCGAGACCCGTAACCGATCGACGGACTCGACTTCTGGAGAGCGGTTCTAGAGTCGTCCAACCAGCGACCCCAAACTTGTGTGCAAGTTCGGCTGCCAGGCGGAGATGAGCGTCAGGTTCTGCCAGATGCTATTCCTGGTGAGATCAATTGAGCATGCCGAGCGCGGATCGAGCGCAGCCTCGCGGTGGCGTCCCGCGGTGGATCCCTTTCTTCAACGCCATGGCCAAACCGCTCCTCAAGCTCGGCGTGCCGATGGGGCCCGACGTCCTCATAACCGTCAGCGGCCGGAAGACGGGACTGCCGCGAACGACTCCTGTGACCATCTGCGAGTACGGCGGACGGCGGGGCTTCATCTCGCCCTTCGGCGAGACGAACTGGGCTCGCAACCTTCGTGCCGCCGGCGTGGCGACGATCAGCTTCGGCGGCCGACGCGAAACGGTGAAGACGGTGGAGCTGAACCAGGAGCAGGCGGCGGGCTTCGTCCGCGACGTAATTCTCCCGATCGCACGCCAGTCACGCCTCGGCAACTGGTTCGTCCGCAACGTGGACGGGCTCGACATCGACCACCCGGAGGATGCGGTGGTGGGCCGCCCCGTGTTCGAGATCGTGTCTGAGCCGTAGACATCACTCATCGGGGACGGAGTGGTGGGCTAGCAGGTCGGGGCGCGCTGAGCAACCCGCGCGTAGCATGCGCTGGAGGAGGAAGAAATGGCTGATCAGAGCACCAAGATCTACGTCCCACCGAAAGGCACCCGAGGCACCCGTGTGATGGATTTCGTCTTCGCCCTGATGAAGCCGTTCGCCGGCAGGGAGGTCAAGCGCTACCAGAAAGCCGACGGCCCCGAGCCGAAGCTGTTCATGGGCTTCCCCGTGCTCGTCCTCACCACCGTCGGCGCGAAGTCCGGCCAGGAGCGCTCAACCGTGTTGGGAGGATTCCCGGACGGGGACAACGCCTGGCTGATCATCGCTTCCAAGGGCGGTTCGGCCACGCATCCAGGCTGGTTCCACAACATCGCCGCCAACCCGGACAAGGTCTGGGCGCAGATCGGCAATCGCAAGTTCAAGGTCGAATGCAAGTCCCTCACCGGTAAAGAGCGGGAGGATGCCTATAACCGGGTGGCAAGCATTGCCAAGGCCTACCAGAGCTATCCCACGAAGACCGACCGCGAGATTCCCGTCCTCCGCCTGACGCCTGCGAGCTAGTGGCCCGGCCGTCGGTCTACGAGTTCGCCGGCGGCGAGCCCGCGTTCCTCGCCCTGGCGCACGCCGTGACCGAGCGCTGCATCGCCGACCCCGAGCTCAACCATGCGTTCTCGCAAGGCATGAGCCCCCGCCACGACGAGAACCTCGCCGCCTACTTGGCGGAGGTCTTCGGCGGCCCCAAGACCTACTCCGGCAGCCTGGGCGGACACTCCGGGATGCTGGCCATCCACGCCGGCCACGGCACCCCCGCGGAGTGGGGCGACCGTTTCGCGGCGTGCTTCATCCAGGCCCTGGACGACGCCGAGCTCCCGGAAGACGAGGAGTTTCGCGGCCTGCTCCGCGAGTACATCCACTGGGCGACGCGCGAGGTCAACAGATACGGCCCCGTTGGTGCCCAGGTGGAACCTGACAGGCCGATGCCACGTTGGTCATGGCAGGGGCTCGAGTCCGAAGAGCGATGAATCGAATCAAGATGGTCGAGGAGGGCGAGGCCCACGGGGCGCTGGCCGAGATCTACGCCAAGAGCAAGGCCCGCAGCGTGGCCAAGGTCGTGCCCGAGATCCTGCGCACGATGAGCCTCCGTCCCGACTTCCTGCAGGCGGTCGACGCGGCCTCACGCATGCATTTCTCCGACGGCGCGCTGACGCGCGCCCAGCACGAGATGGTCGCGTCCTATGTGTCCGCGCTGAACAAGTGCAGGTATTGACTCAGCTCGCACAGCTGGTTCCTGCAGTTGCAGGGCGAGACGTATGGCCCGGTCGCCGAGGCGCTGCGCGCGGGCGACCTCGACGCCGCCGGGCTCGATCGGCCGCACCGCCTCCTCCTCGAGTTCGTCGAGACCATCACCCGCCACGCCTACAAGGTGACCGACGCGCAGGTGCAGGCCTTGCGCGACGCCGGCTGGTCTGACGAGCAGATCGCCGAAGCGGCCTACGACGCCGCCTTGTTCAACCTTTTTGTCCGCCTGGCGGACACCTTCGACATCGTGCCGCCGGGGATGTACGAGACAGGCGGAGTGCCGCCCGCAGCCGTCAAACCCTAGGCCCAGAACCTTCGTTAGTCGCGACTATCGCGACATTTCTCGAGCCAAAACCTTCGTTAGTCGCGACTATCGCGACACTTCTCGAGCCAGAACCCTCGTTAGTCGCGACTATCGCGAGGTCTTTTCGCCCCTCACCCCGACCCTCTCCCCTGACGGGGAGAGGGAGCTTGGCCCCGCACCCCGACCCTCTCTCGTGAAGGGGCGAGGGAGTTTCAGGCGCGGTTCAGGTCGGTGAAGTCGTTGATGATCAGGCCGAAGTAGGTCTGGTCCAGGCCCCAGGCCTTCGCGTACGGAAGCGTCTGCTGTGACAGCACGTTGCCTGACGAGTCGCGCGTGATCAGCGTCGTCGTCCCGTGCAGGAAGACCCCGACGAGCCGGCTGGCCTGGGTGCTGAACTTCGGCAGGTAAAGCACCAGCTCGACGCGGTCGAAGCTGTAGGTCTTCTGCACGAACTTGCCGGAGCCGTCCGCCTGGATCACGTCGGTGAACTCCGTCAGGGCGTCCCCGACAGCGCCGTCCGCAGCCAGCTTGGGGTCGTGCGCGCGACGCGCCTCGGACTCGATCATCAAGTTGAGGACGACGGCGTGGGCCATCTGGGTTGCGCTCGCCGCAGCCTTGGAGTCGAACGCGGCGACGTTGTCGGGCACGGACACGTTGGGGAGGGGTGGCACAACCCAGACCCGCGCCGATGCCGAGGTCGGGCTGCCGGACCCCGAGGGCGGCAGGGCGACGCGGGCGGAGTTCACGGCCCAGGAGCCGATGTCCTGGGCGTTGGCCGAGCCGATCGTCAGGGCCAGCGTCGGCCGCGTGCCATCGGGCAGCTCGGGCGCGGGGATGACGCTGTGCAGGGAAAGCTGCGCCGAAAGCGGCAGCGACGTCACGAGCAGCGCGCTCACCCCCAGCACGGCCGGCGCGGACCAGCCCATGGCGCGCAAAACGCGCAGCCCGCCGCCGGCTTCCTCCAGCGGCGCCACCAGGCGCATCAGCGCGAACCGGCCCGCGCACGCGAACACCAGGCTGGCGAGGATCGCCGTCTTGGTCCAGAACTCGAGCGTGGTCGGCCCGAGCAGCACCACCGACAGCAGGGCGACGATGACCCCGAAGACGAACCTCCCGACCTGGCCGTCGGGCACGGTGCGCGGGTCGGGGATCATGAAGAAGGCGAAGATCAGGACCTCCGGTGACGTGACGAGGATCTGCCACAGCTGCTGGCCGCACATCGGTGTGGCGTACCAGCTGGCGATCATGCAGTGGTCCGGCACGGGCAGCAGCGCCAGCGCCGCGAACAGCGCGAAGGCCGCCATGTAGCCGAGCTCGAGGCCCAGCAGCTTGAGCTCCCAGGCGATGAACAGCCCGCCGCCGATCAGGATCGCGTAGGTCACGATCATCCACTGCCCCATCGGGATCCACCACAGATCCTGCGGCTCGGTGTACGCCGGCCCAAGGGCCACGAACGCGAGCACCAGGCCGAGGTTCGAGGGGTTGAAGATGTGGCGGCCGCGGTAGCGGATGACGTACTTCGAGATCATCGAGAAGGCGACGACGCCGGCGAAGATCCACCAGCCGCGTGTGCTCCACCACTGCCCATGGAACGTGCCCGGGACACGGAGGATGAAGGCTGTGCTGTTGCCGGTCAGCAGGCCGCTCGCGGGCCACATGATCACCTTGTTGCGGCCGAACTCGTAGCCGAACTCGATCAGGGCCCCGGCGGCGAGGCAGATGAGGATCTGGGCGACAGAGAGCCGGAAATCGAGCACCGTCTGGCCAAGCGCCTGGAGCGTGAGCAGCACGACGGCGACGTGGAGCCGCGGGTCCCGGATGCTCGGCAGCAGGACCGGGTACTCACGGCCGCGGATGGTCAGGGTGCGCCGCTTGGCCGCCATGGTCAGGTAACGCAGTTTGAATTGCCGGCGTTACAGCGTCCAGTGGCATGCTTGACAGGTTGACGAAGGCCATCTCCCTCGTGGCCCTGGCGGTCGCTCTGGCCGCCTGCGACCCCTTCGGTTTGCCGTCCACGCGCGCGCTGGAGAACGGAGCGTCGGGCATGCTGACCTCGGCGCAGAGCTTCGAGCTCAAAGGCACGTACAAGGCGGCCGGCGACACCTGGACGATCGACCTCCAGGTCACGCGGCACGCGCCCGACGCCGACGACACGCACCTCTTCGCCGGCGATTCCAAAGACAAGGTCGAGGCGATCGTGATCGGCGGCGGAAGGGCTTACTACCGAGGCGAGCAGTTCCTTGCGCGGCATATGACCGACCCCCAGTCGCAAGGCCTCGTCAAGGCTGCTGGCAACGCGTGGTGGACCGGTGTCGCCGTCAGTCTGCCCAGGCTGCCCGACCTCACGGGAGGCGCCGCCTTTCGCGCCGGCTTTCTCGGCCCTGCCGTCGACCGGCGCACCGACCACCAGACGGTCGCCGGGGTCGACGCGGTCGAGCTCTCGGGCGCGAGGGCCGACGTGTACATCTCGTCGGCGGCCCCGTACAACCTGCTGCGAGTGCGTCTGAAGGGAGGCGTCGTCGTCGACGGCATCAGCGACGCCGACCTCGTCTTCAGTCACGTGAACGCTGACTTCAACATCGCGCCCCCGAGGAACGTCATCGACTTCAGCAACGCCTCCACGCTGCCGCCGATCTACAGCGTCGAGTCAGTCGACACGTCACGCTGCGCCGCGACCTGCCTGGTGACGGCGACGGTGCGGAACCTGGGCGGCGCGAGCGGCGCGAGCGCGCCGTCGACGGTCACGTTCACCATGACCGACCCGATCTCGAAGCAGGCGCTCGGCTCGTGCACGGCGACAATCCGGCCTGACGTCGGGTACAACAACCAGACGACCGTGTCGTGCACGATCGGCCACGCGGCCGCGAACGCGGTCGTCGTCACCGCGAGCGCCGACAACCCTGGGCGCGGCTGAAAGTCTTAGAGCCTGCTGGGCGTCCCGTCCGGTAACGTCGGCTGAGGATGCGGGGTTGGGCGGTTGTCGCCGTCGTGGCGCTGGTCGAGGTCGCGTGCGCCAGCCCACCGACGCCGTCAAGGTCGAGCGACCCGCACGTATTCATCATCGTGATGGAGAATCACTCCGCCGACCAGGCGCTGAGCGGCGCGTTCACGGCATCGCTCGCCGCGACCTACGGCATGGCCGAGAACTACCACGCGATCACCCACCCCAGCCTGCCCAACTACCTGGCGATCACGTCGGGGTCGACGTGGGGGGTGGAGGACGACAGCTACCACGTGCTGCCGAGCGGCAAAGACCTGGGCGCGCAGCTGACCAGGGCGGGGGTGAAGTGGCGCGCGTACATGGAGGGGATGACCGACGCGGGCTGCATCGACAGCCCGCTGCCTTATGACCCGGGCCACAACCCGTTCGCGTTCTACGGCGGGGCATGCCCGCCCAACGTCGTCCCTCTGACCGAGCTGTCCGCAGACCTGGCGGGCGACACGCCGCGGTTCGTCTGGATCACCCCCGACCGCTGCCACGACACGCACGACTGCGAGGTCTCGGAGGGGGACGACTGGCTCCGCGGGCAGGTGGGGGAGATCCTGGCCTCGAAGGCCTGGAAGTCGGGAGGAGTGCTGTTCCTGACCTATGACGAGGACGACTCCAGCTCCGACAACCGCGTCCTGACCGTGGTGGCCGCGCCGGGGACGAGGCACGCCACCAGCAAGCGGGCGTACGACCACTACTCCCTGCTGGCGACGATCGAGGACCTGCTCGGGGTGGGCCGGCTGGGCAAGGCGGCGGGCGCCCGCCCGATGACGGACCTCTTGCCCTCTACCTTATCTATGTGACCCTCACGATCTGCGACGTCGGGCCGCGCGACGGCCTGCAGAACGAGGCGAAGACGCTCGAGCCGCGAGTGCGGGCCGAGCTGTGCGACCGGCTCGCGGTCGCCGGTCTGAAGCGCATGGAGGCGGCGAGCTTTGTTCACCCCAAGCTGGTGCCGCAGATGGCCGGCGCCGAACAGGTGATGGCGGCGCTGCGTCGCAAGCCGGGCACCGTCTACGCGGGCCTGGTCCTCAACGAGAAGGGTTACGAGCGCGCGGTGGAGGCCGGCGTCGACGAGGTGCATTACGCCTTCGCGGCCACGGACGAGTTCGGACGCCGCAACCAGAACGCGACCACGGCCGAGGGCCTCAAGACGGCGCTGGCGCTGGTGGCCCGCGCGCGGAGCGACCGGGTGCCGGTCACCGTGACCGTCAGCGTCGCGTTCGGATGCCCGTTCGAGGGACCCGTGCCGCCGGAGCGCGTGCTGAAGATCGTCGAGCACCTGATGAACGTGCCTCCGGACGAGGTGTGCCTCGCGGACACGATCGGCGTGGGAGTCCCTGTCCAGGTGCGCGAGCTCGTGCGCGGCGCGCGGGCTTTCGGCGCCACCGTCGGCGCGCACTTCCACAACACGCGCAACACGGGCTACGCGAACGCGCTGGCGGCGCTGGAGGAGGGAGTCGTCTCGCTGGACGCTTCGGTCGGAGGAGCGGGCGGCTGCCCGTTCGCTCCGAACGCCACGGGCAACATCGCCACCGAGGACCTGGTCTATCTGTTGCGGGGTATGGGAGTCGAAACGGGGATCGACCTGGACGCGCTCATCGCCACCTCACGGTGGCTGGGCACCCAGCTCGGCAAGGACCTGCCGGGGATGCTCGCGCGGGCGGGCGACTACCCGGCCCGGGCCGCCTCCAAGCTGTAGAGGGCGCCGAACTTCTGCTGCACGTAGGCGATCCACGGCGCCGCGGTGAGCGGCTTGCCGGTCGCGCGCTCGAGCAGCTCGTTGGGGGTGAACTTGCGGCCGTGGCGGTGGACGTTCTTGCGGAGCCAGCCCAGGAGATTCGCGAACTGGCCCCTTTCGATCTGGGCGTCGAGGTCGGGGATGTCGAGGCGGATCTTCTCCATCAGCTGGGCGCTGACCAGGTTCCCGATCGTGTAGCCGGGGAAGATGCCGAAGCTCACGAAGGACCAGTGGATGTCCTGGAGTGCGCCGTCGCGGTCGTTCGGCACGTCGAGCCCGAGATAGGACTTGAAGCGCGAGTTCCACGCCTCGGGAAGGTCTTTGACCTTGAGCTTGCCCTCGAGCAGCTCGTTCTCCAGCTCGAAGCGGAGGAGGACGTGCAGGTTGTAGGTGACCTCGTCCGCCTCGACGCGGATGTAGGTCGGATGTGACTTGTTGACCGCGCGGTAGAAGTCCTCCTCCTCGACGCCCCTGAGCGGGTCGGGGAAGACTGACCTCAGGCTCGGGTAGAAGTGGCGCCAGAACGCGCGGCTCCGGCCGACGAGGTTCTCCCACAGGCGCGACTGCGACTCGTGGACACCGGGCGAGGCGCCGTCCCAAAGCGGCGTCCGGTCGATCTCACGCGCCATGCCCTGGTTGTACATGGCGTGTCCCGACTCGTGGATGGAGCCGAAGAGGCACTCGTTGAAGAAGTCGCGCGACACGCGCGTGGTGATGCGGACGTCGCCGGGGCCGAAGCCCGTGGAGAAGGGATGCGTGGAGATGTCCTGCCTTCCCCTCTCCAGGTCGTAGCCCAGGTGCTTGACGACGTCGAGCGCGTAGGCGACCTGGAGGTCGGGGTCGAAGCCCCGGTGGAGCGCGCTGTCGTCGATCGCGTCGGCGTGGCGCGCGATGCCGGCGACCAGGGGGACGATGGCCTCCTTCAGCTGGGCGAAGATCCCGGCCAGCTCCTTGGAGGTCATGCCCGGCTCGCTGCGGTCGAGGAGGGCGTCGTAGGGCCGGTCCTTGTAGCCGAGCGCGTCGGCGATGCGCCGGTTCAGCTCGACGTTCTTCTCGAGGTAGGGGGCGAAGGACGCGAAGTCGGCGTCCTCGCGCGCCTTGCGCCACACCGGCTGCGCGACGGAGCCCGCGCGGGCGATCTCGGCCACGAGGTCGGGCGGAAGCTTGCGCGCCTGGTCGTAGTCGCGGCGGGTGACGCGGACGATGCTGGCCTCGTCGGAGTCGAAGGGCGCGCTCGCCAGCTCGTCCTCGAGGTCGTCGAGGAGTCGGCCGACCTCATCAGACGTGAACTTGACGTGGGAGAGGCGGAGCAGGGTGGAGAGCTGCTCGGCGCGGCCCTGGACGCCGCCCGGCGGCATGTAGGTTTCCTGGTCCCACTCCAGGACCATCGCGGCCCGGTTGAGGTCGGTGACCTCGGCCAGGATTTCCCGCAGCTGCTGGAGCTTGCCGCTCGAGTCTGCGTTCGTGTTGCCCACCACGCCCTACGGGTATTCTCCCGAATAGCCGTGCCGGCGTGTCGCCCCGCTAGCTCAGTGGATAGAGCATCTGTCTTCTAAACAGAGGGTCGGGGGTTCGAATCCCTCGCGGGGCACCTTCGTGCTTTTTTGGGCTGACACGTAGGATTTCCGCATTTGCCGGCACTCGCGGGTTTGGTGCGCGCGCGAAGCCCGCATTCGCCGGCACTCGCGGGCTTCAGCTCTCAACCAGCGGCGATCACGGCCACGGCGGCGATCGCCAGCACGGCTCCAGCAGCCTGCGTCGTGGTCAGCCGCTCGTGCAGGAAAAAGCGCGCGCACAGGATCGTGAACGCCGGGTAGAACGAGGTCAACAGCGCGCTGACCGACAGCAGGCCGTTGAAGGTCGCGTACAGGTAGAGGATCGCGCCCGCTCCGTCGAGGACCGCCGCCACCGCGATCAGACGCGCGCTGCCGCGGCCTGGCAGCACCGGCACGCGAGTGATCAACGCGTAGCTGATCGCCACCGCCGCCGATGCGATGCGTCCGCTCACGAATGCGGTGACCCCGGCCGAGCTCCCCACGTGGTAGAGGACGAAGAAGACTCCGAACATCGCGCCCGCGATCAGAGCAAGCACCACGGCCGTGCCGGCGCCGGGCTGCGACGCGCGACCTCCGGCGTTGATCAGGATGATCGCCAGCAGGCCCGCCACCACGCCGGCGCCCTGGCCGATGTGGAGACGCTCGCCGCCCGCAAAGACGCCGACCACCGTCGGCAGCGCAGCGGCGATCACGCCCGTGATCGGAGCCACCACCCCGATCAGACCGACCGCCATGGCGCGGTAGAAAAGGATCAGGCCGAAGCCGCCGAGCGCGCCGCCCACGAACGTAACGGCCGCCGCTTCGGCGTCCCAGCGCAGCGGCAGCAGTAGCAGGGCAAACGGGAGGGTGACCAGGCCGACCACCTGGACCCCGACCACGACGCTGGGCGCCGGGCTGCGCCGGGCAGCCAGTCCGGCCGAGAAGTCGGCCACGCCAAGAGTCGCGGCGGCGCCGAGCGCCGCGGCGGGGGAGAGGAGCTGGTTCAGGGAGCGGATCGTAGCCGGGCATCGGGAGCGCTCGGCGTACCCTGCATGCCATGGCCATCCCCGATCCCGGTTCTGACCGAGGCTGGATCGACAAGGCGCACGCCTTTCACAAGCGCCAGCACCCCGTGGTGCGACGCGTGGTGGTCGCGATCATCGGTGGCGTGCTCCTGCTCGCCGGCACGGCGCTGCTGGTGCTGCCTGGTCCCGGGATCGTGGTCATCCTCGCCGGGATCGCGGTTCTGTCCCTCGAGTTCGAGTGGGCCGGACGGCTGGTCGAGAGAGCGCGCGGCCTCTGGCACAGGATCAAGAGCCGGTTCTGACCACGCCGGCGTGGGCGGCGCCGATTTTGCCTGTCCCGAGTGCATCGAGTGGACCGGCGCATGGCCGCGTCCAGCGTCTACAGGACGCGGCCGGTCAAGTAGTAGGTAGGGTCAGGCCGCCCGCCGGCCCTCCATCGATTCGATCAGCTGCTTGTAGCTCCGCATCGTCTGGCGCAGCATCTCGGTGTCGCCGTCCTTGCCGTCGACGTCGCGGTGCATCGCGCGCATGCGCTCCTGCATCGTCCGGGTGACCCGTTCGACGATCTCCTGCATCAGCTGCTCCGCCTTCTTGACGGCGGCTTTGGGGTCCTCGATGAACTCCGATTGGATCTCGTCGAACCGGCTGTGAAACTCGGCCAGGTCCGGCCAGATGTCCATCTGCGCCGGCTGCCGCGCCGCCGTCGGCGGGGGGTTGGTGTGCATCGGCTTGTCCGAGCGGATGGGCTCAGTGGTCGTTTCGTCGCGCATCTCGCGCGGCTCACGCATCTCGCGCGGCTCACGCATCTCGCGCGGCTCACGCATCTCGCGCGGCTCACGCGCCTCCTGCGGCTCACGCGCCTCCTGCGGCTCGCGAGCCTCCCGTGTCTCGCTCATGACGCAACCTCCCTGCGGCCTTCGGGCCGGCGCATCCGCTCCGAGCCGACCGCGTCGTCGACGATCCGCTTGTAGTGCACCATCGCCACCCGCATGCCCTCGGTGCCCTGCCGGCCCTGGTCGCTCGCGGCAGCCTCGCGGGCCATGCGCATCTCGTGCGGAACCTTCTTCTCATCGTCGAGGGTCGCGCCGCGTTCGCCCAGGATCATGACCGCGGCTTTGTCCGCCTCCTGGACGGCGCCGCGCGGATCCTCGATGAACCGCGCCTCGATCATCTGCCACGACCTCGCGAACCTGTCGCGTGATTCGTCCGGCAGCGGCCGCAGCCGAGGGCTCCGATTGCGAGACATCGCGACGATCAGCCCGACCACGATGAGCAGGGCCACGATTCCAATCACCAGTACGACGAGCGTGCTCTGAGTCATAGGCGGAAACCTCCTATCGAGGAGAACGGGCACGCACACTGGGCATACTTGGCTTGATCGCGCGTTGGTTAAGAGATGTCGAGAAATCCACAGCCACCGCCGCAGCGCCCGCAGATCCCGCAGGACATGCTGGCGTTCAACCGCAAGCTGATCGAGGAGTTTCGCGCCAACAAGGGGCAACTCATGAGCGGGCCCATGGCGGGAAGCAGGCCGATGCTGCTGACCACCACCGGCGCGAAGTCGTTCGCCGAGCGCACCGTGGTCATCGGCTTTCGGCCCTACGGCGACAAGTACGCCGTCATCGCCTCGAACAACGGCGCGCCCATAAACCCGCACTGGTTCGCGAACCTGAAGGCCAACCCCGTGGCGACGGTGGAGATCGGCGAGGAAAAGTTCCAGGTCAAGGCCCGGGTCGCGGAAGGACAGGAGCGCATGGAGGTCGCGAAGCTGATCGATTACCTCGAGCGCCAGCAAGCCCTTACTTCGCGCGAGATCCCCGTCGTCGTGCTGGAGCGGATCTAGCCGCCGCCTCCAGGCTCGGCCGCAGCCCCGCCATCCGCGACTTGCCCAGGTTGGTCTTCATCACCCAGACCACGTCCTTGTCCGTCGCCCGCATCCATTTCTCCAGGTACGGCTTCGCGTTCTGCGGCGCCGCCGCCGCGGCGACGCTCCACCCGTAGCCGAGCGCCTGGCGCAGGACCTTGAAGCCGTCGCTGTCGCGGTCGGTGGCGGCCGCGAGCGAGCGCGTGATGGTGTCGAGGATGGCGAGCACGGCGACGGTGTCGGAGTTGTTCTTCAGCAGCGCGGGCTCGCACAGCCCCGCGACGGCCGCGCGCTGGACGTAAGGGTTGTCGCGGGCCCACGTCTTCATGTCCGCGATCAGCTTGGCCATGCTCTCGCGGCCGACGCGCTGCAGCGCCATCGCCACGCCTTCGCGCACGCGCCAGCGCGGGTCGGACGCCAGCTCGTGCAGCCAGGCCATCACGGTGTCGGGCTCGAGGAGGGCGATGCGGCCCAGGCCCGCCGTGCCGCACAGGGCGAGGAACTCGTCGCGCGACGCGGAGAACCGCCAAAGGCGG
>Ga0209058_1003233_pt1 | contig 13216 bp, 9 predicted proteins | sample GraSoiAngelo_147_FD_185904 | JGI IMG/M metagenome (GOLD analysis project Ga0209058, IMG submission 185904) | Grasslands soil microbial communities from the Angelo Coastal Reserve, California, USA - 14_1009_05_40cm (SPAdes) (version 2) | ecosystem: Environmental > Terrestrial > Soil > Grasslands ... | reverse complement strand
GGCCAGAACGAGAAGCAGGCCGCCAACGTCGTGAAGGTCCGGTCCTAGCCCGGACGGGACGAAAATCTGCGACCCCGACGGGAATCCCCTCCGTCGGGGTTCGTTTTTTTCGGCCAATGCGATAGAGTTCCTCGGTCCATGACCACCCGGCCGCTCGCGCTCTCGGAGGTCGTTCATCGAATGCGTCCCAACCCAGCGTTGCTCCTCCTTGCTCTGCTCCTTTGCCCGGCCCACGAGGCCGCCGCCCTGCCCGATCTCGTTCGGACACTCCCCAACAAGATCACGGTCGTCGTGCGCGAGGTTCACACCCGCCGGATCGTCTCGATCCAGGCATGGGTTCGCGCCGGAACGCGCGACGAGGCGCCGAAGGACCGCGGTCTGGCGGTCGGGACCTCGCAGTGCATGATGCAGGCGACCGCGGACCGCGATCCGGGAGCGATGCAGAAGGAGGTCTATGCGCTCGCGGGCACCTACGCGAGCGAGGCGGGCTACGATTATTCCTACTTTGACCTCACGGTTCCGGCGCCTTCCTTCGCAAAGGGACTCAAGCTTCTCGCCGAGGGCCTGATTCACCCGCGCCTCGACGCGCCGGTCGTGGATCTGGCCTTCGGCAGGGCGAAGAGCCTGGCCCGCACGGTCCTCGCCCAAGCGGATCAGGCAGCGGTGAACGTTGTGCGCGCGCAACTGCACGACGGAACGCCGCTCGTCTCACCCCTTGCGATCCACGAGCACGAGTTTTCCGGGACGACCCCGACCCTCATCCAGCGGTTCCATCACGACTACTACGTCGCCGAGAATTTGACGCTCGTGGTCACCGGAGACGTGGATGCGGAGGAGGTGGTCACGAAGGTAGGCGCGGCGTTCAGTGAGATGCCGCATGGGAGGGCCTCATCGCGCTCGCGTTTCAACGAGCGAGCGTTCGACGGCCCGCGCGCCGTTCTCGCGCACAATCCCCAGGATACGAACGGGGCGGCGGTCACCATCGGCTTCCGGGCTCCCGCCTGGGGAAGCGCCGACGCGCTCGCGCTCGACGTTCTCATGGCCGTGCTGGTGGACAGCCCGTCCTCACGGGCTCAAAAGCGGCTCGATTCCGGGAATGCCGAGTTCCTTCGCGCCTCGGCCATTCGACAATACGAGACGGACGGCGGCACGGTCGTGCTCTCGCTCGCGGCCGATGCCGACAGCTTGCAGGATGCGGAGGGCGCGATCTTGACCATGGTCGAGCAGGCGCGCTCGACGCCGATCACCCCAGAGGAGCTCGAGGCCGCCGTCAGGTCCGTGTTGATGCGCGACATATTTGCGCGCATCGATCTGAGCGGGGTCGGACGCGCCACAGCGCTTGCCTTCCTGCGCGGCGCCCCCGGTTCGGAAGACGTCTACGTGCAACGTCTGAAGGCGCTCCACCCCGCGGATCTGATCGCGGCCGCCCGAAAGTACCTCGACATGAAAGGGGCGGTGGTGGTGGAGATGGGCCCCGCCGACGTCATCGCCAAGACGAAGCAGAGCGATTTCGAGCGACGGGTTCGCGAGAAGCAAGCCGTGTATACGGCCGCCTACCGCAGCGGGCCCCAGGTGACGGCGAGCGGAGAAGCCGAGCGCCAAGCACGCGTCGACGCGCCGCTCAAGCAGATCCCCACAAAGCCGGAGAGCGCGGGACGCGGCCGCGTCGTGCGAACGGCCCTTTCGGGAGGGGTCAGGCTCCTCACCGGCGAAGATCACAGCGCGCCGCTGGTCACGGTGGGGGTCTATCTCCTGGGAGGGGTGCGGTACGAGAACGACAAGTCGAACGGGATCACGGCGCTCGTGCGCGAGACGCTTCTCAACTCCAACGATCCACAAGGCAAGGGGCGTAGCTACCGCCAGACGCTCGGAGCGATGGGGAAGCTGGTCTCCTACCAGGACAAGGACATGTGGGGTTGCGCGATCACGCTGCCTTCCGATTCCTGGCAGGATGCGCTCAGTCGAATGGGCACGATGTTCGCTCACCCCGATCTCGATACGGTGACCGTGGACGCGACCCGGATCTACGTCCTCGACGAGCTCGACAACTGGCTCCACGACGACGAGGCGCAGCGCGAACGGCTCATTTTTTCGACCAAGTATCTCGTCAGCGGCTATCGGCTGCCGGCGTTGGGCTCGCACCGGACGCTCGTGAGCATCCAGCACTCGGAGATCGAGGGCTACTACCGCAAATTCGTGGTCCAGCCGAACATGGTCGTCTGCGTCTTCGGGGACATCAACCCTTCCTCGACCCCGTCCTCTGTAGAAGCAGCGATCCGCGACGTGTCGGCGAAGCCGTTCCAACCGGGAACCGTGGCCCAAGAGGGCGATTTCGATGGATTCCGCGAGAAGTGGGAGCTGGGACAGGGCCCGAACTCGACCGTGACGCTCGCGTTTGCCGGACCGCCGGCGCGAAGCCCGGATGTCCCGGCTCTGTACGTCTTCGCCTCACTGCTGTCCGGCCCCAAGGGATGGTTCGAGCAATACATCACCAAGACGGGTGGTTCCAAGGGCACGAACGCCATCCTGTCGCAAGCCGTGGACGAGTGCCCCGTCATCGCGACCTTGACGGTGGGAGGCCCTCTTCAAGAAGAGGACATGGTCAAGCTCCTGTTCCGGCAGTTCAAGAAAGCCGCGCTCCTCCCGCTTCACGGAGATTTCGCGCCCGACCTCGTGAACGCGAAAATACTGGCCTCCGGCGGCTACCTGATGATCCTCGATTCCAACCCGACTCGGGCCCTCCAGTTCGCACGGTCGGAGCTCTTTGGGTTGGGGATCGATTATCCGATCCTCCTGCCGGCGAAGATTGACGGCACGACCAGCGACGATATGCTTCGCATCGGGTCCAGGTATTTCCAAAAGAGTCAGTGGGATCGGGCGTCGTACGCGATTTGCGAGACGCGCCCCGGCGGCTGGTAGCGAGCGGATTCGCGTCTTGACCGCCCACTGATTTGGAGCCGGTCACCGTCATCGCCACCGTCCGAAACGAAGCCGCGTCGATCGGCGCTCTCCTCGATTCGATCCTCTCGGGTACCCGCCTTCCGGACGAGATCGTCGTGGCGGATGGCGGATCCACCGATCGAACCCTGGAGCTGCTCCGTTCCCGCGCCGCCGCGGATCCGCGGATTCACGCGGTTTCCGCTCCCGGCAACCGCTCGATCGGCCGGAACGCCGCGGTCAGGGCTTCACGCTCCCCGATCATCGCCTGTACCGACGGCGGCGTGCAGGTCGAGCCGGAGTGGCTGGAGCGGATCACCCAACCGTTCGACGCCGACCCGGGAACCGACGTGGTCGCGGGTTTCTATTCCCCGGTGGGGACGACCTGGTTCGAGCGCGCCGCGGGCGTGATCTCCGCCCCTCGTGTCGAGGAGATCGACCCGGCGAGATTTCTCCCCTCGACGCGCTCCATCGCGTTTCGCCGCTCGGCGTGGGAGCGGGTACACGGATTCGACGAATCGCTCGCTCATAACGAGGACACCCCGTTCGCGCTCGCGCTCAAGCGCTCCGGGGCGCGTTTTCACTTCGAGCCCAGCGCTCGGGTCCGCTGGCGTCCGCGTGGCGACGTGCGGTCCTTTTTCCGCCAACACAGGCGATTCGGTTTCGGGGACGGCGAGTCCCGCGTGCAGGGCTGGTTTTATGCGACCCTGGCCGCGAAGTACGTCCTGGGCGCGACTCTGTTCCTGGCCGGCTTTCCATTCCGCGCGGCGTGGTGGCTGCTCGGACTCGGCGTGCTCCTGTTCGCGGCGGGCCAGGCGCGGCGAGGGGCGGGAAGGGTAGGAATTCTGGTGTCGGCGCTGGTCGTGCCGTCCTTGAAGGTGGTCTACGACGTGGCCTATTTGAGCGGGTACGTGCGCGGAAGGTTGAAGCCCCGGCCACCCGGCTAGGCGGCTGGGCCCGGGCGGAAGAGTGCCCTCGGCCGGCGAAGGTCCGCCTACCCTTAACCTTCTTGTCCGACCTCTTCCGGGCCCGGACTTTCCTCGGGCCTCGGGTTGAAGATCCCGGCGAGCTCGCTTCGAAGCTGTCCCGAGTCGAGCTTCCACTTCAGCTCCCCTTTGTACGCGATCGAGATCGCACCGGTCTCCTCCGACACGACGATGACGACCGCGTCGGTCTCCTCGGCCAGGCCCAACGCGGCGCGATGCCGGGTGCCGAGAAGGGGCGAGAGCCCGCGCGTCTGGCTCAGGGGTAGGATGCAGCCGGCCGCCACGATTTGATCGCCGCGGATGATGGCCGCGCCGTCGTGGAGGGGGGAGTGCGGCGTGAAGACCGTCTCGAGCAGCTCCGAGCTGACGCGCGCCTCGAGCTTGGTGCCGGTCTCCACATAGTTGCGAAGTCCCATGTCCCGCTCCACCACGACGAGCGCCCCGCGCCGTTCCTCGCTCATCTCCTCCACCGATTTCAAGATCTCCCCGACGACGCCGTAACCCTCGACGCGGATGAGCGCGCGGAGAAGGCGGTTTTGGCCGATGTGGGTCAGGAGCGCGCGCAGCTCGGGCTGGAAGAGGATGACGAAGAGGATGACCCAGACCGTCTTCACGCTGTTGATGATCCAGTTCAAGGCATTCAGGCGGAACCATTGCGCCACAATCGAGACAAATCCAATGACGATGAGCCCCACGAACATCTGCGAGGCGCGCGTGCCCTTGATCATCGCGAACAGACGGTAGAAAAGAAACGCCACGATGAGAATATCGAGGACGTCGAGGAGGATCTGAGGCTTGATCGCGATCATGCGCCGGCTCCCTGCCCGGCGGTTCCCACCAAGGTCGGATTCAGGAGCGTCTCGGCGAGGCGAAGGGCGGCCACGGTCTCGCGAACGTCGTGCGTTCGAAAGATCCTGGCGCCGAGAGCGTAGGCGGCGACAGCCGCTCCGAGGCCTGCGGCGAGCCTGCCTTCGAGCGGCTCGTCCGTCAAGGTGCCAAGGAACGACTTTCGGGAGAGGCCGACGTAGACCGGGCGACCGAGCGACTTGAGCCCCGGAATCCCGCGCAGCGCATCGATGCTCTGCTCGGCGCGCTTCGAGAACCCAATCCCCGGATCGATCGCGATCCGCTCGCGCGGGACGCCCCGCGATTCCGCGAGCTGGATTCGCTCGGCGAGGAACGCGCGCACGTCGGCGGCCACGTCGGCATAGTCACGCCGCGCGTGGAGCGCCCCCGGCGCGCCGAGCGAATGCATGAGCACGAGGCCCGCCCCCGCGCGCGCGGCCTCATCCGCCACGGTGGGCGCGACTCCCAGCCCGCTCACGTCGTTCACGATCGCGGCTCCGCATTCGAGCGCGCGACGCGCGACCTCGGGATGGTAGGTGTCGATCGAGACCGGCAGAGGGATGCGCGACACGATCGAGCGGAGCGCGGGTTCCACGCGGTTCCATTCCTCTCCGGACCCCACCGGAGCGCTGCCCGGGCGCGTGCTCTGCCCGCCGACGTCGATCGCGTCCGCCCCTTCGGAAGCCATCGCTTCCGCACGGGCGATCGCCGAATCGACGCTCTCAAAGCGGCCGCCGTCGTAAAAGGAATCGGGGGTCAGGTTCAAGATGCCCACCACGCGCGGGCGGTCGCTCAGATCCCAGACGCCGGTGCGGTGGACGAAGGTCAGCGGCTCAGTCGGGACTCGCTGCGGGGAGATTTCGATACGCGGAGCATCGGGATCCGGACGCACGGGATCACGCCAATCCCGGGCTCTCGCTGGGTGCGATCCGAGGCGCGTGCGCCCCATCGCGCGCGGACTCCTTGTTGTCATCCGATTCCTGCGTGAAGCCGCTCTCGTCCTGACCGTCGGTCGAGGAGCGCGGGCGCGGGAGCGGCTCGAGCTTCTCCCCGCGCAGCACCTTCTCGACTTGCTCGCCGTCCAGCATCTCGCGCTCGAGGAGGGCTCCCGCCAGGAGATGAAGCTTGTCCACGTTGTCGACGAGGAGCTGGCGGGCGTGGTTGTAGGCGCCGTCCACCAGGCTACGCACCTCCTCGTCGATCATGATCGCGGTCTTCTCGCTGTAATCGCGATGCTGTGAGATCTCGCGACCCAGGAACACGAACTCTTCCTTGGTTCCGAACGTCAGCGGGCCCAACCGTTCGCTCATGCCCCATTCGCAGACCATGCGGCGGGCGATGTTGGTCGCGCGGCGTATGTCGTCCTGCGCCCCCGTGGTGAGCTGATTCAGCACGACCTGCTCGGCGGCGCGCCCTCCCATCAGGTGGGTGAGAACCATGAGCCAGTATTCGCGCGAGAAGGAGTGGCGTTCGTCCTGGGGCAGGTACGCGGTCAATCCGAGCGCGCGACCCCGTGGGATGATCGTCACCTTGTGAACCTTGTCGCTCCCGGGTTGCAACCACGCCATGAGCGCGTGTCCCGCCTCGTGGTAGGACGTGCTTTTCTTCTCGGCATCCGAGATGACGAGGCTGCGCCGCTCGGTCCCCATCATCACCTTGTCTTTCGCGTCCTCGAAATCCGGCGCGGAGACCCGCTTGTGGTTGCGCCGCGCCGCGAGGAGCGCGGCTTCGTTCACGAGATTGGCCAGGTCCGCGCCCACCATGCCCGGGGTGCCGCGCGCGATGGTGTTCAGATTGACGTCCTCGCCGACGGGAATGTTGCGCGTGTGCACGCGCAGGATTCCCTCACGCCCGCGCACGTCCGGAACGTCGACCACGATCTGGCGGTCGAATCGGCCCGGGCGCAGGAGCGCCGGATCGAGCACGTCCGGACGGTTCGTGGCCGCGATCAGGATCACGCCGTCGTTCGATTCGAAACCGTCCATCTCGACGAGGAGCTGATTCAGTGTCTGCTCGCGCTCGTCGTGCCCGCCGCCCAAGCCCGCGCCGCGGTGGCGTCCGACAGCGTCGATCTCGTCGATGAAGATGATGCAAGGCGCGTTACGTTTGCCCTGGTCGAAAAGGTCACGGACCCGCGAGGCGCCGACCCCGACGAACATCTCCACGAAGTCGGAGCCGGAGAGTGAGAAGAACGGCACGTTTGCCTCGCCCGCGACCGCCTTGGCGAGGAGCGTCTTTCCCGTTCCCGGTGGGCCGAGCAAGAGCGCGCCCTTGGGAATCCGTCCGCCGAGCCGCTGGAACTTCTTCGGGTCGCGAAGAAACTCGATGATTTCCTCCAGCTCCTGCTTCGCCTCGTCCGCGCCGGCCACGTCCTTGAAGGTGACCTTGGGGCTGTTTTCCATGAGCACCTTGGGCCGGCTCTTCCCGAACTTCATCGCGTTCGCGCCGCCCGACTGAATCTGCCGGATCATGAACATCCAGAGAACGAGGAGCGCCACGAACGGCAGGTAGGAGAGTGCCAGGCTCCACCAATTCATCCCGGGGGGCTTCGAGTTGACCGTCGCGTCGGGGCTCTTGGCGAGGACCGCTCTTCCGAGATCCTTGTCCTCGGCGGGAAGATAAACTTTGAAGAAGACGTAGGAGGCCGGCCGCCCCTCCTCGTGCGTGAGGGCGCTCTGCTTGAGCTCGCCCACGACCTCGCGGTCGACGATGGTGACGGCCTTGAGGTTGCCGGAGTCCACCTGCGCGAGGAACTCGGAGTAGGGAATCTCGTGCGTTTTGGCCTTGATCTCACCGTAGATCTGCACGAAGAGAATCACGCCGAGCACGAGGATGAGCCAAAGTAGCGCGGTGCGGATCGGCCGTGCCGGTCCGAAGGGCGCGGACTTCCGCTGCGGCATCCTCGGCGGGCGACCCTTCCGGGGCGGCGGACCGGCGGACTTGCGGAGCATGGTGAGCGCCTTCTCGTTGTCGATTCGAATCATAGGCTGGCTAGGTCCTGTCTGGGTTCGAGGGCGTCGACCGGGATATCGGCCCGAACGCCCGGTTACTCAAGTCTTGGATGGCGATTCGGCGCGCTCCGGTTCCGCTTCGCGCTTCCTCAGCACGAGTGTTTCCCGCCCGCGGCGAGCCTGGATCCCCAACGGGATGTCCGCGGACCGGCCGGCGTGTGACGTGAGGAGCGAGTGGAGGGCGTCGATGTGAGCCGTCGAGAATTCGAGGATGTCCCCGTTCAACTCCTGCAAGACGCAGCGGAAGAGGTACTTCCGCAGAAGCTCAGGGTAGTGGAGCATCCCGGCCGCATCAAGCTCGATTTTCCCGGAATCGCTTGCTCGGACGAGGCTCGGCAGGATCCGACGAGCCTCCACGGTCAAATAGGCGTCCGCTTCGCGAAAAAGCGCCGCCTCTCGGACCAGGGATTGAGAGATGGATGGGTTCATGGCCTCCCGGATGCGCGGCAGGATCTCGAGCCTCAAGAAATTCCGCCGGGCGTCCGGCACCAGATTGGATGAATCCAGCCTGTGCGCGAGAGCGCGGCGCTTCAGGTAGTCGAGGACCTGCACCCGCGTAGTTGTGAGGAGCGGGCGCACCAGATAAAGGCTATGCAATTTCCTTACCGGCAGCATCCCGGAGAGCCCTGTGAGCCCGGCGCCGCGGATCAACCGAAGGAGCACGGTCTCGGCCTGATCATCCGCGGTGTGGGCGACGGCCACCCGGTCCGCTCCGACCTCCTCCGCCATCTTACGGAGCGCCTCGTAGCGTACCACCCGGGCCGCAGCCTCCTTGGATTCGCGGCGTTCGCGCTGCCTGAGCCCTGGCAGGACCCGTGTCGAAAGGCACCGGACGCCGAGCTGCTCCGCGGCCCGCTGCACAAATGAGGCATCCTCCTCCGACTCGGTCCCTCGGAGCCCGTGGTTCACATGCCCCGCGACGAGCTTTCCCGCCGGAATTCCCGAGCGCTCGCGGTATCCGGCAAGGAAATCGAGGAGCGCGATCGAGTCGGGCCCCCCCGAAACGCCCACCAGCAGGGTTGATTCCCGCGGAATGAGCCCATGCGCGACGATGAGGCGCTCGGCGTTGAGCTCCAGGCGCTGATCGCGTGGGTTGGGGCGGGCCGCCTTCATGCCCCGGGGCCGTCGTGTCGGAAAGGGAGCCACCCAAGGAGTATACCGGAGGGCGCAAAAAGCGCGGGGCAAAGCCCCGCGCCCAAGCGCAAGATGGTGGCGGCGCAGGGATTCGAACCCCGGACCAAGGGATTATGATTCCCCTGCTCTACCAGCTGAGCTACACCGCCAGCGAGAATAGGATCGTAGTCACGCGACCCCGCAGTGTCAAGGCGGGCCGGTTGACATGGCCGGATGCCGATTCGTATACTCAAGAATTACCATTTCGCAGGCCGGCTCCACCGGCGCACCGGCGCCTTCAGGGAGATCTCCAAACCTCATGTCTCGAAATTTCGTAGGGGGGTTGTTCGTAATCCTCCTCGCGGGCTTCGCTACACCCTCGCTGGCAAACGATCTCGTCGGTTCGGGGGCCATCGGCGCGCGCGGAGGATCGCTGCTGTTCACCAAAGACGCGTGGACCAAGCAAGACGCCAAGCCGCGGCTTTCAGGAGATCTCGTGTTCAGCTACGCGTGGACCGACCATGCCACGCTCGACGTGACGGCGGGATACGGGTGGAACCGTCTTGAGACCGGCAACCCGGAATTCTACGTCGCGACGTCGACCCCCATCACCTTGGGCGCGCGGTATTTCCTGCGTGACGGCAAGGTATGGCGCCCCTACGTCGGGGCGGGTGGCGGCGTATATGTATGGTCGATTCTCACCCAGGATCTGGGTGCCGCGAAGGATCCCGTGACTTTCGAGCGGTTGAGAAGGGCCCGTCCGGGAGTCCATGGGATGATCGGGATGGAGCGTCGCATGTCGAAGCACATCGCCATGACCGGTGACGCGAACTATCACTACATCTTCGCCAAGGACACGGAGCGTTTCCCGAGCGGATACAACGGCAACAAGGCGTACGCGCAAGTTCGCCTCGGCGTGAGCTTCTTCTTCTCGCTCAGCGAGCGAATCAATACGGGCCTCCCGGAATAGGCATGAAAACGTTCGCCGCTCCCGGAGCCAAGATCCAACCGGCCGTCGAGGCCGGGCCGGGAACGCGCGTGGGAACCGATCTGGCGCTCACCTTCGACGACGTTCTCCTCCTCCCAGGCTACTCCGAAGTCCATCCACGCGACGTCGACACGACCACGCTCTTGACCCGCGGGATCACGCTCAACGTTCCCGTGGTGAGCGCGGCGATGGACACCGTCACCGAAAGCGCGCTCGCGATCGCGATCGCGCAGGAGGGCGGGATCGGGATCATCCACAAGAATCTTCCGATCGCGGAGCAGGTGGAGGAAGTGGACCGCGTGAAGCGTTCCGAGAGCGGAATGATCGTGAACCCCATCACGCTTCCCCCGGACGTTCCGATCAGCCGGGCGCTCGAGCTGATGGAAAAGTTCCGCATCTCCGGCGTGCCGATCACGGAGGGCAAGCGCCTCGTGGGCATCCTCACGAACCGGGATCTTCGGTTCGTGCGCGGGACCGATCTAAGGGTGAAGGACGTGATGACGCACCAGAATCTCATCACCGCACCGGTCGGGACGACGCTCGAGGAAGCCGAGCGGATTCTGCACCAGAACCGGATCGAGAAGCTCCCGGTGGTGGACGAGAGCTACCAGCTTCGGGGGCTCATCACCGTCAAGGACATCCAGAAGCGCATCCGGTATCCGAAAGCCTGCAAGGACCATTTGGGAAGGCTTCGCGTCGGGGCCGCGGTCGGTGTGGGGCACGAGGCCCTGGATCGGGTCGATGAGCTCGTGCGGACCGGAGTCGACGTCATCTGCATCGACAGCGCGCACGGCCACTCCAAGGCGGTCGTGGATTCGGCGCGGGCGGTCAAGGCCAAGTATCCAAGCCTGCAGCTCATGGTGGGGAACGTGGCCACGGCCGAGGCCACCCGCGACCTCATCGCCGCGGGCGCGGACGCGGTGAAGGTGGGGATGGGCCCCGGCTCGGCGTGCACGACCCGCGTCGTTGCGGGGGTCGGAGTGCCGCAGATCACGGCCGTGCTGGAATGCGCCGCCGCCGCCGCGGACGCGGGCGTGCCGCTCATCGCGGATGGGGGAATCAAGTATTCCGGCGACCTCGTGAAGGCGCTTGCCGCCGGTGCGCACTCGGTGATGCTGGGAAACCTGCTCGCGGGAACCGAGGAAAGTCCCGGTGAGACGATGCTCTACGAAGGGCGCACCTACAAGGTCTATCGCGGCATGGGCTCGCTGAGCGCCATGTCGGGCGGGCGCGGCGACCGGTATTTTCAGGAGGGGGTCAAGGACCTGAAGAAGCTCGTCGCCGAGGGAATCGAGGCACGGGTCCCCTACAAGGGCCAGCTCGCGAACGTCATTTATCAGCTCGTCGGCGGCCTCAAAGCAGGCATGGGGTACTGTGGCGTCCGTTCCACCGAGGAGCTCCGCACGAAGACGCGGTTCATCCGCATCACCGCTGCCGGCCTACGCGAAAGCCACCCGCATGATCTCACCATCACCAAGGAAGCTCCGAACTACGAAATCCGATAAAAGCGCGGCGCCCCGCCGGGGGAGCGGGGCGTGGTGTTCGACCGCGTTTGTTCAAGGGGTGCGTGCCCTCCGGGGGTGAGTCGGTCGGGGGACGAAGGGCACGCGGGGGATCGGTGCTCCCGCTAGGGGCCTCCTGCGGGCAACGAAAAGTGGAAATCGGGCGACAGCTGACGGATCTCGCGAGCGAGTCCGCGCATCTGATCCAGGAGCTTCCGCTCGCCGGTCCGCTTCCATTCCGAGTAGGCATCAAGCAACAGGTCCTGCATATCCCGAAGCGATTGTTCCTTCGCGTCTTCGTCGACCTTGCGCTCGAGCCGAATCACATGCGCCTTCCGGAACCGCTTCGAGACGCTCCAGTACTCGCCCTTCATGTGCGAGAGAAGCTTGTGGTAGCGCTCCAGCCCGAGCGTCAGCTTCTCCAGCACTGACGCGATCGTCTCGGCCGGATTCTCGAGCAGCTCGCCGTACGTATACGTGAAGTGATACCAGTTGGGGCTCCGCCCCACGTCCGCTTCCTCACCGGGGAGCATGCCGTCGCGTCGGCTCGGCACGTTGGGCCCGTGGTGCTCGAAGATGCCGATCGAGATGAGCAAGAGGTCGTCGGGCGTGCGAAGGATGAGGTATTTCAGGGCGCCGTGATTCGAGTTGGCCAACCGGCGCCAGGCGCCGATGTCGTACCGGGAGAGAAGCCGGGTGCGCTCCGACGGTAGGGGCACCTGCGCCTCGAACTGGTCGCGCAACGCGCTCAAGTAAGCATCCACATCCTCCTGAGGAAGCGGGTCGCCGTTCTGCGGCGTGCCCTCCGCTTTCGTGAGGAGGAGGCAGTTCATTGTGAAATAGAGTGTCGGCTGCAGCTTCCTCTGCACCGCCTTGCCTGCGAGATACTTTCGCGCTGCCGACATTGCCGTACTCCTTGGAAGGGCATCCCCTGCCCGGACCGCATCCCATCCACATTCCGAATCGAGTACCACTGCATCCGGCGTGCCGCATGGGATGGGCCGTGTACGCATGGGGTGGCAACTCCTGCTGCAGCATGGAGATCGGGCCAAGTGAGATCGCGCGCGACATCGGGGTCACACTTGCCGATGTGTCGCGGTGTGGCTTGAAGGAACCGAGGAAACGGGCGTAAGCACCCATTTATATAGATGGGCCCGATCTTGCGTTTTGCGGTCCTACAAGCCTTTTGCAATTCGGACGGCGCCAAGCACTCTGCATTCGTTGGAGAAGCGGTCCGAAGAGACGAGGAGAAGTCACCCAATGTGCAAACGTACCCAGGCCTGCGGGCAGGATTTACACGAAACAGGTGGCACAGTATTTGCGATTCATTCCGATTTCGCCATAGCCACCGCATCAACGTCGCAACGGATCGAGGAGAAGTCGACGTGAACATGAACCTCGGCACGAGGGGCGCGCTTACCTTCCGGCTCGGTGATTTCTCGTTCGCCGTCCGTGTCGAGGAAGCCGGCGGAGTCCTCGACGCCGAACGGCTCGCGCATTTGCCGTGCGTTGCCGAGTCTGTCGCCGGGGTCGCAGCCTTTCGCGGCGAAATGGTCCCGGTCGTGGACCTCGCCGTATACCTAGGCATCGAGACCCAGGGCCTCCCGGGCCCCCGCTACGCACTCGTGCTCACCCGCGGCGTGGACCGATTCGCGCTGCTCATTCCTGAGATCCCCAAGCTGGTCCTGGGCCGCGACCTTCGTGAAGCGCCCGCTTCCGCTGTGGATCCCGAGCTGGGCGAGCTTTTCGAATCGGAGCTGGAGACGGACCAGGATCACTTCCACTGCCTCAACTACTGGAAGATTTTCGAATCCATGATTCCGCCCGGCGGCG
>Ga0209058_1003232_pt1 | contig 13219 bp, 7 predicted proteins | sample GraSoiAngelo_147_FD_185904 | JGI IMG/M metagenome (GOLD analysis project Ga0209058, IMG submission 185904) | Grasslands soil microbial communities from the Angelo Coastal Reserve, California, USA - 14_1009_05_40cm (SPAdes) (version 2) | ecosystem: Environmental > Terrestrial > Soil > Grasslands ... | reverse complement strand
CTTAGTGCGTCTGAACGCCAGGCGTGAAATATTGGCCGTGGTTTACTCGTATAATCAACGCGCGCGAACCCAAATTGCTTGAGCAGTGCACGCATCAACGGCACATTGGGTCCCCACCAGTTGGTCGGGTCCCCCGCCAGTTCGTTTCCCGGATAGAACACCATTGCGGGGCGTTCGATTTCGGCCAGGTCGATGTGGGTGACGACAACCAGAACTTCTCGCGCGAGACTCGCGGCGCGCCGGAGCCCGTCGATCGGGTCGAACAGGTGATAGAAAACACCGAGAAAGAGTACAACATCAAAAGTGCCCACACGCTCAGGACTGAGGTCTGGAACGTCGATGTCCAGCGCTTCCACGTCGACCCCCAGGGCGTCGCGGGCAAGCTCGAATGTTTCGCGTCCATGAAATTGCGGGTCGCCGCTCCAAACGAAATGATCCGTAGCAAGGACGCTCGCCGCGCCCCGCCTCTTCGCTTCGAAGCTATAGAATCCGTCCCATGCGCCGATGTCGATGACGTTCGCCCCTGAGATCTTAATCGGTCGGAAGAGCGTTTCGGCGTCCTCTTTCATCATCTCCGGCGACCAGTAACCGGTCGTAACGATGCCGTCCCCGAAATCAATTGAGTGAAACCATTTATAGTCTCGGATGCGCTCGCGAAGTTCGGCTTTGTTCATCTGCCGCTCCATTTCTTCGTGAAGCTCGATGACCGGCGAGGTGGCGGCCTCGCGCCCATCTTCCGATAGGAAAACTGGCGGTGTCCAGTGGATCATTGTGCGGAAGCTGATGCAGGCAGCTGCGGGAGGGCGTGCTCTATGCGGACGACAGATCCCTCGGGCTCGCCGCCCCGTCCTTCGACCCTGCTCCCCTCGGGATGACAGAGCTGCGCCGGCGGTTCGAGGAATAGTGGGTGAAGGCGAGTCGATGGCCCGCGAAGGCGGCGGAGCGTTCGGGACCAGCGTGAGGGCGGGTTTCGTGTTAGGGCGACGATGTTTCGCCGATTCGCTGCTCATTCCTCAGAGGGTGAGTATCTCGTTCGCGATTCAAACCCGCCGCTACAATATAACCCTAGGCGCTTGGGTCATCACGCGTGCTTTGCCGTTTTCGAGGACGACCATGTCCTCGATGCGGACGCCGCCCCAGCCGGTGATGTAGATGCCGGGCTCGATGGTGACGACCATGCCGTCTTGCAGTTCGTCGTTCGAAAGGCGGGCGAGACGGGGAGCCTCGTGAATGAGGAGGCCGACACCGTGGCCGAGACCGTGGCCGAAGTCCTCGCCGAAGCCGGACTCTGCGATTACGTTGTGGGCGAGCATGTGGGCCTCCTCGCCGGTCATTCCCGTGCGGATTAGCTCTTCGGCGGTGCGCTGGGCGGTGAGGACGATGTCGTAGATTTCGTAGAACTTCCCGGCGGGCTTGCCGACGGAGATGGTGCGGGTGAGATCAGAGCAGTAGCCGTCGACGATGACACCCATGTCGATGACGATCGTATCGCCGTCGTCGATGGGGTGGTCGCGCGGCTGGGCGTGAGGCATGGCGCCGTGGGGACCGGCTGCGACGATCGTGGGGAACGAAAGACTTTCGGCGCCGAGTTTCTTTGCCTCTGTTTCGATCTCGAGGGCGACGCGGCGCTCGGTCCAGCCGGGCTCGATGCGCTCCGTAACGGCGGAGAAGGCGGCATCGCCAACGTCGACGGCGCGCTGGAGGGCTTCGATTTCGGCGGGGTCCTTGACGGCGCGCATCTGAGTGATGATGGGCGGCGCGGAGAGGAGTTTGGGGCGATCAGAGGCGGGCAACGCTTCGGCGGCTTTCTTGATCGACTGGAAACTGGCGACCGTGATATCGCCGGGCTCGAAGCCTATCCGCTTCGCGCTGAGGTTCGCTTCCCTGACGATGTTGGGGAACCACTTGTCGACGCCGCCTGTCGTGCGGAGGACGGTGAAGTGTGGGGACTCGCGCTCGGCCTGCTCGACATAGCGGAAGTCGACGGCGATGAAGGCTGCATCGCTGGTGACTAGCAGCCAGCCCATCGAGCCGGTGAAGCCGGAGAGGTAGCGGCGGTTGGCGGCGTGGGTGTGGAAGATGTCCTCGACGGGGGCGCCGACGAGGAAGGCGTCGAGGTTGGCTTTGGCCATGCGTTCGCGGAGGTGTGTGAGGCGATCGATCATCGCTATGCCGTTTCGGCCTGCGAGCCACCTGACCCACCGCCCGCTCCCGACTCGGGATTCCTTCGCGGAGCAGGCGGCTCGGGCCAAGAATGCGGTCGTCGCTCAGAATGACACGGGACGGGCGTGCCGATGAGGAAGGCGTCGAGGTTGGCTTTGGCCATGCGTTCGGGGAGGTGTGTGAGGCGATCGGTCATCGCTATGCCGTTTCGGCCTGCGAGCCACCTGACCCACCGCCCGCTCCCGACCCGAGATTCCTTCGCGGAGCAGGCGGCTCGGGCCAAGAATGCGGCCGTCGCTCAGAATGACACGAAACGGGGGCGCCGATGAGGAAGGCGTCGAGGTTGGCTTTGGCCATGCGTTCGCGGAGGGGGGTGAGGCGATCGGGTGTTGCGTGCGTGGTGGCTCCGCTCATCCTTCGAGAGCCTCAGGACGAGCGGGAAGGAGCGCGGTCGTGGGAGCGGAGACGCGCCTGCGGAGCGTCTCTACACGGGACGTGGGTGCTGCGCTTGCTCCTTTGCGAGCCTCAGGACGAGCGAAAGGATATGGCCTGGCGGAAACGGAGGGGTATGCGCTTACAGTCACTGCTTGCGTCGTCGCGTAATGGGGATAGCGAAGAGGGCTTCGAGGGCTATGAGGTAGCCGTGCCAGCCGAGTCCGGCGATTACGGCGTCGGCAGCGTCGCCGGTTATGGTGCGGCGGCGAAACAGTTCGCGTGCGTGGATGTTTGTGATGTGGACCTCGATGGTCGGCTTGTCGATTGCCTCGAGGGCGTCGCGGAGGCTGTAGCTGTAGTGCGTCAGGGCACCAGGGTTAATGATGATGCCGCTGGCTGTCGGGCCCTCCTTCTGGAGGAAATCTCGTGGTTGGACTGGAAGCAGCGGACATCGACCTCTAGCTCTCGTGCTCGCTTGGTGACCTTCTCTTCAATGTCCCTAAGGGTGGTCGACCCGTAGATATCGGGCTGCCGCGTACCTAGGAGGTTGAGATTTGGGCCGTTAACGAGGAGCACTTTGAGCTCGGATTCAGCGACGGATTCCGGCCGAGGATCGGTCTGGACGATGCGCTGCACCTCCGCGACGATAGATTCGGCCGATTCGGCTTCTTCGGTACGAGGTCTTGTTGTCTCTTGCATTGCGTGACGTTTCCGGCGCGACGGTGATCCGAGACGCGCCGTCGGGGCGTCTCTACGCGAGTGCGTGCCTTCTGGCGCTACTTTTGCCTCTTGTCGCTGTCCTCGTCCTTGCTGGCGTTTAGCCGGACTTGATTATAGAACGCCTGGGTATAGACACGCCGTGCTTGCTCCTCCGTGACGTGGGTGTAGATCTGGGTTGTGGACGCGCTGGCGTGGCCGAGGAGTTCCTGGACGACGCGAAGCTCGGCGCCGCCATCGAGGAGGTGGGTGGCGAAGGAGTGGCGTAGAAGGTGAGGGTGTACGCGCTCGTCAAGGCCCGCGCGCAGCGCGTGGCTCCGGACGATCTGCTGGACGGAACGCCCGGAGAGACGCTGCCCACCGCGGTTGAGGAACAGCGCGGGGAGATCATCGACCGTCAGCTTCGGCCTCGCTTCCCTCAGGTACCGCCGGAGAGCCCGCTCCGCCGGGGCACCGATGAGGACCATGCGCTCTTTGTTCCCCTTGCCGCGGACGAGCAGAGCACGTTCGCCGAGATCGAGGTTTCGGAGGTCAAGGCCTACGACCTCACTCAGGCGGACTCCGGCCGCGTACATGAGCTCTAGGATGGCCCGGTTGCGCAGCCCCTGCGGAGTCTCCTCGTCGGCGGCCTGAATGAGGGAAGAGAGATGATCCTGCGTGAGAATAGTGGGTAGGCGACGCTCTCGTTTGGGTGCGTTGACGCCGGCGAGTGGGTTCGTCTCGAGGTGGCCTTCGCGCACGAGGAAGCGGAAAAAATTGCGGATGGTGCTTACCTTGCGCGTGAGGCTGGCGGTGACGACGCCGCTGTCACGCGCGGCGGCGAGGTAGCGGCGGAAGGACTGGCGGTCCGCGTCGAGAGGTCCGGCGTCTTCCTGATCCTCGAAGTAGCGAGCGAAGTCGAGGAGGTCAGTGCGGTAGTTGCGGAGGGTGTAGGGCGAGAGATTCTTCTCAGCGATCAGGTAGCGGATGTAGGCATCGAGGAGGGGTTGGATGCGGATATCGGGCTGGTCTGGAGCCACGGTAAGTAGAACGCTGGGACCGTGGGAGGATTAACCAAGTAGCGCTATCGCCCCGTTCGGTCCTTCGAGAGCCTCAGGACAAGCGCGAGGGCGCGCCGTACGGTTTCGAGGTGAATTGCCTGAAGGAGCCGTAAGTAGCGTCATCGCCCCGTTCGGTCCTTCGAGAGCCTCAGGACGAACGGGAAGGTGCGCCGAACGCGTGCGAGGTGTATTGCCTGAAGGAGCCGTTGTCTAAAGGAGCCGTGAGTAGCGTCGTCGGCTCGTTTGGTTCTTCGGGAGCCTCAGGACCGAACGGGAGGGCGGGGCTTATGGTTTCGAGGCGTAGTGCTTGAACGAGCTTGATCGCTCGCTCGTTTTACGCGATGGGTGTTGGTTCTGGTGCCTGCTGGACGACCCCGCCGCGCCAGTTGCAGACGGTGCATTTGGCTTTGTTGTCGCGCTCGGCGGTGACGAGGCCGCCGCAGTTGGGGCAGGGTTGGGGAAGCGGGCGTGTCCAGGTGGTGAAGTCGCATTTCGGGTAGTTGGAGCAGCCGTAGAAGATGCGGCCCCGGCGGGAGCGGCGCTCGAGCAGCTCGCCAGCGTCCCTGGGGCAGCGAACGCCGGTGGTGACGGTGAATGGCTTTCGGCCTTTGCATTCCGGGTAGCGGGAGCAGGCGAGGAAGCGGCCGAAGCGGCCACTCTTGATAACCATAGGCGAACTGCACTCAGGACACTGCTCGTCGGTCTGTTGGGGCGCCTCCTGCTCCTCGCCTTCGAGGGGGAGGGTGCCTTTGCACTCGGGAAAGCCGGAGCAGGCGAGGAAGCGTCCGCGGCGTCCCCAGCGGATGAGCATGGGCTTTCCGCATTCGGGGCACTGAACATCGGTGGTCTCGACCTGCTTGGGTGCCGTCTCCTTGGCCAAGGTGAGAGCCTTCTCCAGTGGGTTGTAGAACTCCTGGACTACCGGCTGCCAGCGCCGGTCGCCGTTTGCGATGTCGTCGAGCTCGTCCTCCATGCCGGCAGTGAAGCCGACGTCGACGAAATCCTGGAAGTGCTCGACCAGCAGGTCGTTCACCACGGAACCCAGGTCAGACGGCCTTAGGTAGCGACCGTCCTTCTCGACGTAGCCGCGGTCCTGGATAGTCGACATTGTGGGTGCGTAGGTGCTGGGGCGGCCGATGCCCTTCTCCTCGAGAGCTTTGATGAGCGTCGCCTCGGTGAAGCGGGGTGGCGGCTCCGTGAAGTGCTGCTCAGGGAAGAACCCGAGCGCACGGAGCAGGTCGGCCTCGCTGAGAGCGGGGAGAGGATTGTTGCCCAGGTCTTCTTCGGTGTCGTCATCCCGGCCCTCGATGTAGACCTGACGGAAGCCGGCGAACTGGAGTTGCGTGTTGGTCGCGCGTAGGAGAAGCGGATTTTGGCCGGCGCTGGGCATGCCCTCGATGTCGACTGTCGTGACGTCGAAGAGGGCGTCGGCCATCTGGCTGGCGACCATGCGTTGCCAGATGAGGTTGTAGAGGCGGTTCTGGTCGTTGTTGAGGTATCTCCGCACTGCTTCGGGCTCCCGACGTACATGGGTGGGGCGGATAGCCTCGTGCGCTTCTTGCGCGCCTTTGACCTTCTTGGCGAATACGCGTGCGGACGCCGGGAGGAACTCGCGGCCGAAGCGCTCGGTGATGTAGGCACGCGTCTCTTGCTGGGCTGAGGCCGCAACGTTGGTGGAGTCGGTGCGCATGTACGTGATGAGGCCGACTTCACCCTCGGCGCCGAGCGAGAGCCCCTCGTAAAGCTGCTGGGCGATCTGCATTGTTCGCTTGGTGGTGAAGCCTAGCTTCCTGGAAGCCTCCTGCTGGAGCGTGCTCGTGATGAACGGCGCGGCTGGTCGCCGGGGCTGCGTCTTCGTCTGGACGCTGAGCACGCGATAGGCGGCAGATTGCAGGATGGCGACAAGGCGTTGGGCCTCTGTTTCGTTCGGGATCTCGAGCTTCTGCCTCTTGCCAACGTGGCCCTGAAGGCGAGCGCGGAAGGAGGGCGCCACCTGAGGCTTTTCGAGCTCGGCGTCGATGGTCCAGTACTCCTGCTGGGTGAATGCCTGGATCTCGCGCTCGCGCTCGACGACGAGGCGGACGGCGACGGACTGGACACGGCCAGCGGAGAGCCCGCGCCGGACCTTCGTCCACAGGAAGGGGCTCAGCCGGTAACCGACGAGCCGATCCAGAACGCGCCTAGCCTGTTGCGCGTCTACGAGCTTCATGTCGATATCACGCGGGTGCTCGAACGCCTCCTGAACTGCTTCCGGGGTTATTTCGTGGAAGACGACTCGGTGAAGAGGCAAGGCGCCAAGATCGGCGGCCTCGAGCAGGTGCCATGCGATCGCCTCGCCTTCGCGGTCAGGGTCCGTCGCCAGGTAGACGTTGCCGGCCTTCTGGGCTGCGTCGCGGATTTCTTTAACGGTGCGCGCCTTTTCTTTAGGCACGACGTACTTAGGGAGGAATCCATCCTCAATCTGGATGCCAAGGTCGCGCTTGGGAAGGTCGCGCACGTGGCCAATGGAGGCCTTGACATCATACTTGGAGCCCAGGATGCGGGAAATTGTCCTCGCCTTGGCGGGTGACTCGACGACGACGAGGCTCTTGTTGTTCCTTGTGGCCATCGTCACAAGCCCTCGGCGACGCGCGCACGGGCGGCGGCGGAGGCTTGTGCGCGGACATAGGACATGGGGCCCAACTGCTTTATCAGACCTTTCAGTTCCATCATTGCCAGGACGCTGCTAACGGTTGAAATAGGGAGGGAGCTCAGCCGGCACACCTCATCGATGTGGACCGGTTCCTTCGTTATATGACGCAGCAGGCCGGCTTCCGTATCCGTCGCGGGCATCAGTTCTTGCATCTCGATCTGGTGAGGTACCATCGTCAGGTTGAGTTCCTCCAAGACATCTTCAACCTTTTGAACGAGCTTGGCACCCTGTTGGATCAGGTCGTTCGTGCCTCGGCTCTGCGGTGAGAAGATGCTGCCGGGAATCGCGAAGACTTCACGGTTCTGGTCGAGGGCGAGGCGCGCCGTTATCATGGCGCCGCTCTTGACGTCGCCTTCGACGACGAGGACGCCCAGGCTAACGCCGGACAGAATACGATTGCGACGCGGGAAATAGTCTCCCCTGGGCTGGGTGCCAAGCGGGTAATCGCTGATGAGAGCGCCGTGTTCCATGATTTCCCTGGCGAGTTTCGCGTGCTCCGGCGGGTAAACAATATCAAGGCCGCAAGCGAGGACGGCGACTGTGCGGCCGCCCGCATGGATGGCGGCGCGGTGGGCGATAGCGTCTACACCGCGGGCAAGGCCGCTGACGACGCAGATGCGGTTCGAGGCGAGCTGGTATGTGATCTCTTCCGCGACCTGGCGGCCATAAGGGGTTGGTCTGCGGGTGCCAACGACGGAGACGGCCCACTCATCGATCGAGGAGAGATCGCCACGGACGTAGAGGACGGGCGGCGCGTCATCAATTTCCTTGAGGAGCGCGGGGTAGGCATCGTCGTTCCAAGTGAGAGCGCGGACGCCATGCTTTCCGAGCTGCTCGACTTCCGTATCGGGGTCGATTCTCGGCCGCTCAGTGGTAATCGCACGGACGATGCGATCTTCGAGGCCGGCGGAGCGCAGGTCTGAGGGACCGGCGAGCCAGGCATCGGCCAGCGATCCGAAGCGGCCGAGCAGAGCCTGGTAGCGCACACGGCCGATGCCGTGGATGCGGTGGAAGGCCGTCCAGTACTTGAGCTCTTCGGGCGGGGTTGTTGTGTTGATCTTGGTTTCGGTTGTCATTCAGGCGGCAATATTAGCATAGCGCATGGGTCAAGGCTGAAGGGGGAAATGGCACGATTTCAGCGAGGCTCAGGCCTTCAATCAAGCGAATTCGACCTTCAATCCGCGCCCTCAATTCCACTGGAAGCGCAGGCACCTTCGGGTTCATGCGGAGTGGTCGACTGGCTGTCGGGGTGATTTCTCATTGTCAAGCTGATACTCCTCACAGAGTAGCAAGAGTGTCAAGGAGGTCAAAGGAGAAATGGCACATTACAAGGAACATCGAACGAGGAACAAGGGAAAAGGAAGCGCGGGTTGGGCGCCGGCTAGCCCCCCCCGAAATTAAAAATACTGGGCGACACCCGCAGACCCCCGGCCTGGCGGCACCTAGTAAAAGCGGCCGCCCGGGCCACCTCTGGGCGCTCCGGAGGGCAGACATGGTTCCGAGCCGACACCGGAGAGCGTGTCGCCGGCGGTTGAGCTCGTGCTCGGTTAGCCTGCTGACACGCAGCCCTCTTTTCATAGGGCACGCTAATGTTTAGCAAGGGCGTCAAGGAGGCCGAAGGAGCGAATGACGCACTCCGAGGGTCGACCTTAACCCGCGCGTGAGGAACTATTGATGAGTTCGTTGCTAGATAGCTGGTGAAAGATTCCTCGCCACCCCACCGCTGCCGCCCTCCCGGCCCCGCGAGCTCGGAATGAGAGATGTGCGTGGCCGAAAACAAGCCGCTTAGCGGACGCCGTTGTCGCCGCTGGGTTGGGGATCGTGTTCGGGGAGTTTGGTGACGCGTACCTTCTTGATGCGTCGGCCGGCGACGCTGAGGACTTTGAGGCTGATGCCGTTCACACGCACGTTGTCGCCGACGCTGGGAATGCGGCCGAGTTCGTTGATGATGAAGCCCCCGATGCTATCGAAGTCGTTCTTCTTGATCGGCACATGGAACATCTCGCTTAGTTCGTCGATGGCAACGCGAGCGTCAACGATGACCTCATCGGCGGCGAGGAGTTGGACGGGCTGGTCCTCAATATCGAACTCATCCCTGATTTCGCCGACGATTTCCTCGAGGAGGTCCTCGATTGTCACAAGCCCGGCGGTTCCACCGTATTCATCGACGACGATGGCTATCGAAATCTGGTTCTCGCGCATCTCCGCCAGCAACTCGTGAACCTTCTTACTTTCGGGCACAAAGTGCGGTGGGCGCATGAGGTCGCGCAGGCCAGGTTGCCGGTCGCCGTTCGCCAGGTGCTTCATGACCTCCTTGCCGTGGACAATTCCGACGATGTTATCGAGGTTCTCCTCGTAGACCGGCAGGCGCGAAAAGCCGTGCTCGACCATGAGGGCGGCCGTGCGCTCGAACGGCGCGCTAACCTCGACCGCGACGATATCCGTGCGCGGCACCATTACCTCGCGGACGTTCGTGAATTCCAGTTCGATCACTCCGCGGATCATCTGGCGCTCATCCTCGTGGAGGGACGCGCTGGCCTGCTCCATCTCGATGAGGAGGATGAGCTCTTCCGCGCCCCCGGCGATGGCCGCCTGCCTGCGCTGCCAGGTGCGCAGGACGGCTCCCATCGGGGCGTCGAGAATGAGGACCGGCAAACGGAAGACCACGCGGATGAACTTGACAATGGGAGCGAGCGCCTTCTGTGAACCGCTTGGGTCCTGCGTAACTAGCGCGCGCGGAAAAGCCTGGAGCAGGAGAAAGGCAGCCGCTACCGCAATCGTAGTGATAGCGAGGGCGAGCCAGCTGTCGCTCCACTCGCGCAGGACGAGGAAGACGACGATGGCCGTAACGCCGACCAATGCGAGATTGCGGGCGAGGGTGAGGGATGAGAGTGTCAGTTGCCGCTCGTGATAGAAGCGCCGGAGCGCTTCGACGCGGGATTCGGCGGGCTCACGCATGGCTTGCTCGCGCATCCCGGCGATGATCCCGGCCTCGGCCGCGACAACGAGGATGAAGACGATGATCCCGGCTATTAGAAAGAGCAGGGCGAGGACCGTATCGCTATCCACGCTTCTTTCGAACCTGCCTTGCCGGAAGTTTTTGGCTCCTACGTACTGAAGTACGCGGCTTTGGGGTTTTGGTGGGGGCGGCGCGCGCTCGGGCACGAGCTTGATTAGGTCCGCTGCGCGATGAGTTGCTCAGCTTGGGCTTGGTGGTTGGTGCGGTGCGGGCTGGTACACCGGCGACTTTGGCGCCGTCCGGCACGTCTTTGGTGACGACCGAGCCGGCGCCCGTGGCGGCTTTGCGGCCGACGCGGATGGGAGCGACGAGCATGGTATCGCTGCCGATGAAGGCGCCGTCCCCGATTACGGTCTGGTGCTTGGTCGCGCCGTCGTAGTTGCAGGTTACCGTGCCGGCACCGATGTTCACGTCCTTGCCGACTTTGGCGTCGCCGATGTAGCTGAAGTGGCCGGCGCGACTGGACGCGCCAATGCGCGAGGCCTTCACTTCGACGAAGTTACCGATGTGGACACCCTTCTCGAGATGAGCGCCAGGGCGCAAGTGGCTGAAGGGGCCGACGTCCGCACCGCTTTCGATGACGGCGCCTTCGACCACAGAGGCGAAGACCGTGACTTCGTCGCCGATTTGGCTATCCGCGACGATGCTGTTTGGTCCGATGCGGCAGTGAGCGCCGATGCTAGTTTTGCCCGAGATCGTGGTGTTGGGATGAATGATGGTGCCAGGACCGACCGCGACGCCGGGTTCGATGTAGGTGGTCCTCGGGGAGACGATCTGGACGCCTTCATAGTCGGCGCGCTTCACCTTGCGAGCGACGAGCGTTTTCGCTCTGGTTCCTGAGTGCCCGTTGGAGTTCGAGCTGCGTTTGGTCATTCGGAAGGTAAGCGCGTCCAAAGGGTCGGCGATTTCGGTGTGGACATGTCAATCAGTTGGAAGATGGCATAGAGGAAGACGCGAGAAAGGAGCGCGTCGTTAGGGGAAAGCTGCGAAGGTGCCGCAGATGTGGAGGTTCGGAGGTATCTGGAGGTTCTTCAGTGTCCAAAGAGCGGTGGCTCGATTCGGTTAGTCCTTAGAAGATATGGTAGGTGGGGTCAGGAAGGCTGTCAAGGAGAGAAGGAGGCAGGAGCTAGTTGATGATCTGCCTCACGGCAGACGCCAAGATATAATCGATTCGCATGGATACGCACGAATTGAGAGAGGCGTTTCTGCGCTTTTTCGAGGAGCGCGGGCACCGCCGCACGGCCGGCGCGCCGATCGTGCCGCCGGGCGACCCGACGCTGCTGTTCACGAGCGCCGGGATGGTGCAGTTTAAGCCCTACTTCATGGGTCAATCGAAGCCGCCACACACCCGGCTCGCGAGTGTGCAGAAGTGCTTCCGAACCACGGATATCGAGTCGGTTGGGGACACGAAGCACCTCACGTTCTTCGAAATGCTGGGTAACTTCTCGATCGGGGACTACTTCAAGGCTGAGATGATCCCCTGGGCGTGGGAATTTGTCACCGATGTGTTGAAGCTGCCGCCCGAGCGGCTGTGGACTTCGGTCTATCTCGACGACGACGAGGCGTACGCGCTGTGGCGGAAGGTGGGGGTATCCGAGGAGCGGATACGGCGCTACGGCGAAGAAGAGAACTACTGGTTCTCTGGCGACATCGGCCCGTGCGGGCCGTGCTCCGAGATCTACTACGACTTCGGGGAGCAGTTTGGTTGCGGGCCGGCGTGCGAGCCGTCACATGAGTGCGGGCGGTTCCTCGAGATCTGGAACCTGGTGTTCATGTCGTATTACTGCGACGGCGAGAAGAGGACGCCGTTGCCTTCGAGGAACATCGATACGGGCTCCGGTCTCGAGCGGGTGGCGACGGTGCTGCTATTCGAGAGCGAGGGCTGGGACAAGAGCCATCTGGCGTCGCCGTACGATACGGACCTGTTCGCGCCGATCATCGGACGAATCGAGCAGGTCACGGGGGCTTCATATGGCGCTGGCGACGCCGCGGTGGATCGGGCGATCCGCATCGTCGCTGAGCACGCGCGGGCAGTGGTTTTTCTACTCGCAGAGGGCATCCGCCCGAGTAACGAAGGAAGGGGATATGTGCTCCGGCGGATGATGCGACGCGCGATTTATCACGCGAGGGTAAATCTCCTCAAGGCGAGACCAATCCTAGGAGACGTGGCTGACGCGGTAATAGCGGCAATGTGGCGCACCTACCCAGAGTTACGCCACGAGGGTGGTGAAGTGGTTCGCGTGATTAGAGCAGAAGAGGAGTCATTCTGGGAACGCCTTAGGAAAGGTCAGAATCTCCTTGAAGGTGTCCTGATGCGCTTTTACGATTGGTTGAATAAATACCTCTCAGACCTAGTGGACAGGCCTTGGAGAATGGCGGAGGAGCCACCACTCGGACAGGGCTTCATGAGTACTGACCTGCCGGAGAGCCTGAAATCGCTCGCGCTCGAACCGATCCAAAAGCTTCTTGGAGCTGAGCCTTGGAAAGCTTCCGAGGAGAAATGGCGAGATGCATTGGATCAGGCTCGGTTACTCCCCGGGAAGCTCACCTTCGCATTGTGGGACACATACGGAATCCCACTGGAACTGACAGAGGAGGTCGCTCGTCAATCCGGATTCAGCGTCGACAGGCAGGGTTTCGAAGAAACAATGAGCGGGCAACGCGCACGTGCTCGCGCGGCTCGAAAAGATGTTGCGGAAGTCGCGCATGCCATCGATGAAGTCGCTGTCGAGAAGGTACATAACGAGCCGTTCGTAGGCTACGAGTCGCTTGAGGCGGGGAGCGAGATTCTAACTCTTTCCGCTCATGGTAAACAGTCAACTTTGGCAGATGAAGGCAATGAAGTCGAAATAGTTCTTGTACAAACGCCGTTTTACCCGGAGGGTGGCGGACAGGTCGGCGACCGAGGGGAGATCGTTGGGCCGAGCGGGCGAGTCGTCGTGGAGGATACGCAGCGTGTGGCGGAGCGGCTGATCGTGCACCGCGGGCGCGTTGTAGAGGGGCGAATCGCGGTGGGGGATGAGGTCACGGCGCGGGTGGACGCGCGGCACCGGGCGGACACGATGCGGAACCACACGGCGACGCACCTGCTGCACGCGGCGCTGCGGAAGATGCTGGGCACGCATGTCAAGCAAGCAGGATCGCTTGTGGCGC
>Ga0209058_1003231_pt1 | contig 13221 bp, 9 predicted proteins | sample GraSoiAngelo_147_FD_185904 | JGI IMG/M metagenome (GOLD analysis project Ga0209058, IMG submission 185904) | Grasslands soil microbial communities from the Angelo Coastal Reserve, California, USA - 14_1009_05_40cm (SPAdes) (version 2) | ecosystem: Environmental > Terrestrial > Soil > Grasslands ... | reverse complement strand
CTGATCAACTCCACGGTCGTGGTGATCACGGTGACCGTCGTGGTGGCGCTGTTCCTCGGAGGCGTCGACATCGTGCTGGCACGGATCGTCGAAAGGATTTTGCGATGAGCGGGGACGCGACGGCGGCAACCACGAACAAGCAGTGGTTCGTCGTCCACACCTATTCGGGCTTCGAGAATAAGGTCAAGGAGGCGATCGAGTCGCGGGCCAAGATCTTCGGGATGGCGGAGAAGATCACGCGCGTCCTGGTGCCGACCGAAAAGGTCGTCGAGGTGCGCAACAAGCAGAAGCGCGAGACCGAGCAGAAGTTCTTCCCCGGGTACGTGCTGGTCGAGATGGAGCTGACGGACGACACGTGGCACCTGGTGCGCTCGACGCCGAAGGTCACCGGGTTCGTCGGGTCGGGCTCGAAGCCCGTCGCGCTGCCGCACGACCAGGTCGACGACATTCTCCGACAGATGGAGGCGGGTGCCGAGAAGCCCAAGCCCAAGTCCGTCTTCCAGCGGGGCGACAAGGTGCGCGTCATCGACGGACCGTTCGTCAACTTCCAGGGTGTGGTCGATGATATGAACCCCGAGCGCGGGCGGATGAAGGTGGTGGTGCCGGTTTTCGGGCGTCCCACGTCCGTCGAGCTCGAGTATTACCAGGTGGAGCGGATCTGATGCGCGTTCCCCACGATGGGGCTGCTCGATGAAGAAGATCCAGGCGGTCGTGAAGCTGCAGATCCCGGCCGGCAAGGCGAATCCGTCACCGCCGGTCGGCCCGGCACTCGGCCAGCATGGCGTGAACATCATGGAATTCTGCAAGGGGTTCAACGCCCAGACGGGCTCACAGGACGGGCTGATTCTGCCGGTCGTGGTGACGATCTTCGCCGACCGTTCGTTCACGTTCATCGTGAAAACCCCGCCGGCGGCCGTGCTCCTCAAGCGCGCGGCGGGGATCGCGAAAGCGTCAGCGGTGCCTCACAAGGACAAGATCGGGAAAGTCACGCGGCAACAGGTGCGGGACATCGCCCAGACCAAGCTGGTGGACCTCAACACCGACTCAATCGACGCCGCGATGCGGATCATCGAGGGCACGGCGCGCAGCATGGGCATCGATGTGGTTTAGCGAGCCGCAGGCCGTCGCGGGTATGAAGGGGCCGGGCGAGCGAAGGTAGGAGAGGAACATGGCGACGATTGTGCGCAAAGGGATGGGCAAACGCTACGACGCGGCGGCGGCGAAGATCGCCCCGGAAAAGCACTATTCATTCGAGGAGGCGGTCGAGCTCGTGAAGAGCATGCCAGCGACGAAGTTCGATCAGTCCGTTGACCTCTCGTTCCGCCTGGGCGTCGATCCCAAGCACGCGGATCAGATGGTCCGCGGCGCGGTGGTGCTGCCGCACGGCATCGGCAAGACCGTGCGCGTCGCCGTCTTCGCTAAGGGCGAGAAGGAGCGCGAGGCGCGCGAGGCCGGGGCGGACGTGATCGGAGCCGAGGACCTCGTCGAGCGGGTGCAGGGAGGCTGGATGGAGTTCGACACGGCGATCGCGACCCCAGATCTCATGGGCCAGGTCGGCCGGCTCGGCAAGGTGCTGGGCCCGCGCGGTCTCATGCCGAATCCGAAGCTCGGTACCGTGACGTTCGACGTCAACCGAGCCGTCCGGGAGGCGAAGGCCGGCAAGGTCGAGTTCCGCGTCGACAAGGCCGGCAACGTGCACACGCCCATCGGTAAGCACTCGTTCGGTGTCGAGCAGCTCGCGGCCAACGGCATGGCGCTGATCGAGGCGATCGTTCGCGCGAAGCCGGCGGCGGCGAAGGGCACGTATCTGCGATCGCTGACCGTCTCGACGACGATGGGACCTGGCGTTCCGGTCGACGCGCAGGCCGTGGCCAATCTGTTCAAGAAGGCCGTCTAGGACAGGGAGCGTCGGGTGCCAACGCAAGAGAAGGTCACGGCGGTCGAGGATCTGAAATCGCGGCTGGATGGCGTGAAGACCGTGGTGCTCACGGAGTACCGCGGCCTCACCGTGCGGCAGCTCAGCGATCTCCGAAAGCAGCTCCGGGCGGTGTCGGCCCAGTACAAGGTCGTGAAGAACCGGCTCGCGCGACTCGCGATCGCGTCGTCCCGGCTCGAAGGGCTCGGCACGCACCTGACGGGACCGACGGGCGTCATCTTCTCGAAGGAGGATCCGGTCGCCGTCGCCAAGGCGTTGCACACGTTCGCACGGACCCACCAGGCGCTTGCGATCAAGGCCGGGTACGTCGAAGGACAGATGCTGCCCCCGACCGAGCTCAAGGCCCTCGCCGACTTGCCGTCGCGGGAGGCGCTCCGGGCCTATCTGGTCGGCACGATCCAGGGGGTGTTGGCCCGGCTGGTCGGCCTGCTGACGGCACCGCAGGGCGACCTCGTCTACATCCTGCAGCAGCGCGGCATATCGAGCGACGGGGCGGCTCAAGGCGCCAATGCATAGGGACGGAACTCTAGCGCGGCACAAAGGAGAGTTCGATGGCAACGGTTGAGCAGCTCGCGGAACAACTTGGCAAGCTGTCGCTGCTGGAAGCGGCCCAGCTGTCGAAGATTCTGCAGGAACAATGGGGTGTATCCGCCGCCGCGCCGATGGCGGTCGCGGCGGTCCCGGGCGCCGCCGGCGGAGCGGCCGCGGGGGCCGGCGCAGTCGAGGAGAAGACCGAGTTCGACGTCATCCTCGGCGCCGCGGGCGAAAAGAAGATCCAGGTCATCAAGGTTGTCCGCGAGCTGACCGGGCTCGGCCTCAAGGAGGCCAAGGATCTGGTGGACGGCGCGCCGAAGCCGGTGAAGGAGAGGGTCACGAAGGCTGAAGCGGAGGATGTCAAGAAGAAGCTCGAGGAGCAGGGCGCGACGGTTTCGGTGAAGTAGGCGCGCCCAGGCAAGCTCGGCAACTCAGCGACTCCGTCAAGCCGGGGCCGGAGCGTCGGCCCCAGGAGAGGGTATGGCAGGAACGATTCAGTGTGGACATCGCGGCCGCAAGGATTTCGGCAAGATCCCGTCGATCGTCGAGATCCCGAACCTGATCGAGGTGCAGAAGCGGTCCTACGAGGGCTTTCTGCAAAAGGACGTCTCGGCCGAGCGTCGAGAGGAGTTCGGCCTGCAGGCGGTCTTCAAGTCGGTGTTCCCGATCGCCGATTACAACGACAACGCGCTCCTGGAGTTCGATTCGTACCACTTCGGTGAGCCGAAGTACACGGTCGAGGAGTGCCACGACCGCGGGATGACGTTCGCGATCCCGTTGAAGGTCACGCTGCGGCTCGTCATCTTCGATCACGACAAGGAAGCCAAGACCCGGACGATTCGCGAGCAGCGCGGCCAGGAGGTCTATCTGGGCGAGCTGCCCCTCATGACCGACAAGGGGACGTTCATCATCAACGGGACCGAACGCGTGGTCGTCAGCCAGCTCCAACGGTCCGCCGGCGTGTTCTTCGACGACGACAAGGGCAAGACGCTGGCCTCCGGGAAGCCGCTCTTCTCGGCGCGCGTCATTCCCTACCGCGGGTCATGGGTCGAGTTCGACTTCGACGCGAACGACATCCTGCACGTCCGCGTCGACCGCCGCCGTAAGATGCTGGCGACGGCGTTCCTGAGGGCGTTCTGGTTCCTAGAGAAGAGCGTCATTCTCTCCGACGAGGAGGTCCTGGCGCAATTCTACGAGGCGGAAGACGTGCTGTCGTTCGAGGACGGCAACGCCTGGGTGGCGCTCCACGCCGAGGCGCACGTCGGCGCGCGCGTGGCCGATGACGTCAAGGCACCGCGCCACCGCGAGCCGCTGGTGACGGCCGGGAAGACGCTGAACGCCAAGCTCATCGAGAAGCTGCGCGAAGCCAACGTCGAGAAGATTCCCGTCCGCGCCGAGTCGCTCGTCGGGCGCCGGACCGCATCCCGTATCGTCGACACTGAGAGCGGCGAGGTGCTGGTGCAGACCAACGCCGAGATCACGTCGACGGTACTGTCGCAGGTGATGAGCCGGCGAGTGGCGCCCTTCAAGCTGCTCGTGCTGAGCCCGGGCAAGATCGACCAGTCGATCTACGAGACCCTGGCGCGGGACCACTTCAAGAACCCCGACGAGGCGCTCGTGGAGATCTATCGTCGCCTCCGTCCCGGCGATCCGCCGACCGTGGAGTCGGCGCGCGCCCTGTTCCGCGGCATGTTCATGGATCCGCGACGTTACGATCTGGCCCGGGTGGGCCGCTTCATGATCAACGAGAAGCTCGGCATGGAGGCGCCGGCCAACGTCAAGACGATCCGGAGCGAAGATATCGTCTCGGTCATCCGGCACCTGCTGCTGGTGCGGCTGGGGACGAAAGCGACCGACGACATCGATCACCTCGGCAACCGGCGGGTGCGGTCGGTCGGCGAGCTGCTGGAGAACCAGTTCCGGGTGGGTCTGACCCGGATGGAGCGGGCGGTCAAGGAACGGATGTCGATCTCCGACATCACGAATCTCATGCCCCATGACTTGATCAATGCGAAGCCGGTCTCCGCGGTGGTCAAGGAATTCTTCGGCTCGTCTCAGCTGTCACAGTTCATGGATCAGACGAACCCCCTCGCCGAGCTGACCCACAAGCGGCGGCTCTCGGCGCTCGGCCCGCGTGGTCTCAGTCGCGAGCGGGCGGGCTTCGAGGTGCGGGACGTCCATCCCACCCACTACGGCCGGATCTGCCCCATCGAGACGCCGGAAGGGCCGAACATCGGCCTGATCTCGTCGCTGTCCACGTACGCGCGAACCAACGAGTTCGGGTTCATCGAGACGCCGTACCGGAAGGTCGCGAACGGTCGCGTCACCGACGACATCGACTTCCTGACCGCGCTCAAAGAGGAGAAGTTCGTCATCGCCCAGGCCAACGCCGAGATGGACCGGAGCGGCCGCTTCGTCCAGGAGCGGGTCTCGGCGCGCAAAAGCGGCGAATTCCGCATGGTGCTGCCGGAAGAGCTGCACTATATGGACGTTTCCCCGAAGCAGCTCGTCTCGGTTGCCGCCTCACTGATTCCATTCCTCGAGAACGACGACGCGAACCGGGCCCTCATGGGCTCGAATATGCAGCGCCAGGCAGTGCCCCTGCTCCAGCCCGAGGCGCCGCTGGTCGGCACCGGGATGGAGCACGTCGTGGCGCGTGACTCGGGCGCCGTCATCGTCGCCAAGCGGCCGGGTGTCGTCGAGTACGTCGCGGCCGACCGCGTCGTGGTGCGCGCCGAGGGGCGCTCGAAGAAGCCCGACCCGGTACAGGATCTGCCGCTGGACATCTTCAACCTGACCAAATACCGGCGCTCCAATCAGAACACGTGCCTCAACCAGAAGCCCATCGTGCGGAAGGGGCAGCGCGTCCAGGTCGGTGACATCATCGCGGACGGGCCGGGCACGGACCAGGGCGAGCTCGCGCTCGGGCGCAACGTGCTCGTCGCCTTCATGCCATGGGGCGGCTACAACTTCGAGGACGCGATCCTGGTCTCCGAACGGCTCGTGAAGGACGACCGGTTCACGTCGATCCACATCGAGGAGTTCGAGATCCAGGCGCGGGACACGAAGCTCGGCAAGGAGGAAGTGACCCGCGACATCCCCAACGTCTCCGAGGAGGCGCTCAAGGACCTCGACGAGTCCGGCATCGTCCGTATCGGCGCCAAGGTCAAGCCCGGAGATATCTTGGTGGGCAAGATCACTCCAAAGGGCGAGACGCAGCTGACGCCCGAAGAGAAGCTGCTGCGGGCGATCTTCGGTGAAAAGGCCGGCGACGTCCGCGACACGTCGCTGACCGTGCCGCCCGGTATCGAGGGCACGGTGGTCGACGTGAAGGTGTTCTCGCGCCGCGGGATCGACAAGGACGAGCGGGCGAAGTCGATCGAGGAGGAAGAGATCGCGCGTCTCGAGAAGGACTATCAGGACGAGATCGCGATGGTCGAGATGGAGCGCGATCAGAAACTGAAGAACCTCCTGGTCGGCAAGACCTCGTTCCAGGACCTCGTCGATCCGACCAACAAGCTGAAGCGGCTCACCAAGAAGGGGGACCGGATCGAGCGCGATGACCTGGATAACTTCTCGTGGAACGAGCTGAAGAAGATCAAGGTCAAGGAGGACGAGAACCTCGCGCAGACTATCAAGCGCATCGAGGACCTGGCGGACGAGCAGATCGGGGTCTACGACGGGATGTTCGAGGAGCGGAAGTCCCGGCTGCGCCGCGGCGATGACTTGCCGCCGGGCGTCATCAAGATGGTCAAGGTGTACGTGGCGGTCAAGCGCAAGCTGTCGGTCGGCGACAAGATGGCAGGTCGCCACGGGAACAAGGGCGTGGTCTCCAAGGTCCTCCCCGAAGAGGACATGCCGTACCTGCCGGACGGCACCCCCGTCGAGATCGTGCTGAACCCGCTCGGTGTGCCGTCGCGCATGAACGTCGGCCAGATCCTCGAGACGCATCTCGGATGGGCCGCGCGCGCGCTCGGGCTGTGGGTGGCGAGCCCCGTCTTCGACGGCGCCACCGAAGAGGAGATCAAAGAGCATCTCAAGCAGGCCGGCCTGCCGACCTCTGGCAAGACCGTGCTTTACGACGGGCGCAACGGCCGGCGATTCCATCAAGAGGTCACGGTCGGCCAGATCTACATCTTGAAGCTGGCCCACCTCGTGGACGACAAGATGCATGCGCGCTCGATCGGTCCCTACTCGCTGGTGACGCAGCAGCCCCTGGGTGGCAAGGCTCAGTTCGGCGGCCAGCGGTTCGGCGAAATGGAAGTGTGGGCGCTCGAGGCCTACGGCGCGGCGTATACGCTCCAGGAGATGCTGACCGTCAAGTCCGACGACGTGGAGGGCCGTAACCGCATCTACGAGGCGATCGTGAAGGGTGAAAACTTCCTCGAGCCCGGCACCCCGGAGTCGTTCAACGTGCTCGTGAAGGAGCTCCAGAGCCTGGCGCTCGACGTCGAGCTGGTGACGAAGGACGGGAAGAAGGCTTCCTAGGACGGGAGAAGGCTTCCCAAAGGAGAGTGTGAATGTTGACGGATCGGCCCTTCGGCAGCCTGATCAGAGAGGACAAGCCAACCAAGGACCTGTGGGGCATCCTCGATCGGCATGCGAAGCCCATCACGTTTGACGCGATCCGGATCAAGCTGGCCGCGCCGCAGAAGATCCGCGACTGGTCGCATGGAGAGGTCAAGAAACCGGAGACGATCAACTATCGGACGTTCAAGCCCGAGCGGGATGGTCTCTTCTGTGCTCGAATCTTCGGTCCGACCAAGGATTACGAGTGCGCGTGCGGCAAATACAAGCGGATGAAATTTGCCGGCGTGGTCTGCGACAAGTGCGGGGTCGAGGTGACCCGGGCGCGCGTGCGGCGCGAGCGAATGGGTCACATCGAGCTGGCGTCGCCCGTCTCCCACGTCTGGTTCTTCAAGGGGCTGCCGAGCCGGATCGGCCAGCTCCTGGACATGTCGCTGCGCGAGCTGGAGAAGATCCTCTATTTCGAGGAGCACGTCGTCCTCGACACCCGCCTCCAGGGCGTCAAGAAGAAGGACCTGATGGCGGTCGACAAGGCGCGCAAGCTCCACGAGGAGCACGGCCCCGAAGCCCTGAAGGTCGGCATGGGCGCGGAGGCGATCCGCGAGCTCCTGCGCGACATGGACCTCGACTCGCTGGCGCGCGACCTCCGGGCCCAGATGCTCGGCGAGACCTCCGTCCAGAAACGGAAGAAGATCGTGAAGCGCCTCAAAGTGATCGAGGCGTTCCTGAAGTCCGGCAACCAGCCAGACTGGATGATCCTCGAGGTCGTGCCGGTCATCCCACCGGAGCTCCGTCCGCTGGTGCCCCTCGACGGGGGCCGGTTCGCCACGTCGGATCTGAACGACCTGTATCGCCGGGTCATCAACCGGAACAACCGGCTGAAGCGGTTGATGGATCTGAAAGCGCCCGAGATCATCATCCGCAACGAGAAGCGGATGCTGCAGGAAGCGGTTGACGCGCTGTTCGACAATGGCCGCCGTGGGCGAGTCATTACGGGTCCCAACAATCGTCCCCTCAAATCGCTGTCCGACACGCTGAAGGGCAAGCAAGGCCGTTTCCGCCAGAACCTCCTCGGCAAGCGCGTGGACTACTCGGGCCGCTCCGTCATCGTCGTCGGGCCGTACCTCAAGCTGCACCAGTGCGGCCTCCCCAAGAAGATGGCCCTCGAGCTCTTCAAGCCCTTCATCCTTCGCAAGCTGGAAGAGCGCGGCATCGCGTCGTCGATCAAGGCGGCCAAGAAGTTCATCGAGAAAGAGCGTCCCGAGGTGTGGGACATCCTGGAAGAGGTCATCCGGGAGCACCCGGTGCTTCTGAATCGTGCTCCGACCCTCCATCGCCTTGGCATTCAGGCGTTCGAACCCATTCTGGTCGAAGGGAAGGCCATCGAGATCCATCCATTGGTCTGTACGGCCTTCAACGCGGATTTTGACGGTGACCAGATGGCGGTGCACATCCCGCTCTCGATGGAAGCGCAACTCGAGGCCCAGGTGCTGATGCTGTCGGCGAACAACATCCTGTCCCCGGCGAACGGCGCGCCGCTGGCGGTGCCGACCCAGGACATGGTCCTCGGCATCTACTACCTGACTAAAGAGCGCCCGAGCACGCCGGAGCGCCCCGTCAGGGGTGAAGGGCGCCTCTTCGCGGACTCCGAAGAGGTGCGGATCGCCTACGACAACGAGGACGTCGACCTGCAGGCGCGCATCCGCCTGCGCTGGAACAGCGAGATCCTCGAGACGACGGTCGGGCGCACCCTGCTGAACGAGATCGTGCCCGCGCCGCTGCGGTTCGTCAACCAGGAGCTCAAGAAGAAGGAGGTCACGTCGCTCGTCGGCCGGTGCTACAACCTCCTCGGCAACGAGTCGACGGTGCAGTTCCTCGACGAGCTGAAGGACCTCGGGTTCCGCTACGCGACGCTCTCGGGGCTCTCCATCGGCATCGACGACATGCACATCCCGTCGTCGAAGGAGCGCCAGATCGCGTCGGCGCGCGAGCAGGTCAACGAGGTGGAGCAACAGTACCAGGACGGGGTGATCACGAACGGCGAGCGGTACAACAAGGTGGTCGACATCTGGGCGCACGTCACCGAGCTCATTGCGGAGGAGATGTTCCGCGAGCTGGAGGGCGGCGAGCAGGGCGGCGAATTCAATCCGATCTACATGATGGCCGACTCGGGCGCGCGAGGGAGCAAGCAGCAGATCCGCCAGCTGGCCGGGATGCGCGGGCTCATGGCGAAACCGAGCGGCGAGATCATCGAGACGCCGATCACATCGAACTTCCGGGAGGGCCTCACGGTTCTTGAGTACTTCACGTCCACGCACGGTGCCCGAAAGGGCCTGGCCGATACAGCCCTGAAGACGGCGGACTCGGGGTACCTGACCCGCCGGCTCGTGGACGTTTCCCAGGATGTGATCGTGAGCGAGTACGACTGCGGCACCGTCAAGTACATCGATGCCACACCGCTGGTCGAGGGCGGCGACATCATCCAGTCGCTGCGCGACCGTATTCTCGGGCGCGTCGCGGCGGAGGACATCCGCGATCCGCTGTCGAGCGAGATCATCGTCCAGGCGAACACGGAGATCACCGAGGATCTGGCGCAGAAGATCGAGGATTCGGGACTCGAGCGCGTGCGCATCCGGTCGACGCTGACCTGCGACACGAAGCGCGGTATCTGCGTCATGTGTTACGGCCGCAACCTGGGCACCGGGCGGTTGGCCGAGCTCGGCGAGGCGGTCGGCATTATCGCCGCGCAGTCGATCGGCGAGCCCGGCACGCAGCTCACGATGCGCACCTTCCACATCGGGGGCACGGCGAGCCGCGTGGTGGAGGCCTCGAAGCACGAGGCCAAGAGCGCGGGGCTCGTGAAGTACCATAATCTACGGACCGTGGTGAACCGCGACGGCGATCTGGTCGCGACGAATCGCAACGGCGAGATCGGTGTGGCCGACGACCGCGGCCGCGAGCGCGAGCGTTACCCGGTCGTCTACGGCGCCAGGATCAAGGTGAAGGCGGACCAGAAGATCAAGGCGCGGACCGTGCTCGTCGAGTGGGATCCGTTCACCAACCCGATCCTCACCGAGTTCACGGGTCGGGTCGAGTACCAGGACATCCTCGAGGGCGTCACCGTGCGCGAGGAGTTCGACGAGGTCACGGGCCTCGCCCGCAAGGTCGTCATCGAGGACCCGGAGGGCAGACTGCAACCCGGCATCATCATCCGCTCTGCCGGAGAGGGCCAGGCGACTGCGGAGGCCACCGAGCGTCACCGGTACGCGCTTCCGGTGGGCGCGAACCTCGCCGTGCCGGACGGCGCCGAGGTCTTTGCCGCCGACATCATCGCCAAGATCCCGCGCGAGACGACCAAGACCAAGGACATCACGGGCGGTCTGCCGCGCGTCGCGGAGCTGTTCGAGGCGCGCAAGCCGAAGGAGCAGGCGGTCATCACCGAGATCGACGGCCGGGTCGAGATGGGCGGGTTCGTCAAGGGCATGCGCAAGATCGTGATCCGGGCCGACAACGGCGAGACCAAGGAGTACCTGATCCCGCGCGGCAAGCACATCAGCGTTCACGAGGGCGACCGTGTCAAGGCGGGCGAGGCCCTTATGGACGGGTCGCCCAATCCGCACGACTATCTGGCGGTGCTCGGCGACCGCGAGCTGCAACGCTACCTCGTCAACGAGGTGCAGGAGGTCTATCGCTTGCAGGGCGTGACGATCAACGACAAGCACATCGAGATCATCGTCCGCCAGATGCTGCGACGGGTCCGCATCGAGGAGGTCGGCGACACCGAGTTCGTCGTCGGCGAACTGGTCGACAAGTTCGTGTTCCAGGAGGAGAACAGCGGCGTGCTGGCGCAGGGCAAGCGTGCCGCGACCGCCAAGCCGGTGCTTCTCGGCATCACGAAGGCGTCGCTCTCGACGGACAGCTTCATTTCGGCGGCCTCGTTCCAGGAGACCACCCGCGTACTGACGGAGGCCGCGATTTCCGGCAAGACCGACGACCTCCGCGGGCTGAAGGAGAACGTGATCGTCGGCCGCCTGATCCCAGCGGGCACCGGGCTCTCGAACTACACGCGGGTCGAGGTGCTGACGCCCGGCGGTGAGGCCGTGAAGTCGCTCGACAGCGTGCTCTCGCTGACGCCGCCGGTTGCGGAGGCGGGCGAGGCGGATGAGTCCGTCGCGGTGGCGGGGTAGACGGCTAAAGCGTTGACAGTACAGGGTGTCTCGGTTATAACGTGAGAGTTTTGTCGCCTTAAAGGGCGCGGAGAGTCATGCCGACCATCAACCAGTTGGTCCGTCAGGGTCGCGAGGCGGTGCGGAAGAAGTCGAAGACGCCCGCGATGCAGGCGTGTCCGCAGAAGCGGGGCGTCTGCATCCGCGTCTACACGACGACGCCCAAGAAGCCGAACTCCGCGCTCCGCAAGGTCGCGCGGGTGCGGCTGACGAACGGGCTCGAGGTGACGTCCTATATCCCGGGCGTCGGGCACAACTTACAGGAGCACTCGATCGTCATGATCCGGGGCGGCCGTGTAAAGGATCTCCCGGGGATCCGCTATCACATCATCCGGGGCACGCTCGACACCGCGGGCGTGGCGGGCCGGAAACAAAGCCGCTCGAAGTACGGTGCCAAGGCGACGAAGGGCGCCGCGGGCTAAGGTATGCGACGGGCGGGAGCGGCCAAGCGCGACGTGCTGCCCGATCCGAAGTACGGGAGCCGGCTGGTGGCGAAGTTCGTCAACATCATGATGATCCGCGGCAAGAAGTCGACGGCCGAGCGCATCATGTACGACGCCCTGGGGTCGGTCGAGGACCGGAGCAAGCAGGATGCCCTCAAGATGTTTAAGTCGGCGATCGACAACGTGAAGCCGGCCGTCGAGGTCAAGTCGCGGCGGGTCGGCGGCTCCACGTACCAGGTGCCGGTCGAAGTGCGTCCCGACCGGCGCACGTCCCTCGCCATGCGGTGGGTCATCGGCGCCGCCCGCCGGCGCGCCGAGCGCAGCATGGCGGACAAGCTGGCCGCCGAGTTGCTCGACGCGGCGAGCAATCGCGGCACGGCCGTGAAGAAGCGAGAAGACACGCACAAGATGGCGGAGGCCAACAAGGCGTTCGCGCATTATCGCTGGTAGCTGAAGACCTAAATGGAGAGGGGGGCGCAGGCTGACCCCCCTCTTCGCATGTAACGAAATCCGGAAAGCAGAGGGCGGACGTGGAACGGCAGTACGCGCTGGACAGGACGCGCAACATCGGGATCATGGCCCACATCGACGCGGGCAAGACGACGACGACTGAGCGGATCCTGTACTACACCGGACGGTCGTACAAGATCGGTGAGGTCCACGAAGGCACCGCGACGATGGACTGGATGGTGCAGGAGCAGGAGCGTGGCATCACGATCACGTCGGCCGCGACGACCTGCTTCTGGCGGGATTGCCGCGTCAACATCATCGACACGCCCGGCCACGTCGACTTTACGGTCGAGGTCGAGCGCTCGCTCCGGGTCCTGGACGGCGCCGTGGCGATCCTCGACGCCGTCTCGGGCGTCGAACCGCAGACCGAGACGGTGTGGCGCCAGGCCGACAAGTACCGGGTGCCGCGGATCGTCTACGTCAACAAGATGGACCGCGTGGGGGCCGACTACTACCGGTGCATTGACATGGTGCGGGAGCGTCTCGGTGCCCATCCGGTGCCGCTGCAGATCCCGATCGGCCGCGAGGACCAGTACCGGGGGCTCGTCGACCTGATCGACCAGGTTGGGCTCGTGTGGAACGACGACGACGACACGCTCGGCAAGGAGTACACGCAGATCGAGATCCCCTCGGACATGCGCGAGCAGGTCAAGGAGTACCGGGAGAAGATGATCGAGGGGCTCGCCGAGGTCGACGAGCACCTCATGGAGAAGTACGTGCACGGCGAGCCGATCACGCCCGCCGAGCTGAAGGCCGCGGTGCGCAAGGGCACCATCAGCATGAAGCTCTTCCCGGTCCTCTGCGGCGCGTCCTTCAAGAACAAGGGCGTGCAGGCGCTGCTGGACGCGGTCATCGACTACCTGCCCTCGCCCCTGGACATTCCGCCGGTCCAGGGCGTCAATCCCGAGACCAAAGAGGTCGAAGAGCGGAAGCCGGCCGACGACGCGCCGTTCGCCGCGCTGGCGTTCAAGATCATGAGCCATCAGCACGTCGGCCAGCTCGTCTTCCTCCGCGTGTACTCCGGCACGCTCGAGGCGGGCTCCGG
>Ga0209058_1003228_pt1 | contig 13233 bp, 12 predicted proteins | sample GraSoiAngelo_147_FD_185904 | JGI IMG/M metagenome (GOLD analysis project Ga0209058, IMG submission 185904) | Grasslands soil microbial communities from the Angelo Coastal Reserve, California, USA - 14_1009_05_40cm (SPAdes) (version 2) | ecosystem: Environmental > Terrestrial > Soil > Grasslands ... | reverse complement strand
CCGACTGGCTGACGTCGCCCACGCCCAGGCCGTCCACGTAGACGACACCCGATTGGACCTTCTCCCCCACCCGGGCGCCGTTTTCGTCGATCTCGAGTACGTCGCCGTTCGTCAGTACGAATGCGTTTTTGGGGTCCACGCCGAGATCCATCGCGATGCGCGCGTGACGCACGAGCATCCGGTACTCGCCGTGGATGGGCAGGAAGTGCTTCGGGCGCAGGATGTTCAGCAGGAGCTTCAGCTCCTCCTGGCTCGCGTGCCCGGAGACGTGGGGGCGGCTCTGCGGGTCGTAAATGACCTCCGCGCCGAGCTTGAACAGGTTATCGACGGTTCGCGAGACGAGCTCCTCGTTACCGGGGATGGGTGTCGCCGACATGACGACGGTGTCGCCCTCCTTGACGGCGACGTGGCGATGGTCGCCGAGCGCCATTCGTGAGAGCGCGCTTGTGGGCTCGCCCTGGCTGCCGGTCGTGATGATGCAGACCTCGTGGTCGGCGAGCTTGCCGATCTCGTGCGGGCTCACGATCGAGCCCTCCGGGTACTCGAGGTAGCCGAGCTCGCGCGCGGTCTTGGTGTAGTTCTCCATCGAGCGGCCGACGATCGAAGTCTTGCGTCCCCATGCCGCGGCGATCTCGACGATCTGCCGGATGCGCGAGATGTTCGATGCGAACGTGGTCGTGATCACACGGCCGGGAGCGCGCGACATGATGGCGTCGAACATCTCCGCGACGTGGCGCTCGGACTGGGTGTATCCCGGCATCTCGGCGCGCGTCGAGTCCGACATGAGAAGGAGCACGCCTTTCGCGGCGATCGCGGAGAGCCGGGCGAAGTCGGTCTGCCGGCCGTCGACCGGGGTGTGGTCGAACTTCCAGTCTCCCGAGTGGACGACCGCCCCGTACGGCGTATCCAGGGTCACGCCGATCGCATCGGGGATGCTGTGGCAGACGTAGTACGAGTCGCAGCGAATTCCGCCGATGCTGAATGGGGTCCCCGGAGCGATCTCGCGGTAGGTCGCGCGTTCCGCGAGCTTGTGCTCGCGCAGCTTGGTTCGGATGAGCCCGAGCGTGAGCTTCGTCCCGTAGATCGGGACGTCCAGGAGATCGCGCAGCGCGTACGGCAAAGCGCCGATGTGATCTTCGTGCGCGTGCGTGATGAGGAAGCCGCGAATCTTGCTCTTGCGCTGCCGGAGGTACGTCATGTCCGGGATCACGAGGTCGATGCCGAGCATGCCCTCGTCGGGGAACATGAGGCCGGCATCGACGACGATGATGTCGTCGCCGACCTCCACCGCGAGCATGTTCTTCCCGATTTCGCCGACGCCGCCGAGCGGGATCACCCGCAATGGCGCGTTTGCTCTAGCCAAAGAGCGTTATCTGCTCCACCGGTTTCTCCTCCGGCTTTGCCGCCGGCGTCGTCGCAAGGAACAGCGCGAGTGCCGCAAAGTCGGCGTGGAGCGCCTGGCGCAGGGCTGGCTGATGGAGCGCCGCGGCAGGGTGGTAGACGGGAAAGACCACCAGCCCGTCGGCGGTCTTGCGCGGCCTGCCATGGATGCGCGAGATCGATTCGCCTGGGAAGAACTTCCCCATCGCGTGGCGGCCGAGCGTGACGATCACGCGGGGCTGCAGGACCTCGAAGTGGCGGCGGAGCCACATGTCACAGGCGGAGATCTCTTCCGGGAGCGGGTCGCGGTTCTCGGGGGGCCGGTGCCGAACCACGTTGGTGATGAAGACCTTGCGGCGGTCGAGCCCGATGCCCGCGAGGAGCTCGTCGAGGAACTGCCCCGCGGCGCCCACGAAGGGCTTTCCCTGCACGTCCTCGTGGTAGCCCGGCGCCTCGCCGAGGAAGAAGATCCCGGAGTCCCCGGTGCCATCCCCGGGTACCGCCTGGCGCGCGCTTCGATGCAGCGGGCAGGCGGTACACGCGCGGATCTCATCGGCGACCAGCCGGAGCGCCGCGAACGAGGCGTCTTGCACCGCGGAGATTATGCGGCGGCGGAAGGTTTCCGAGGAGCCTTCCGCGCGAGATAGATCACATCGGTGTAAGGGCGTCGTGGCATCTCCTCGACCTCGACGACGAAGCCGGCGCGGGCAAACATCGCGACCCCCTCGTCGCGGGACGGGAAGTAGAAGCGCTCATGACCACCGCGAGTGAGGCCGAGTCCGACCGTGACCAGCTCCTGTGCGTAGGTCAGCGCGTAGCGCGGATCGGTGCGTCGCTCCTGGGCTTTCACGATGAGCGGACCGCCCTCGCCGAGCGCGGCTGCGGCGTTCCGCAGGACGCGCTCCTGGTCGTCGAAGGGCAAGAGGTAGAGGACGTCGACGATCGTCACCGCGTCACAGTGCGGCGGCTGATCCCTGATGATGTCGCCGACCTCGAAGCGCAGCCACTGCGTGTCCCGAACGGCGCCGCGAGCGACCTCGACCTTGCGCTCGTCCAGATCGATCCCGAGCACTCGCCGGGACGCCGCGGCCTCGCGCAAAAGGCACGCGAAGAGGCCGTGGCCGCAACCGAGGTCGACGATGAAGCCCTTCTTCGGGACGAAGCGTTCGACGAAGGCGAGGTCCGAGAGGAACGCCCGCCCGTGCACGAATAGGCGCGCACCGAGTGGCGCCGCGCGGTAGCGATGGACCGCCCGGTTGAGCGCGGCGCTTGTGCTCGCGCCCGGCATCAGGGCACGCGCCAGCGAACGGCCTCGCTCCCAAGCGCTGTCCGAAGGAGCGGATCGGTCAGTACGTCCAGGTCCCTCGGGCGCGCGGCGGCAAGGGGGTCGGACCCGCTCAGCTCGTCGTCGGCGTCGCCGGGGTGCGCGCCGATCTCTCCGACGCCGCCGTACGCCGCGAGCAGGGCGACCCCGGCTGCATCCAAGCGCGGCCGCTCCGACGTGATGTCGACGTACCAGCGGTTCCCGGGAATGCCTCGGAAGGCGAGCCCGGAGACGAAGGAAGCCGCGCGAAGGGCCGTCTGCTTCGGCCCGCTCCACGCCCGAGGCGCCCGAGCACGGCGGATCCAGCGGACGCCCTCATCGCGCGCCACGCGTCCGACCACGCGAGCCACCGGCGGCATGAGGTGAACGTGACGATGCGAGTCCCACGCCAGCGGCAGGATCCCCCACGAACGCGCCAACGCGGCCTGCGCCCGCACCTCGGCGGCGAGCTCTCCCGCCCGCACCCGGCGGCTGAAGAGTCGGCGGGTGAGCTCGGCGAGGCCCAGGAAACGACCCTCCGCGTCCACGAGGCTCCGGACCGCAGACGGGTCGCTGACCGGCCAGCCCTCCACGAGGTCGATGTGCAGGCCGACCTCGAGGTCCGGCTCCATGCGCGCCAGCGCCGCCGCCTCCGCCGACGAGTCGGTGGTCACGATCAGTGACGTCGAGCGGACGACCCCGCGCCGGTGCGATTCCAGGACACCCCTCGTGACGCCTGGTGAAAGCCCGAGGTCATCCGCGGTGATGACCAGGGTCACGGGCCGTAGACCCCGCGCATCGCGTTCACCCGGATGAGGAAGAGGTCGCGCAACATGCGCGGGGTGTCGGCGAGAAAATCGATGCGCGTCTCGCCGTGCTGCCGGAGGGCGAATGGGATCTCGCGCACTCGGTAGCCCGCGCGCCGTGCCAGGAACAGGACTTCGGCATCGAACGCGAACCCGTTGAGGCGCTGTTTGGCGAAGAGGTCCTTGGCCGCTTCGGCCGTGTACATCTTGCCGCCGCACTGTGTATCGCGGATGTCGGTCGGCACGAGGAGGTGGACCACGGTGCGGTACACATCGCCCATCACGCGCCGCCACCACGGCCGATCGACGATCGATCCGGGCACGTAACGCGATGCGATCGCGATATCCGCTCCGGTGTCGAGCGCGCCGATGAAGAGGTCGATGATCTCGACGGGAATCGTCAGGTCCGCGTCGAGGAACACGATGGGGTCGCCTGTGGCCGCCTCGATTCCCGCGCGAACCGCCGCACCCTTGCCCCGATGCGGCAGCCGCAGCACCTTGAAAGCGAGACCGAGGTGCGCCTGCGCGACCTTGGTCCGGTGAAAGATATCGGGGGTGGCGTCGGTCGAGCCGTCGTCGGCGAGGATGATCTCCCCCTCGATCTCGCGATCGCGAAAGAACTCGGCGCATCGCACGAGGCTTTCCTCGATGCGACGCGCCTCGTTATAGGCCGGTAGAACTAAGGTGAGTATTGGCTAGCGGCGCGGCGGTCCGCCGCGTCGGAACCCACCTCTGTCGCCGCCCGGTCGCGAACCGCCGCGCTCGTCGCGGTCGCGGTAACGCTCTCGTTCGGCACGCTGCCGGGTCTCGTAGTCGTTGCCGTTCTCGTTGACGGCACGGATAGAGAGGTTCACCCGGCCCATCCGATCGACTTCCGCGACCTTGACTTTGACCTTGTCGCCGACCTTCACCGCGTCCTCGACGCTGTTCACCCGCTCCGACGAGATCTCGCTGACGCGGACCAGACCTTCCTTGCCGGGAAGGTACTCGACGAACGCGCCGATGCTCATGATCCGCGTGACCTTGCCGTCGTAGACCTCGCCGACCTCGGGCTCCTTGGTGAGACCCTCGATCATCGCCCGCGCCTTTTCGCGGCCTTCGGCTTTGGCGCCGGTGATGCGCACCGTCCCGTCGTCCTCGAGCTCGATCGTGGTGCCGGTTTCCGCCTGGATCGCGCGGACCATCTTGCCACCTGGGCCGATGACCTCGCGCACCTTGTCCGGCTGGATCTTGATCGTCTCGATACGTGGCGCCCAGCGTGAAAGCTCGGATCGCGGCTTATCGATGACGTTGCGCATCGCGTCGAGGATGAAGAGACGCGCCTCCCGGGCCTGCTGGAACGCCGCCCGCATGATGTCGAGCGAGATGCCCTTGATCTTGATGTCCATCTGGAGAGCGGTGACGCCCTTCGCGGATCCGGTGATCTTGAAGTCCATGTCGCCGTAGTGGTCCTCGAGGCCCTGGATGTCCGTGAGCACGGTCCACTTGTCGCCGGAGGTCACGAGACCCATAGCGATGCCGCCGATCATCTCCTTGATCGGGACGCCGGCGTCCATGAGCGCGAGCGTGGATCCGCAGGTTGATGCCATCGACGACGAGCCGTTGGACTCGAGCGTCTCGCTGACCACCCGGATGGTGTACGGAAATTCCTCCTTCGTCGGGAGCACCGGAAGGATGGCGCGCTCGGCGAGCGCGCCGTGGCCGATCTCGCGCCGGCCGGCGCCGCGCATCATCCGCACCTCACCAACGGAGAACGGCGGGAAGTTGTAGTGGTGCATGTACCGCTTGGTGTCGACTGGTGAGAGCGTGTCGATGATCTGCTCGTCGCCGCCCGGTCCGAGCGTCGTGACGGAGAGGACCTGTGTCTGACCGCGGGTGAAGACCGCCGAGCCGTGCGTGCGCGGCAGCACTCCGGCCTCGATCGACAGCTGGCGGATGTCCTTCGTGCCGCGTCCATCTGGACGGAGGTTCTCTTCGGTGACCGCCTTGCGGAACTCGTCCTCGAGGAGCTCCTCGTAGACCGCGCTGACCTCCTCGAGCGTGAGCGGCGCATTCTCGCCGGTCGCGTACTGCGCGACCGCCTCGAGCTTGAGCTCGTCGAGGCCGGCTTCGCGCTGCGCTTTGTCAGGGTTGCGGAGCTTGGCGCGGAGGCGCTGGCTCAGGAATGACGTGACCCCGCCCAGACGCGCCGGGTCCGGAACGACCACGACGTATTCCATCTTCGGCTTGCCCGCCGCACGCTGAAGGTCCATCTGCGCGTCGCAGATCTTCTTGATGCCTTCCTGCGCGAGTGCGATCGCCTGAAGGAGGAAGTCCTCGGTGACCTCGTGTGCGCCGGCTTCCATCATCATGATCGAGTCGCGGGTACCGGCGACGATGAGGTCGAGCTTGCTCTCTTCCATCTGCTGGATCGTCGGATTAAGCGTTAGCTCGCCATCGACGGTCCCGACGCGAACGCAGCCGATCGGACCCTCGAACGGAGCGTTCGAGATCGTCAGGGCCGCGGACGCCGCGTTCACGGCAAGCACGTCGTAGTCGTTCTCCTGATCGGCCGACCAGGCCGACACGATGATCTGCACATCGTTGCGGAAGCCCTTCGGGAACAGCGGTCGGATCGGCCGGTCGGTGAGCCGTGCGGTGAGGATGCCCTCCTCTGAGGGACGGCCTTCGCGCCGCGGGAACGACCCTGGAATCTTTCCAGCGGCGTAGAGGCGCTCTTCGAAGTCGACGGTCAGCGGGAAGAAGTCGATGCCCGTGCGGATCGTTTTTGCGACGGTCGCCGCGGCGAACACGACCGTGTCGCCGTACTGGACCGTGACGGCACCGCCGGCCTGCTTGGCGTACTTCCCTGTCTCGAAGGTGAGCGGCTTTCCGTTGATGGTCGCCTGGGAACGGGTAACTGGCATGTGGTTGTTGTTCTCGGGTGCCTATGAAAAAACCGAGGAAATTCCCTCGGTTTCCGCTTACGCGGGCGGTCTCACCGTCGCAGACCGAGTCGCCCGATGACTTCCTGGTATCGCTCCGGGCTTCTGCGGTGCAGGTAGGCGAGCAGCCGTCGGCGCTGACCGACCATGCTGAGCAGCCCGCGCCGGCTGGCGTTGTCGTGGCGGGCGGTGCGCAGATGTTCGGTGAGGTGCTTGATCCGCTCGGTCAGGAGCGCGATCTGGACCTCCGGCGAGCCGGTGTCCTTGCCATCACGGCGGTACGCCGTGATCACCTCATTCTTGTTAGGGAGCGTCGCTGACGGCACCCGTTGTCCTTTCTTGATCCTTTGGATCTCTTATTCATCAATGAGTCTACCGGATGCGAACCGGTCAGACGAGCGCTCGAAGCCGCGGAAGCAACGCGGCAGCTGCTTCGGCCCGCTTGCGCGGGTCGGCTGCGCCGATATTTCCACCGCCAACCATCACCAGAAGCTCGGTGAATCCAGCGTCGATGGAGGCCTTCGCTGTCTTGAGCGTCTCCTCCGGCGTCGCCATTCGAAGTGAGATTGAACGCCGAACCGAGCCCGGATCGCGGCCGGCTCTGGCGCAGGCAGTGTCGAGCGTCCTATTCAGCACGACCGACTCGTCGAAGGTCCCTGCGTTCGAATGCCACACGTCCGCATGCCGCGCCGTTACGCGCAGCATCCGCTCACCCTTCGAGCCGATCCAGATCGGCGGATGCGGCTTCTGCAGGGGCTTGGGCTCAGCGATCGCATCGCTCAGCTCGTAAAAGCGGCCCTTGTAGGTGGACCGTGGCTTCGACCACAGCAGCTTCATGGCCCGAAGGGATTCGTCGAGCATCGTCACGCGATCGCCGGCGCTCGGAAACGGCAGAGCGAACTGCGTGAACTCGGGCTCGTTCCAGCCGGTGCCGATCCCAAATTCGAGTCGTCCATTCGAAAGGTGATCCACCGTGACCGCGATCTTCGCCATGAGTCCCGGATGCCGGTAGAGGTTGCCGGTCACGTTCAAGCCCATCCGCGCGCGCTTGGTGACCGCCGCCATGGCTCCGAGCACGGTCCACCCATCGAAGATCGGTGCGGTGGGATCGGGGCCGAGCGCGATGAGGTGGTCGAACGGCCAGATGTGATCGAAGCCCGCGTCGTCGGCCATACGCCACACATCCATGTGCACGTCGATCGGGTGGACCTGCTGCGAGAACTTCAGACCGTAGCGAACAGGATTGTTCGGGGGAGGCATCTGTGCCGAATCTACCAACCCTTCGGCGCTCATGCGTCGGCCGCGGAGTAACGTTGGCGCGTGACGGCCGAAGGCGCGCTCGCGTTCCTCGTCGGGGCCGTGTGGCTCGGAGCGTTTGTGGCTTTACTCGCCTGGGTCACCCGACGACGCCTTCGGTCGCGAAAGACCGGAGGCCGTCCGCTGCACCTCATCTCGCCGTATCTCGGCGGCGAGATGGAGATCCCGTTCGACCGCCCACCGGAGACATCGCGCACGAGGCGCGGCTCAGACCGCTAGCGCGAGCTTCTGGACGGTGTGGCAGTCCGGTGGGACGAGGCCCGCCTTGCCGGCGATCGTCCACACGACCTCCGCGACGTAGAGATCGCCGTTCGCGTCGACCGCGAGCCCGTGCGGGGCGCAGAAGCTGCCCGGCGCGCACGGATCAGATCCGCCGATTCTCGCGAGCACCTTTCCATTCGCGTCGAGGACGCTCACACGCGCCGGCAGGTCGCGCTCGATCGGCCCGTGCCGAAATGACCGCTGGCCGGAACGCCAGCCGAGCTCGGAGACGTAGATGAGCCCGCGCCCGAGGACGATCTGCGTCGGTCGCTGGACGTCGGCGATCTCGCGGGCGTACCGGCCCTCCGCGGTGAAGACCTGGATGCGGTCGCTCTCGCGGTCGCAGACGAAGACATTCCCCGATGCGTCGACGGCGATGCCGTGCGGCAGCATGAACTGACCCGGCCCGGTGCCCGGCTCGCCCCACGAGTCGAGTAGCTGTCCGCGCGCCGAGAAACGATGCACGCGAGCGTTCCCGTAACCGTCGGACACGTAGAGGTCGCCGTTGGGCGCGACCGCGACGTTCGTCGGCCGGTTGAAGGGTGGCGCGCCACGGGCGATGGTCGTGAGATTCGATCCGTCATAGCCGCTGGCCGACGGCTTTCCCGCGTTGTCGCCCAGCGTCAGCAGGAGCTGGCCATCCGGCGAGAACTTGCGCACGGAGTGACCGGCGTCGTCGACGCACCATACGGAGTCGTCCGGCGCGATGGTGATGCCGTGCGTCCGCATCGTGAAGACGCCCTCGCCCCACGATCCCACGAAGCGCCCGTCGCGTTCGTAGATCAGGACCGGGTGCTCGGCGCGACAGAAGAGGTAGACGCGTCCTTTCGAATTGACCGCAACCGCAGCGACGTCAGGATGGGTGTAACCACTCGGAAGCTGTTCCCATCCCGCGACCGCGTGGTACGTCGGCGAAACGTCGATTTTCATCTCAGCTCACCCTCCGAATCTCGCAGTGTCCCAGCTGAACGGCCACGGCCTCCCAGTCATCTCGCGCGATCGCATAGTGCACCTGAAGCTGGCCGTGGAACTCGAGCTCGCCGCGCCGGGTCAACCCACAGCGTTCCATGACCGCGCGCGACCGAGCGTTGTCCGGGCGCGTCATGCTGAATATCTCGGGAAGGCCAAGCTCGCGAAAGCCGAACTCGAGGCTGGCTCGCGCGCCCTCGGTGGCATAGCCGCGGCCCCACACCGAACGCTGGAGCGTCCAGCCGACCTCGACCTTCGGCCCGGCGAGCGGCCAGTCCGGATGGAGCATCAGCCCAACGCGCCCGACGAACATGCCGTACCCGAGCAGGCGCCATTGCATCGACATCCGCCCGACCGCGAACGCGGTGTTCTCGACCGACAAGGACGCTGATCCGATCCAATCCATCACTTCGGGATCGCCGTACGTTCGGTGGAGGCCACGCCAGTCCCCTTCGCGCCACTGACGCAGCAACAAGCGTTCGGTCTCGATTTCGACCTCGCCGCGCTTCGGGGCTTCGCTTACTTCAGCGCTCGCTTCGTCTCTTTGACATCGCGCGCGATCTGCGCCGAGAGCTCGGCCGCGCTCGCGAAAGCGAGCTCGTCACGAAGCCGCTTCACGAACGCGACCTCGACCTCCTCGCCGTACACGTCGCCGGAGAAATCGAGGAGAAAGGCCTCGAGCACGCGCTCGCCGCCACCGAACGTTGGCCGAACCCCGAGCGATGCGGCCGCTTTGAAGCGGCCCTCGCCCATCTCGGCCCACATCGCGTAGATCCCGTCCCGCGGAAGCAGCCGCTCGCGCGGCAGGGCCAGGTTGATCGTCGGGAACCCCAGGGACCGTCCCCGCTTCGCGCCGTGCACGACGCGCCCACGCAGCCGGTACGGGCGACCGAGGAGGCGCCCGGCACTCTCGACATCTCCGGCGAGCAGCAGGTTGCGAATGCGGGTGGAGGAGATGACAGCGCCGTCGATCGTGATCGGCTCGAAGACTTCGACCTCGAAGCCGTCCTTCTTCCCTCGTGCCCGCAGCTTTTCGACGTCGCCCTCGGCCCGGTGTCCGAAGTGGAAGTCCGGACCGACGACGATGCGCCGAACGTCGCCCGCCGCACGGACGCGATCGATGAAGGCATCCGCGGACAGCTTCGCGAATGAGTCGTCGAAGCGAAACACCACGACGGCGTCGGCGTCGGCTTCGCGGAGGAGCCTTACGCGGTCGCTGACGTCGGAGAGCGCCGAAGCCGGCGCTCCGGGTGCCAGTACCTGGATCGGGAGGGGATCGAACGTGGCGGCGACCGCGGCGGCGTGCTCGCGCCGCGCACCGCTTGCGAGCGACGCGATCAGGGCACGGTGCCCGAGGTGGACGCCGTCGAAGACGCCGATCGCGAGATGGATCGGTCCGCGCGGCCACCCGACGAAGTCGCGAAGCGCATCCACGCCGCCGAGTATCAGTCCGCCGCGCCGACTCCAGCAGGCGAGGGCTCAGGGGCCGGATCGAGCGCCACAGGCATCACCGCGACTGCAGGTGCTTGTGGCGATGTGGCGACCAGCACCGGAGGGCCCGGGCGCAGGGATGGGCGAAGACGAGCGGTCTCACGGACACGGCGCCGCTTCGTCGAGCGCACAGCGAGGAATGGCACCGGCGTGAAGACCGCGGCGATGAAGCCGAGATAGTTGCCCTGGAAATACCTTCCGAAGAAGAGGAACGCGAGAAGGGTGAGGGCGTAGCCCGCGAGAAGCGTGACGATCGTGGGCTGCCGCCAGAGTCGCACGAGCCACCACACAGCGATGGGCGCGGCGACCGCGATCTCGATCGCCGCGAATGGGAAGTCGGCCTGCCGGTACGGGATCAGCCCGAGCGAGAGGAGCAGAGCCGAGAAGCCCATACCGGAAATCGGATAGGTCCACGCCGCGCCCCCGGCGTTATATCGGACGACGTCGTCGTAGAAGGCGCCGAAGTCATTCACGAGGAACGGCACGAAGCTCGCGATGAGGAACAGCGCCGCCGGCCAGGTCGGCGTCAGCGCGCCGACGACCTCGCGCAGGGAGCGCGGCCGCTTGCTCGCGACGAGATAGACGGCGACGAACGGTAGAAAGATGAGCGCGTGCAGCTTGGCCGCACCGGCGGCGGCGAACGCGAGCGACGATGACGTGCGCCGCTCCCGGATGAGAAGCGCGACCCCGGCGAAGAGGAAGAGCAGAACGAAGAAATCGTTCCTGCCCTCCACGACGAACGGAAAGAGCTGCGGGTTGAGCGCGACCGCGGCGGTCATGGCCAGCCGGCGCGCGGTTCCCTGCACGATGAACGGGACGAGCGCGAGCGTGCCGATGTACGCGGGGAGATAGATGTACCGCTGATCCCACACGATCCCGGTGTGGTCGAAAAGCCATACGAACGGCGCGCTCACCAGGAACATGAACGGGAAGTACGTCAGGTGGTACAGCGCCGGGTTGTTGATCATCGGCCAGAAGAACATCGGGGTGTCGAGGTAATCCGCGACGTACGGATTCATACCCGCGAGGAGCTTGCGCGACGCCTCCTCGACCATGAGGGCGCCGTCGTGGATGTACGTGTATGGCTTGCCGGTCTCGCGCAGCACGATCGAGGCGAGCGTTGGAATGACCACGAACGTTGCGACGATCGCGGCAAGGTGCGCCACCCGTGCGCGTGTTGTGAACGAGCCGCGGGCGCGGTGATCGCGGAAGGGGTACGCGAACGCGAGCGCGCCGCATGCGATGAGGAACGCAGCGTCGGCACCCGGCGGGAAGAGCTGCCAGAGCGGCACGTCCCGCGTCGCGGCAACGGTGGTGTGATTCGCGAACAGCAGGAACCAGTTGCCCACACCGAACGCGGCCACGACCTTCGCGTCGAGAGACAGGTCGTGCCAGGCGGACAGTGCCCACTTGGTGAATCGCTCGAGGGCTATGACGAGCATCAGGCTGACTCCCCCGCTCCGACGATCGTAGCAGCGGATCGCTCTAGAAATCGGGGATCGAGCGTCAACAAATCCTCGTTCGCCGGCCGGATGAGCGCCGTCGCTTCGCTCCGGCGCGCGCGCAGCTCATCGGGTGACACGGCGTCATGAGCCTCGAGCGCGCCGACCGCGATGCGACGCAGCGCAGCAAGATGCGCCGCGGACCCAAGCGCGCGCCCGAGGTCACGCGCGATAGAGCGCACATACGTTCCCGAGGAACAAACCACGAGGAGGCGCAGATCGGGTGGGGCGATCTCGATCACGTCGAGCCGATAGACCTGCACGCTCCGCGCCGCCAAGGCGACCGTCTCGCCGCCACGCGCTCGTGCGTATGCCGGTCTCCCACCCACCTTCAGCGCGGCGTACTGCGGCGGCACTTGCGCGATGACTCCGCGTAACGTTGCGAGCGCAGGCTCGATCGATCCGGGGACGAGCGTCGGCACCGCAGCTTGGCGAGTTACGACCCCCTCGCGATCGTCGGTCGCTGTCTCCGCACCGAAGCGCACCAGGGCGTCGTAGACCTTCGTCGCCTCGTGGATCCGGTCGGCGAATTTCGTTGCGGTCCCAACGAGCACCGGCAGCAGGCCCGAGGCTTGGGGATCGAGCGTTCCGCCGTGGCCAACGCGTTTCGTGCGGAGAACCCCGCGGACGACCGCGACAACGTCGTGCGATGTCCAGCCCTCGGGCTTGTCGATCGCGAGGACGCCGGAGGGAGGCTCGGGCTGACGAATCAGGCGCTGACGGGGGCGCGCGTCTTGGCCGCGTCGAGTGCGGCGCGAGCCGCATCGAGCACGCGGTCGCGCACGTCTTGCAGATCGCCCTGCATCAGAGCGCCGGCGGCGCGCACGTGCCCGCCTCCGCCGAATCTGGCCATCAGCGCGGCAGCGTCGACGGACGGCTCCCACTGCGATGTCCGGCACGACACCTTGACGGTGCCGCGTTGCTCATTGAAAAGGAGCGCCACGCGCATTCCGCTGGACCGCGCGACCTGCTCGACGAGGCCCGAGATGTCCTCTTCCCGCGCTTCGGCTCGCTCGACATCGCCGCCGCGGATCTCGGTCCAGACCAGCTGCCCGGCTTGCTCGCGTACGAGGCGCGCGAACGCGAAGCCCCAGAGCCGGAGGGCCTCGAACCGTTTGTTGCGGTAGATGTTGTACGTGATCGCCTGCAGGTCGGCGCCGGCTTCACGCAGCCGCGCCGCGCGGTCGAGCGCGCGAGCGTCGGTGCTCGGAAACTGGAACGATCCGGTGTCGGTCATGATTCCGACAAGCGCGGCTGTCGCCATGTCCGGCGTCCACCGC
>Ga0209058_1003224_pt1 | contig 13250 bp, 14 predicted proteins | sample GraSoiAngelo_147_FD_185904 | JGI IMG/M metagenome (GOLD analysis project Ga0209058, IMG submission 185904) | Grasslands soil microbial communities from the Angelo Coastal Reserve, California, USA - 14_1009_05_40cm (SPAdes) (version 2) | ecosystem: Environmental > Terrestrial > Soil > Grasslands ... | reverse complement strand
GTGCCGGCGGCGGGCGAATGGAGGACGCTGTGCTATCCGATGAGGACCGGTGTCGCCGCGACTCGCTGATATAGTGGGTTTCAGCCCATGCTTCAGGAGACGATCGAGGAGCAGGAGCGGTTGCAGCGCTGGCATCGTCACAGCAGGCGCGCCGTGACTCCCCGGCGACTGCTGCGCGAGTCGGACGAGCTGCTCTTCTGGGTCGAGGAGTGCCTCGTTCAGAAGGTGCGCATCATCCCAGGGTGGCTGGTTCCGCGCCTGACGGTGGTGCTCCGCCACGCGCACCCGTCGCTGCCGCAGCGGCTCGGTCGCGAGCGCCGGCCGCAGCAGGTGATGGAGCTTCTCTATGACGCGCAGGCCGCCTTGATGGAGCAGGCGTGCCTGAGCCGCAAGCCGGCGCAGATCATCCCGCTGTTCGGCCGCCGCTCGCGCGCGCGGATGCTCGAAGAAGCCGCCTCGGTCTGACGCCGCGCGGATGCTGCGGGTCGACCTGCATCTCCATTCGCACTACTCCCACGACGGCAGAAGCTCACTTCAGCAGCTGATCGACCGGGCGCACGAGTGCGGCCTCGACCGACTCGCGCTCACCGACCACAACACCTTCGACGGCGCGCAGGAATTCCTCCGACTCGCTCCCGAGCTCGCCATCGCGGGCGAGGAGGTGAAGACGCTCGAGGGCGAGGTCATCGGACTTTTCATCACGGCACGCGTGGCGCCGTTTCTCCGCCCGGAGCAGGCGATGGACCTCATACACGGCATGGGTGGCCTCACTTATGTCCCGCACCCGCTGGACCGCAATCGCTCGCACTTTCGGATGGACCGCCTGGTCCAGCTCGCCGGCCGCATCGACATCATCGAGACCTACAACCCCTGGTGCGACGCCGCCGCCAACCGGGCCGCGGCGCGACTGGCCGAAGACCTGGGCAAAGTGACTGCGACGGGCTCAGACTCTCACTCGGCGGAGGAGCTGGGGCGGAGCTGGATGGAGATGGAGGAGTACGGCGGGACGGATGACTTCCTCGAGAAGCTGCGGACCGCGCGCCACGTCGTGACCACGAGCAGCGGTACCGGCCGGCGTGCCTGACGCCACCGACCTTCTCGTCGTCGGCTCGGTCGCGTTGGACAGCCGCGAGGGACCGTTCGGGTCGCTGAAGGACGAGCTCGGTGGATCGGCCGTCTACTTCGCGCTCGCGGCGAGCCTGCTCACCCCAGTCACAGTCTCTGCGCCTGTCGGCAATGACGCCATCGACAAGGTGGCCAAGGCATTCGACGGCCGGCCGATCGACACCGCCCTGGTGCACGTCTTCGACGCGCCCACGTACCGGTGGAAGTCGCGGCAGGAGGCCGGACACAACGTCGACCTCGGCAGCTCGGACAAGATCTACGACCGCTGGAAGCCGGACGCGCCGCATGACTTCATAGGCTGGGCGTTCGTGGGCTCGATGCGCCCGGACCGCCAGGCCCAAGCGATGAAGATGCTGCCTGGCGCCAGGCTCCTGGCCGCCGACGCGATGCTTTCCTACCTGCGCGAGCAGGCGCTTGCCTCCAGGGACGTGCTGGGACGGGCAGCGTGGTACTTCTGCAACGAGGAGGAGTTTGCGGAGCTCGGCGGTCGCGACCCCGAGGAGTTCCGACGTCGGTGGTGGCTCGACGGCCTGGTGATCAAGTCCGGCGACAAGGGCGTCTCCGTGCACACGTCCGACGGCAAGATCCACGTGCCCGCCCTGCCGCACTACCCGGCGTTCGACACGACGGGCGCCGGCGATGCGGTCGCCGGCGGCATGCTGGCGCGCTGGCTCACCACTGGAGCGCAGCGCGGTGGACTGCAAGACGCGCTTGTGTGCGGAGTGGCCTGCGCGTCGCTGACCATCGAGGCTATAGGCGTGCGCGGCATCGCCAGCGCGACGCCGCAGCTGCTGGAGGACCGAATGGCGGAGGTATGGGAGTGTCTCGGACGCGAGTCGTGATCATCACCGGGGACCTCGTCGAGCAAGAGGTCGACGCCATCGTCAACGCCGCAAACAACGACCTGGTTCTCGGTGGAGGCGTCGCGGGTGCGATCAGGCGCGCGGGCGGTCCCTCGATCCAGGACGAGTGCGACGCGCATGGACCTGTTCGCGTCGGCGAGGCGGCCGTCACGGGCGCGGGCGCGCTGCACGCGCGTTACGTGCTGCACGCGGCCAGCATGGCGCTAGGAGGACGGACATCGCGTGACTCGTTGAAGTCTTCGATGGATCATGTTTTTCGACTTGCGCGAGCACACGACGTCGAGACGATCGCTGTGCCCGCGGTGGGCACAGGCATCGCCGGATTTCCCATCGATGAGTGCGCGCGCGTGATGGCGGAGTCTTTGCACAAAGCGTTAAGTGATGGTTGGCAAGCAACAGAGATTCGGTTTGTTCTTTTCAGCGAAGACACAAAAATGCCTTTTGAGGCCGCGTTCTGGTCCGTTTTTCCGGGGGTTCAGGGGTCGATTCGCTGAATTCGGTTTGAATTGGGGTTGTATTGGGCAGAAACCCACCCCTAGAATGGGCAAGTCCGCCCTCCAACAGAATCTCTAGAAAGGATGGTGACTTAGTGGAAGGCTACTGTTTGAAGGACAAAAGAAAGGTCGAGATGAAAGACCCTCAGCCGATCACGATGAAGAACGGCAAACCTGCAACAGTCGGCACGTGCCCGTTTTGCGGCACCAAGATCTACAAGATCGGCAAGGCTACTGTATAAGCGGACGATCTTCTGAAAGGGCCGCTCTTTGGAAAGCGGCCCTTTTTCATTTCAGGTGGTGATCGGCGGCTCGAGCGCCGCGAGAAGCACCTCCGTCGCGGAGACGGCCTCGTCGACGCCGAGCATCTTGAAGATCTCGACGTTGGTCGGGTTGTTGACCCTCGCGATCGTCTTCTTCACGCGGAAGTGTCGCTTGGCCACCTGGAGCGCGATGAGGTTGTCCTCGTCGTCGGCGGTGACTGCGATCACGGCATCGGCGCGCTCGATGCCGGTCTGAGCGAGGAAGCGGACCTCGCAGCCGTCGCCGCGCATGACGATGCTGCCGAGCTGCGTCTCCAGCCAGTCGGCGCGCCGCGCATCCTTCTCGATGAGAGTGACCTCATGTCCGCGCTCCACGAGGTCACGCGACAGGTAATAGCCCACGGTGCCGCCACCGACGACGATCACGTACATACGGTGCTAGCTGCGCTCCAGCAGGACGTGCTCAATGTGCTTGGCGCCCTCGATGGTCGGGCAGATGGTGTGCACGCCCAGCTTCTCGTACGTCTCCGCGCGCTCGGGGTCGTAGATGCGGGTGACTACGTGCGGGACCTTGAACACATGCTTGGCGATCTGAGAGGCCATGATGTTGCGGTTGTCGCCCTCGGTCACGGCGACGAAGCCGTCGGCCTTCTCGATGCCGGCGCGACGCAGGACGTCGACGTCGGTGCCGTTGCCGACCACCTGGTCGCCGCGGAAGTCCAGGGTGAGCACGCCGCGGGAGGCGGCGCGCGAGAAGGCATTGGGGTCGCGGTCGACGATCACGACCTCGTGGCCCGCCTTGTCCATGTTGGCCGCGATCTGCGAGCCAACACGACCACACCCCACGATCAGCAGCTTCAAGTCCGCTCGATTATAGGGAGGCCCTGGAGTCGCCCCGGGCGGCCGCGCGGGAGGTTGCTACGATTTGGCCGCGTGCGTTTTCCATTCACGTTCATGGGCTTGATGGCGCTCGCGATGGGGGGGTGGGCGGTGACATATCTGGCGGGACATCCGACGCTCGACGCGGCCTCGTGGGCCCTCGCCGCAGCCACCGCGGTCGTCTGCTTCGGGTTTGCCGCCTACGTGCTGATCCGGCGCGTGCGGCGCGGGCCGCAGCACTGATGGCCGAGCGCGACAAGCACGCGCATCCGACCACGTCGCGCAAGGTCCTGGTCGCCGTGGGCGGACAGGACATCGACGAGGAGACGGTGCGGCTCGCGTGCCGCATGACCGACCCACAGGGCGGACGCCTGTACGGCGTGCACATCATCGAGGTCAATCGCTCGCTGCCGCTGGGCGCGGTGCTGGACGACGTGGTCGACCGGGGGGAGAAGATCCTCGACGAGGTCGAGAAGCTGGCGTCGGCGTCGCAGCTCCCGGTCGAGACGGAGCTTGTGCAGGCGCGGGACACGGGGCCGGCGCTGGTCGACGAGGCGGTGGAGTGGGGGGCGGACCTGATCGTGATGGGTCTGCCGTACAAGAGGCGGTTCGGGGAGTTCAACCTGGGGAAGACCGTGCCGTATGTGCTGAAGAACGCGACGTGCCGGGTGATGTTGTTCCGTGAGCACCGGGAGCACCGGGAAGAAGCGCTCTAACCAAAATCCCACCCCCTTCGGGGGCCCTCCCTCTCCCGACGGCGCCCTCCCCCAGCCTGCCGAGCCTGGCACAGGAGCCTAGCCGGCGTCCACGGCCTTGGCAACCCACCTTGTTAACGTCACCGGCACATGACGGAGGCCGCCGCCCGACCGCACTACTTCCGGCGCCTGTGGCGCGAGCTTGGCCGCATGGGCGGCGAGCACGACGCATTCATCAAGGTGATCATCGTCGAGCGCATCGCCAAGGCCCTCGTCCTGCTCGTGCTCGGCGTCGGCCTGCTGGTGGCGGGACGCAAGGGCTGGCTCGACGCGTGGGCGCAGTACGCGGAGGACCAGCTGAACCTCGGCGTCGGCCGCAGCATCATCATGCAGATCCTCCTCAAGGCTCTGGTCTACATCGGCGCCTTCACCCACATCACGCTGCTGGCGGTGAGCGCGATCCTCTACGCGACGCTCGAGGCGACGGAGGGGGTCGGCCTCGCGATGCGCCGCCGCTGGGCCGAGTACCTGACGGTGATCGCGACCGGAATCCTGATCCCCTATGAGGCCTACGAGGTGGTCAGGCGCCCGACCTTCTTCAAGGTCGGCGCGTTATTCCTAAACCTGGCTGTGGTGGGCTACCTGGCTTACCGGAAGCGCTTGTTTGTCGGCGTCTGATCTCGGCGTCAGCCACGGGCAGGGAAAGCCCGCGCGATGCAGCACATAGCGCGCCAGCGCAGCAAGCGTCTTCAGCCCGTACACCGTCGAGGTGCGGAAGCTCACGGAGCTCGCGTCGGCGTGGTAGCGACCGATCGCCGGGACCTCACCGATCTTGAAACCGAAAGTCGCAGCCTGGATGAGCACCTGCGTGTCGAAAACGAAGTCGTTGCTGTTCTCGAGAAACGGGATCGCCTCCAGGAAGCGCCGCGAGTACGCGCGATAGCCGGTGTGGTACTCGGACAGCCTCAAGCCGAGGACGCGGTTTTCTGACGCGGTCAGAAAACGGTTGCCCAATCGTTTCCACCATGGCATGCCGGCCTTTGCCGGGTCCAGGCCGAGCCAACGCGACCCGAGCACGATGTCCGCCTCGCCGCTCTCGATCATTCCGCATAGGCCCGGGATGATCGCCGGGTCGTACTGGCCGTCCGGGTGGAGCATCACGACGACGTCCGCGCCCATCTCCAGCGCCTGGCGGTAGCACGTCTTCTGGTTGCCGCCGTAGCCCAGGTTGCGTTGGTGGCGGATGACGTCCAGCCGGAGCGCGGTGGCGACGCTGACCGTCGCGTCGGCGCTGGCGTCGTCGACGAGCAAGATGCGGTCGGCGTGGCCCTGCGGAATGTCGCCCACAACCTCGACCAGCGTTTTCGCCGCACGGTAGGCCGGCAGGACGATGACCCGACGCGGACGCGGCCCGCTCCAGTGCAGCTCGCCGAGCGGGATGGGGTCGGGCCGCACCGCCATCCTCTCCACGGTCAGATACGCCCCGACCGCGAACGCACCGACCGCCGCCGACCAGAAGTTGATCGTCAGCGTCAGGTCGATGGCCGCGTACGCAAAGAAGAGAACCGCCGCGGCCGCGTGCGGCCAGCGCAGCCCGCCCGCAAGCGCGAGGTCGGCCAGCGCGAAGCCTGGGATGACGAGCAGCGCGAGGTCGTGCACGTTTTGGTGCGGGCTCAGGACGAGCGATGCCGCGATCGCCAGGGCGAAGTCGAGCCGCGGCTTGTCAGGACGCCAGCTTAGCGAAAGAGCGACCAGCGCCAGCAGCAGGACCAGGATGACAAAGGCGACGACCTTGCCTCCGCCGGGCAACGCTTCGAGGATGTTGCGCAGCGAGTAGACCGCCGGGTCCGTGTACACGAGCTGGTCCGTGTTCGGCAGGCGACCGGTCACCGCCCACGTGCCGACGGCGTTGAGGTAGCCGAGGACGGCCCCCACTCCGAAGGTCGCAATGGAGAGGAGGCCGAGTCCCGCCAGCACCCCGGCGAACGCTGCGAGCGCACGCCACGCCCGCCGAGCGATGAACAACACCGGAATCAGCAGCAGAAGCTGCGGCTTGGCGAGCGCGAGCGCGCTGAAAGCACCCGCCCACTCATACCGGCCGCGGGCCCACGCCGCGTACGCGGCCGCAAGCGGCACGAGCACCACCAGGTCCGATTGCCCCTGCAGGACGGTGACGAAAAGCGGAAAGAAGCCCGCGATCATTGCGCCGGCGACGAGCCATCCGCGTCCGCGGACGCTGAGGCTCGTGGTGACCAGGATCGCAATCAGCGCCGCGGCAAGCAGGACGTTGAACGCAGCCATCGCGTAGTACGCGTGGCGGTAGTCGAGAAACGCGAGTGGTGAGATCAGCAGCGTGTAGTACGGGGGATGGAAATACGGAAGGACGATGAACCGCGACGGATCCTGGCCCGTGATCTCGAGCTCGGCCTGGCGCTGGAGCGCGATGTCATAGACCGCGGAGCCACCCTGCGTGACGTACAGCCTGGCCGCCGCGTAGAAGTTGAAAAAGTCTGGACCGCGCAGGTTGCCGCGCACGAACGAGAACCAGTAGATGGTCCAGAAAGCGAACGAACCGATGCCGGCGCCGGCTGCGCCCGCGTAACCGAGGCGGACCAGGCGCACGGCCAGCCGGCGGCTCATCGCCCGGTTTCGAGGCGAAGGGCGAACCGCTCCGGGAGCCTGGCTTTTCTGATCGCGCGCTGCGCCCCCTTGATGTCGTAGCGCACACGGCGGAACTCGACCGTCTTCTCGTCCACGTCCCAGATCCCGTAGCTGGCAGTGGGCAGTCCGTCGCGCGGCTGTCCGACGCTCCCTGGGTTCACCAGCGAAGGTCCGCTCAGCGCAAAGGTGTCGACGCGATACTCGTGCGTCACGGCGCCGTTCGCCATGCCGAAGATGCCGGGAACGTGCGTGTGGCCGTGAAAGCAGATGCCGCCGTCAAGCAACTCCAGGTTGGCATGCGCGACGGCGGTGTCGAGGACGTACTCGTAGATGTGATCGCGCGGACTCGCGTGGACGAGCAGCACATCATGCTCGACCTGGCTGTCTGGCAGCCCCCGCAACCACACCAGCCGCTCCTGTCCTATCACCTCTATTGTCCAACGCACCACCGACGCGGCGTCGTCGTTGAACCACTCGAGGATCTCGGGGTCGGTGCAGGCGCGGTCATGGTTGCCGACGAGGGTCGGCCATTTGCGGTGCAGCACCTCGTCGACGCAGCGCTTCGGATCGCCTCCATAGCCGACGACGTCGCCGAGGCAAAGTGTTTGGTCGACCAACGGGCAGTCGCGCAGCACAGCCTCGAGCGCGTGCCAGTTGGCGTGGATGTCGGAGAGGATCGCGATCCTCAAGCCGGCCTCTCATAAAGGCGCGGATAGATGTGGTCGAAGAGGATGCGCAGCGTGGCCGCGATCGGAACCGCGACGAACATGCCCAGGATGCCGCCCCAGCTGAAACCGGCGATAAGGGCGATGATGACGAGGATCGGGGGAAGCTTGACTGCGTCGCCGACGATCTTGGGGTAGACCACGTTGAGGATCACGTTGGAGAGCAGCAGGTAGACAAGCGCGATCACGAGCGCGGTCTGCGGCGATAGCGACAGCCCGACCAGGATCGCCGGGATCGCGCCGAGGAAGGGCCCAAAGTAAGGGATCAGCGCTGTCACACCTGCTATGAGACCTAGCGCCACCGCGTCCGGTAGACCGAGGACGAAGCATGCGACGCCGGAGCTGATGCCGATCAGGGCCGCAACGATCAACTGGCCGCGAACGTACGCGTACAGCATCTTGCGAACCTGGCGCCAGATCTGGTCGAAATCGGTGCGGTAGTCGTTGGGCACGAACCGGCGGAGGTCGCGCCGAACGGCGGGCGCCTCGAGCGCGAGCAAGAACGCGACGATGAACATGAGCAGGAGTTGGAGGGCCATCGTCAGCGCGGTGAGGCCGAGCGTGAGTGCGTTGCCGAACTGGCCAAGCAGGTACTCGCGAAGGTGCGAGCTCACCGTCTGGGTGACGCCCTTCAGGTCGACATCGATGCCGAAGACGCGGATTGGCTGCAGGCTGTTGAGCCGGTCCTGCGCGGCCGCCGCCAGCCCGGGCAGCTGGACCTGCAGCTGGTTTACCTCGCTGGCGCCGAGCGGGACGATGAGGAGGACGAGGCCCGCGAGGGCGACGATGATGGCGATGAAGATGACGATGATCGCCAGCACGCGAGGCACGCCCGCGGCGTGGAGGCGGATGATCGCGGGCTGGATCAGGAAGGCGATGGCCGAACCGAGCACGAAGGCTCCGAGGAAGTCGCGGAGGAGGTAGAGGACCGTGATGGCGACGACGAGGGCGCCGATGCCGAAGGCGATCTGCAGGTAGCGACGGCGCCTCTTTGGATCGAGCGACCAGGCCGATACAGCTACCCCGGTGATTGGGGTTGGGGTCTCAGGCTCTCTCTCGCGGGCCGGTCCCGGGTGAGGGTTCGGGCGCACGTTATGCACTCAGGGGGAGTATGACGAGCCAGAGCCTAGGCCCGAGCCAGCTTAGGTCTTGGCCCGCTGGAGGGAGGCCTCCTCGTACGCGGCGCCGTGGAGAGGGTTGGTGGTGCTGCGCCCGGCAGCAATGGCATAGAGCGCAAGAATGACCAGCCCCACCCCAAGGACACCGTAGGTCACTCCGGGGGCGGTCGCGTATTTTGTAATGAGACCACCAATGGCTATCCCGACGACTCCTGCCGTCTGGGCCAAGCCAAATCGGGTTGCCATCACACTACCCCTGCTCGAGGTATCAGCAGCCTCGACGAGCGCGGTCTGGGTAGCAACCGAGTAGACGGGGTTGCCTATGGAAGCGATTAACAGGGCGATCATCACAAGCCAGTACTCTTGTGTCATCGCCATCGCAATCGAGAACACACCAGTGAGCAATAGACCTGCTCCCACCGTTCGCAATGAACCGATGGCCGCCAGACGGCCAACTATCAGAGCCCCGATGAAAATACCCAGCGACGACACTAACTCCAGCGTCGAATATGCCTGGGATCCGTCCGTAGAGACTCGATAGGCGAGCGCGAGCAATGCCGGCAAGCTCATCGGAATTAGGAACGCGGCTAGGGTGCTAATTACTAGATACGGCCGAGCTTCGACAAAACCCCACGACCGCCGCATTGCACCGGCAATCTTCGTGCTGATAGATCCCCCACCAAGACTGGGAATGCCGAGGATGATCCCAGCAGCGAGTAGGAAGGTGATTGCGTCCCCGACAAAAAGCCACTTTCCATCCATCGGATTCTGGAATCTGCTGAAATAGGCCGCAGCTAGCCCGAAGCCAACTGCGCCTGCGAGCATGGTGGTCGCCGAAACGATCGCGTTCGCCTTACCCACCTGGCCGGGAGGTACAAGGCTAGGAATCGACGCTTGTTTGGCCGGCTGGACAATTCCATTGATGCATGAGACGAAAAACAGAATTGGGATGATGAGGTACCAGGTCGGGTCGATAACGAACGGGGTCGCGATCAAGACAGCAGCCCTCAACACTTCTAGACCCACAACCAGCCGGCGTCGTGGCAGCCGATCGGTGATTCCACCAAGAACGGCCGTCGTCAGAATTGTCGCGAGCGCTTGAACAATGAATCCCAGAGCGACTAGCCTGGGATCACCGGTCTTGTAGTAGATCCAAATGAACGCAGCAACTTGTGTAAGCGGATCGCCGAGCGAAGAAATTCCGATGGCGGCGATGAGACTGCTAAAGCCGGTGTTGGTCCGAAGAACACGCAAGGCGGTAATGCGCCGAGGCACCTCCGGTCGGTTCTGAACTTCCACTGGACTAAGGCCATGCAACTCGCGGAGTGCATCGACGACGTTCGGGTCGTACCACTGGTTTGCCCTGCGGCTAATGTCCTCGACGCCCTCGATGGGTGTCATCGCGGACTTTCGATATAGACGGGCGCCGGTGATCGTGTCGAAGCTATCTGCGACGGACAGGATGCGCGACCCGAAGGGTATGACCTCACCTTTGAGTCCAGCTGGGTAGCCCGAACCATCCCAGCGCTCGTGATGATGCCGAACAAGCGGGGCTACATCTGCTAGCGCAGAGTGTTGCGCAATCATGTCCGCACCAATATCAGGATGGCGTCGCATGATCTCCCACTCCTCTTCAGTGAGGGGCCCTGGCTTGTTCAGAATGTCGTCGCGCACGCCAATCTTGCCCAGGTCGTGAAGAGATCCGGCTGTTCGAATCGCTTCTACGTCGCGGTCGCCAAGTTCAAGGCGTTCTCCTAATCTGCCAGCAAGTTCAGCCACACGGATCGAATGTGATTCCGTGTACCGGTCTCGGGCGTCGAGAGCCTGGGCCGCCAAGTCAAGAGTTTGATCTTTGAGAAGCGATTGCCTTTGTGCATCGGCCACATTTCCTCGGACAGCCAGGACGAATCCGAATAACCCCGGCGCCATGATGTAGCCAACGCTGGTCTGAAGTAGCAAGTAGATGATTCCGCCGGAGAAACTCAGCGCAGCGGTGCCGACAAGAGCGGTAACGCCGATGTTTTCAAAGAGGGTTGTGAAGACCGGCGCTCGGTTGACAAGGGCGACGCTGAGCGCCGTTATGAGATAGTTCAGGCTCAGGGCACACACCACGTAGATCAGGGTCCTAATCGGGAGACTCCAATCCGCTTGGTCCCCGAGCGTCGAAACGGCGATTGAAGGGACCACATATGCGCTGGCCAACATTGCGCGGTTGAAAAGAAATGCCCACCAGGCAATCGAGCGGCCAGGCACTCGACCGTCGAAGACGGCAAGCCAGGCGATCATCGCCACACCTGCACCGGGGGCGAACAGCCCGGCAGCGATTAAGAGGGGGTCGACCACCCATTGGTGTCCGCTCCTCCACGGAATCGGACGCAACGCGGCGATCTGCGTGCCGATGCCCAGGTACACGAGGGTGGCGTAGTCGGATGACCTGATGGGCTTGACAACCCAGCCCAACACGACCGCGAGGAGGCCGCACAGGACGACACCAGCTATGAATAGCTGCGCCGATCGCGGCAGTGATCGAAACGAGGTCAAGATGGGGGAATTCTAGACTTGGCTTCCCGCCTCCAATCCCTCGTTAAGGACCTCGGCCCCGCCTACCAGACCCAGGCGCCCGTGACGTGCTGCTTGGTGCTGCCTCTCAGCAAGCGCCTAAACATCCGAACCATGTTCGGCTCCCTCCTATCTCCTCAGATTCCCTTCGATTGCGGCGTCGTGTTCCAGGTCACTTTTGTGGGCTAAGTCTCGCCACTCGTGACCCTGTCGGGAATCATGAAAATCCATGGCCGGAGACCATGGATTTCCATGGCTTCGGAGAGCCCGCTACCGGAGCTACAGGTCGGCGAGCGTGATCAGGCCGACCTTGAGGGCGGCGCTAACCGCCTCCCCACGATTGCTGGCGTTTAGCTTCTTGAAGATGTTGTGGAGGTGGGTCTCAATCGACGGATCCTTCAGGCCGAGATCCTTTGCGATTCGCTTGGTCGCGTGACCCTTTGCGACAGCACGTAGAATCTGCATCTCACGCGAAGTCAGTGTGATCTTTGTCTGAGTGGAAAGCGGAGCTGAATCGGCAACTCGGCGCAGAACCTCTGGAATCATCCGCCGTGGAACCGGAGCTTCGTTCCTCAAGGTGGCCATAAGAGCTCGATGCAACTCAGATGGGCCTGCGTCCTTGAGGACGTAACCGGCGCAGCCCGCCTGCATCATTCGTAGGAGATCGTCGCTCGATTCGGACACGGTCCACGCCAATACTTTGGTTTTCGGCGATCGCGATAGCAGTGCCCGCGTCGTTGCTGGCCCGTCCATCTCCGGCATGTGGACATCCATTAAGACGAGGTCGGGCTTTAGAGCCTCAACAACGCGCAACGCCTCAGCGCCAGATGAAGCCTCCCCGACGAGTCTCAAGCCCGACACAGCACCCAGCATCGCGCGCGCTGCTGCGCGCGGCACAATACTGTCGTCAACGACCAAGACTTTGTATAGAGCGCGATCGGGGGCCTTAGTGATGGGGGCAGCTTAGCAAGTGAATCGGGCCCAGTCTTTGACTTCGTACGCTTACCTGGCCGCCCTAGCTGTGGTGCTCATCGGCCTCAACGTTCTGACCGCCGAGGACTCGTCAATGCACCCGGATTCAGTCGAAGAGGTCATGTACCTCATCGTTGCTGCCAGTTTGCTGACTTTGATTGAAGTGAGGTTGGAGCGCGGACGCCTCACCTTGTCGGCGCTTGCTAACGGCGCCGCAGCGGTTCTATTGAATCCGCTCAACGCAACGCTAGTGGGACTCGCGACCGGATTCGTGATGATCCGCCGGCCGAGGTGGCAACTCCTCGCGAACCCCCTTATGACAGCCACTGCGATCGCCACCGCAGCAACGACCAACACGCTACTGGACAACGCCAACCTCGCAACCTGGGTGCAACGCCTCGCAGTGTTATTAGTCGTATCCGCCGCAAGCCTCGGACTCGTCGCTCTCGGACTCTCGATTCGGACACGTGAACCGGTACTAAGCATCGTGCGCCATAACTTCACGCGCCCCTTCCTCCTCGCGTACGGCTACTTCACGCTTGGGTCACTGGTGATCAGTTATCTCCTTGATGGATCGTTGCTCGGGTACTTGCTCTCAACAATCGTTCTTGTCCTCGCACTGGCGCTCACTGACACGATTGCTGGTCGCCGAATAAGGCTGGTTCTCGAGTCTGAGTTGTCCGATGCCGATCGGCACCTCTTTCATAGCCGGGCAGTCGAAGGCGTCGTCCACAACCTGCGTAACCACATGGCGACCGCCGTCGGCTACCTCAAGGAGATCGACACTCAGCACCTCGATCCCGTCGACCGCGACGCCGTTGAGACAGCCAAGGTGGCCGCGAACGACGCGGTCACCGTCCTCCAAGGTCTTTCACGCGGAGCCACCCCGCGCGTCA
>Ga0209058_1003214_pt1 | contig 13275 bp, 13 predicted proteins | sample GraSoiAngelo_147_FD_185904 | JGI IMG/M metagenome (GOLD analysis project Ga0209058, IMG submission 185904) | Grasslands soil microbial communities from the Angelo Coastal Reserve, California, USA - 14_1009_05_40cm (SPAdes) (version 2) | ecosystem: Environmental > Terrestrial > Soil > Grasslands ... | reverse complement strand
GCGACGGGACCAACGGGAAGGTTCTGCCGGGACCGCAGCAGCAGCCTTACCAGATGCCCCAGCAGTCGCCGCCGTCCGTCGTTCAGCGTCCGGCAGGCCCGGTGGCTCAGAATCTCTGCCAGCCGGCCGGTCGGTCGTATCAGACCGTCTCGGTTCCGCGCAGCCGCGAGCCGGTGCCGTTCCAGCCGCAGGCCCCGACGACCACGGTCACTCAGGTGTCGGTGTCCCAGGGCGCTCAGGGCATCGCGTCGCCGCAGCCGGCCGCCGACGGGCGGGCGCCGGCCGGCGTGCAAGGGCCGAGCGGTCCGGACGTCGACGAGCTCTCGCGCATCGAGGCCGGCTTCAATCTCGATCCGATGCGTCCGATGGCGGTCCAGCCGCAGTACGGGGCTCAGCGGGTGAGTCAGCAGCTCACGGCGCAGCAGCTCGCGAATCAACAAGGCGCGGGCTTGCAGCAAGTCTCGGCTCAGCAGCAAGGCGCGGCGTCCGAGCAGGCGTTCCTCGGTCCGTATGGCGCGCCGCTACGCCAGTACGGCTACGCGATGTTCGCCTCGAACGTCTCGACGTTCGCGCCCGTCGACGACATCCCGGTGGGGCCCGACTACGTCCTCGGTCCCGGCGACGACCTCACGATCAACGTGTGGGGCGCCGTCGACAGCACGTTGATCCGCACCGTGGACCGCAACGGCCGCATCGTGCTGCCGAAGGTCGGCGACCTGCGCATCTGGGGGCTCACGTTCTCCCAGGCCGACCGCCTGATCCGCGACGAGCTCGGCCGCTACTTCCGAGGCTTCCAGGCCAGCGTGACGATGGGCCGCCTGCGCACCGTGAGCGTTCACGTCGTCGGCGAGGTCTGCCAGCCCGGCGTGTACACGTTGAGCTCGCTCTCCACCGTGACGAACGCCCTCTACAGCGCCGGCGGGCCGACCAAGCTCGGCTCGCTCCGCGAGGTGCGGCTGCTCCGCGGCAACGTGCAGGTCGCGAAGCTCGACCTCTACGATTTCCTCCAGCGCGGCGACCGGACGCGAGACTACCGTCTCGAGTCGGGCGACACGATCTTCGTCCCGACCGTCGGCGACGTGGTGGCGGTGGCGGGCGAGGTGAAACGCCCGGCGATCTACGAGATCACGAGCGGCGCGCGCCTGGCCGACGTGGTCGCGCTGGCCGGCGGGGTCACGCCGACGAGCTATCTCAAGCGCGTCCAGGTCGTCCGCGCGCTTCCGGACGCCGAGCGGGTCACGCTCGACGTCGATCTGGCGAGCCACTACCTCAGGGGCGAGGAGCCCGGGAATCCGCCGATCAACGCGGGCGACCTCGTGCTGATCCACCGGAGCGATCCGCGCGTCTACAACATCGTGAAGGTCGAGGGCGCGGTGAGGTATCCCGGCGCCTACGAGCTCAAGCCGATGATGCGCATCAGCCAGCTCCTGCAGCCCGACCGCCTCCTGCCCGAGGCGTATGTCGAGCGCGTCGAGGTGGCGCGCCGTCGGCCCGATCTGTCGATGGAGATCGTCTCCATCGATCTCAAGAAGGCGTGGAGCGGCGACGCGAGCCAGGATCTTCTGCTGAAGGCGCTCGACGAGATCACCGTGCGCACCGAGCTCAAGTCGGCGCGGACGGTGACGCTCACCGGCGAGGTCGTGCGTCCCGGGATCTACACGGTCGCCGAGGGCGAGCGGCTGAGCTCGGTCCTGGCCCGCGCCGGCGGCTTCACCGAGCGCGCGTTCCTCAAGGGCTCGGTCTTCACGCGGGCGTCGCTCCGGAAGGTCGAGCAGGAGCAGCTGGACGGCTTCCTCAAGGTGCAGGAGCAGCGCATGCTCGCCTCGGCGTCGACGACGATCGTGGGCGCCGAGAAGGAAGAGGTCGCCGCCCAGCAGCAGGCACTGCAGGCGCGCCGCGAGATGCTGAAGATCCTGGCCTCGAAGGTCGCGCTGGGACGGATGGTGGTGCAGCTCGGCCCGCCCGACAAGCTCAAGGGCACCGAGAACGACGTCGTCCTGATCGATGGCGACGCGCTGACCGTCCCGGAGCCGGCGCAGTCCGTGTACGTGCTGGGCGCGGTCCGCAACTCGACGTCGGTCCAGTACAAAGAAGGCGCCTCCATCGACTACTACATCAACCGGGTCGGGGGCTTCTCGAAGGAGGCGGACAAGAAGGACGCCCACATCGTGAAGGCCGACGGTTCGGCGATCTCGAGCTTCACGAACGTCCGGGAGATCGAGCCGGGCGACGCCGTCATCGTGCCGCCCAAGGAAGAAGAGAAGATCCGGGCGCTGCCGACGATCCGCGACATCGTCCAGACCATCGGCTCCGCCCTCCTGGGCATGGCGGCGCTGGCGATATTGTTTTGACCACATGGGGGGCCTCGAAAGGGCCCCCCAATTCCATGCCTTATCAGTTCGTCGACGAGATCGTGTCGCTCGCCCTCGACGGCGTGCCGCGGATCGAGGTGGCCAAGCGCTTCGTCGCCGGTGACGACGTCTTCAGCGGCCCGCACGATGTCGATTGCGTCCCCGAGTCGATGCTGCTCGAGCTGATGGCCATGACCGCCGGCCACCTCGTCTTCCGCCATCTCGCGGAACGCCGGCTGCCGCTGCTCCTCAAGGTGCCGGAGTGCCGCTTCGACGCGACCGCGGCCGCCGGCCAGCGTCTCCGGGCGGTCGCGACGCTTCGCGGCGTGTCGGCCGTCGCCGACGGGACGAGCATCGCCGAGGCCGAGGCCCAGGTGTTTCACGAAGCCCAGAAGATCGCCCACGCCAGGCTCATGTTCGTATGCATCAGCGTTCCCCCGGACGCGGTGGCGGCCCGCGGAGGCGGCGCGTGAGCGCGCGGAGCGTGGTATTGACCGGACGCGGGATCGTCTCACCGCTCGGCGTCGGCGCCGGCCGCCACTGGGAGGCGCTCTGCGCCGGCCGCTCGGCCGTCGGACGACTCGACCGGCTCGCCTCGCTCGGGCTGCCGGCGGCCCGCGGCGCCGAGGTGACGACCGAATCCGTCGAGCGCGAGCTCGCGCGGCTGCCGCGCAAGCAGCAGAAGCTCTACAACCGCGCGACGCTGCTCGCCGTGCTCGGCGCCGCGCTCGCGATGGAAGACGCGGGGCTCGCGCCCGGCGCCGGCGATCCCCGGCGCTTCGGCGTGCTGCTGGGCGTGAGCACGCTGGCCTGGGACTTCCGCGCGATGCTCGAGTACCTGGCGGCGTCCGAGTCGCGGCAGGCGCCCGGGATCCTCGACATGACGCTGGCCAACAGCTACTGCATGAAGTCGATCAACCCGCTGGACTTCTCGCTCAAGACGTTGCCGAATCTGGTGGCCGGCCACGTCGCGATCGCGCACGACGCGCAGGGGTTCTGCCGCGCGATGACGGAGGGACACGTGGGCGGCGCGCGCGCGGTGGGCGACGCGTATCGTCTCATCGCCGAGGGCGACCTCGACGTGGCGCTCTGCGGCGGCGCCGACGACCAGCTCGAGGAGCTCTTCTTCGCCACGCACTGGGGCGCGGGCGTGATCGCCTCCGACGACGGCCGCCCGGGGCTGGTGCCGGGCGAGGGCAGCGGCCTGCTCGTGCTGGAAGCGGCCGAGCACGCCCGCGCGCGGGGTGCGACGGCCCACGGCGAGATCGCGGGCTTCGCAGCGAGCGCCGGCGCGGGGCAGCTCGCCGGCGAGGAGGATCCAGCACGGGTGGCCGACCGTCTGGCGCGAGTGATCGAGGCCGTCCTGGAAGAGTCCGAGGAGACGCCCGATCTCGTGAGCCTTCACGGCGACTCCGTGCCCGCGCACGACGCCGCCGAGCAGGCGGCGCTGGCGCGCGTGCTGGGCGCGCGGGACGACGCGACGCCGCGCCTGCGGATGAAGCGGGCCCACGCGGACCTCGGCGCGGCGGCGAGTCCGGTGGAACTCCTGGCTTGTTCGGCGGCCATCGAGCACGCTACACTGCCGCGTGCCGTCGCGGTATCTCCGTCCACGCCGCCGTCGGCGTTCCGGTGCGCCCTCGTGATCTCGCTCGGATTGTTCGGCGAGTGCGCGGCCTTGATCGTGCGAGCGGCGCATCATGACGCTGCAGATTGACCTGACCGGTCGGGTGGCCCTCGTCACCGGCGCGTCGCGCGGCATCGGCCGGGCGATCGCGGATGCGCTCGCCCGCGCGGGCGCGACGGTCTGCATCAACTATCGCCAGCAGCACGAGCGGGCCAAGGAAACGCTCGCGGCCATCGAGGCGGCGGGCGGCCACGCGTTCGTGCACCAGGCCGACGTGAGCGTCCGCCGGCAGGCCGGCGAGCTGATCGAGGCGGTGGTCGCGCGCGCCGGCCGGCTCGACATCCTGGTCAACAACGCGGGCATCAGCCGCGAGGGACTGTTTCTCGAGATGTCGGACGACGAGTGGACGTCGGTGCTCGCAACCAACCTCGACGGCGTCTACCATTGCGCGCGCCTGGGCGCGCACCACATGCTCCGGCGCGGATGGGGCCGAATCATCAACGTGAGCTCGGTGCTGGTGTCGCGGGCCGGCCGCGGCCAGGTGAACTACGCGGCATCCAAGGGCGGCGTCAACGCCCTCACCGGCGCGCTCGCCAACGAGCTGGCGCCCCGCGGCGTGACCGTGAATGCGATCGCGCCGGGGCTGATCGAGACCGACATGAGTCGCCCGTTCATCGCGGCGACCGCCTCGAAGATCCGCGAGTGGGTCCCGATGCGGCGCGTGGGCCGGCCCGAGGAGGTGGCGGCGCTCGCCGTGTTCCTCGCGTCCGAGGAGGCGAGCTACATCACCGGCCAGGTCATCGCCGTGGACGGCGGTATCGGCTGAAGGCTATGTGAGGAGGACGCGAACGCATGGAGCCGGACACCGTGAAGATCTGGACCCGCCCCGAGGTGCACGTGAGCGTCGGCAAGATGATCGTCGAGTCCCTCGGCGTCGACGAAGGAAAGGTCACCGACGACGCCGCGCTGGTGCGGGACCTCGGCGCCGAATCGATCGACTTCCTCGACATGAGCTTCAAGTGCCAGCAGATCTTCGGGGTCGACCTGCCGATGCGGCTCATCCAGGACCGCCGGATCGAGTGGCGCGACCTGACCGTGCTGGCCAAGGTCATCGAGGCACGATACGGCGTCAAGGTGCCGGCCGAGGAGCTGCGGACGGTCGCGCCGGCGACCGCCGCCGCCGTCCTCGCGCACGTGGCGGCCGAGCACGGTGTGCCCCGCGCCGACGGCGACGAGCGCGCGCTCGTGCGCGAGCTGGTCCAGCGCATGCTCGACGATCTGTCCGCGACGCCGCTCGATCTCGCCGGCCTCACCGTCGAGGGCCTCGCCGCTTATCTCGACGGGGGTCTCCACGCGCCGGGCGCGATGGACGCCGTGATGAACCGCTTCACCGTGCGCGCTGTCGGCGAGTACATCGTGGCGCAGCTCGCGCGCGCCGGACGTCTCGCTCCGGGAGCCTGAGGGCGCGTCGCGCGGGCGCCCGTCTGGGGGGCGCCGTCGACTTCCATGCGCTTCGTCTTCGTCGACCGTATCGTCGCCGCCGAGCCCTTGCGGCGCATCGACACGCTGAAGAACGTCAGCGCCACCGAGGACGTGTTCGCCGATCACTTTCCGGGCTACCCGGTGTTTCCGGGAGCGCTCGTCGTGGAGGCTTTCGCGCAAGCGTGCGAGCTCCTGATCGCCATGAGCCATGACTTCGTCGAGATCGCCCGGCTCGAGCGCCTCTCGCGCGTCGCGTTCGCGCGGCCGGTCCGCCCCGGCGACCAGCTGCGCATCCGTTGCGAGCGGCGGGCGGGCGAGGGCGTCTGGGCGCTCGACGCCACCGCGACCGTCGACGGCGTCCGCGTCGCGGCGGCGACGCTCGAGTTCCGGCTCGAGCGGGCGGCGCCCGGCACCGGCGCCCGGCGGCAAGCGGATCGGCTCCGCGCCCTCCAGCGTGAGCTCCAGCCGGCGCCCCTCGCGACGGCGCCGCGCGGCGGCGCCGCGGCGGCGCCCAGTGGCGCCCATGAGTGAGCCGACGCCGCGCCAGGTGCTGGTGACCGGCGGCGGCCGCGGCATCGGGCGGGCGATCGCGCTGCGCTTCGCCGAGGCGCGCGCCCACGTCTTCGTGAACTTCTTCGTGAACCGCGAGGCGGCCGAGAAGACCGCGCACGACGTCGAGCGGCGCGGCGGCACGGTGCAGCTGCTCCAGGCCGATTTGAAAGAGCCGGACGAGATCCGCAAGCTGATGACCGAGGTCCAGCGGCGGGCCGGGCGTCTCGACGTCCTCGTGAGCAACGCCGCCTCGGGCGTCCTCCGCAGCGGGCTCGAGCTCTCGCCGAAGCAATGGGACTGGGTGCTGGCGACCAACGCGCGCGCGCTGCTGGTGCTCGTCCAGGAAGCCGCGAGTCTCATGAACGCCGGCGGACGGATCATCGCGCTCTCGAGCCTGGGAAGTCAGCGCGTCATTCCCGGCTACGCGGCGATCGGCGTCTCGAAGGCGGCGCTCGAGGCCCTCACGCGATACCTCGCCGCCGAGCTCGCGCCCAGGGGCATCACCGTCAACACGGTCTCGGCCGGCGCCGTGGGCACGGACGTGTGGCAGGCGATGCCCGATGGCGGCGCGGCGCTCGCGGCGATCCGCGCGCGCACGCCCGGCGGGGCGCTCGTCACGCCCGAGGAGGTCGCCGACGTCGTGTTCTTCCTCGCGAGCCCGGCCGCGCAGGCGATCCAGGGTCAGGTCCTCACGGTGGACGGTGGCTACTCGCTCCTCGCCTGAGCCCGGCGCACGCCGGCGCGTGCTCGTCACCGGTCTCGACGTCGTGACGCCCATCGGCGGCGACCTCGACGGGTTCTGGAAGGGCGCGCTCGCCGGCGTCTCGGGAGTCAAGCGCATCGCCCACTTCGATCCCGAGGGGCTGCCGACGCAGATCGCCGCCGCGCTCGACGACCGCGCGCTGATCGAGGAGCTCCGGTCCGAGTCGGGCCTCGATGCGCAGGAGCCGCGCGGCGTGGTGGTGGGGGTGCGGGCCGCGCGCGGCGCCGTCGGACGCGCCGGCGCGGGCGAGCCGCTCGCCTCCGTCCGGGCCGGCGTCTTCGTGGGCACCAGCGGCGAGCGCCACGATCTGCGAGCCCTCGGCGACATCGCGTACGCGAGCCGATCGTGCGGTGCGCCCCTGACGCCCGCGGGATTCGTCAACGAGTTCGCCCGGCGCGCGGCGGCGGGGCGCTTCTATCGGACGTGGCCCCAGTACCTCGCCTCGCGACTCGCGGCGCGCTTCGCGATCGCGGGTCCGAGCGCGACGATCCAGACCGCCTGCACCTCGTCGGCCCAGGCGATCGGCGAGGCGTACCGGGCGATTCGCCGCGGCGAGATCGATCTGGCGCTGGCCGGCGGCGCCGAGTGCATCGTCTCGCCGATCGAGGTGCAGCTCTTCTGCCTGCTCGGCGTGATGTCGCGCCAGAACGGCGCGCCGCAGACGGCCAGCCGCCCCTTCGACGCGCGCCGTGACGGCTTCGTGATGGGCGAGGGCGCCGGCTTCGTGCTCCTCGAGGACGCCGACCACGCGCGGCGTCGCGGCGCGGTGGCCGTCGCCGAGCTCGCGGGCTACGGGACGACGTGCGACGCCTACCGCGTCACCGACGAGGCGCCGGACGGGCGCGGGGCGATCGGCGCGATGCGCCGCGCGCTCGCCGACGCGGGTCTGAGCCCGGCGGAGGTGGACTACGTCAACGCCCACGGCACCTCGACGCCGATGAACGATCGGGTCGAGACCGCCGCGATCAAGACCGTGTTCGGCGCCGAGGCGCCGCGGCTGCTCGTCAGCTCGACCAAGTCCATGATCGGCCACACGATCTCGGCCGCCGGCGCCATCGAGCTGGCGACGACGATCCTGGCCGTCCGCGATCAGATCGCGCCGCCGACGATCAACTACCGCGTGCCCGACCCGGAGTGCGACCTGCGCTACGTGCCCAACGTGCCGGCGCCGGCGCGCATCCGCGCGGCCATCTCGAACTCGTTCGGCTTCGGCGGCCACAACGACTGTCTGCTCGTACGGGAGATCGAGCGCTGAGCGACGCGACGCGGCCCACCCTGTCGGTCGTGGTGCCCCTGTTCGACGAAGCGCCGAGCCTCGTCGACCTGCACCATCGCCTCACGCTCGCGCTCAAGGGGCTCGCCCAGGCCTACGAGGTGATCTTCGTCGACGACGGGAGCCGCGACGGATCGGCGGACGTCCTGCGCGCGCTGCATCATCAAGATTCGGCCGTCCGTGTGGTCCGGTTCAACCGCAACTACGGCCAGCACGCCGCCGTGTTCGCGGGCATGGAGCGCGCGCGGGGCGACGTGGTCGTCACGCTCGACGCCGATCTTCAGAACCCGCCGGAGGAGATCCCGCGCCTGCTGCAGGCGCTCACCGACGGCGTCGACGTCGTGGGGGGCTGGCGCGTGAGCCGTCACGACTCGTGGGCGAGGCGCGCGGCGTCGTGGGTCGTCAACCGCGTCACCTCCGCGGTCGTCGGTGTCCGCCAGCGCGACTACGGCTGCATGCTGCGAGCCTACCGGCGCCCGGTGGTCGATCAGATCCTGGCGTGCCCAGGCGTCTCCCAGTTCATTCCGGCGCTCGCCGCCGGCTTCGCGGCCTCGGTCAAGGAGATCCCGATCGACCACGCCGCCCGGGAGCACGGGCGCTCCCGCTACGGCCTCTTTCGTCTCCTCCGGCTCAACTTCGATTTGCTGACCGGGTTCTCGCTGCTGCCGATCCAGCTGGTCAGCGTGATCGGCATCCTCGTCGCGCTCCTGGGTCTTGGCTTCGGCGTCTTCCTGGGGCTGCGCCGCCTCCTGGTCGGGCCCGAGGTCGAGGGGGTGTTCACGCTGTTCGCGATCCTCTTCTTCTTCGTCGGTCTGCAGATCCTGGCGCTCGGGCTGATCGGCGAGTACGTGGGCCGCCTCTACCAGGAGGTGCGGCGGCGGCCGCGCTACGTGATCAGCGAGGTGCTCGAGTGAGCCGCACGATCGTGTTCGCGTACCACACCATCGGCGCCCGCGCGCTCGCGGCCCTGCTCGCGCGAGGCGAGCACGTAGTGGCCGTGGTGACCCACGCCGACGATCCGGCCGAGGGGGACTGGTTCGAGTCGGTCGCCGGCCTCGCGCGCGCGCACGGGCTGCCGTGCTTGACCCCGTCCTCGCCGAATCTCCCGGAGGTCGCCGACTCGCTGCGACCGCTCGCGCCCGACCTCGTCCTGTCCGTGTGGTATCGGCGGCTCCTCGGGCCCGCGCTCCTGGCGCTGCCCCGCGTGGCCGCGCTCAACCTGCACGGCTCGCTGCTGCCTCGGTATCGTGGCCGCGCGCCGCTCAACTGGGTGCTGGTGAACGGCGAGACGCGCACGGGCGTCACGCTCCACCACATGAACGAGGCGGCCGACGCCGGGGACATCGTGGGCCAGCGGCCGATCGACATCGCGCCCGACGACACGGCCCTCACGCTGTACCAGCGGATGGTGAAGGAGGGCGTCGACCTCCTGCTCGAGTCGTGGCCGGCCGTCGTCGCCGGCACGGCGCCGCGTCTCCCCCAGGATCACGCGCGCGCCACGCTCGTGCCGCCCCGCCGCCCCGAGGACGGTCGCGTCGAGTGGACGTGGCCGGCCGCGCGGATCGCCAACATGATCCGCGCCGTCACACACCCGTTCCCCGGCGCCTTCGTGGGCGACGGACGTGCGCGACTCTGGCTCTGGGGTGGGTCGCCGCTGCCGGCCGCTCCGCAGGGCGCCCTCCCGGGCACGCTGCTCGAGATCGTCGCCGGCCGCGGCGTCACCATAGCCACCGGAGCTGGCGGGCTCCTGCTCTCCCGAGTCCAGAGCGCGGGCGGCGCCGAGGAGCGCGCCGACGTGTGGGCCGAGCGCCGGCGTCTGCGCCCGGGCATGCCGTTGGCGGAGGTCGCGTGAAGGTCCTGATCACTGGCGGCGCCGGCTTCCTCGGCTCGCATCTCGCCGAGGCGTGGATCGATCGAGGGCACGAGATCACGGTGCTCGATCCGGCCAGCGACCTCAAGATCCGCCACCTGCGCGCGAATCCGCGATTCCGAGCGATCCGCGAGTCGGTGCTGAACCGCGAGATCCTCGAAGGGCTCGTCGCGTGGTCCGATCTCGTGTACCACCTCGCGGCGGTCGTCGGCGTCGAGCACTACGTGGGCGACCCCTACCAGGTCCTCACCGTCAACATCAACGGCACGCAGGACGTGCTGACGGCCGCCTTCCGCCACCAAAAGAAGGTCGTCTTCACCTCGACGTCCGAGGTGTACGGACGGAACACGGCGGTGCCCTTCCACGAGGACAGCGACCGCGTGCTCGGCTCCACGACGACGGATCGGTGGTGCTACGCGACGTCGAAGGCCGCCGGCGAGCATTTCTGCTTCGCGTTCGCCCGCATGGGGCTCCGCGTGGTCGTGCTCCGGTACTTCAACGTCTACGGTCCGCGGCTCGACCAGATGGACCGCGGGCGCGTGATCACGATCTTCATGGGTCAGCTGTTGCGCGGCGAGCCCCTGACGGTGATCGGCGACGGCGTCCAGACGCGGGCGTTCGCGTACGTCGAGGACGCGGTGCGCGCGACCGTGCAGGCCGGGCTTCGGCCGGAGGCCGAGGGGCTCGCGATCAACGTCGGCTCGGAAGAAGAAGTCTCGATCCTCGACCTGGCCGAGCGGATGGTCCGGATCTCCGGCTCGCCGTCCCGCGTGATCCGGGTGCCGCAGGAGGCGGTCTACGCACGGGGCTACGAGGACATCCCGCGACGCGTGCCGGCGGTGCGCCGCATGCGGGAGATCCTCGGCGTGCGGGCCGACACCCCGCTCGACGACGGGCTCAAGCGGACGATCGAGTGGTTCAAACGACAGTAGCCCTGCGCGTCGACGTCGACACCCGCCGCGGTCTCATGGAGGGCGTGCCGCGCCTGCTCGAGCTCTTCCGGCTCGCGGGCGTGCGCGCGTCGTTCTTCGTGACGATGGGACCCGATCGCTCCGGGCGCGCGATCCGCCGGGCCCTGCGGCCGAGCTTCCTCCTCAAGATGTGGCGCACGAACGCGCTCCGGCTCTACGGATTCCGCACGCTGCTCTCGGGCACGCTCTTGCCGTCGCGCCCGGTGGGCGCGGGCGCGCCCGCGCTGCTCCGCCAGATCGCCGGCGAGGGCCACGAGCTCGCCATCCACGGCTGGGACCACGTCGGCTGGCAGGACCGCATCCCGCGCCTCGACGCGGTCGCGATTCGCGCGGATCTGACGCAGGCGGCGCGGGCCTTCGAAGCCGCGGTGGGCGTCGCCCCGCACGCGAGCGCCGCGCCGGGCTGGCGGACGTCGGACACGGCGCTCTCCATCCAGGAGGACTTCGGCTTCCGCTACGCGAGCGACACGCGCGGCGACGCGGTGTTCAGGCCGAGCGTCGGCGGCGTCGCCCTGGCGACCGTCCAGGTGCCGACGACGATGCCGACGATGGACGAGCTCCTGGGACGCGTCCGCGATCTGCCGGGCGCGCTCGCGGGCGCGCTACGACCCGGCCTCAACGTCTTCACGCTCCACGCCGAGGTCGAGGGCGGCCCGCTCGCGCCGGCCTTCGAGAGATTTCTCGCCGAGCTCCGACAGCGAAGCGTGGCGCTCACGACGCTCGACCAGATCGCAGCCCGGGCGCTCGCGCGAGCCGACGAGCTCCCGGTGGCGTCCGTCGTCCGCCGCGCCGTCGGCGGCCGGAGCGGATGGATCGCGACTCAGGGGCAGCCCCGCGCTCGCCGCGCGCTGACTCGTGAATGAGCCGCTGGATCGTCCCGATCGCGGTCTCGCTCGCGCTCGTCGCCTCGGCGCGCGTCGAGAGCCAGCCGCAGCCGCTCCTCGCCGTGGATCGAGCGGTCATCCGCGTGAATGCCGGCGGCAACGAGCTGAGGGCGCTGCGCGATGCGCCGGTAGCCTTTTCCTCCCTGGAGGAGATCGTCGCCAGCATCTCGCGGCCAACCGTGCCGCACGCGGCGGCCCTGACGATCGTCCGCGCGTCGCCGCCCGAGGAGATCGACTACCTCCTGTGCGTCACCAGCGCCGGGACGCTGGTCGTCGGCGAGCGCTTCCACGCCCTCGGCGCCGACGGACCCCTGCGCCTCTTCATGCGCGGTGAGATCTCGAGGAGCTACCCGTCGTTGAGCGTGCCCGACGGATGGCTCTGGCTCGTCGACGTTCCGCTCAGCCGCGAAGTGCGGGTGACGCTCCAGCTGCGCGCCCCCGCCCGCTGGCCGCTCGAGGCGGTCGCCGTCACGACGGATCTCGCTCAGTGACGCGGACGACCGCTCGCGCCGCCGTGCTGGCGCTCGTCCTGGCCGGCTGCGCGACGCTCGACAAGCCGCCGGCCACGCTGGAGGCGAGGAAGCCGCCCGCCGGCATGACCCAGGTCGAGAGTGAGTCGGCGCCGCGGCCGGCGGCCGTCGACCAGACGCGCGTCGCCGAGCAGCTCAACCGGATCGCCGCCGAGCTCGGGGAGCTTCAGAACGCCGTGGTCAAGCTGATCGCGTCATCGCGCCTGCAGGACGATCAGCTCGCCTACCTGCGGCGCCGCGTGGAGGAGCTGGAGGCGCAGAATCGAGGCCGTCAGGCGCCGGTGCCGAGCGGCTTCGCCCCGCTCGCGCCCGGGACGGCGCCGACGCCGCCCCCCGCCGCGCTCGCGTCGGCGACCACGACGCCCGCGGCCGATCTCTACCGCGCCGGCGTCCAGAAGCTGCAGGCCAAGGATCTCGACGCGGCGATCCTGAGCCTCTACGACCTGATCGTGACGTATCCGGACGATCCGCTGCGCGAGGGCGCGCAGTTCCTGGTGGCGGACATCTTCTACAACCAGCGCGACTTCCGCGGCGCGCTCGCCGAGTTCGAGGCGCTGATCGCCGCGGTGCCGCGCGGCGAGAAGGTGGCCGACGCGCTCCTGAAGATCGGGCTCTGCCAGAAGAATCTCGGCGACGCCCCGCGCGCGAAGCGGACCTGGGCGCGCGTCGTCAAGGACTACCCGGCGAGCCTCGCGGCCCGTCAGGCGCGCGCGCTGCTGCGGAGCTAGGAGCCGACCTGGACGACGTCGGCGGGATGGATCTCCACGACGGCGGCCTGGCGGATGAGCGTGACGGCGAGCACGAGCCGCGTCACCCGATCTTTGCGGAGCAGTTTGCCACGAATCCCGGCGAGCGGGCCGCGGACCACCTCGACGTCCATGCCCTCGGACAGGAACGGGTGCGGATCGTACTGCAGCGTGGTGTTCGCGAGCCGCTGGATCGCCTCGACTTCGGCGTCCGGCACCGGCTCGGGTC
>Ga0209058_1003212_pt1 | contig 13276 bp, 10 predicted proteins | sample GraSoiAngelo_147_FD_185904 | JGI IMG/M metagenome (GOLD analysis project Ga0209058, IMG submission 185904) | Grasslands soil microbial communities from the Angelo Coastal Reserve, California, USA - 14_1009_05_40cm (SPAdes) (version 2) | ecosystem: Environmental > Terrestrial > Soil > Grasslands ... | reverse complement strand
CAACCAATTCCGGATGCACCTCTGCCAATTCGCCGTCGAGCAGGAATGAAACGTAAGCGTTAAAGCGTTCCTGTAACGCGAGCAATTCTTCGTCAGAGTTATCCCACTCGTTAGGCTCGTTCATCACGAGAACGAGCTCACCCGTCTTCGGGTTCTCCGCGATCACATCGATAACGCCGGTGCGATCTTTGATTTTTGATGTTTGATGTTTGATGTCCATTCAGATGACTCGACGTTGGACGTTCCGCGGTCGCCAATCGATGTTCAAGGCGTAAAAAAACAAATGACCAATGATCTGACAGCTCAGGAGGTTCGACAGCTCCTAAAACTGGAGCCGCACGCCACGTGCGGATTTGTGCGTGTGACATTTATCAGCAAACAACGAATTGCACCCGGTGGGCTCCCGCCACCGTTCATTGATGGTCGGCCAGCCGGCTCCGCGCTCTATTTCATGGTCACACCGGATGCGCCTGTACGCCTGCATCGGATCCGCAACGATCAGCTTTATCACCGTTATTTAGGTGATCCGATCGAAGTTCTAATGCTGCACGAAAATGGAACAAGCAAGCGCGCCATAGTCGGTCCGGATCTCCGCGCGGGTCAATGCGTGCAGCTTTTGATCCCCGGCAACACCTTCCACACCGCGCGCGTCATCGGAGATCGCCGCTGGTTCCTCGGCGCGAGCACCGAATGGCCAGGCGTAGAACGAGTTGACGTAGAAATCGGTGACGTCGAAGCGCTCGCAGCAAGATATCCAGACGTGGCGGACGATCTGCGCGCTTTCCAACAAGGTAGGGACGATTGACCTCAATCGCCTTCGGGCGAACCTTGATGTCGCCGTGGCAAAAACAAAACGCGCAGGTCGACTGACGCTTCTCGGACGCAGTGCAGCGAGATTGCCCGCCTCGCCTGCCGAAGCGCGCCTAGAGACTTTCCCGAATCCTGCGCCTCGGCGCAATTATCGGATTCACTTTGAAACGGACGATTTCACTTCGCTTTGTCCAGTCACAGGCCAACCAGATTTCGCCAGGATCGATATCGACTACGTGCCTGACCGTCTCTGTGTCGAAAGCAAGTCGCTCAAGTTTTATCTTGCCTCGTATCACAATGAGCGCGCCTTCAATGAAGCGGTAACAAACCGCATTTTGGACGATTTCGTCAACGCATGCGCGCCACGCGAGGCAATCGTGACAGCGCAATTCTCCGCCCGCGGCGGAATCGCGCTGACCGTCCGCGCGGAATACCCGGACAATCGCGAGGTTGTCGTGGACGGTCGATGAAATGGTAGGGCGCGACGAATGATCCGACGTCTTCACCTAAACTTTGGGTTTTCGAGCGCCCGATAAAATGAAATCCGCAGTGGTCCTGTTGAGCGGTGGAATTGATTCAACAACCACGCTAGCCATTGCGCTTGCCGACGGGTACGACGCATATGCGCTGTCCTTCGATTACGGTCAGCGTCACCAGATCGAAACGCAGGCTGCTCGGCGCGTCGCCCAGTCGTTAGGCGCGAAAAAGCATCGCGTTGCAAAGATCGACCTGCGCGTCTTTGGCGGTTCGGCGCTGACCGGCGAGATCGATGTGCCGAAACAGCGCTCGAAAACAGAAATCGCAGACGGCATTCCGGTCACCTACGTCCCTGCGCGTAACACCATTTTTCTGGCTTACGCGCTCGCCTGGGCGGAAGTGATTCAAGCCGCTGACATTTTTCTCGGTGTAAATGCAATCGATTACAGCGGCTACCCCGATTGCCGTCCGGAATTCATCGAAGCGTTCCAGACGCTCGCCAACATTGGAACTAAAGCCGGCGTGGAAGGCGGACGCTTTCAGATTCACACCCCGCTGATCAAGTTTTCCAAAGCCGAAATCATTCGCCAAGCCTTCGAACTCGGTGTCGATCTTTCGCTTACCCACAGTTGTTATGATCCATCGCCGGAAGGTTTCGCCTGCGGCGAATGCGATTCCTGTCTCCTGCGGCTCAAAGGCTTTCGCGAAGCCGGGATGAAAGATCCGATTCGCTACGTGAAATAGGCATTCTTGTCATGTCGAGCGAAGCGAAACATCTCTGGCTGTCGGGCTCGGTGATTGTAGAAAGGAATGACTGAGATTCTTCGCTTTGCTCAGAATGACAACCTGCAGGGAACCTAACGGCAACGGTGCTCCAAAAATTGAACGGAAAAAGCTGCGCAACATTCGATGAAGCCCCTTTTTAGAATTTTTGAACTCTCCAAAAACGAACAGCGCGTCGTTCTCATCGTAATGTTTGTTTTGATCACGGTCGTTTTCGTCGGATACGAACGCCGATTGCATAGCGTTCACCTTCGCCCTCCGGCCCCGCCGGAGGCCAAAACAACTCCAAGTCCCGTCCAAACCGAGGGGGCGCAGTAGAGTCTATTCTTCAACGAGATCGGGAATTCGACCGTAGCCGACAAAGACCGGACTGATTTTGGCGTCGCCGCTGTTTGGTGGCGGCGGAATTTTGAAATCGAAAACGCTGACGCCCCAACGTTGTTTGCCATCGTAAGTACGACCGTCGCTTGAGCCGATCATGACCCGTTTTTTGGTACGTTTTTCGCGGCCCAAATAAATCATGGTATGCGTGACCGGGGGGTCGCGATCGATGTTGTAAGTGCCACTCCAAAAGAGCAAATCGCCTGGCTTAAGCGCATCGAACTCGAAAGAATCTTCGTGGCGGCTCAAAACGGCATTGAAATCTCCAGCTTTGCGCACCCAGACGTATTGCTGGCTCGAATCGCGCGGAACATCTTTGAACCCGTTTTCGGTCAGAAGATAGTAAATAAAGCCCGAGCAATCCATGCCGCCGTTGGCAGGATCGGCCGAGCCGTATGTGTAACCCAGATTTTGTTTTGTTAGCGCAAGTCCGGCGTCAAGAATCTGGCGCACTTTCGGGGCGTAACCGTCGTAGCCTGCAATCTCGTCAGGCGAAAGAGTTACGTTGGGCGCGCCTTTTTTTTCCGCACCGGGACGCGGCGACCGGGAAGGGCTTGGAGTTTCGGTTGGGCTTGGGACCGGGCTTTCTTCGGGTGTAGCTGTTGGCGTCGGAGATTTCTTTTTGTGTTTTCGTTTTGTCTCCGACGTTGGGCTGGGAGACGGAGTTGGCGAAACCTTTTTCCGTTTTGGCGAAGCTGTCGGCGACGGGCTGGGCGTCGCTTTCTTCGGAGAGCGTTTCCGATGTTTGCGGGGGGCCGGCGTAGGTGTAGCAAAAATCTTTTTGATCTTTGTGCCTAACGAGTCTTCGGCAGCATTCGCCGCGTGGAAAGTCCCAAATGAAATCGCGGCGATTAGAAGCCCGCGAAATATTGGTTGGGAGACCGCCAAAATTGTAGGGCGTTTCTGTGAAACGGCGTCAGCCCCGGCGTCTGACACAGACGCCCTACAATTCGCGTTCTGGTTTCTGATCGGATGAATTTTAGTCGCGGAAAACAATCAGTGAGCGAGCTCCTGAAGGATTGCTTTGTTGAGGCGAATGCCGCCCTCGAAATTTTCGAGAGGAAAATTTTCATTAGGCGAATGTGCGCGGCAATCGGCCAGCGCGAGTCCCATGAGCAGCGTTTCGATGCCCAGGATGCCACGGAACTGTGAGACGATGGGGATACTGCCGCCTTCGCGAATGAGCGCGGGGTCGTGATCGAATGCGTTACGCAATGCGCGTTGCGCGGCTTCGCCGAGGGGTGAATGCGGGTCGGTAAGATACCAGGGACCGCTATGTCCGTCGGTAATTTCCATTGTAACGCCTTTGGGCAGATTTTTTCGTAAATGCGCTCTTGCTAGCTTGAGAATTTCGTCGCCTTCCTGTTCCGGAACCAGACGGAAAGTCAGTTTCGCCATCGCATGACTGGCGATGACTGTCTTTGTCCCTTGCCCCTGATATCCTCCGCCGATTCCATTGATTTCGGCTGTTGGTCTAGCCCAGATGCGCTCGAGCGAATTGTAACCGGCTTCGCCGAAAAGTTCGGGGACTCCTGTTTCCTTCAGGATCAGTTTGTCGCCATCGACTGGAAGTTTGCGCCACGCTTCGCGCTCCCAATTCTCCAGCGACTTAACCCGATCATAGAATCCCGAGATTGCCACGCGACCTTCCCGATCGTGAAGTGTGGCGAGCATTTGCGCCAGCGCCGTGATTGGATTTTGGACGGCGCCTCCAAAAATGCCGGAATGCAAGTCCATCTTCGGCCCAGTGACCTTGATCTCAAGGGCGGTCACCCCGCGCAGGCCGTAACTCAACGTCGGCACACCTTTCTCAATCATTCCGGTGTCGGAGACGACCGCGACGTCGCTCTTCAGTGCCTCGCGATTTTCGTTGAGAAAAGAGCCCAGGTTCCCGCTGCCGATTTCTTCTTCACCTTCGATCACGAGATGCAAATTCACAGGCAAATCGCGATCTTGTTCCATCGTCTCCTGAATTCCGAGTATGTGCGCAAGAATTTGTCCTTTGTTGTCTGTTGCGCCGCGCGCAAAGACATATCCGTTCTTGAGAACAGGTTCGAACGGCGGCGAATCCCAGAGCTCCAGAGGATCGGGCGGTTGCACGTCGTAATGCCCGTAGATCAAAACGGTGCGACGTCCGGGCTGATGTTTGTTGCGTGCCCAGACAATGGGATGACCGCGCGTAGGAACAAGCTGTGTCTCCAGACCAATGCCGGTGAGTCTTTTCACGAGCCAGTGCGCGCATTCCGCCACCCGTTCCGCGTACTGGTCGTCAGTCGAAATGCTTGGAAAGCGCAGGAAAGAATAAAAATCTTCGAGGTAATTTTCACGCATGGCCACAAGCTAATCGGTTTTCACAGTTTGCCTACGCTTTCCGTCGAACCTGGCTGCGGACGAGATAAACGACTGAAGCAACAGCCAGCACAACTCCAGTGACGACAAATTCGCGAGCAGTCGCATGGACGAGGATCCAAAGAATCGCAACGATTGCCAGGGCAGGCACAATGTTCATCCCGGGAAAATTGAATGGCTGAGCGCCATCGGCTCGCACATCGCGTTGCACCAAGACCCAGCACGCGGCGCAGCAAAGCAGATACATTAACAACACCGCGACGTTCGAAAGCACCGCCAATTTTTCAAACGTCCCGCTAATCGACAGCAAAAAGGCGAGCGTCGCATAAGTAATGATCGCGACGTCCGGCGACCGATAGCGCGGATGAACGTGCGCGAAAAACTGCGGTAACGCGCCATCCCGTCCGAAAGCAAAGATCATGCGTGGTGAACTAAGGATGTCGCTGGTCACAAATCCAAAGGCCGAGATGGTGGCTCCAGCCAGAAGGATTGTGCGGCCTAAATTGCCGAGAAATTTCGCCGCTGATTCTGCGAGGGGCGCGTCAGGATGATTCCCAAGATCGGCGCCGAGTGTCCCCTGCCCTACGATTTGGATCAGGATGTAGATGACCGTTGTAATGACAAGCGCGAGATAGGCAGAGCGCGGAACAGTGCGCGCCGGATTCTTCACTTCACCGCTCGGAATCAATGCCACTTCGATTCCGACGAAAGCAAAAATCAAAAGAATAACGGCATCGCCTAACGACTTGCTACCGGGCCAGCCGCTCCAGGCAAGGTTCGGCGGCTGAATAAAAAATATTCCGACGCAAACGAACAGCAGCAGGGGCAGAAGCTTCGCCACCGTGATCACGGTCACCGCACCGGCGCCTTCGCGCACCCCGCGGATGTTAATGAGCACAAGCGAACCGTAAACGGCGATCATGACCATAATGCGCATCACCGGGCTGCCGAGGAATGGAACGACGAGCGCAACCGAATTCGCGAGCACGTTCACGACGCCAGCAACCGCGCCGAGCGCCGTTAGAAAATAAAGTACGCCGGCGAGAAAGCCGACGTAACGACCAAACGCGACTTCGACATATGCGTAAAGACCGCCGGTCAAGGACACTCGACTACCAGCGATCGCGAAACAAGTGACGAACAACACCATCGCAACCGCACAACAAACAAATGCAAGTGGCGCAGCGGACCCCAAACCTCTCGCGACTGTCGCTGGGATCACAAAAATCCCTGCACCGATGGTCGAGCTAACAATATTTGCAGTGAGAGCCGGAATCCCAATTCCGCGGACTAACTGATGATCGACACGCTCCGCTTGTTCGATCGACAGCGTCGCTTCTTCGGCCATTGGGGGATCCTGCGTGATTCAGTTGTCCAAGGCAAGAGTGCGAGGTAAGCTTCGCGACCCAAGAGGGCGTTTTTCGATGGCGGGTAATTGCAACGTGGCATGTGCGGAGGGACACCTCTCTCTGGCAAAGAAGAGGGTCAGGATCGTCCCCAAGAGGCAGCAACTTGTCCCAATCCCCCAACTTAATGCTCTCCCCTTATCCCAAGGGAGCGGGGCAAAGCGCAAGCGTCTGCATCAGTTCGATTTCACCCGACCGAGCCCGCAACCCCCAACATCCTGTGGCTGGCTAGGAGCGAAAGCCCTTCAAATTGTGTGTTTTTCGCTTGTCACCCTTACACGCCTGCTGTATTGACCTCCTCAGGTCCGAGGTTTGGCCTACCATGCATTTACAATCGCTCGAACTGTTCGGCTTCAAATCGTTCGCCGACAAAACGGTTCTTAACTTTCACGAAGGCGTCACTGCTATTGTTGGCCCGAACGGTTGCGGAAAGTCGAACGTGCTCGACGCCGTTCGCTGGGTACTTGGCGAGCAATCTGCAAAATCTTTGCGCGGTGATGAGATGGCGGATGTGATTTTCAATGGCAGTGAGACGCGCAAGCCTATTGGCTTCGCCGAGGTCTCTCTGACCTTCACCGATTGCGCTGAAGAACTCGGTATCGACTGGCACGACGTTCGCGTAACGCGTCGTGTCTATCGCGATGGCAATTCCGAGTACCTGCTCAACAAAACCTCGTGCCGGCTTCGCGATATTCAAAGTCTCTTCGCCGACACCGGCATTGCGCGCTCCGCATACTCAATGATGGAACAGGGCAAGATCGACATGGTCCTGAGTTCGCGCCCTGAGGATCGACGCGCAGTGTTTGAGGAGGCAGCCGGGGTCACAAAATACAAGACGCAGAAACGCGAGGCGCTGCGCAAGCTGGAAGCGACCGATGCAAATCTCCTGCGCATTGGCGACATCATTAAGGAAGTAAAACGTCAAATCGGTTCGTTGCAGCGCCAGGCGGGCAAAGCAAGGCGTTACCAGGCATTGCACGACGATCTTCGCGTCCTTGATACGCATTATTCGCGCAAGCAACTCGAGGTGCTCGAAACGGATCTCGCCCATTGCCAGGCTGAAATTGCGCGCCTCGGCGAATCAGAAGATCTCGCTCGCGCCAAAATCGAAACGGACGAAAACGAGTTGGCCGAGCAGCGCAACGATTTGGAAGAAATCGATGCCCGAATTGCGGGCAGCCGCAGTGAACTCCAGCATCTTGAGAGCGAAATTAATGCGCATCGAAATCGAATCCAATTCAATCGGCAGCGGGCCGAGGAACTGAACGAACTGATCGAACGTTCCCGAAACGATATTGCTGTTGCCGAAACTAAACGCGAGCGGCAAGGCAAAGAAATTCAAGAGGCGAACGCGCTGATTGAAAAGACGAGCGAGGCTCTGCAGAGCAAAGAAACGGAGCTAAATCAACTTACGGGACGACTCTCGGACCTTCGCACCGAGAGAAGCGAGCATGAATCGAAACTCGAGACGCTGGAAAAAGCAGCGTCAGAAATCGAGAGCCGAATCGCCGACCTGGAGGATGAGATTTCCGGACTTAAAATTCGCCTTGAAACGACAGAGGAGAATCGGCGTGGTTTAGACATCGCGATTTCCAACATAGAGACAGCCCGCACCCGAATCCAGGACGACACCAACGCTGCACGCGCGGCGGCCGAGAACCTTCAGAACAAACTCGATCGCTTTCGGGGCGCTGTTCAGAGTAGCGAGGAGACGCTGCGACACCATCAACAACGTGTCGCTAGCATGGAGAAGGAGCTTACTGCCATTGAGCGCGGCCAGGCAGAAAAAGAATCGCGGCTTGAAATTCTTCGTCAGCTCAACGAAGAAGGCGAGGGTCTTGGGGAGGGTTCCCAAGCCGTGCTTAAGGGCCTGCATCCCGCCGTCGCGGGACGAATCAAGCCTGCCTTGGCGGGCGCTTTGGTTGCAAATCTCGACGTGGATCAGAATTTCATTCCGGCGATAGAAGCTGCGTTGGGCCGAAATTTGCAGGCTATTGTGCTAAAAGACGCGCAATTGGCGCCCGAAATTATTGCGGCTTTGAAAGAGAAGAAACTCGGCCAGGCGGCGCTGGTCATTCCACAACTCGGTAATGGCACAACAAAAGAGCGAGTAAAACGGGCTCCTGAAAAATCGCTCGGGTGGGCGATTGACAAAGTGAAAGCGCCGGAGCCGATCGCATCGCTCGTTGCACAATTGCTTCACGATGTTGCAATTTTTCAGAATCTCGATGACGCCCTGGCTGCCAAGAAAAAGCACAGCGAAATCGCAGCGGCGACGGTGGATGGCGAATTGATTTCGACCGAGGGAGTTGTGTTTGGTGGGAGCCGGGAAACATCGGCAGATTCTCTACTCGAACGCAAAGCGCGAATGTCGGACCTGGACAGGGAGTGTTCTGAGATCCGCAAGCAACGGGACGCTCTGCTTAACGAATGCAACGACGCCAGAGCAGCGCTGAAAAAAGCGGGCGGCGAGTTGGAAGAAGCCCGTCGAGATTACGAAACGGCGCAACGTGAAAAATCCGATTGCGACAACCGAATTCTTTTTCTTACGCGAGAACTGCAAGAGGGCGAACAAAAGCAGGCCCAGGTTCGCTCTGAGCAAACTACGCTGGCCCGACAAATCCAGGCCGCAGACGAACGCATTGCAAAACTGGAAGACGAATTGGCTGCAGAACAGGCGACGCTGGCTGCTAACCAAGGCGAGCAAGAGATATTGCGGGCTGCGCAGGACGATGTCGCGAAGCGCGAAAACGAGGCAATAGAGCAACTGAACGAATTGCGTCTTACCGCCGCCACCGAGCGACAGCGCTACGAACACCTTATTTCGCAGCGCCGGCCGATGAGCGCGCGTGACGCGGAACTTGCGGAGGCAATCGCGGCACGCCAGGCTGAGATTATCAACTTTGAGAAGCGGCTGACCACGCAGGCGGAAGAATCGCGAACGGCCGAATCCGCCATCGAGAAACAAACCGGACAACGCGCGGATCTTGAAGGAGCGTTAGCCTCGCTCACTGAACAGCGCAGGGAGCGCTCAGCAACGATGAACGAAGCGGAGTCGAATCTGCGCACAATTCGAAACTCGTTGAATGATCTGCGCGACTCGCGTTCCAAAGAACAAGTGCGCCAGGCAGAGCTGCAATTGAAGATCGATAATCTCACCGAAGGCGTTTCACGCCGATACCAAATCAATTTGCGCGAATTTAGCCAGGACCAGGTTGCGTTTGAAAAAACTCTGCGAACGCAATTGAAACGCAATGACAAAGTGGAGGGCGGAACGCCTGCGACGCCGGGCTCGCCAGAGTTCGCCCCTCCTGATGTCGAACAGCTTATTAGCGACCTTCGAACGCAACTCGATAACATGGGGCCAGTTAACCTGGACGCTGTTCACGAGTACGACGAACTGGAAGAGCGATACAAGTTTCTCGAAGCGCAAAACAATGACCTTACCAATTCGCGTCGCGAATTGCTGGATGTGATTGCGCAAATCAACTCGACTACGAAAAAGTTGTTCAGCGAGACCTTTGCTCAGGTACGGATCAACTTCCGTGAAATGTTCGAAGAGCTCTTTGGCGGGGGGCGCGCAGACCTGTCCTTGCTCGACGAAAACGATCCGCTCAACTGCGGAATCGAAATCAGCGCCAAGCCTCCGGGCAAACAGTTACAAAGCGTTTCCCTGCTAAGCGGAGGCGAGCGTTCCATGGTTGCTGTGGCGTTGCTGTTCGCAATTTACATGGTACGACCAAGTCCGTTCTGCATTCTCGACGAAGTGGATGCGGCAATGGACGAAGGCAACATCAACCGCTTTGTCCGCGTGTTGGACCGGTTCATAGAACAGAGTCAATTCATCATCATCACGCACAACAAACGCACCATCGCCAAGGCCGACATACTTTACGGTGTGACGATGGAAGAGCGCGGCGTGAGCAAGCTCGTGGGAATGAAATTGACCGCACCACAGCAAGTTTCCACAGAAACGTTTGCAAACGTAGCACAGAAGCCGAGACAACAACGTCTCGTGCTTGCAACGCGGTAATTTCGTGGCACAGGCATCTTGCCTCTGGAGACAGCGGACTTCCAGCCTGCTGAATGCGCAAAAAAATATTTAATCGGCAGGCGAGACGCCTACCCGCCATACAGGCAAGATGCCTGTGCCCCTAAAAAAATTTTGCGCGGCATAGCCGATCTCGCGTAAAATTGTCGGATGCTTCAGACGGCGCAGCGCCAATCGAAAACCAAAAAGCCTTCGCCGCCGCATGAGCGCTTCCTCGAAGCGTATCGTTGGATGCTGCTGACGCGTACGCTGGAAGAAAAACTCGTTAGTCTGTATCGGGGTGGCCTGATCACTGGCGGTGTCTACATCGGCAGGGGCCAGGAGGCGGTCAGCGCAGCGTGTGGTTTGTTCTTGCAAAAAGGCGACATCTTCGCGCCGTTGATTCGAGACCAGGCGGGACGATCTGCGTTCGGCGAACCGCTGTTGGATGTTACACGCACTTATCTAGGCTCGCGCGAGGGTCCCATGCGCGGACGTGACGGCAACATCCATCGAGGTCGCCCGCAGGACAACCAGCTCGCCATGGTTAGCCATCTCGGCGCGATGATTTCCGTGACTGTGGGCGCGCTGATGGCAAAACGCTTTAAGGGAGAGAAAGGTTTTATCGGCCTGGCGTGCATTGGCGAAGGCGGGATGCAGACCGGTGCGTTTCACGAGGGAATGAATATCGCGGCAGTAGAACAGGTGCCTCTGGTGATCGTCGCGACAAATAATCATTATGCTTATTCCACGCCGAATGATCGCGAGTTCGCGTGCCACGATCTCGTCGACCGCGCCATCGGGTATGGCTTTGAAGGTTACAGTCTTGATGGGACGGACCTCAGTGCGTGTCTCGAGGTAATCGGTGGCGCAGTGAAACGTGCGCGCGCGGGACGTCCGCCACAGTTGGTCGTGGCCTCCGTTCTGCGGCTTTCCGGCCACGGTGAACACGACGATGCCAGTTATGTGACTGAGGAGATCAGGCGCGAACCATTTGCGCGCGATTGCTTAAAAGTCGCCGAGCAAACAATCGCTGATTTGAATCTGGCCGATGCCAAAACACTGACTGAGTGGCGCAAAGAAGCAGCGGCGAAGGTGGATGAGGCGATTGCCACTGCGCAAAAAGAGGCTCCGCCGGAAGGCGACAAAGAAGATTGGTGCGCAATCTCCGTGCGCGACCTCGTGGAAAGCCCGGAATGAGCATCACGTATCTCGAAGCAATTCGCGAGGCGCAGGCAAAGCTACTCCGTGACGACGAACGCGTGTTTATCTATGGACAGGACGTCGGCGGGACTTTTGGCGGCGCTTTCAAAGCAACAAAAGGTCTTGCTAAAGAATTTCCCGGACGCGTACTGAACACGCCAATCAGCGAAGACGCGATGGTTGGAGCCGCGATCGGGGCCGCGATCGAGGGAATGCGACCGATTGTCGAAATGCAGTTTGCCGATTTTTCCAGTATCGCCCTGAACCAGATCCTGAACAACGCCGGCACGCATTACTGGCGGACAAATGTACCGGTCCCTATCACCGTTCGTCTACCTTCCGGCGGGACAAAAGGCAGCGGGCCATTCCATAGTCAATCGATGGAATCAATTTATGCGCATTACCCGGGGCTGATCGTCATGACACCTGCAACCGTAGAAGACGCCTACACCATGTTGATTGAAGCTGTCGCTATCGACGATCCGGTTGTTTACTGCGAGCACAAGTACCTCTATTATCACCTCAAGGCGGACAAGCTACCGACCGAGGGCGTCCCCACAGGAAAGGCACGCATCGCGCGGGAAGGGCGCGACCTGACCATTGTGAGTTACAGCGCGATGGTGCATGAAGCTCTCGCAGTCGCGGAACAATTGGCCGGCGAAGGTTTTGAAATTGAAGTGATCGATCTTCGCTCGGTTAAACCGCTCGATACTAATGCCGTTCTCGCCTCAGTCGCGCGCACAGGCCGCCTCTTGTGCGTGGGAGAATCGTTTCCGTGGGGCGGCGTTACGGCCGAGGTGATTGCGCGCGTCGCGGCCGAAGGTTTTCATTTATTGGACGCCGCGCCGCAACGGCTCAACGCGAAAGACACACCGATTCCTTATCATCCAAATCTTTGGTCGGCCCACAGACCCAACGCAAAAGAGATCGCGCGAAAAGCTCGCGCACTGCTTCGAGAGTAAAAATTTATGCCGCAAGTCCCAATCATCATGCCACAGCTAGGCGAATCGATCGCCGAAGCCACAATTGTCGATATTAAGGTAAAGCCCGGCGATGAGGTTGCGGATGATCAGGAAATTTTAGACGTCGAAACCAACAAAGCGGTGATGGGCGTGACGACCCCGTGCAAAGGCAAGATTGCTCAGATCACCGTGCAATTGAAAGAGACTTATCCGGTCGGCGCAGTCCTTGGCTACGTGGAAGCGAGCGAAGCAGACGCCGCGAGATTCGCAAGACAAGCTCCTCCTCCGGCGCAGCGCGAAGTCGCGGAGGAGATTCCTGCGCGCGCTGATCAAGAGGTTGCTCCCGTGCGTGAGAAGAAAGTGGCCGCGCGCGACGGAGATGGCGCACGCGCCGGCGGATTGCCTGTTCCAGTTACACCGAAAGGCGCGACATTCATGTCCCCGCGTGTTCGAGCCCGGATGGCCGAACTGCAGCTGACAACTGCCGATCTTGCCGGAATCATGGGCACGGGCGCGAGCAACCGCGTTACAATCAAAGACCTCGAAAATTTTCTGCATAAGATCGAGAGCCAAACGGCGCAGGATGCTTCTGCAATTCGCACTGGTGTGGCCGACGCGATGCGGCGAAGCTGGACGCGGCCGCTTTCAACGATTGGTTCGTCGGTAAATCTCGATCCCGTGCTGCAGGACCGACAGTCGCGCGATCCCAAACCCGGCCCAGGCCTTTACGCGTTGCGCTCGCTTGCGCTCGCGCTTGCAGAAAGTCCCGGCGCGGTGGCGAAATTAATCGGCAATCGCGTGGTGCAATCAAACTCCATTGACGTCGGAATTGCGGTTGAAGCGGAAGATGGGATCATGGTGCCGGTGATCCGTGC
>Ga0209058_1003211_pt1 | contig 13278 bp, 11 predicted proteins | sample GraSoiAngelo_147_FD_185904 | JGI IMG/M metagenome (GOLD analysis project Ga0209058, IMG submission 185904) | Grasslands soil microbial communities from the Angelo Coastal Reserve, California, USA - 14_1009_05_40cm (SPAdes) (version 2) | ecosystem: Environmental > Terrestrial > Soil > Grasslands ... | reverse complement strand
TCCACCCCAAGTACGCGGCGGGTGGCCAAGCGGCCGTCGACAAGATGGCGACCGATGCCAAATTCAACGGGTGGGTCCCGTTCTTCCAGGACCGCGTGACCTGGCAGAACAACCCCGACTACCCCCTGATGTCGCCGTGGAAGGTCACCGTCCCGATGAACAATCCGACCCAGTTCGTCATGGAGCGCAACCCCTACAGCCCGTGGGTCGACACCGACGGCAACCAGCTCCCATACATCGGCAAGCTCCAGTACACCGCCGCGGACAACCTGGAGGTCGTGGCGACGCGCGCGGTGGCGGGCGAGTACGACTTCCAGGAGAACATCCTCGGCGTGGACAAGCTTCCGGTGCTCATCGACGGCCAGACTCGGGGCGGCTACAAGGTCTACCTCGACCCGGAGCAGGGGGCCATCGGGATCATGATCAACCTCGCGTACGAAGACGACCCCGAGATCGGCGAGTGGTACCGCAACGTCGACTTCCGGCGTGCGCTGTCCCTGGGCATCGACCGGAGTCAGATCAACGAGACGTTCTTCCTCGGCACGGGGATCCTGAGCTCATCCGCGCCGAGTGACGACAACCTCTACTTCCCGGGCAAGGAGTGGCGTACGAAGTGGGCGACGCTCGACATCGCCCAGGCGAACCAGCTCCTCGACAAGATCGGCCTCACGCAGAAGGACAGCGACGGCTACCGGCTGCGCAAGGACGGCAAGGGCCGCCTCCGCCTCGCCTTCACCGGCGTCGCGCGTCTTGGCGTCGACGGCGCGCAGCTCGGCGAGATGGTCAAGCAGCACTGGCAGAAGATCGGCATCCAGCTCGATGTCGACAACGTGGCGAGCGCGCTGGCCCAACAGCGGATCGCCGCCAACCAGACGCAGATGGTCCTGAACGCCGTGGCCACGGAGGACGTCTACCTCTTCACCGGCACGCTCACACCGGGCGGCGGCGGCTTCTCCGCGATCATCGGCGTCCCGTACGGCCAATGGCTCACCTCGGGCGGCAAGCAGGGCAAGGAGCCGTTCCCGGCCCTCAAGCAGGCGATGGATCTGCTCGAGAAGGGCAAGACCCAGTCGGACCCGGAGCGCACCGAGACGGCCAAGGAGCTCTTCCGCCAGCACATCGACAATGTCTTCACGATCGGGATCGTCTCGGCCGACCTGAACCAGGGCGTCCGCATCGCCAAGACGACCCTCGGCAACGTCCCGGCCCGCATCGTGAACTCCAACCTGGCCCAGTCGCCCGTGAACGCCAGCCCACAGACTTTCTACTTCAATAGCCGCTATGACCGCGAGGGCCGCTCGATCGAACTGATCGACGGCCCTCGCGGGTCACGTGACCCGGTAAGCCCGCGGACGTATCGCGCGCCTCGTTGATGTCGCGTCAGCCCGCTCGCGATTGCCTATCCGTGCCTCGCCGGCTCCGTCCGCCAGTGCCGACCCGACCAGCGGTGCGCTGGCGCAAGGGCAAGCAGGATCACGGCGACGCCGATGACGATCGCGCCGTTCAGCGCCAGCGCCCACGCCGCGCCACCCAGGCTCACCAGCGTTCCGGCTTCGAGCTGACCGAGCGGGCCGGAGCCGATGCTGAGGAGGTAGACCCCCATGGCCCGTCCACGTTGGCTGACGGGTACGGCGAGCTGCATGAGCGTGTACTGCAAGACGTCGAACGCGCCGTTGCATACGCCGACGACGAGCATGATCGCAACCGCCATCGCAACGCTCGTGCTCGCCCCGAGGGCGATGAGCGACGCGCCGAAGGCGGCGGCCGACAGGCTGAGGAGCGGCTCACGACGGACGCGCGCCGGCAGAAGTGACAACGCCACGACGGCGACGGTCGCGCCCACCGACGCCGAGCCCGTGAGCGCGCCGAGGGCCTGCGGACCCGATCGCAGGACGTCGCGTACGAGGACCGGCACGGCGGAGCTGAACGAGTACGCGAACACCTCAGCCGCGATGGCGGCGAGCGCGAGCGTGCGGAGCATGGGCACGTCGAGCACGAGGCGCGTGGCCTCCCGCAGCGCGCGCGCGAACGGAACGGCGACCCATTCGGCGGAGTCGGCTCGCCGCACGCGGAGCGGGAGCACGAACGCGGCGGCGAGCGCGTACGCGACGCCGACAGCGAGATAGCACGCCGCCGTTCCGAAGGTCGCGATGAGCGCGCCGCCGGCGAACGCGCCGGCGGCCTTCGACAGGCGGTCGCCGAGCGAGACGGTAGCGACGGCGTTCGGCGCGATCTCGCGTCCCGCGATGTCGAGCGCGATCACCTGCCACGGCACGAGGCCCACCGTCGCGACGAAGTAGGTGACGGCAGTCATCACGCTCACGCCGGAGACGGCCGTCGCAAGAAGGATCGCGCGACGATCGAACCGGTCGGCGATGGTCCCCGCGGTGAGCCCGAAAAGGAGCTTCGGGAGCGAGCGCGCCGCCAGCGCGGCACCGACCGCGAGCGGTCCGCCCGCCGTCAGGGCGAGCCACGAGGTGGCCGTGAGCTCGAGATGCTGCGCCGCGCCGACGCCGAGCGTTGACAGCCAGAGCCATCGAAAACCGGGGGACCTCATGAGGGACACGTGCGAGGGTCAATGATATCGCTTTGCGATATCGTGCGGCCACATCTGGACCACGGCCGCGCGGTCGGGGGTCAGGCGGGTCGCACCGCTCCGCTCAGCACGTCGACCGAGATGAGTTGCTCCTGACACCCGCCCTCGCCCCCGCACGCGCAGCGTGACGGGCCGTCCGCATAGGCAGGATCGAAGATCGCCTGAGCGAGCGTCCGCGCACGCTCCTCGCGCATCCCCCAGGAGCTCCACATCGGTCGCGTCTGTTCGAGGATCGCTTCCGGATCGCCGAGCTTGCACGCGGCCTGGTAGCGGTCCGGGCTCGCGCACCCGAGGGCGTCCGCAAGCAGCGATATCGGATGCCGGACCGCGAGGCGATCGCTGGAGAACCGCGACCACCACTGCTGGCCGGTATGGTGCGTCGCGCTCATCGTGTCCGCACCGCGCGCCGCGAACAGATCGGCGAGCCTCTCGCGTCGCCGCTCCACCTCGTCGCGCGAGAGTGCCGGGTCGTTCACGATCGTCTCCGCGTTCCCGTGCCCGGCGATGCGGTCGATCTCCGGGTCGACGAAGCCGACCACTTCGACTCCGGGGATCATCGCGAGAACGCGCGCGCACGTCTCGGTGGCCTCGACATGGACGGGGCTGCCGCCGGCCCGCAGCACCAGCACCTTCGCCCCGACCTCGCGCTGCCAGGGCACGCGCTCGCCGAGCTTGCGCAGGGTTTGCTCGAGGAGCGTGTACATCTGCACGTTCGCGGGGAGCTGTGTGCCGAGCAGCCGCTCGCGGCGCTCGATCATGCTGAAGGTGTTCTGGCAGTTCGTGCACATGTGCGCGGTGAGCGAGGCTCCCCATGCGACGCTGCGCGCCACCGACGCCGCGTGCATGCGCTCTGCCTGTTTCAGGTCTTTGTAGTGGCGGTAGTACGTCCCGCAGCAGAAGAGGCGGCCGGCACCCGCGGCGAAGTTGACGCCGAGCGCCCGCAGCACGCCCACCGTATCGAGGATCAGGTGAGGCGTGTGCTGCGGGCCGCAGCTCATGTTCACGAACACGTCAACCGCACCGTCGGGTGCGACGTTGCGCTCGAGCCACACGGTCTCTTCCTTCGACACGAGGAGGTGGCCGGCATCCTCGAGGTCACCCCAGAACCGCGCGTAGTTCGGCCGCTCGCGCGGGACGTCCGCGCCGATGTTCGCGAGCCACGCGTCGTACAAGCGCTGCGGCGCGATCCCAGCGAGCGCCGCGCAGATGCGCTCGAGCTCGTCGAGCGTCGGCAGGATGTCGCCGCCCTCGATGTGCGCGTACCACGAGGGCTCGATGCCAGCCAGGGACGCCAGCCGCTCGGGGGCGTCGAACCCGGCCCTGGTCCGCTCCTGCGCCAGGTGGTTGGGGTAGGGAACCGTCGCGGTCATCCGCGGAACACTCTAGCGAGGACCTCCGGAAAGTTGTGACATCGGATGCGCCGATCCCAGCGATCGAGCGATTCGATGGGACGTCACAAGGACGAGATCGTGGACCTCTATTCGCGGTTCGCGGCCGCCGAGATCGGCCGTCACGTCGAATGACCCGGGGATCATCGCGCGGACCGATCGCTCCCATCCGATCATTCGATTGGTCACGCGACCTCGTCGTCCGTAGGCTCGGTGCCGGTCGGAGGTGTCTGGTGAGCACTGAGGGGTCGGGCACGTTCAGGCGCGTCCTGCGTCTGGTCTCCGAGCGCGCGCTGGGCGCGCAGCCCACCGGATCCGCAAGCGGACCATCGGGCGACGGCACTCGGCGCCCCGGCGCTCTGCCCATGGCCTTGGACGGTTGCGTCGGCTGCGGAATGTGCGGTCGTCACGCCGCCTCGCTCGACCCGCTCCGGGCCGCCCGCCACGTGCTCAGGGAACGTGCAAGCGCCGAGACCGAGCCACCGCTCACCTGATATCGGCTTCCGATATCGTAGGGCCGTGTACGCCGGCGCTCCGGCGTCCGCGGGAGGTTGACCGATGGCTGTTCACGCCGCTTCGACGACCGTCGTGCCCGCCGCTGAGCTGCGGTCTTTCGCCGCCAAGGTCGCGCGGACCGTCGGCGTCCCCGAGGAGGACGCCACGGCCATCGCTGACGGGATGGTGTGGACTGAGCTGCGCGGCGTCGACATCGGCATCAAACGTCTGACGACGCTGGTCAGCCGCATCCGCGCCGGCGGGACGCGCGCCGATCCGCGGCCCGCGGTCATCCGCGAGTCTGCGTCGTTCGCCGTCCTCGAAGGACACGAGGCCTGGGGCCAGGTCACGTCCGTGCGCGCGATGCGTCTTGCGATCGCGAAGGCGAAGTCCACCGGCGTTGGCGCCTGTGTGGTGCGCGATACGGGGAACTCGCTGGCGATGGGGTACTACCCGTGGCTCGCGACGCAGGAAGGGCTCATCGGCCTCGCGATCACGAACGCGATCCCGCTCCAGGGACCGTGGGGGAGCACGCGCAAGCTGCTCGGCAACAACGCATACGCGCTCGGCTGCCCCGCCGGGCGCCATGCGCCGATCATCTTCGACGCGGCGACGACGACACTCAGCTGGGTGGGGATCCACGAGTACGAAGCGCGGCACGAGCCGCTTCCGCCGGGGGCCGCGCTCGCTGCCGACGGCAGACCGACGACCGATCCGGCCGAGGCGCTGGCGGGGATCCTCCTACCGGCCGGCGGTCATCGCGGATTCGGGATCGCGCTCATGTGGGAGATCCTCAGCGGCGTGCTCTCCGGCGGCGAGCATTTCGCGCCGCTGCCGGACGACAACGGTGCGGCGGCCGTCGCGAACCAGAGCACGTTCCTTCTCGCGCTCGATCCGTCCAAGTCCATGCCACACGCGACCTTCCTCGAGCGCGTCGACACGCTCATCGACCGGATCCATGCGTGCCCGCCGGTTCCGGGGAACGAGCGGGTCCTTTTCCCCGGCGAGCGCGGCGCCGAGGTCGCAGCGGTGCGCGAGCGCGAGGGGATTCCGCTGGCGCCGGTGCGCGTGGACGAGCTGCGCGCGCTGTCTCATGACCTGGGAGTAGAGCTGCCGCGATCGCTCGCGTGAGCCCGCGTGATGGGCCGCGCCTCGGCCCGGCCGTGGAGAAGACCTAGGGCGGGGGAGCCCACTCTCGCGCAAATCGCCAGCGGGACGGCCGTTCCATCTTGGTTCGTCCATCAACGCCGCCGGGGCGGCGGCGCAGAGTAAGGGACTGGTGCGACACGCGAGATGAGTGGTCCGGCACGGCCCCTGGCGATCGAGAACGTCACCGTGATCCCGCTCGACACCGACCGGAGGCTCGAGGCGCACACGGTCGTCGTGCGCGGCGACCGGATCGCCTGGCTCGGTCCGGCCAAGGACGCGCGCGTGTCCGAGGGCGCCGTGCGCATCGACGGGCGCGGCAAGTACGTGATCCCCGGCCTCGCGGATATGCACGCGCATCCGAGCACCGAGGACCACCTCCTGCTGTACCTCGCGAACGGCATCACCACCGTGCGCAACATGAAGGGCGCCCCCCGCCACATCGCGTGGCGCGACGGGATCGCCCGTGGGGAGATGCTCGGCCCGAGTCTCCACACCGCCGGCCCGATCACCGACGGTGACCCGACGATGCGCGTGGGCGCCGTGTCGGTGAGCACCGAGGCCGAGGCCGACCGCGCGGTGAGCGCGGCGGCGCGTGCCGGGTACGAGGCGATCAAGGTGTACGACCACCTCGCGCCGCAGGGCTACCAGGCCATCGTGCGCGCCGCGACCGCATACGGCCTTCCCGTCGCCTTCCAGGTCGGCCTCGACGCGGCGCTCGCCGCGCGACAGCGATCGATCGAGCACCTCTACGGCTACGTCGAGGCGATGCAGCCGCCGGGCTCAGCGCTGCGCGAGCATCGGGTCGATCCGGCTTCCGCCCGCGCGCTGATCGCCGAGAGCGCCGTGAGGACCGCGGACCGGTCGCGGACCCGTGAGCTCGTCGACGCGACGCGTGCCGCTGGAACGTGGAACTGCCCGACGCTCATCATCCGCCGCCGGCACCTGCAGACGCTCGAGGAGCTCACGGCGCGGCCCGAGAACCGCTACGAGCCGCCGATGCATGTCGAAGGCTGGCGCCAATTCAAGCTCACGTATCCCTACGGCACGTCGCTGAAGGGCGAGGAGCTCGCGATCTTCCAGCAGATCGTGGGTGGGCTGCACGCATCGGGCGCCGGGCTCCTCGCCGGCACCGACGCGTCCGTCCACTTCATCTTCCACGGCTCGTCGCTTCACGAGGAGCTCGAGGAATTCGTCGCGGCCGGCCTGACGCCATACCAGGCGCTCGTCGTCGCGAGCCGGAACGCGGCGGAGTTCCTCGGCGAGCTCGATGAGTCGGGGACCGTCGCCGCCGGGAAGCGCGCCGATCTGCTGGTGCTGTCGGCCGATCCGACCGAGCGCATCACGAACACCCGCGCGATCGATGGCGTGATGTCGGGCGGGCGGTGGCTGGCGCGCTCCGACCTCGACGCGCTGCTCGAGCGCGTCGCCACGAACGCGCGCGCCCTGCCGCAGTGGCTGTCCGGACCCCCGTCGTGGGCGACCGAGGCGCCGCCGGAGTTCGCGGCGCGGTACGAGCTGGACTTCGGCGGCACTCCCGTCGGCGCGGAGGAGGTGCGCGTCGAGCGCCGCGACGACGGAGGGCGTCGCATCCGCACCCGGGCTCACCTCGCGACATTCGCGGGGCAAGGCTGGGGGGTGTGGGAGGCGGGCACGCACCACAGCGAGTTCGAGGCCGATGCGTACGGGTGCGCGCAGACCGCGCGCTACGAGAGCCAGACCGCCGACGGGAACTCGCGTGGTCTCCTTACGCGTGAGGACAATGCGGTCTCGGTCGAGCGCGACGAGCCGCCGATCGGACCGTCGCGCGAATGGCACGAGGTCGGGTCGCGCGACGTCCTCCTCGGTCGGGCGTACGTGGGGATCTACCTTCAGCTCGCCGATCGCGCGCGCGACCTCCGCGTCGGCGAGGCCACGGCAGTGGAGCTGCTCGGCCCAGGTAGCCCGCCCGACGGCCAGATCTTCACGACGACCTTCACGCTCGAGCGACTCGCCGACGAGGGCGGCGAGCGCGTCTATCGCTTCGACGCGCGACGGCGCAACGCGAGCTACAGCGGAAGGCTCACGTGCGATCCGATCGGGCGTCTGCGCGAGATCGCGTTCGCTGGGCGCAACATGCAGGTGTCGAACGCGGCTGCCGCGCTGTCGTCGCGCGATGCCCCGGCCGTGCGTATCCGCCGCGTCAGTGAGACCGCGGCACCGCGTCCGGACATCGCGCCCGCATCGGCGCCCGCAGCTGCGTCGGTCGTCGGCTCGCGGCAGGGCCGCGGTCGGATATGACGAGCACGACCGCGGAACGCGCCGCGGCGCTCGCCGGGCTCCTCGCGCGGATGGGCGGTCCCACGAAGGATCGGTTCTACCCTGAGCGACCCTCGGATCCGGACGTGCACGCGGCGAGGACCTACCTCGAGCCCGACCAGCTTCGCGAGCATGCCTACTCGACCATCCCAGCGGCCGATCGGCAGAGGGTGGACCCGCGCGCCGTGGTGTCGCGCTTCACCCGCGCCTACTGCATGGCGGTCGTGCGGCCGGTGCTCACGGCACTGGCGATCGGGATCCCGCTCGACGCGTCGATCGAACGATGCGCGATCGTCTGGAGACCGTGGACCGTCCGCGGAGCCTCGGCCATGAATCCGTTCGGACTCTGGATCGACCTCGAGGCGTGGGCCATCCCGGCGGAAGGGCGATCGCCCGACGCCGTCCGCTCGGACGTGCACACCGCGCTCTTCGCCGGGCATCTTGCGCGCGTGTTCGCGACCGTCCTGCGCATCGCGAAGATCTCACCGAAGGTCCTCTGGGGCAACGCCGGAGAAGGCGTCGGCGGTCTCGCCACCGCGGCGGCCGAGAGTCTCGACCCAGCGGTGGCGCAGCCGCTCCTCGACGTCTGCGACCGAGTGCTCACCGCGAAGACGCTTCCCGGGATCGACGGTCCGAACCCGCTCCTCGATCACATCGGCTGGGAGGACGTCGGTCGCGCCGACTTCCCGCATGGACTCATGGTCCGCAGGGTCTGCTGCATCAGCTTCACGCTCCCCGACCGCGTCCCGCAGATCTGGTGCGGGGCCTGTCCGCTTCCGACGACCGAGCAGCGGATCGCCCTCGTCCGTTCATAGTCCCGGCCACAGCCGTCGCCGAGCCGACCTCGCGCAGCAGCCCGATGAGCTCCTTCTCGGCCTCGCTCGGCGGGCCGGCGTCGCGGCGGCGCAGCGCGACGATCCGCAGCGCGGCCGGTTTCGCACCGGCGATGCTGAGCACCCGAACGGCTTCGGCTGGGAGATCGGAGAGCCCGGACAGCGGCACGATCCCGATGCCCAGGCCGGCATGCACCATCCGGATCGCCGCGCCCACGTTGTCGACGGTGACGATCCCGTGGGGCACGACGGTCGCACCGTCAAACAGCGCGCTCGTCAGCTCGTAGTAGACATAGCTCCGGTCGAACAGCACGAATTCCTCATCGGCGAGATCGGACACCTGGATCGATCCCGCTCCGCCCAGGCGGTGGCGCGGGCTGACGATGACGACGAGATCGTCCTCATACAGCATCGTGCGGTCGAGGTCGGGGTGCCGAATGTCGCGAGTGATGCCGAGTGTCGCCTCGCTGCGGAGGACCATCTCGAGGCGGTGTTCCGGATCGTCAGCTGCGCGCGCGGCCGGCGATCGCGGAAGCGACGCACGACCTCAGGGAGGACGGTGAACGTGACCATTGGCGCGGCCGCGATGCTGAGCACGCCGCCGCCGTTCTTGAGATCGCCGACCGCGCGCGACCCCGCCGCCGCCGCGGCGAGCGTCCGCTCCGCATAGGGGAGGAACGCCGTGCCTGCCTCCGTCAGCCGCATGCCGTCCCGCATGCGGTGAAAGAGCGGCGCGCCCAGCTCCTGCTCGAGCGATTTGATCCTGCCGGTGAGGGTCGGCTGCGAGATCGAGAGCGCCTCCGCGGCGCGGGTCATGTTCCCCGAGCGCGCCACCTCGACGAAGCTCTCTATCTGCGCGAGCAGCACGTGCGGATCGTAACGATCGGAGCGGCCGATCGGGGCCATCCGAACTTCCGATGGGACAGAGTGTCCGGTGGACGCGCATGCTTGTGGCTGACTTCGTTCGGAGGCGCCGCCGCATGAGCCTGACCGACCACGTTACGGACGGGAACTCACCAGTCGTCGCGATCAACCAACTCGCCGAGGAGCGGCGCGCCGCAGGACTGGCGACCTCCGCCGAGCTTGCGGCTCGAGCCGCGATCGATCCGGTGTTGTACGAGCGCATGGAGGCCGGCCACCTTCTCCCGACGAAGGCCGAGTTCGATCGTCTCCGCGAAGCACTCGGCGGTGTCGCGCCGGAGCGGCTCTACCGCGTCGACATCCTGCAGATCCTCGGGGCGGCGGAAGGCTACGGCGGCGGCACGGCCAGGAACATCATCGAGCGCAACCGCGGGTCGGAGCGACTCTTCGTGGCGCAAGACGAGGTCACGTGGCTCGAGCGCCGCGAGATCCCGCGCGAGAAAGTGGACGCGTTCCTCAGCATGAGCTGCGGCACCCTCGCCTCGCCGCACCTTCTCCTGGACACCGTCGCGGCGGCGAGAGCGCTGGGCATCAGCTTCGTCGCCACCGCTGGCGCGGCTGGATGCTGCGGCAAGCCGTACCTCGGGCTCGGCCAGTACGACGCCGGAGAGTCGTTCAGCCAGGCGAAGATCCGTTACGCGCAGTCCATCGGCGCGACGACGACCGTCGTGTGGTGCACGGCGGATCAGCAGACCGCGCTCAACGCGGCGGCGCACCGGAAGTTCCGCGACGGCATCGAGCACCCCATCCGTGAGATGCAGATCCTCGGATTCCTCGAAGAGCACGTCCGGGCGCTCGGTGACCGCATGCCGTGGAAGCGTGAGGTCCGGCGGTCGGTGCTCGCCGAGGGTCACGGCGAATACAGCAACGTCCACACCGCCGCGTTCGAGGCGGAGGTGCGGCTCCTCTCGCTCATCCCTGGGGAGGACCGCAGTCCATGCGCCGGCCGGTCGCGGCCCGCGTGGCGCGGACCGTGGAAGGCCGACAGCACCCCCGAAGAGGTCCAGGCCCGTCGGGTCGCTCTCGCCGACATGGCCGCGTCCTACGGTGCGGATACGGTCGCGTGCCAGCACCAGGGCTGTCATCAGATCTGGGGCCGGTACGCGAGCGATCGCCTTGCGGTGCGCCATGCGGTCTCGATCCTCGCGGAGGCCCTGGGCTGCGAGCATCCCGACCGCGCGCAAGCCGCGGCACAGCTCGGCGATGCCGCCGCAGTGGTCGAGCAGACCCGTCCCATCTGGCGGACGTGGGGTATGACGGAAGATGAAGCCCTCGAGCTCGCCAGGATGCAGGTGGCGGGCGGTATCTTCGCCGCGGATCCGCTCTCCTGCGGCCACGGCGCGCACGGACGTGAGGCTGGAGTGATCCCGATCGACGTGCTCCTGGGAAGATCGCCCGGCCTCGTGCGGCCGGCCTGAGCTGACGCCCCGGTGGCCGACCCGGTGAGCATCGAGTTCCTGTACGAACCGGACTGCTCCTCGACCGAGGTCGCGCTGGCCCGGCTCCGCGAGACCTGCCGTGAAGAGGCGCATGCCGGCGGCATCGCGATGGTCGAGGTGACGAGCGATGAGCAGGCGGCCGCGCTCCGCTTCCCGGGCTCGCCGACGATCCGCATCGACGGCCGGGACATCGATACCTCGGGGGACGGCTCCGAGCGTTTCGCTCTGGTGTGTCGGGCCTATCGCCTCCCCGACGGAAGGATCACGCCGTTCCCGCCGAAGGAGCTCATCCGAACCGCGCTGCGCGACGCGACGCGGCGTCGAAGCGTGAGCCTGTCGGCCGGACGTTAAGAGTCGAAGCGTGAGCCTGTCGGCCGGACGTTAAGAAAGGAGTCGCGATGGCGACCGAATCCTCGGTACGGAACAGCCAGCTCTGGGCGCAGGATCATCCGTTGCCGTTCGGGTCGAAGGCGCCGGCGTTCGAGCTGCTCGAGCCCGCGACCGGGCGAAAGCGGCGCTCCACGGACCTCGATCGCACGGATGTGCTCGCCGTGTACTTCATCTGCAATCACTGTCCGCACTCGCTTGCCTGGGAGGATCGCCTGCTCGCGATCGCGCGTGACTTCAGCGACAGCGTCAGCAGCGTGTTCATCGACCCCAGCGACCCGGTCCGCTTGCTTCCGGATGGCGGTCCGGCGTTCCCCGAGGACGCTCCCGAGAATGTCGCCGCGCATGCGCGCGAGAAGCACTTCCCTGCGCCGTACCTGGTCGACCCGGACCAAACGGTCGCCGATGACTACGCGGCGGTGCGCACGCCACACGCGTTCGTCTTCACCCGAGCCGCGGGCCTGGTGTATCGCGGGACGGTCGACGACAACGAGGAGGATCCGAGCGCGGTCACGACGCACTACCTGCGCGATGCGCTCGAGGACGCGGCCGCGGGACGGTCCGTGCGCACCCCGGAGACACCGCTCCAGGGCTGCGGGATCAAACGGAGCGCGGATCAGTACCCGGGCAAGAGAGGCTGAGCGCTTAGCCGATCTCGAGGAGCAGCTTCCCGCTGGTCCGGCGACTCCCGAGATCCTCGTGCGCGCGCGCGACATCGCGTAGTGGGTACGTTCGCGCGATGCGCACATGGAGCTTCTCGCGCGCGATCCAGTCGAACACCTCGGTCGCGCGACGGAGGAGCTCCTCGCGTGTCGCGGTGTGGTTCCCGACCGTGGCCCGCGTGAGGTAGCGGCCACCGCCCTGCTGGAGCAGGTGCGTGTCGATGTGTGGGACCGCACCGCTCGCCTGGCCGAACAGCACCATGCAGCCCAGCGGCCGCAGCGCCGCGAAGCCCTGTTCGAACGTCTCGCGGCCCATGCCGTCGAACACCGCGTCGACGCCGGTGCCAGCGGTGAGACGCTTCGCCGCCGCGGCGAAGTCCTCATCCGCACGAACGATGACGTCGTCCGCGATGGCCCGGGCGGCCGCGGCCTTGTCCGTGCGGGTGACGGTGCCGATGACGCGCGCGCCGCGGAGATGCGCGATCTCGGTGATGAAGCCGCCGACGCCGCCGGCCACCCCATGGACGAGGATCGTGTCTCCAGACTTGATCGGATACACGGTCGTCGCGAGACTGTGCGCCGTCAGTCCCTGCAGGAGCGCCGCCGCGGCGAGCCTCGGGTCCACGGCCTTCGGCAGCGGGACGAGACGATCGGCGCGCACCAGCGCATGCGTCGCGTAGGAGCCCTGCTCCATCTGCCAGCCGACGCGGTCACCGGCCTTGACCTCGGTCACCCCCGGACCGACGGCCTCGACCGTGCCCGCACCCTCATTCCCCAGGACGATCGGCAGCGCGCTCTTGAAGTCGCCGGTGCGCTGGCGGATGTCGAAGTAGTTGACGCCGGATGCCTCGAGGCGCACCCGCGCCTGACCCTGGCTCGGCTCCCGGAGCGCGAGCTCCTCGAGGCGCATGACCTCGGGACCGCCGTGCTCCCGTACGACGACCGCTTGCATGTCGTTTGTATACGCCGGGTCAAGCGCTCGTCGTAAGGGCTCTCGCGAGCGCTTCGGCCCCGTCGACTCGAAATCTCGAAGCGCTCGGTGTTCTGGAGCGGTATTTCGCGTGAGCGTCGCGCGGCCGGGACTTGCATCCTCGAATGACGGCGCGCGCGCTC
>Ga0209058_1003210_pt1 | contig 13281 bp, 7 predicted proteins | sample GraSoiAngelo_147_FD_185904 | JGI IMG/M metagenome (GOLD analysis project Ga0209058, IMG submission 185904) | Grasslands soil microbial communities from the Angelo Coastal Reserve, California, USA - 14_1009_05_40cm (SPAdes) (version 2) | ecosystem: Environmental > Terrestrial > Soil > Grasslands ... | reverse complement strand
GTTTGATAAGAGACGATATCTCGTAACGACCAGCGGCCGCCGCGCCACGGATTCGTGAAATTCCATGACCGCTCGCGCGGATTGTACCCGCGCGAGCGTGCCTGCAGACGGTCGAACGGAATGTCGATGGGAGTCGCGAGATCGGCGCTGGCCGTCTCCGACAAAACCCGCACCCCGCCGTGGTAGTGTTGGTAGGCGCGGGCCGGCGTCCAGGCATCATACGTCGAGTTGATCGAGATCCCGGTCTTCCCTTGACCGGCGAGCTCCCACGCCATCGCAGAGCCCAGCGCGTTGACGCCGTCGATCAGTAATGGATCGACATTGGGCTCGATGGGATCGAGGTACGGAGGGAGGAACAGCCGCGCGCCTCTCGCATCCATCTGGTGGATGTCGTGCACGATCTGCGGGTGCCAGACGTTGTAGAGCGAATCGACGGTCAGCTGCGTCTCCACCTGGGTGAACGCGTACCAGTCCCGGTTGTTATCGTGACCAGTGTAGTGGTGGTACAGCTCAGGTGGCGACGTCCCCTCGGCCGCGGTGCCGAGCGTGCGATTGTACCACTTCGCCACGATGGTGACGCCGTCGGGATTCTGTGACGGGACCAGCCAGAGGATCACGTTGTCGAGAATCGCGCGCGTGGTGGCGCTCGTGTCGGTCGCCAGTCGATAGGCCAGCAAGACGGGCGTCAAGTGGCCGCCGACTTCCGTCGAGTGAATGCTCGACGTAATCAGCACGATCGTCTTGCCGTTTTGCAGCGCATCCCGCGCGGCTCGGCTGGTGCGAAGTGTGCGGGGATCGGCGAGCTCGGCGTTGAGCTCCCGGTAATGGTCGAGCCGGCGTAGGTTCTGTGGGCTCGAGATCACCAGGGCGATGAATGGCGCGCCCAGCGTCGTTTTGCCGAGCTGGCGATAATCGATGCGGTCGCTCGCCTTTGCCAGAGCATCGAAGTAGCGCACCAGGACCGGCCATTCGACCAGCTTGCGATCGTCGCCGGGCTCGAAACCCAGGATCGACCGCGGCGTGGGAATGACGGGGACGGCGGGGGGCGGCGAAGGGCGCCGCGCGCGGGGCCGCTGACCGAGCGCCGGTGAGGCCAGTAGGGCCGCGCCTGCCAATGAGAGCAATACGCTCCGCTGCAACATCACTGCTGGCTCGTCGTTGCCGCCGGTGCGGTCTCGCCCGTTCCGATCCAGTGCGCGAACCACGTGCGGATGCGTTCCAGGCGATCGATCAGCAACCACGGTGGCCCGGTGCGGGAGAGGCCGTGGGAGGAGCGCGGATAGCGCACGAATTCCGCCGGAATCCCGCGCTTGCGCAGGGACATGAAGAGCTGCTCGGCATCGGTGATCGGCACACGCTTGTCGTCTTCGGAGTGCACGATCAGCATCGGCGTACGCATGTTGTTTACGTACGCCATCGGTGACAGCACGCGGTAGAGGGAATCGCTTTCCCAGGGCGCGCCGCGGAACTCGTACTCGGTGAGCCCCTGAGCGTCCGACGAGCCGTACCAGGAATACCAGTTGAAGATCGAGCGGTCGGTCTGCGCGACGCGGAAGCGATTGGTGTGCCCGACGATCCAGTTCGTCATGAATCCCCCATACGAGCCGCCCAGCACCGCCATCCGCGTCGTATCGACGCCGCCTTTGGCGCGCGCGATCGCGACATCAACCGCCTGCATCAGATCCTGATAGTCTTCCATCCCCCAGCGCCCGCGCGTGGCATACGTGAACGCGTGGCCGTAGCCGGTCGAGCCACGGGGGTTGGTGAACAGCGTCCAGTACCCCTGGCCGGCCAGCATTTGAAATTCCGGGAACAGCACGTTGCCATAGTTGGAGTGCGGCCCGCCGTGAATCGAGAGCACGAGCGGATAGCTCTTGCCCGGCTGGTATCCGACGGGTCTCATCAACCATCCTTCGATCTTCAACCCACCGACGCCGGTGAACCAGAACGTGTCGGCCGGAATGAGCGCGACCTGCTTGAAGAGCGAATCATTGAAGGCGGTCAGCCGGCGCTCGACGCCGCGCGCTGGAGCGAGTGTCGCCACATACAGCTCCGTGCCGTGCGTCACATCACTCGCGGTATAGGCGAGCGCGCGTCTGTCGACGCTCAGGGTGAAGCCGCGCAGCTGGCGTTCACCGGTCGTCACCTGCCGAACTGGACCACCGGTTGCAGTGACCGCGAAGAGATGCACGTTGCCGCTCGTCTCGGCGTTGAAGTAGATCGTCTTGCCGTCTGCCGACCACGTGGGGTCGTTCGGATCGAGGCTCCAATCCGCGGTCAGATTTCGCGCGTTTCCACCACTGACCGGAACGACGCAGATGTCGTTCTCCATTCCCCGGCCCTTCGAGCACACGAACGCGATGGTTTTGCCGTCCGGAGACCACGCGGCAGAGCTGCTCTGGGCGAAACCGGTCTGGAGCGCTCGCGTCGTTCCGTCGGCGATCGTGAGCAGGAACAGCGCGGGATACGCGTCGTCACGGACTTCCCGATTCTCCGTTGAGTCCTGCTCGAACACGATCGTCCTGCCGTCAGGCGACCAGGCGGGCGCGGTCTGACTCAGCTCGCCAGTGGTTAGCTGGCGCGGTGTGCCGCCGGCGATCGGCACCAGATACAGGTGACTGGGACGGCCGATCTCGCGGGGTGGCAGGTAGCCGCGCTCATCGGCGACGATCGGGATCGACGTGTACACGCGGCCGTCGAAACGCTTCGGATCGGGCGCGCGCGTAATCGCCGTGGGCGAAACGCGAGTGCGCCAGGTTTCCTTCTTCATGCTGTCCGGCTCGTCGCCACGCCACGTGTAGGCCAGCCACTGGCCATTTGCTGAAAAGACCGGCAGAGCGTGCACACCCTTGATCTGGAACGCCTCGCCGCCCGGTGCTGCCGTCCGCAGGAACCAGATGTCGTCGTCCGATCCCTCACGCTTGCTCGAGAACGCGAGCAGACTGCCGTCCGACGACCAGCGGGGGCTCGACGCTTCGGTGGAGGGGCTGGTGTAGCGGAATGCAGGTGCGGATCCGTCGGCGGGCGCCATCCAGATCTCGTTGTGGCGGCGGTCCTCGTCTTCCACGACCGTCGTCAAGACGAAGGCGACGCGCCGGCCGTCCGGAGACAGCGCCGGATTGCTGACGACGTTCAATCGATAGTAGTCGGTGGACTGCCAGGCGCGCTGCTGGGGGAGAAGCGTGCCCGGCAGGAAGGTGAGTCCAGCGACCAGGGCATGTTGCAAACGCATACGCAGCTCGATCCGATCGGGGCGAGCAAAAAATACTAGGGGTCAGGACAGTTTGCTTGCCCTGACCCCTACACCTGTTCACCACTGCTGCGTCAGCTGCGTCTGTTGCGTCTCCTAATTCAGCTTGTGCAGTTCTACCCGTCTGTTTTTCGCGCGACCATCGAGTGTCGAATTCGGCGCGATGTAGCCCGAGGCTCCAAATCCCCGCGCCCGCATCCGCAACGGGCTGACACCTTTACGCGCAAGATAGTGCTGCACCGCGCCCGCGCGGCCCATGGAGAGCCGCAGGTTCATCATCTTGCCGCCGGTCGAGTCGGTGTAGCCGGCGATTTCGATCCGGATCTCCGGGTTGGCAATCAGCGACGCCGCGACCTGATCGAGCACCGCGTACGATTCGCGGGTCAGCACCGAACGTCCCGTCTGGAAGTTGACGCCTTGCAGAATCAGCGTCGGACGGGCCGGTGGCGCGCCGGGCGGTGCCGGTGTGACCGGGCGCTCCTCGAACAGCAGCAAGCAGCCGAACTGATCAACGCGCGATCCCGGCGGTGTATTGGGGCAACGATCCTGGGGATCGACCACCCCATCGCCATCGGTGTCGTGGGCGATCGGGCAGCCGTTCGCGTCGACCTGAATGCCCGTCGGCGTGTTGGGGCATTTATCCAAGCTGTCCGGCACGCCGTCCTTGTCGCTATCGGCCGGGCAGCCGGTGGCGTCGACCGGTGTACCCGCGACCGTGTCCGGGCAGCGATCGATGCCATCGAACACCTTGTCGCCGTCGGAATCGGAGGGGCAGCCGTTCGTATCGACCGTCGCTCCAGCCGGCGTATCGGGGCACCGGTCCACGCCGTCCCAGACACCGTCATGGTCGGAGTCGATCGGGCATCCATCACTGTCGACCCTGGCGCCGGCAGGCGTCGCCGGGCACTTGTCGAGCAGATCGTTCACGCCGTCGCCATCAGAATCTGGGGGGCCGGGCGGCGCCGGCGGACAACCTTTGGCGTCGACCGTCGCGCCCGCGGGTGTGTCGGGACACTGATCGATCCCGTCGAACACTTTGTCGCCGTCCTGATCGTGCGGGCAGCCGCGCGCGTCAACGGTCGCGCCGCTCGGCGTGTCGGGACAGGCATCGATCCCATTCAACACGCCATCGCTATCGGCGTCGGCAGGACAGCCACGCCGGTCAACCTTCGCGCCGTGCGGCGTATCGGGACACGCATCGTCCTTGTCGGATACGCGGTCACCATCGGCATCATTCGCCACCGGCTGCGCGGCATCCGATTGAAAGAACGAGAATCCCGCCGATCCGACGAAGTGCGTGGCATGTTGGCCGAACGTGCTGCTCGTCTCTGGCGTGTAGATGCCCCGTGCCTCGAAGCGGAACGCCACGCGTGGGCTCATATACATCTTCACGCCGGCACCGCCGTGGACTCCGCCGTCCGTGAACCGATAGGGATTGGTGCCGCCGAAATCGAGGCGCGAGTATCCACCGAGTAGGTAGACCGTCATCCGGCTCGCGTTCAGCGTGTTCACGACGAGACTGCCGCCGCCAATCATCGGCTCGATGTGCGCCGTGCCGACATCCTGCGGCGACTGAAACAGTGCTTCCACCTCGAGGCCGATCATCGGCGTCACGGCGTAGGCGAACCGCACGCCCCCACCGAGCTTGTTCGACAAACCGAACGTGTTGTCGTACTTCGTGAACGCGCCAAACAAGCCGACTTCATACCGGCGATCGTACTGCGCGGCGAGCCGTGATGCCGTCAGCGCCAGCAGCACAAGTATCGGGGCGAGCTTTCTCATGATTGGCCTCCGCCTCAGTTAGTCTGCCGCAGCTCGACGCGCCGGTTCAGCGCACGACCGGCCGCCGTCGTGTTGGGCGCGACGGGCTGCGTGGGGCCATAGCCCTTGGCGACCATCCGGTCGACCGCAACACCCTTGGTCGCCAGATACGTCAGTACCGCCTGCGCGCGGGCCTGAGAGAGGCGAAGGTTGGTCGCAGACGATCCAGTTACATCCGTATGACCGCCGATTTCGATCTTGATGTCGGGGTTTGCGACGAGCGACGCCGCCACGATGTCGAGAATCGTGTAGGAATCCGGCTTCAGCGCCGAGCGCCCCGTCTCGAACGTCACGCCACGGAGCACGACGGGCGTCTTGGCCTCGGTGAAGAGGATCGGACAACCTGCCGCATCGACACGGGTGCCCGCCGCTGTACCGGGGCATTTGTCCTTGGTGTCGTCGATGCCGTCGCCGTCCGTGTCGGACGCGCGCTGGCAACCTGCCGTATCGACTTCCGTCCCTGCTGGCGTGTTGGGGCATTTGTCGAGGCCGTCGGGCACGCCATCCTTGTCGCTGTCGACTGGACAGCCGGTCGTGTCCACGGTGGCGCCGGGCGCCGTGTTGGGACACTGATCGGGCCCATCGGGAACACCATCGGCGTCCGCGTCCGTCGGACATCCCTGCGCATCCACGCGGGCCCCGGTCATCGTTCCGGGGCACTTGTCGATCCCGTCGTACACGCCGTCCGCATCGGCGTCTTTGGGGCAGCCGCGGGCGTCGACCTCTGCGTGCTCGACCGTATTCGGACAGGCATCGAGGCCGTTGAAGACCCCGTCGCGGTCGGAGTCGGTCGGGCAGCCGCGCGCGTCCACCACAGCTCCTGCCGGGGTGGCCGGGCAGGCGTCCTTGCCGTCGGCTATGCCGTCCTGGTCGGCGTCGCGGAATGCGCTCGGCCCCGTGAAGATGGAGAGGCCGGCGGACGCGACTACGTGTCCGGCCCAGTTGCCGCCGGAGAACCGCGTGCTGGGAGCGTAGATCGCGCGTCCCTCGATTCGCAGGGCGACGCGCTCGCCGAGGAATATCCGATCTCCGAGTGCGCCATGAACGGCGTTGTCGGGGAAGCTGTAGCCGGGGAGGTCGCTGAATTCGACATGCGTGTAGCCGCCCAGGAGATAGAAGAGGTTGTGCCTGTTGCCGAAGTTGAGGCTGAGGCTGCCGCTCCACAGAGCGAGCGTGGCATTGACGCCGCCGGTCCGTGGGGTGGGCTGCTGATAGCCGAACTCGGCCTCGAGCCCGATCACCGGACCGAAGAAGTACCCGAAGCGGCCACCGCCGCCGATCTGATTATCGAGATTGAACGCGTGATCGTAGCGCGTGAACGATCCGAACGAGCCGATTTCGAACTGATGTGTATGCTGAGCAAGGCAGAGGGCTGGAACGGCATTGAGACACAACAGCAACAGCGTCGTCTGCGGGCGCATGTTAATCCCCCGAGGTTTGGACGTCACTGCACGTTAATAATGGGTCTCAGGTTGAGAAACCCCCTGTAGCGCGCGTCACCATCCGTCCGGTCTTTAGGGGTGCCCGTTTCCTCCACGAATGAAGCGCAGCGCCTGAGCGAGCTGTTCGGCAAGGGCGGACAACTCAGTCGCGCCGTGCGCGAGATCCTGAATCGCGCGCAACTGTTCAGCGGCCGCGGCGGCAACGGCCTGGGCTTCCTGACTCGAGGTCTCGGCTCCAGCCCGCGCCTGGCCCAGCGACTCGGTGATCTTCGCCGCGAGGCCGGCACTCTGGCGACCGAATTCGGCGACTTGTTTTCCGGCGCGGGCCGTCTCGGCGGCGGCCTCCGCGATGCGATCGAGGTCCTGCACCCACGCCGCCGAGTTCTGCACGACCTGAGTCAGGTCTCCCCGGATACGTTCGATCAGCTGGGCGGCGCGATCCAGGGCGCGCCGCGTGTCCTGCACCGCTTTGCCGACGTTCCGCGGCGAGTTTGTGCACCTCGTCGGCCACGACCGCGAACCCTCGGCCGTGAATACCCGCGCGTGCCGCTTCGATCGTCGCGTTGAGGGCGAGCAAGTTCGTCTGGTTCGCCACAAAACCGAGCGTCTCGGAAAACTTCTCGACCTGCGTGGCGACTTCACGCAGCCGACTCACCTCGGCGGCGCTTTCCTCGGTGGTGGCGCCGAGGTCGGTCAGCTGGCGCACGGCGTCCTGCGTCCCGGTGCGCACGCGGTCGGCAGTTTTCTCCATTTGCGCGCCTGCCTCGCGCGTTCGATCGCCGGCTGCCGCCAGCTCGGCAGCGGTCTCTTTCAACTGGCCGGCCTCGCGCGCGGCCGTGCCGACCAGCGTCGCTGCCTGTCCCGCACCGTGGCTGGCGCGCTGGGCCGCAGCGGCCACTTCCTGGCTCGACGCGTGGATCTCCTGCGTGGTCGCCGTAAGCGTTTGCACGTATTGCATAGTCTGATCGGAGGCACCCCTGACCGGCCGCAACGAGCCGTCAATCGCAACCAGCAGCGCGAGCTGCGGCGCCAGGAGCTCGAGGAGATCGCCGTCGGATTGGCGGTACATCGTGGGGTCGGAGTGCCGCACGCTCCAGAGCCCTACCAGCTGGCCGGCGTGGTACAGCGGGACGAGCATTTCCGAGCCCGGCGTCTCGGCGCCTGGCACGACGACCTGATCTTTGGCGAGGCCATGCGCGACGACGGGGCGGCGCAGTCGCAACGCCTCGCCCGTCAGACCGGCGTCGGAATCGAAGCGGAATGGCGTTCCCGGCTGCGCCGCGGTGTCGGCGACGAGCTCCATCTGCCGGGTGCGAGCGTCGTAGCGGGCAAATCCCATCTGTTCCCAGGGCACGAGCTGGCGGGTCAGCTCCTGTACGCGCTGGAAGCTCTGTGTCAGCGTCAACTCGGCGGCGATCACCTGAGCGAGCCGCTGAATCAGGTGCAGCTCGTCCGCGCGCACGCCGAGGCGCAACACCTCGAGGCTGCCCGCCGTGCCGATCAGCAACGCGCCAAACAACAGCGCGCGTGTTCCGACGGGAACGGCCGCGTGCACGACCGCCAACCAGCAGAGCGCCAGCGCCGCCGAAACGAGATAGACGATCGATTCCCAGCGGAGCGTGAGCCGGGCATCTACCCACGCGATCGTCTGGCCGAGGGCCAGCTCCAGATAGAACGTGCCGTTCACGATGAGCGGCAACATTACGATGGTCACCGCAACGACCCAGGCGTTCTCGGCGGACAGCGCGGCGGCCCCCGTTGCGCCGCTCAGCCGGAGATACATCCAGCCGACGAATGCGGATCCCGCCGTCAGGTGCGCCGCATTTCCTAGCGCGGTGCGCAGCGGCACGCGCCGCAACAGCGCGTCGCCGACCAGCATGGCGAGCGGGGCCACGATGGCGGCGAACGCCCAGCCGCGATCGAGAATCGCGTACAGCATCGCGCCGAGCACGTACGACGAGAAGCCATTTCCCGGGAGCGCGATGCCGGACCGGCGGGTGATGGCGGCGACGAGAACGAGCAGGGTGCCGGCGAGCGGGAGATTCTCAGCGGCGGGAACGCGGCCGTTGACGTAGGCGACGAGCCCGGCGCCGAAACTCACCAGTGCAGCGATCGAAACTGCGATACGGACGATGAGTGCCGGTGCCGCCGAGAAGCGCGACGGGAGCCGCATGTCGCGCAAAGTCGGCGGCGTGGCGCGAGGTGTCAAGCGCGACTATCCTTCACGCCATGACCGTCACCATCGAATACTGCGTCATCTGAAACTACGAGCCTCGGGCCACCGGTCTGGCGGCCGAGATCCGCGATGCGTTTCCGCATGCTGAGGTGCGGTTGATCCAATCGTCGGGCGGCGTCTTCGAGGTGGACGTCGACGGCCGCCGCGTCTTCTCCAAGAAGACGACGAAGCGGCACGCAGAACCCGGCGAAGTGCTGCGGTTGATTCGCGAGGCAGCGAGCCCTCCTCTCAAAAAGCGGTGAGAATTGCCCTCTCCACAGGCGGCGGTGACGCGCCCGGGCTGAATGCCGTCATCCGCGCGGTCGTGTTGAGCGCCGTTCATCGCGGCTGGGAATGCATCGGAATCAGACGTGGGTTTGGCAGCCTGCTGGGTGAGGGCGATCTCATGCCGCTCGGCCCGCAGGAAGTCCGCGGCATCACGCACCTGGGTGGCACGATCCTCGGCACCTCGAACCGTGGGAATCCGCTCAAATGGCGCATGCAGCTGCCGGACGGCTCCTGGGAGGAGCGCGACCGGACGCAGGAGTTGCTCGATTCCTTCCGCGCGAATCGGCTGGACGCCCTGGTTGCGATTGGCGGCGAAGGGACGCTCGGCATCGTCCTCGCTCTCTGGAAGAAGGGGCTCCCGGTGGTCGGGGTCCCCAAAACGATCGATAACGACGTTGGCGGCACCGTCGCGACCTTCGGGTTCGACACCGCCGTTGCAACCGCCACGGACGCCATCGACAAGGTGCATTCAACCGCCGAGAGCCATGAGCGTGTGCTCGTAGTGGAGGTCATGGGCCGAAACGCGGGATTCATTGCGCTGAACTCAGGGATAGCCGGGTCGGCCGACGTGATTCTGATTCCCGAAATCCCCTTCGACATCAACAAGGTCTGCGACAAGATCCGGCGCCGTGAAGCCGAGGGGCGGCACTTCAGCATTGTCGTCGTCGCCGAGGGCGCGGTTCCGAAGGGCGGGACAGTCTCGCTCATCGATCCCTCGCACGAACGGCTCGGTGGCATCGCAGACAAGGTGGCGCACTCGATCGAGCAGATGACCGGAAAAGAGACGCGGTCGCTCGTGCTCGGCCATCTCCAGCGTGGTGGGAGTCCAACGACCTTTGACAGATTGCTGGCGCTCCGGTTCGGCGCGGCGGCGGTCCGCTTAATCGCCGAACGCCAGTTCGGGATGATGGTGGCGCTCCAACCGCCACACATCGTGTCGGTCCCCATCGAGGAGGCGCTGGCCATGCCACGCCGAGTGCCGCTCGACTCCGATACCATCGCAACAGCCCGCGACCTCGGCGTCAGCTTCGGAGATTGAAGCAGGACAATTGTTTCAGGCCACGGACATGCGCGAGCCAGGCGTCTTAAATCCTAACTGCATTGAAGTAAACGACTTATATCTCCGTCTCCCCATGGCACACCTCTTTCCTTAGAGTGGCGCCATCAAGGAGGAGCCATGAAACGCATCCTTATTCTCGTCGGACTGTTGGTTGGTCTCGCGACTTCGACTGGTCACGCGCAGACTCGCGTTGGGGTCTCATTGAGCTTCGGCGACCCGTACTTTGCCGGCCAGGTCGTCATCGGTCGTCCCTATTACCACCGCTACGCATATCCCTACTACTACCACTACTATCGCTACCGGCCTGCTCCCGTCATCGTGGTGGAGCCTCGAGTTATCGTCGTCCGGCCGCACCGGTACCACGCGCGCCGCTATCATCGGCGCTGGTAGCGCGAGCTCTTAGCCGCGAGATCGAGTAGTCTATATTCCAGCAGTGCGTATATCCCGCGACCACTTCCTTCCTCCCGATCCCCAGGCTTTCCGCGAAGCTGAACCGTCCACGGGCCGGGTCATCGTCATTGCCCCGACTCGCGCGGCTTGCGAAACAATCGAGTTAGCCTTGGGACTCAGGCTCGAGACGCTGCTCGAGCGTGAGCACGGGGACGACATTCGGCGGCTCGCGGGGTCGGGTCAGGGATTTGGGATCGTCGCGGGGACAGGCACCGGCAAGACGCTCGCGATCCGCAGCATGGCGGAAACCATCCTGAAGGCGCCGCTGAAGGTCGGCGTGGTCAATCGCGAGCGCGAAGCCACACCGGAAACGCCGAGCTGGAACGTCGTCATCGTCACCACCGGGATCGCGCGACGCTGGTTCCAGGATGGCCTCATCACGGCGCAGGACACGCTGGTCGTCGACGAGATTCATCAGACGTCGGCCGAAATGGAGCTCTGTCTCGCGCTCGGCAAGCGGGCGCGCTGCCGCTTCATCTGGCTCTCAGCCACGGTCGATCCGACCTTCTATGCTGACTATCTCGGGTCCGCGGAGGTCCTGGAGACGCGCGCGTTCGATCCGGCGAAAGCAGCACGGGTCAATGTACTTGCCGAGCAGCCGCTGGAGTTTTTGAACGATCGTTTCATAAAGCGGGTTATGCGGGAGCGGCGAGGAGTGGCCGTGTTCGTGCCGACCAGGGCGGAGGTGGAGCAGATTGCGCGCGAGCTCGGCGACCGCTGGCCCAACCTCGCGACGGCGTTTTATCACGGCGGCGAGCCGATCCGAGTCATCCGACCGTTTCTTGACGGTTTGGTCAAACGACCCTTCCTCCTGGCGATGACGGCGGCCGGCCAGTCGGCGCTCAACATTCGGGGACTCGATACGGTCGTCATCTATGACGCGCGCTATACTAACGTGGTCGAACGCGGGAAGAATGTGCTGACGCGCGCCTATTTGGGGGCGAACGAGATTCTCCAGATGGCGGGCCGGGTGCACGGACGCGTCCAGCAGGGTGAGGTCTACATCCTCAGCGACCGCGACCTCGCGTTCGAGGATCTGCGACCGACCGCCCCCGAGTTCCAGCTGGCTGGCGACGCGGAGCGCGTGGCGATTACCTGCGCAGCGCTCGGTGTTGACGCGACGGAGCTCGATCTGCCGGTCCCGCTCGATCGGCGCGCCTATCGTGCGAGCGTCGACCTGCTCACCGAGCGGGGGCTCATAGAGCACGGCCGGCTAACGACTTACGGACGTGAGGTGGAGGCCATGCCGGTCGAGCGGCCGTGGGGCGAGATGCTGTATCACGCCGAGCCGGCGCTGGTGCCCCTGGTCGCGGTCGCATCCAACATCGAATCGCTGCATCGCATGACGCGCGAAGAGCGTCAGCTCGGCGGGCTCATCGTGCCGGGATCGGACCACATCACCGCCTACAACGTGTATGCCGAAGCGGTGAACAAGTACGGATATCTTGGCGAAGTGTATGGGCTTCCGCGCCACCTATTCCGAGATGAGGAGATCGAACGCTGGGCCGAGGAACGTGGGGTGCTGGTCAAGGCGATCGAGGACATCGCCCTGGGGACGGCGTCGGTCTACCGGCAGCTGGAGCTGCCTTTACCAGCCAAGCTCCCCTATGGCGATCGTAAGACATTGGAGGTCTTTTCTGACCTTTTGGCCAAGATCATGCCGTTCGATCTCATCATCGATGAGCAGACGGCAGACGGTCGGGAGGCGCGCGTCAGCCGCAGCTCGGTCTGCGGCAGCTGGGGGGCCATCGCAGGGTCGCTCCGCTATTTCGCTGACCGATTCGGCGTGCCGCGCGCCAGCATTGAGGGCACGCAGATCCCCGAGCGGGCGATTCGACGCTACGCCCGTCGCGGGAAGCCTGCCGTGGCGTTCGAGCGGCAGCGGCGGCGTGAGGGACTCATGGTTGTTCGGACCGTGGAGTATTTCGGCTTCACACTCGATCGGGACGTCGAGCCATTGCCCAGCCCCTTCACTGCGGAGCTGGCCGATTCCGCGCGACAGGCGTTAGTCGAGGCGCTGCTGGCGGGTGCAACGCCTCACCCCGACCAGGCCAAGGTCCGGCGCGCCTTGGAGCGATTCGGACACTACTGGCGGCGTTCGGGTGGCCAGCTGAGCCAGGCGCAAAGAGAGCACGTCGCCAAAGAGATTTCGGCACAACTCGCGGGCGTGGATTCGTGGGACGCGTTCGTCGGTACGCGGATCAGCGTCGACCCCGATACGGCCATCTCGGAAACCGAACGACGTCGGCTCGACGCATTGCCCTCGTCGATATTCCTCTATGGTGACAGCGTGCCGGTGGATTATGACGTTGACCATGGCATCGGCGTGGTGCGGCTTCGGCTGAAGGAAGGGCAAGCCCGGCGGCTGCATCCCAAGGATCTGCCGCCCTTCGATCGGCCCGTGCGCTATACCGTGACCCGTGGCAAGCACGAGGCCGTGCGCGCGAGCTCGCTCGAAGAGTTGCGACACGGACTGCGGGCGCTGGGGTCCATGCATCGCGCCCGGGTGATGCGCGGCGGTCGACGGCCGCGGCGGCGCTAGGACTTCGCGGTTACCTCGAGCAAGGAAAGCCACAATGCGTCGTAGGCGTCGCGCGCATCGGCGAGCGGCACTCCCGTCGCTAACGCGATGGCGCAGCCGTCCACAATCGCATCGCGCGCGGCGTCTTCGAACTCCGCCTTCTTGGCCGATCGGTCAACTAAGCCAGCAGCGCAGAGACTTAACCACGCCCGCGTCGTGCCGTCTTCCGATTGA